>Ga0181581_10002797_pt1 | contig 13668 bp, 14 predicted proteins | sample 071ome_22_FD_132433 | JGI IMG/M metagenome (GOLD analysis project Ga0181581, IMG submission 132433) | Coastal salt marsh microbial communities from the Groves Creek Marsh, Skidaway Island, Georgia - 071404AT metaG (megahit assembly) | ecosystem: Environmental > Aquatic > Marine > Intertidal... | reverse complement strand
CGGGCAGCTTGTCGATCCAGAAGCGGTCCCCCTCTTCGGGCCCCTCAATGGGGACAGACAGACGCTGACGAAGCACATCGCTGGCAGCACAGTGATCCATATGACCGTGGGTCAAGAGAATCTTCTCTACCGTTGCGCTCATTTTTTCAACCGCTGCCAGAATGCGATCAATATCTCCGCCGGGATCGACGATAGCCGCCTTGCCCGTGGTTTCACATTTCACCACGGAACAGTTTTGCTGGTAGGGAGTGACCGGTACGACGGTGACGGCGAGAGTCATGGATTCTCCATGGGTGAGGATGACTGATCTTGCGGCGCAGGTTCGTCTGCATCGTGATCCGCATGGGGGTCATTATAAACGGCTTGATCAAGCTGGCCCTCCTTGTACGCAACAATGGTGGCGACGGTAGCATCGCCGGTCACGTTCACAGCGGTTCTGATCATGTCGAGCAATCGATCGACACCGATAATCAGCGCAATCCCTTCAACGGGCAGGCCAGCTTGTTGCAGCACAAGAGACAAGGTAATCAATCCAACCCCGGGCACCGCCGCGGCGCCAATGGAAGCCAGTGTCGCCGTGAGTATCACCATCAATAGCTGCGACGCGGTCAGGTCAATACCGTAGACCTGCGCGATAAAGACAGTCGCGACGCCCTGCATAATCGCCGTGCCATCCATGTTAATGGTTGCCCCCAAGGGGACTGCAAAACCCGCAACACTCTTGGGAACACCCAACCGGCTCTCTACCGTTCGCAAGGTAATAGGCAGGGTTGCACCTGACGAGGCCGTCGAGAAAGCAAACGCCCACACCCGACGCATTTTGGCGCGAAGCAATCCGGGATTGAGGCCGGTGGTCGTTTTCAGCAACAGGGAATACACCACAAGACCGTGGAAGATCAGTAGTCCCGACAGGGTTAGGAAGTACGCGGCGAGATTGGCGATGGTGCCGAAGCCCATGGTGGCAAACAGCTTCACCAGCAAGGCAAACACCCCGTATGGTGCCAGCTCAATCATGACGCCCACCATCTTCATGACCACCACTTCCATATCGCGGAACCAACCGGCGAGCCGCTGTCCCGCCTCCCCGGCGCGGGTCAGAGCAAATCCCACCAGCAAGGCAAATACGATGACCTGAAGCATTTCCCCCTCAGCCATCGCCGCGAACGGGTTCGAGGGAAAAATATTGACCAACACATCCCCAAGGGGCGGCGAGGTCTTCGCCTCAAAAGTCGATGCAGACTCGATCGAAAGCCCCTTGCCAGGCCCCAACAAGGTCGCTCCCAGTAATCCAAGCGACACGGCGACACCCGTGGTCAGCAGATACAGCCCGATCGTCCGACCGGCAATGGCCCCCATCCGCGCGCTGCTACCCAAAGACGTCATCCCGCAGATCAGAGAGACCATGACCAGCGGCACCACCAGCAGTTTCAGCGACGCGATAAATATTCGTCCGAGCACATCGAATAACCCATAAACTAAGTAGTCATTGATAAAGCCGGCGACAGCGCTGTCTTCCGGTTGGGCAGACAGCAACAGCTCGAGGCCTGACCCCACAACAATGCCCGCGGCCATCGCGAGCAAAATACGATTGGTTAATGACATTTATTCTTCCTCACAGGGGGAGTCGACCCAGCTTGCCACGGCGATATCAGCGCAGGCATTACAGCCGGAGGGATAAGTGGCCGTTCCGCCGGCCGCTAAATTGGCACATACGGGCATGTATTCCATGGTGCAGACCATGGGACGCGGATCCTCACAGAGAGTGGCATCAACAGCATTATCTGGCGCGAGTGTCGAAGTGCCACACCCTGCCATCGTCAACATGCCAACCACAATAACAAGCTGAACGATAACAGCCTGAGTGAGCCGTCCTGAATCTTTTCCCATCACCTTTAACTTACTCTATCTGCCTGGACTCTTTGTTTCGCCCGGCGCTTTGTTACGCCCGACAGTTTATTTCGCTTGTGGTTCTTCCGTGTTTCCAAAACTTACCACGCTAGTGAGCCCCGACAGTACGACAATCCCGGATCAATCACCAACCAAGGAGCGAGTTAAGCGGGAATCAATCAAGACAATCAGGGCTGTCCGATCAAGGTATCCCGCTCATCAATCACGGCCTGCTTCCGCTCCTGTAACTCAGCGGCACTACCGGTAAAGGGTGTTCGAGCCGCCATCGCGGCCTCAAGACGCCGTCGACAATCCGCGCTGGCGGGCGGTAGCAGATCTGCAAGGCCACACATATCGTCATACCTTCCCCAGCAGTTAAGGGCGACATCACAGCCCGCCTGCACTGCCTGTAAACCAAGCTCGGGTATTGATCCCTCGAGTGCTTTCATATCGAGATCATCGGACATTAACAAGCCGTCAAAGCCGATGTGTTCACGAATTACCGATTGAATAATCCGTGGGGACAGCGTCGCGCATTGATCTTCGTCCCACGCTGGATATCGGATGTGGGCGGTCATCGCCATCGGCGCGTAAGCCAGTGCCTTAAACGGTGCGAGATCAGTGGCGAGTTCCTCCGCACTTGCGGTGACTTCCGGCAAGGCCAAATGACTATCCGCAGCTGCGCGACCATGGCCGGGAATATGTTTAATAACTCCAACAATACCCGCCTTGGCCAGTCCCTCCAGCGCGGCGGCACCGAGCTGGACAATGCTATCTACACCGTCACCAAAGGCGCGATCCCCAATAATGTCATGAGCGCCAGGCTGGGGGACATCCAACACCGGAGCACAATCTACGGTGATACCAACCTCGGCAAGCTCCAGACCCAGCGCCTCGAAATTACAACGTGCCGCTTGGCGAGCCTTATCAGGATCTTTGGTGTAGGCAGCAGCGAAGGTTGCTGCCGATGGCCAAGACAGCCATTCGGGAGGACCCAAGCGGGCAACACGTCCCCCTTCCTGGTCGATGAGGATAGGAAGATTATCTCTCCCGGTGGCCTCGCGTAGCGAGTCGGTGAGCGCGCTCAACTGATCGCGATTCTCCACATTGCGACCAAACAAAATAAACCCAAGAGGGTTCGTTCGCTGAAAAAGACTGCGCTCCTCCGTGGAGAGTACTGGGCCAGCCAAACCGAAAATAACCGGCAGCACTAGGGTGTCTTCTCGCGATCGAGAGCATCTGAGGCATCGACAATATGAGATTCAGATACCTGGACGTCCAGCGCTCCGCGCCTATCGGGGTTGAGGAGAACCGCGAGTGCCTCATCAGCACTATCTACTACAGTGAGCTCGCCCAGATCCTCCGGATCGATAAACTCTCGCCCCCCCTGAAAATCCATCATCCAGGTAAGCAGATCCTGCCAGAAGGCCTTGCCCACCAGCACAATGGGGCGACGCTCCGCCCGGTCGGTGTTGTAAAGCACCAGCAGCTCGAACAACTCGTCCAACGTGCCGAAGCCTCCAGGGAAAACCACAAAGCCATAGCTGTAGCGGGTGAGCATGAACTTTCGTGACATGAAATAGCGAAAGTGTGCACGACGATCCAGATAGGGATTTTCATGCTGCTCACGAGGCAACGCTATTTTGAGGCCAACAGAGACCCCGCCACCTTCCTTTGCTCCTCGGTTAGCTGCCTCCATGATGCCAGGGCCGCCGCCAGTAATGACCGGCACCCCTGCGCGGGCAAGACCCAGCGCGATCTCGCGAGCCATTTCAAATTCAGGTTCCTGCTCTTTGAGGCGAGCGCTGCCAAATACCGTAACAGCGGGATCGATTCCGTCCAGCACCTCAGCGGCGGCCACAAGCTCTTCATGCAGCCGATTAAAGGTGTCGTTATCCTCGGGATACACGCCTGTCGGAGCCTCAGGGAACGACAGTGACGTTGAAACCCGCCACATTGAGTCGCGCATGAGGTCGGGATATCTCCGAACAGTCATAAACGATGTCACAGTCACTATCTCGTCCGATGACCAGACCATTGGCCGTGGCATATTCTTTCCCCAACGCCACACATCCTGATCGCAAATTCACTGTCACAACGGCTCTCTTAATTTCCGGAGATCAAATCCACGCTACGACCTATGATCGCGCGGCTTACTAGGCTGTTGTAAAAAGGTGGTACTTCTTTTTACCCAAGCGCACGATCCAGTAACGACCATGCAGCGCCTGGTCAGGTGAAAAACAAGCCTCCACCGCAATCGAAGCTTCTCCCCGCACCGCCACACCGTTAATCGTCACAGCATTATTTTTGAGGGCATCTTTTACCTGCTTACCAGAGGAAACCATACCGGACTCACTCAGCAACTGAGTCAGTGTCGGTGGCGCGGTATTGAGATCAAGCGTGGAAGTCGGCAAGCCGTCGAGAGCAAGCTGATTCAAGTCATCCGCGCTTAAGGCAGAGGCTTCTCCAGCAAACAGCGCCTCGGTGATTCTTTCTGCAGCGGCGAGGCCCTCAGCACCGTGAACCAGCGACGTTACCTCTTTCGCAAGAATCCGCAGGGCTTCTGGCCGCCCCTCCCTCGCGTTATCTTCCTCCTCTATCCGCGCAATCTCCTCGACAGGCAGGAAGGTGAAGTAACGCAAAAATTTATACACATCCGCATCCGCGGTGCTCAACCAGAACTGATAAAAGGCATAAGGCGACGTCTTTCTCGCATCAAGCCAGATGGTGCCCGACTCGGTCTTACCAAACTTGGTGCCATCGGCCTTGGTCACCAAGGGCATCGTGAGGCCAAAGGTCTGGCCACCGTGCAAACGACGGGTGAGGTCAATACCTCCGGTAATGTTGCCCCACTGATCGGAACCACCGATCTGCAAGCCACACTCATATTGTCGATAGAGCTCGGAAAAATCGTAGGACTGGAGAATCATGTACGTGAATTCGGTAAAGCTAATACCCGCGCCTTCACGCTCGATTCGCTGTTTCACGGACTCCTTCTGAATCATCGCGTTGATCGAAAAATGCTTACCAACGTCACGAAGGAATGTCAGCACATCCACATCCTGAGTCCAGTCCAGGTTATTCACTACCAGTGCCGCGGTGCCCTCTTTCAGATGTTCACTCTCAAAATCAATAAACTGACTAACCTGGGCTTTCAACTTGTCGACCCATCCCGCGACGACATCCGGTGTATTTAACTGCCGTTCTGCCGACTTGAAACTGGGATCGCCGATCAACCCCGTCGCACCGCCCACAAGGGCCAGCGGCCGATGCCCCGCAAGCTGAAACCGTCGCAACATTAACAGGGGCACAAGCGACCCGATATGCAAGCTATCAGCAGTAGGATCAAACCCGCAGTAGAGCGTTCTAGGGCCCTCATCAAGCCAAGCCTCGAAAGCCTCTTCACCGGCAATTTGAAAAACGAGACCTCGATCTCTCAGGTCTTGCAACAGGGCGTTGGACATAAAGCGGATAGTTGTTGGTGATCGGAGATCCAAGTGTAGCTCAGGAGCCCGCAGTTTTCCTGCTCAAGCAGGGATTGCTGGCTGCTTCCCGTGCCAGTGGATCGGTAAGATATCGAGGGGGATTGACCCTCAGCCGGCAATCACAACGTTGACGATGTTGAAGGGCAACCTAACGCGTATAATACGAGCTAATGTCAGCGACGCCTGCAGGATCATGGGACTGCCAAAGATTCGATCGACAACGCGTCCAAGAGGCGCGACGCCCCTCGAGGCGCCCGCCAGCGGGTCACCTCTGAGCACCCTGCGCTCGAAGCTTGCAGTGACTAGCCTGTTGCTTGGCTCCCTGCTTCTGGTACTTGGCATTAGTGGCAATAAAACGACTGACCTTTCTCCAGCCGATGTGGACGGAACCGCGCCCTCGAAGGCTGACTTCACATCCTCAGAGCAAGCGACTGGTGGACTCTCCTCCGAGCAAGCACCGGACCACAATGCCGCCCGGTCATCTCCGCCACCGGTAGAGCCCCCCTGGCACGAGGAAGTTGTTAGAAACGGCGACAACCTCTCCCTCATTTTCGCCCGAGCGGGATTTTCTGACCGTGATGTCTACGAGGTGACCAAAGCCGATGGCGGGCGGGCCCTGCGAAAAATTTATCCGGGAGAGACCCTCAGTTTCCAGACTTCCCCGGAGGGTAGACTTCATCGGGTCAAGCACAAGGAATCGGCTTTAAAGTGGTCGACCTTTACTCGCGAGGGCAATACCTATCGCACCGAGGTTACAGTCCGCGAGCCGGAAATTTTTGAACAGAGCGCCACCATGCGCATCAGTTCATCACTGTTTCTCGCGGGGCAGGCAGCGGGGTTGTCCAGCAAAGTGATCATGGATCTTGCCGGTATTTTTGGGGGAGTCATTGACTTCGCCCTGGATCCTCGTGTCGGCGACACTATTGAGCTGGTCTACGAGGAAGCCTGGATTGACGGAAACAAGTATGCGGATGGTGATATCGTCGCCGCCGCCTTCACCAACAAGGGCGAGACCTTTCAAGCCTACCGCTACACCGACTCCTTGGGAGATACCAGCTATTACAACGAAGACGGGGTGAGTATGCGCAAGGCCTTTTTGAAAGCGCCTTTGGACTTCACTCGGGTCAGCTCGAATTTCAACCCAAATCGCCTCCATCCGATCTACAAAACCAAGCGACCCCATCGGGGCACGGATTATGCGGCCCCAACCGGCACGCCGGTCTATGCAGCCGGAGACGGTCGGGTGGTCGAGGCAGGTTACACGCGGCCCAACGGCAACTACGTCTTTATCCAGCATGGGGAAACCTACAAGACCCACTATCTGCACCTCCACAAGCGGCGTGTGAAAAAAGGGGCGCGAGTTAAACAGGGAGACATTATCGGCACGGTAGGATCAACAGGCTCGGCAACCGGCCCTCATCTCCACTACGAGTTTCTCGTGAATGGAGTCCACCGAAACCCCCGTCGCGTTCACAAGTCTTTGCCCAAAGCAAAGTCATTGCCCGAAGCCGAGCTGCCGCGCTTTGAGCGCGAAGTCGCCCGCCCCGGACAGCAATTGGCGGCGCTCAAAAATACCCAGAATCTCGCCAGCGCCGGCAGCCAGGGCGAGTCGTCGGGACAGTGACCCATCCCCCCTTCTTTATCGGCCTCATGTCGGGTACAAGCGCGGACAGCATTGACGCCTGCGTCGTGGACTTTAGTGACAACACACCGCGACTGGTGGCGACCCAAAATGAAGCCATCGATGCAGAAACCAAAGCAGCCATTCACGCACTAACCATATCCGGAACAAGCGAATTGATGCGCATGGGGCAGCTCGATCAGGTGATGGCGACTGCCTTTGCCAAGGCGGCATTGAAGGTCATTGAGAAAGCGGGCATAAGTCGTGAGGACGTCCGCGCTATCGGTAGTCATGGGCAGACCATCCGGCACCAGCCCGAGGGCGAGTACCCTTTCACCCTGCAGATTGGCGACCCCAATAAAATCGCCGAGCTCACCGGCATCACCACCGTGGCCGATTTTCGACGCAGGGATATGGCCGCAGGAGGTCAAGGGGCGCCGCTCGCTCCGGGATTCCATCGAGCGATGTTTGGCCAGACAGGTACTAACACCGCCGTGCTCAATGTTGGGGGCATTGCGAATATTTCATTGTTGGGTAGCGACGGCTCGGTGATCGGGTTTGATACAGGGCCCGGCAATACGCTGATGGATGGGTGGGTTCAGACCCATCAACAGCGGCCGTTTGATGCCGATGGCAGTTGGGCAATGAGTGGTGCCGTCGATGAGGCACTGCTGAGTAGCATGCTCTCTGATCCCTTTTTTACCGCCGCCCCGCCAAAGAGCACAGGCCCAGACTATTTTTGCCGCGATTGGCTGGAAGCTCACCTTAAAGATCGACCTGGGACCCCGGCTGCTGAGGACGTGCAGCGAACCTTGCTGGAGCTGACGGCATGCTCGGTGGCGCTATCACTTAACGACCGTAATCTGGCCGGCACCCGGCCCAAACGACTCGCCGTGTGCGGTGGTGGTGTTCACAACAGCGCACTCATGGCTCGATTCACGGAACTGCTCCCTGAGACCGAGGTAATCACAACCGCGTCACTGGGTATTGACCCCGATTGGGTGGAAGCGTTCTGTTTTGCCTGGCTCGCGGCAAGAACACTCGATGATCTGCCTGGCAACGAACCTGCCGTTACCGGAGCCTCAGGGTATCGAGTGCTTGGGGGTATTTACCGGGGCTAGATCCCGGACTGGATAAAGCGCACTAGATAGAGAAGGATGCTCCGCACCCACAGGTAGTAACGGCATTAGGATTGTTAACTACAAATCGAGCGCCTTCAAGCCCCTCGGTGTAATCCACTTCAGACCCCATCAAATACTGATACGACATGGCGTCTACCAGAGCTGTCACACCGTCACGCTCGACGACCCAATCGTCTTCGGCAGAGGCTTCATCAAAACTAAACCCATACTGAAATCCCGAACAGCCGCCGCCAGTGATGTAGATGCGCAGCTTGAGATTTGGGTTACCCTCATCCGCCACCAACGCGGACACCTTTTTCACCGCATTGTCGGTTAAACGAATTTCGTTGGGATCAAAGGCTTCGACAACTGTCATGATGCTAGCTGTATTGAGTATTAGTTAGCGATAGTGTAACGCAAAGGGATCGCGTGAGGAGCGGCACTACTGCCGACTTCCTCACCACGCTTTTTTCAGCCCAACTCGGACTGGGCGCTTTCCTCGGCCTGGCGCTTCTCGCGTTGACTCGCAAGGTCGTCAATCTTGGCCGACACATGACGCAGACCACCATTGGCGCGACAGCCAACGGCCATCTCGATGAGGTGGTAGTAAACATCCCCATCGACCTCTGCTTTTTCCGCAAGCTCGAGTCGCTCGCTGGAATGGATATCGCCTTTGACGGCACCGTTGATCACCGCAGAAGGTACCCTGATCTCTCCAGAGACTTCGCCCCCTTCCATGATACGCAACATGGCTTCTTTGCCTTCTTGGGCAACGATAGACCCGTTAACCTTTCCCTCGACATCCAAATTGCCAGAAAACTGGATGTCCCCCGTGACCACCGCGTCTCGCGCGATCAGTGTGGTCGAGCCCTGAACGGTTGTCAGCGGCTTGTCTTTACGTCCCATCATCAGTCTCTCCGTACCGTTTTGACTGCTTAATCAGCAGCGGAACCTCCTAACGTAACACTAATTCATTCCAAATATAACCAGTTCGAATATCTTCTAAGGCTGGTTTTGAAATATCGACCACAACTTCCACCTGATCGGGCGAAAAGCCCAAGGGGAACTCGATCTCTCCCTCAGCACGCTGGAAATACCGAAAATTGAGGGTGATGGGGGTGCCTTTCAAGCGTTGATCGAGTTCGCTGAGGCGGAGCGTCGTGATTTCTCCGGCCAGAAAGCCCATAAAACTGACATCCATGTCTCCGCGATAGCCACTCGACGTTTTGCCCCCTTGCTGCACCACAAGCTGATACCGCCAGACCCCTGGCTGATCCGTGGCGCTGAAGACCGGCTGGCGGAGGCGCGGGCCCCGGCTCAACTCCTCGGGTGCCAGCACTTCTTTGTAAAAGGCGAGTTCCCGCTCCCGCTCCTCAATGATTCCCCTGGCTTCTGCCAATGACTCCGTTAGTTCCCGGGTCGCTTTAGCGTCGATAACAGCGCTGGTCTCCGCCTGTGCCAGCTCGTCACGAAGCTGATCGGCTTCACCAGTCCATGGCACCGGCTCTCGGCTGCCATGTTGCTCACCAGCCAAATAGGCCAAGCTAATCGCCGCTGCCACCAGAAGAATCGAGACAGCCCACAGCATTCTCCGCCGTTGAGGATGTTCCCGCTTGATAACGGTTCGATACTGCTGTCTTGGCATGGTTTGGGCTCAGGGAGAGATGGCAATGCCATCGAGTCCGCAGGTCTCCGGCAGTCCAAACATCAAATTCATGACCTGCACCGCCTGTCCCGAAGCACCCTTCACCAGATTATCGATGGCGACAGTCACCACTGCAGTATCCCTCTCCTGCGGCACGGTGACCCCGATCTGACAGCGGTTGCCGCCCTTAACATGACCCGTCTCAGGGGTCTGGCCCACAGGCAGCACATCGACAAAGGGTTCATTGGCATAGCGCTCACTGAACACCTGATGAAGATCCGTATCGGGCCTCGTCAGTCGGCCAAACAGGGTGGAATGAATGCCTCGACTCATGGGGACTAAATGGGGCACAAAGGTGAGCGAAACCGAATCCTCGCTCATCGTATTGAGCCCCTGCTCGATTTCGGGCAGGTGCCGATGTCCGGCCACACCATAGGCCTTGAAACTCTCCCCGGCCTCGGTCAGGAGATTGGCGACCTTCGCCTGACGACCCGCGCCGCTGACACCCGATGCACTGCTGGCAATGAGCGACGAGGGATCAACAAGTCCCGCTTCCAAAAGAGGCATAAATCCCAGCTGCACCGAGGTGGGGTAGCAGCCGGCGCAGGCCACCAGTTGCGCTTTGGGGATCGCCGCCCGGTTCATCTCGGGCAGACCGTACACGGCCTCGGCGCACAGGGCCGGGCTGGCGTGGGCCTCGCCATACCAGGACTCCCATAACCCAACGTCCTTCAACCGATAATCCGCCGACAGATCGATAACGCGCACTCCTTGATTAAGCAGGGCTGGCGCGGTCTTCATGGCGACATTGTGGGGCGTGGCAAAGAACACCGCATCACAACTCTCCCAGCCGGCATCGGCAGGATCAGTAAAAACCAAGTCGACGTGAGACCTCAGCGTTGGAAACAAATCGTCCAGACGCCGCCCCGCCTCTCCCCGTGAGGAGATAATCTCCACCGACACCTCGGGGTGACGCAACAGCAGGCGTAGCAGCTCAACACCCGTGTATCCGGTGCCGCCAACGATCCCAACCTTAATCATGGGGAGTCTCACTTTTTCTGATATGGTTCCAAAGCCAAACTTTCTCATGTTACGGCGAGGTCGTCATGCTCTGGATTAAGGCGTTTCATGTCATTTTTATGGTTTGTTGGTTCGCAGGGCTGTTTTATTTGCCCCGGATCTTCGTTTATTACGCCCAGTCCACCGATCCCGAGACCCGTCAGACCCTCGCCGTCATGGCGCGAAAGCTCTACCGCTTTGTGACCCCTTTTATGCTGTTGACCATCGGCTTTGGGCTGTGGCGATTGAGCTATCAATGGGAGTATTACCTCACGGCTCATTGGATGCAGGCGAAACTGGCGGGAGTAGCGTTCCTCGTCGGCTATCACCTGCAGTGTGGTGTTTATATGCGCCGCATCGGCAACGCAGAGGACGACAAGACCCACGTGTTTTACCGGTTTTTCAATGAAGTGCCGGTCTTGTTTTTGTTTGGGATTGTGCTGCTGGTCTACACGAGGCCTTTCTGAGCGGCTAAAGCCCTGCGATAATGGGGCCACTGTTCACCCTTTGACTGTTACACCCTTAGACCAAGAGCAAGCGCGACATGAGCCGATCAGAAGACCTGTTCGAACGGGCCAAGCAAACCATCCCCGGTGGCGTCAATTCCCCGGTCCGCGCCTTCAAGGCTGTTGGCGGAACACCCCGCTTCATGACCCGCTCCGAGGGTGCCTATATCTGGGATGCTGACGGACAGCGCTACATTGACTATGTGCTCAGCTGGGGCCCGATGATCATGGGGCACAACCATCCCGAGGTTCGCGAAGCGGTCATCAAAGCCGCTGAGACCGGGCTCAGCTTTGGCTGTCCTACCGAAATCGAGTGCGAGGTCGCAGAACTTATCTGTCGTTATGTACCGAGTGTCGAACTGGTGCGGATGTGCAGCTCGGGCACCGAAGCCACCATGAGCGCCCTGCGACTGGCGAGGGGTGCGACCGGACGGGACAAGATCATCAAGTTCGAGGGCTGTTACCACGGACACTCAGATTCGCTGCTAATCAAGGCGGGATCCGGGGCGCTGACCTTTGGCGTGCCAAGCTCGCCGGGGGTACCCGATGTGCTGGCACAACACACCATTACCCTCCCCTACAACGACACGGACGCGCTGAAACAAGCCTTTGCTGAGATTGGCGATGAACTCGCCTGCGTCATCATCGAGCCGGTCACCGGCAACATGAACTGCATTCTCCCCGAGCCTGGATTTATGGAAACCCTGCGGGAACTCTGTACGAGACACGGCTCGGTACTGATTTTCGATGAGGTCATGACCGGCTTTCGCTTTGGGACCCAGTGCGCCCAAGGCTGGCTGGGCATCACCCCTGACTTAACCTGCTTCGGCAAGGTCATCGGTGGCGGCATGCCGGTTGGGGCCTTTGGTGGCCGACGTGATCTGATGGAGCACATCTCCCCTTTAGGGCCGGTTTATCAGGCGGGCACCCTGTCCGGTAACCCGGTGGCCATGGCCGCAGGGCTCACCTGCCTGACCATCGTCGGGCGCGAGGGTTTCTACGACGAACCGTTCCGGCACACCACGATGTTGGTAGAGGGCATGCAAGCGGCAGCTGACAAGGCCGGCATCCCCTTCACCACCAATCACGCGGGCACCATGTTTGGCGGCTTTTTTACCGAAGACAAAAAGGTGACGAACTACCATCAGGTTATCAATAGCGACACCGAAGCCTTTAGTCGCTTCTTCCACCACATGCTGGACGGAGGCGTTTATCTGGCGCCGGCCTCTTTCGAAGCGGGTTTTATGTCGAGCGCACACACGGACGCCGATATCGAGGCGACGATCGACGCGGCTGCGAAGGCATTCGCCTCTTTATAAGGACTGCATCATGAGCACACCTCGAGGTCCCTTTCCGACAACTCGCATGCGTCGCTTACGCGCGAAGGGATTTTCACGCGCGCTGGTGTCAGAGAATAAGCTATCTGCTGCTGACCTGATCTACCCGGTGTTCGTGCTGGAAGGGTCTGGTGAACGGGAAACGGTCGCGTCGATGCCGGGCATTGAGAGGCTGTCCATCGATTTGTTAATCGAGCAGGCCAAAGAGGCGGTAGACCTTGGGGTGCCAGCATTTGCTCTCTTTCCAGTGGTCGGTCAGGAGCACAAATCGCTGCTCGCAGAGGCGGCCTATTCACCCGATGGTCTGGTGCAGCGAACCGTGTCGGCACTAAAAGACGCCGTGCCTGATCTCGGCGTTATGACCGACGTGGCGCTGGACCCCTACACCACCCACGGCCAGGACGGCATTATCGATGACAGCGGCTATGTATTAAACGACGTCACCACAGAGACGCTGGTTAAGCAGGCCCTGTCCCATGCCGAGGCAGGGGCCGACTGCGTCGCTCCCTCGGATATGATGGATGGCCGCATTGGTGCCATCCGCGGCGCGCTGGAATCTGCGGGGCATGTGAACACCCTGATCATGGCCTACGCAGCCAAATATGCCTCGAGCTATTACGGCCCTTTCAGGGATGCCGTGGGTTCTGCAGGGAATCTGAAAGGCGGCGACAAAAAAACCTACCAGATGGACCCAGCCAACCTCGATGAGGCGGTGCATGAATGCGCGCTCGACTTGCAGGAGGGCGCCGATATGATCATGGTGAAACCAGGGATGCCCTATCTGGATGTCGTGCGTCGGGTCAAAGACAGCTTGCAGGCACCGACCTTCGCCTATCAGGTTAGCGGCGAGTACGCGATGCATCAGGCCGCCTTTGCCAACGGGTGGTTAGATGGCGAAGCGGTTATGATGGAATCCCTGCTGGCTTTCAAGCGCGCAGGGGCCGACGGCATTCTGACCTACTTCGCGCTGGCTGCTGCCCGAGTGCTCAATCGCTAGCACCCCGTGG
>Ga0181581_10002752_pt1 | contig 13784 bp, 14 predicted proteins | sample 071ome_22_FD_132433 | JGI IMG/M metagenome (GOLD analysis project Ga0181581, IMG submission 132433) | Coastal salt marsh microbial communities from the Groves Creek Marsh, Skidaway Island, Georgia - 071404AT metaG (megahit assembly) | ecosystem: Environmental > Aquatic > Marine > Intertidal... | reverse complement strand
ATCCACAGTCACACATTGAGGAAATGTTTAACGCTTAATAGCATCACCCTGGCCACTTCCTGTCGCAGTCATAATGATGTACTTAAAATAATCAGATAGTGTTATTTTTTCTAACATTTCTGCATCTGTTTTAGCTAGTAACTTTGGTGTTGACATATTAATACCGCTCACCTGAGCAAGCCCTGTAATTCCCGGACGAGCATCAAATACGCCACATGCCTTTCGCGCACTGCGCAATTCTTGTTGGTTAAACAATCCAGGACGAGGGCCTACCAAGCTCATATCGCCCTTTAGAACATTCCACAACTGAGGCAGTTCATCAAGCTTGGTTTTTCGTAAAAATGAACCAAATCTAGTAATTTTTGTTGAATCTGACAGATGGCTTGCCACCGAGGCAACATCTTTACTCATTGTCCGAAACTTTACAAGAGTAAAAGGCCTTTCAAAACGCCCTATACGCTCTTGACGAAACAAAGGCGAGCCTGTATCAAACAGTCCAATAAAAAACAATAAAGTCAAAATTGGAAAAAGAAAAAGTAAACCGAAGAAAGATAAAACGATATCAAAAAAACGAATCATTATCGCTCCTCCTTGCTTTTATCAAAAGCTGCAATTTTCTCAAGCTGTTTGTCCATATTAATGACAGGATTCCAACCTAAAAGCTCTCTTGCCTTAGAAGAATCGACTTGTAAATTTCCAAATAAACGGTCAGAAATACCGCTCTTTCCAAGTATTTTTGCCACAAACTGCATCCAAGATACTGGCACAGGTATTAATCTAGACTTGGCTCTATATGACTTGGCGACTCTTTTTAGGAGTTCAGAAGTAGAAATATCTCTACCATCAGACACTAAAAACACCTCATTGGCCGCCCTAGGAGACCGATCCATTCTTGCACATAAAATAATAAAATCAACTAAATTATCCAGCGCCACAAAGGAACGCTTATTATGAACGGCTCCAAACGGCATTGGAATAGATTTTCTGATCCACTTTGCTAAAGTTCTAAAATTTCCAGGGGCTCCGGGGCCATATACAAGCGGAGGGCGTATAATAACCACCTCCATTCCAGTGTCTCTAGCAATATCCAGCAAACCTAGCTCAGCCTCATGCTTTGATAGCGAATAATTATCATGAGGAGAAGCTATATCTTTTTCAGTAAAAGGCTTTTTTGAATTAACCCCATTAACCCCTATAGAGCTCAAAAAAACAAAACGCTTCACGCCGACTGATGCAGCTATCCTCGCTAGTTTTAATGTTGCGTCACAATTAATTCTTCGATATTCTACCAAAGAGTCGAGAGCCTCATCTTTCATAAAATGGGCTCGGGCAGCAGCATGAATTAACGCGTCACACCCATTAAGGCTTTTAAAATCAAAAGTGGATAAGTCTTCCAGATCGACCTCTACGGTCTTTAGAGCATCGGAAACAGATGATTTATTTCTAACTAGAAGCAGTGGTGTAATTTCTGATGATTTTAGCGACTCAACAATTGCTGAACCAATAAATCCAGAGGCGCCTGTTATACATATTTTCATAAACAGCTAGTGTTTGATATTAAAGGCATGATAAACGATATTTTTTTAGTTTTGAGCGATTATTCATCTAAACCAAGAGCGCTTATAAAGCACCTAAATCAACTCATTAGGAAATTACACTTATTCTTCTTGCAGTGAAAAAAGACGCAAAAAAGGAGAATAAATTATAAACAAAAAAAAGATATACTTACTCATGTCCCGCCATAACAAGAATTTACGATTATCCTGACGACAAGTACAAACATGAATTTCAATCTAAAAAACAGCAGGCAATATCTTCAATTACTCCGGGGCAATAATTTTAAAAGTACGCTTAAGTGTGTCTTCTTATTCCTATTCTTTTTAACGATAATAAGAATCGCATATCAATTTCCTATTCTGAATTTTAGCATAAGTGGTGACACTTTATACCCCGCTCTACATGCCCTTTACTACCAGTCAGGCATAGGGTACTCGCCACCCTTTGTGCCTCCTGCCCCATATATATTTCCTGATTTATTATTGGCAAATGTTTTTACTACTCTATCAATTGAAGACCCTCTCTTAATCAACAGTGGGATTATATCTTTCAACATTATTTTACTTTTAATACTACTAAATTTAAACAACAAAAACACCGGCAATAAAACAGAGATGACAGCTGTGATTTATATATTAATGTATTTAATATATGCTATTTCGTCAGGAAGAAATGCCAGCTTAATTTTCCATCCTGCTTTTCACGTATCCACAATCTTGATATCCATCTACTATAACCAGACCGAAAAAAAATTTAATTTTCTTGATTATGTGCTAATTTTCTTGGTCTCGCTATCTGATAGATTCTTTATTATTTTCTATTTCTTTCCGGCAATGGTTCAATACTTAGCAAGCGGATACAGTGCGAAAGGGAGTTTTCTTTTGCAGCTATATAAAAAAAGGGAAAGGTTTAAAAATAGGTTATTTATTCCTTTGTGTATTTCGTTCATCTCTATTTCTTTTTATAAATTTTTTAATATATCTGACATAACTAGAACCGCAAGATTTATAAGTCCTAATGACTTATTAAACAGGGCTATAGAGGTCTGGGATTTGATCACGCTACATAGTGGAGTAAATATATTTTTGATGACATTTCTAGCTGTAATCGTAGCTTTTAAGTCTCTTACCAATACGGAAATATATTTAAAAAAGCAAACTTCTTTAGTGCTAGCACTAACAGCAATAGCCCCCTTGCTGGCCATGATTTTTATTAATATTAAAATTGAATACAGGTATTTAGCAGCAACCCCAATAGTTATTTTCATATTAATCTATAAAGAAGTCTTATTACTACCAATTAAGAGAGCAAGGTACTTTTCAATCGCCCTCTTCTTATTGGTAATCATCCATTTTTTTACCCACAACCACAATCAAGCCAGAGATGTAGGAATTTTTAGAGAATATAATGACTTGCTACAATATATTGCCAACCCTGGTAACGATAATACAGTTCTTTTCGCCCCTTATTTCGAGTCAAGAATTTTAACCGCTTTACAGAACAAAGGCGTCATCCCAATTACTATCAATAAAAACCTGGAGTTTGTCAAAGGATCACACCATCTCAAAGACCTTAAAAATCATTCATTTTATCTGGTCTGGGACAGGGAAAGGGGCGCATCAAATCATCTAAATAAACTAAAAATACTACCAACAAAGCATGGTAGATTTCTTATTAAAAAAGTCAATGTTGGCATAATTGATGAAATTAACCTCAAATTAAGACTCGTGGAATAGAATACCTTTTATGAAAAGACAATCCAAAGAAACGCATAATGAAGAATTCTCATATACTGGGTTAGATGAGTTGTTTATTTCGGAAAACATGAACAACTATAACCAATTCATCGTTGCCTCTGCAATGAAGTATTTTAAGGAAGACGATAATATTGTAGACTTTGGAGCTGGCATTGGATCACTAGCAATGATTTTTAGAGACAGATTTTCAAAAACGGTTTTGTGTATTGAAATTGATAAAGTTAATCAGCGCTATTTAAAAGAAAGAAACCTATTTTTTCATAAGAATTTGAATGAGCTACAAGGGAAGGTTGATGCAATTTTCTCCTCAAATGTATTGGAACATATTTTGAATGATGTTGAAATTTTACAAAAAATGAAATCCCAACTAAAGGAAGGCGGGACAATCTTTCTTTATTTGCCGGCAAAACAAGTTTTATGGAGCGAGCTAGATTCAGCCGTAGGCCATTATCGAAGATATGAAAAAAGAGAATTAAGGGATAAATGTGCTTTAGCGGGGCTAGATGTGGTACTGATTGAGTATGCAGATTCGATTGGTTTTTTTGCTTCGTTATTAATGAAATACGTAGGATACAACCCTAAAAATGGCATTGGGTCTGCCAGATCGCTACTATTCTACGATAAATATATTTTCCATTTTTCTAGATTTTTGGACAAGCTCTTGTTGAAACACTTTTTTGGAAAAAATATAATACTGGTGGCCAAAAACAACTCTTGCACCTCTCCTGAATAATCTGCTAGAAAATATCAGTAAAATCCCATGCAATACATCCCTTGGATCTCACTAAAAAAGGAAAGTAACTATATTAAATTATTTTCTACAAAGCCTGTTTTTTCTTTTACGATATAGATAGGTCTATTCTTTACTTCAATATATATTCGCCCTAAATACTCACCAATTACCCCCATAAAGATTAGTATGCTGCCGCCCAAGAATAAAACAACTGCAAGAGTTGAGGCGTAACCAGGAACATTAACTCCAGATACACTTGTTTCAATAACAATGAACAAAAGATACAAAAAAGAACTAAATGCGACCATTACACCGAAGTACGTTGCCAAGCGCAGTGGTAAAGTACTGAAACTAGTTACACCCTCTAAAGCAAAATTCCATAATTTCCAATAGCTCCATTTTGTTTTTCCAGCAAATCGAGCATCTCTCTTGTAAGTAATAAAAGTCTGCCTATACCCAACCCATGAAAACAGTCCTTTCATAAATCTCCGAGTCTCCCTCAGTCGATTGACTGATTTTAAAACCTTCCGATCAATCAAGCGAAAATCCCCTGTGTTGTCAGGAACACTGGTATCAGAAATTTTATTGATTAACTTATAAAATAATTTTGCGGTTGCTTTCTTAATATAAGTCTCGCCCTCTCTTTCACTTCTTTGGGCAAGAACCACATCAAAACCCTCTGACCATAATTCAATCATCTGTGGAATAATTTCAGGAGGGTCTTGCAAGTCTGCATCAATTGGAATCACAACATCGCCACTTGCTAAATCGAGACCTGCAGTCAAAGCTATCTCTTTGCCAAAATTCCTGGAAAGCTCTATCAACCTTACATTCGAATTCTTCGCATTGAGTTTTTTTATTAAATTAATGCCATTATCACTACTGCCATCATCGATGAATATTATTTCCCATTTTTGACTACACTGACTTAAGACTTTATTCATCCTAGAGAAAAAATAATCAATATTTTCTTCCTCGTTAAAAATTGGCACAACAATAGAAATAAAAGGATTAAACCTTCTCAATTGTATACCCATTTTTTTCTTCCCCAATAATTCCAAAAACTTACAAGTATTATAGATATTAGGCCACTTAAATAATAACTCATACTGTAAATAAGATCGCTCAATACAAAAACGATTAATAAATTTAATAAAAACCCTGAAAAAGTTACAAGTGTGGTTGCCAAGACTTCTATTGCAACCGACTCCATTTGCGCCCCATTTTTAAAAATCCAATATTTTCCGAGTGCGAAGTTTATTGCGTATCCAGACATATATGCAAACGCCATAGCAAGCTGGTATTCAAACTTTAGATACAACAATATTCCATACACTGCGTATCCCAATATTGTTGAAATAAACCCAGAGGATATAAATTTTGCCACCTCTTCTTTCACAGAGAAGGCGATACAACTTTAAAATTAATAATAAATTTACCCGGGGATGGATAGATGACAAAGGATCCATGATCGTATGCTTTACACATAGGTAATGATATTGGTATCGCTTGCCGTATAATTAAGAGAGCACATATGGTTAGTCAGATTAGTTCTGAAAAATTTCCTTCTTTGGATGACATATGCCCTTTTTCCAAGAGATAAGGCAACATGCATCCAATAATTATCAAATCCAACAAAAGCATACACGCGATTGGATGACAAAGCTTCCTCGCACTCCTTTAGGCCAAAAATACTTTTAACTCTAACCCCATGCCTCAATAAGAAATTTGGCTCTTCTTTTCCAATATGGACAATATCAAACCCACTGCTATCAAATAATTTTAGAATCGATATCATTCTATTTTTTAAGCCAAATATCCTTAGCGAATTTGACGCGATTTCACTACTAACAACAATTACTCTTTCATAATCTTTAGCATCGTAAAAAATATTTGAGCATATGCCCATCTCACGCAGTTTTTCCAGAATCATCATTTCGGGGGGTAAATAATTCCTGGCCGACCAATCTATCGCGATCGAACAGCCTTTCTCATGCTTTAGCCTTCTTGGTAGGGTTAGGTAAACATCATATTTCTTAGTCGCTTCAGAATCTCCGCATATAGCATTCGATAACTTATTGGCAATTTGAGAGAGAAAAAACTTATCTCCAAGATGCAGGTCCATGTCGTCTTCTCTCACTGTAAAGTTTATCAGGCACGGTCTTTGAATATTTTGAAGCCCTTGAGTGATAATAAATTTCTTCATTTTTTAGTGTTATTTATATATGCTAGCAACATCAATCCGTTAAGCAGGGTTGTTGGTGTCAGTATACTACCAGTAAACACTGGCGCTAAAGCAAATAGAATTTTTGGAGTGAGTAATGAATAGTTTCTCGCATGAGACTGAAAGAGAATATGCGCTAATAATAATATAAAGTAGACCGGAGAGAATAAAAACAAAGAGAGAACAAAACTCTCAAATATTCCTTTATATTCAACACTGAATCTACCCATAACTGAAAACGCCTCCGGCCCAATTCCAAAAAACGTCACGTGAGAAAGTCCATCTAAGTATCTTTCCACCCTAAGAGTGTTAGAGCCAGAATTCAATACGTCTGAGAAATTTAGAAACAACAAAGACAACAACCCCACTAAGGCAACTAAAGATAAATACCTGCCCATCTTGTAACGAGCAAGCATAATGAAACACGAGACCAACACTGTTAACCCTATGGACTTTGATGCAGATTCAAAAGCAATTAAAGAAAATAGCAACATCAAAAACAAAGTTTTAAATTTCGACTTTCTATATGTTTCATAAAAAGCCGCGCCGTAAAACACACACATAGAGCCAGTAAAATTTAAAGTGTTTTCATATATGCCTGACATTCTAACTTCTCCAGTTTCAAACACTAGTGCATACCCAATATTGAACAAAGCAAAAAACACTGTCACCCTGAATAAAACATCACCATGGCTAACGGATGTGGGCTTTATAAAAATATTGGAAAAAAACGCAAAACTCAGAAGACCTACAATATAAGTGGAAATAATATAGGCGAACGAACTTTTTCCCTGTAGGCCAAACAATTGAAAAGATAAAGCGGCAACTGCCAAGATTAGCAGCAAAACGAAAAGCATTTTCGAAAGGTTCCGTATTTCTCGCAATAGAAATACTAAAGAAAAGACTAGCGATACCAGCAAAGCTAAGCCTTCAACAAAAACTCTATTCAGAAAAGGATGAAGAAAATTTATCGAGATCGCTAATACTAGCAACCAATGAGTTTTTCCGTAAATTGCTCCCATGAGTGCACCTCTCTTTGTTTGCATGGCCTGCTTGGATCAATTTTTTTTCCAATATTATAAATACAATATTCTTCCAAATTAACCCCACAATCATTTGAAATCACTGGAATTCCTAACGCATTGTATATGGAAAGTTTGTTGGATGATGATAAAAACCAATCGGAAGCTCCTGATGGAAAAAACATAACTCCTATAGAGGCTTTGACAACAATCTCTTGTATAACTTTTTGTCCAACAATACCTACGAATTCAACATTTCTCCACTTAGACCTCCCGACAGATGTGCAAATAATTTTATAATCCTTGTAATAATTGGAAAGTTGATCAATAAAATCCTCTGGCAAAGGGTAAATACCTATATACACAATATTTTTTTCTCTAACAGGTCGTTTTTTTTCCAAAGCAAACAAGGGAACGCCTGGGGTTAGTATTTGATCTGGTGCGATACTGGAATGATAGGCTGGCGCCGAAACTATGCAGTTATTTACCCTTCTGTTATTAATAATAAAGCGCTCAATATCACTTAAGACCGGATTTTTTCTAAACGATTCCATAATGTCTGACACCCTATATACCTTTCTCACACCTTTAAGTTTGTCATTGTGAAAGATTGAGTAAAGAACGATGGTCGGAATCCCCGACTCAACTATAATCAAGTCCGGATTTGAGTTAACAACATTTCTAACAAACCCTTTAGTCCATAGTGTTTGAAAATATTTCCTAGTGAATCGATTCAAGATAGGAAACACTGGAAAAAGAAAGGTTAGTTTTGACTTTTGAGAGAAACGAATATTCTTTAAAAAGTCTTTAAATTTTATTCTTTTCAACGTTAAACGCATCAAGGACAAACCTGTTGAAACGTAATGAACTGAATGCTGACTACTTTTCAAGATGGAATATACCCACTTAATGCTAGAGGTCTTCTTTTGATACTCTAAATGATCGGAAATAACAACAATAATCACAAAATTTAAACCTATATCAGTTATTGAGTTATGATCTTACACTGGTTGTTATCAATACTTCCTTTTCGAACAACACTCGCTCTAAATACAGATCCGCTTTTCAGCATAAGATTGTACCTATCACGCCCCTTATCGATCTGCGTTATACGACCTTCTAAGCTACCAGAGTCACACGTTACAAATGAATGCTCATCTAAGCAGCCATAGCTGACAACTTCATACAATCCCTCAAATAAAATTTCGGGAAACTCCTTAGCCGATTTAGCCATAAAAGCTTCACTGCTAAAATCCGCAAAAAATATATAATCGAGCGTTGTACCTTTTATGGCTTCATACTGAATTAATGCATCTTCAAGTAGTTTTATCGTTGGCTGATCTTCATCTACACTTGCTTGTATTACGTCAATATGCCGCATACCTTCGAGTACGCTGTGAGGCGCATCAGAATACAAGCATATCGATGTTTCTACAAGATTCTGTATTTCTGCTATGACTTTTACTAGCCTTTCTTTATCTTGAATATGTCCCTCTCTATAAGGGAAAACAATAAGGCCGTTCATACTATTTGCACTTAGGGCGCTCGGAATGGATTTGGACAAACCCGCTACCCTAGACAAGATTTCAGAGACTTTTTCCGATCGAAATGACTGGTTGGTTCCATGCTGATTTATGCCATGATAATGCCAAACTTTTGCCTCTGCAGAATAATAGATTTTCAAGCCTTTCTGTATAATTTCATAGGACCATATCCAGTCTTCCACATTGGTAGCTTCCTCGGAAAAAGGAATATCGTCAAGAAGAGATTTTCTTACGGCGCTGTTTGCATTATGAAAAGTATAATCTTGCGTTTGAACTTTAGATTCACAACCAAAAACTGTCAAAAGATCCCTAGTATCATCGGGAGAAGTGTAAGGAAGTGGCAACTGTCTACCGTAGACTGCAGATATATCCTCCCTATTAAAAGGCTCAACTAGATTGGTCAGCCAAAATCTGTCTGTCGGAATGCAGTGAGCTGAGAGAATAACAACAATATCTCCGCTAGAAGCCCTAACTCCAGCATTGATGGCAGCGCCTGGCTTAAAGTCTTTTATACTTAAAATTTGATCAACCTTATGCAACTTGCAGTGTAACAGAGTTCCGTCAGAGCTCTCGTTATCTACAATAATAATTTCAAAATTTTCATACTTCTGGTTTTTAATATTTTTTAGACAAATGCCAATCCAGTCTTCTTCATTCTTTGTGCGTATGACAATACTTACTCTATCTCTCATAATCATAATCCATTACACTTTTTATTGCACTTACAATGCACATATTTCCATTATTACTTAAGCTTCCAGTATAAAATTCCATTTTTTCTACATTGATATTTGAAAAAAGTCTTAACTTAGACTCGCAATTTGTGTCGCCTTCATTGAGACTTGACTGAATTCCTATTTTCTTATAGAATTCTGGAAAAAATCCATAAGAGGCGCCAGTAAAGTCATACGTCATTACCTTGTTTCCTATAATAGCGCACTCTAATCCAACGGTAGATGTATTAGCGAATATCGCGTATCGGAAACTTTTTAGTTGTTCAGACAGCTCTACACAGTTATCTACAAAAATATCATCTTTTTGAAAATATATGTCGATCTCTTTTTGAGTCACAAATTCACCAGGCTTTAATCTGATTTTTACCGGAGTGCATTTGTGAAAAAAAAAGTAACACGTAGACATTTTTTTCAAAGTCTCTAACCGCAACTTAGAATTGGCATACCTTAAGAATCCATTACTACAAATTAACACTCCTTCGCCCGACCTTTCGAGTCTTTCAAGCCGCTCAGAACCTAAAAGGTTTTGCAAGGACAAGCTTCCACACACGGAAAAATTATCACATTCCAACTGTCGCCTTGCCACGCCTTCTGCATAGCTTGAATAGACCAAACAAAGGTCATACTTAACTCGGCGCAGCCTTTCAAGACATTTAAAAATAAACACCCAAGAAATACCGCGAACTAAGTACCTAAAAACGGCGGATTTAATTAGTCCAATCTCACTTTGAACTTTAAAATCATTAAACATTTCATAGCCGTGCTGATATATGATCAACTTAGAGCGATATTTTTGAGCAAACACTGAAAATATAAATTCAAAAAAACCATTTTTTTGTTCAACAAAAAAGCCATCAGGTCTCTTCTTATTGAAAACTTCCAAGAAAAAATAAACTAAAAAAGGTATGGAGATTAAAAGCTCAACAAGGGCGAGTTTATTTGCAAAATAGGGTCTTTTTCGGCCAAATTTTCTTGGCACTTTATAAAAATTTATATTGTTTTTTATCAATATTTCGCTCGCACCACCATGGGTCCAATTATCAACTGAGAAGATAATTGGATCAAGCTCTATGTTCCTTCTACTACAGTATCGAATTAGAGACATGTAGTTGTTAACGTGAAAATCTCTAGAACATATAAAAACCAGTCTCATCTAGATAATCAAATTTAGGTCAAACTTTTCAAAATTTTTGCCAACTCTAAATCCATCAATGTGTCTATATTAATAGACCTTGAGCTCGGCATTATGTACGCTCTACAATCTTCTCCAGTAAAACTATGTTGATTCATTAACACATCCCTAGTTACTGCATAAATCGCTCCATTTCGAATATATGCAGAAGGTAACGACTGTCTAGGTCTCATATCTTCATAACCCTGATCAATGTAGTTTATTAAACGACCGTCAACAACTCTTTTCATTCTTAGAGGATGATGTCCATCGACATCAACAACACTAATAACTGAATCTGCCCTAGTCTCAATGAGTAGCTGTATTGCTTTATCAATATCCGTCGCTTGTCGCAATGGTGTTGTTGGTTGCAACATAAGTATAAAATCATATTCCAAGCCATTCTTAGACTCCATAAACTCTACAGCGTGCTGAACTACATCGAGCGACAATGCCTCGTCGCCAGAAAGATTGGCCGGCCTCTTAAATGGCGACAACACTCCAAGAGATTTCGCTACGCTAGCTATTTCACTGCTGTCGGTAGAAACAATACATTCTCCCAGATCTTTTGAATTTAACGCCGCTTCGATCGTATACTGAATCAATGGCTTTCCACAAAAGTCAATAATATTCTTACCTGGAACACCCTTGGATCCACCTCTAGCAGGAATAACAGCTAAAATTTTCTTACAACTCAACCTTCACTCCTAACCATTAACTAGATTCTTCATTGAATATGATCGATTTTCAACATAGCATTTTAAATTATACTGAAACAATTCTATTTGACCTTTCCAATAGCTTTGACTTAGTCCTGCAATATGCGGAGAAAGCATTACATTCTCCATTTTCCACAAGGGTGAATCTATGGTTAACGGCTCTTTTGCAAAAACATCCAAACCCGCTCCGGCAATGACTCCCTTATTCAGTGCGTCAATTAACGCATCTTCATCGACCGTTTCTCCGCGCCCAATATTTATAAAAAAAGCGTTTCGACTCATTCTAGAAAAGACTTTTCTATTAAATACACCCTTGGTGTCATTATTTAATGGTAGTAAATTAATAACATAATCAGCCTCTAATACTGCATCTGGCAATTTGTCCAATGTAAACGAACTGTCGACTAATTTATGACAACTGGGTTCTCTTTCAATAGCAGAAACGTGCATCCCTAAAGCATCACAAACTCTTGCCAGATGTTTGCCAACATCTCCGAAGCCTACTATCAGACAGCGTTCACCCAACAAGTCATGAATGCGGTCAAAATAAGCATCAAAGCTCTCACGACTCATAGTGCCATCTTCACGCATCTTTTGAACATAATGCACCCCTCTAGCTAATCCCGTCATAAATGATAATGCCGAAGCCACCATGGGATATACAACCCCCCCCTTGCTGCTTGTAACCAAAATATTTTGTCTAGATAGATCTTGGATGTTCACTCTATTTACTCCAACAGATCCAAAATGAATCCATTTTAAATTTGGCATTTTCTCAATAATATCTGGCGTAATCCTATTACCCCAGTAAATCTCTGACTGCTCTGAAAATAGAGAAGAACTTGGTGTGTTAACCTCTACTATATCCACATCCGGAAATCTTCTCTCCAATTGGGTATGAGCCCACTCTGGCAAGCGATAAAGCTTCAAGTCTAAAAATAAATCACATGCTACCGAAATTCTTCTACCTTCTTCTTGAGGTGTGCAAATACTCTCAATCATGGCAACCTGTAGCCACTATTGGCTTTAAATTTAAATGTATCCAATAATGAATTATTGAGATACACCCCCAGTCCAGGAATATCATCAGCTTTGTATACCCCATTTTCAATATTTGGCTGTTGAACCCACATGTGTTTACTAAGCTCTAATGAAACCATGGGAATTTCAACGATATCCACAAATGGTGTTGCTACCGCAGTCTTAAGATTGGCAGCTATGGCAACCGCACTGCCCCATACATGAAGTGCATTATCCAAACCCATTTTTTTAGAGTATTCTGCCAATCTTAAACATGCAGATATACCGCCCGAATGTGTTGCATCAAACTGCAATACATCCACTGATTGAGTACCCAATATGGCATCATATTCTCGTTGACTAGTATATGCTTCACCTGCCGCGATAGGAATATTACTATTTCTCCGGACTTCAGACAGGCCATTTATATTCGATGGATGAACCGGCTCCTCTAACCACCGAACACCAAATTTCTCCAGATCTCTGGACCTCTGAATCGCTTTCTTAGTGCTCCATGCAGGCCTAAGCGTCCCCATGATGGCATCAACCATTAACTCGCCACACTCAAGAGCCAACCTTGCACTCTCAACCCTTTTTAGATCGGACCCCCAGTCTTGGTACCCCACTCTCATTTTGTAAGAAGAATATCCTAGCTTAGTAATATTATCCACATCTTTAGATATATCATCTGGGCTAAACACTACAGTTCCACTACTAGCATATAAAGGAACTTTTTCCACAGCATTACCCATAAGATGCGAGCTTGGCACCTCTAATATTTTTCCCCTTATATCCCAAATAGCAATTTCAATTGCACTATATACACTTTGAAAAATACCACTCCCTCCAACAAAAGGAATATCTCCAGCACTATCAAGCGATAGTTCATCTCCTACCAAACACCCAACAAAACGATCTTTTAAAAATTCAACTATAGGTTGTATTAATTCAGGCGCATAAACACCTGCATACGTCTCACCAAGTCCATAAACACCAGAGTCAGTATATACTTTCACCAATCCAATCGACTTTACACCGAGAGGCTGCCCTAAAGAATCACCCATGCCGTAAGGAGAGGATAAAGAAAACCCTTCTATGTTTACAATTTTGCAGTCAATGTCTCTATAATTCATGATAGTTTCAGAGTGATGGCAGAATTACAATCCCCATCTTCCTCTATAGTTCTCCACCGTATCTCTCTCAATATCTTGAAAATCAACACCTTTATCCGCCATTGCACAAATAGCAGTATGAATGTTTTCCACCATGTTTTTAAATTCAGCAGCATTTAAAGCGAATTTAT
>Ga0181581_10002750_pt1 | contig 13790 bp, 18 predicted proteins | sample 071ome_22_FD_132433 | JGI IMG/M metagenome (GOLD analysis project Ga0181581, IMG submission 132433) | Coastal salt marsh microbial communities from the Groves Creek Marsh, Skidaway Island, Georgia - 071404AT metaG (megahit assembly) | ecosystem: Environmental > Aquatic > Marine > Intertidal... | reverse complement strand
TCGATAGTCGACTTCGAAACCCTCAGTACGGAGTTCTTCGGCGAAATGTCTCATCGACGAGATCACGAAGTGAGCTCGCTGTACGTGCCATGTCTTCGACGCAAGTTTTGCGGAACTCTCCACCATGAGGATCCGATGCGTCGAGGGTGAAGCAGACCCGAGCGCACCGATCCAGCGACCGAGTTGGTCTCCGAGCACCCAAATCGTCTCCACAAGGTCAATGTAACGTCACTGATCGACGAAGGTCTCGGCGAGCATCGAGAGCGACTCGCGTAGTTCCACCTCAGGCAGAAATCGTCCGATGATCGGCACATCGGTCGGATTCGAGAGGACCATTTCCACAGTCACGACGTTCTCGCTCGTACTAACCGTTAACGAGATTTCGCGATCGGGAAATGAACGATCGATCACCATCTCGGCTGCTGAACGAGGATCATCACCGACCGATGCCGCTCGTACCGCGTCCCGTGTCACGTGAACCAGATGTATCCGATCGACGAGGATCACGAAGACCTGAATCGCGCCAAGTAACGCGATGACGAGAACAGGGATCGTCAGAGCGAACTCAACTGTTGCTTGACCGCGGTCGAGACGTGACTCAGGGCAGTTGCGAGGTGACACTGTCGATCACGCGGTCGAATAGGTCGCCAATCTTTCCACCCCCTCCACCTCCGCTGGCCCACGCCACCACCAAGAGGGCGATGAGTGCGGCAGCGAGAATGACGAGTGCGTATTCCGAGGTTGCTTGTCCGAGATCGCGACGGGGAATTTCGAGTGGTCGATTCATGTTTCCTCTCAGAAGGACAGATCGAGGCGGGACAGGGTGCCGATGAGTGTGGGCACGATCACCAGAAGAAGGAACGAGGGTAGAACGCACACGACGAGGGGAAGCGACAACTCGATGGCCAGTTCTTTCGAGGAACTCTCGAGTTGGCGTCGACGAACGGCGTGAGCGTCGTGTGACAATCGGTCCACGACTTCGTCGAGCGGTACGCCGAGACGTTGGCCTGCGTCGAGCGCATCGACGAGTGGTTGCACGCGGGACCCAAGCGACGATTTCAGTGCGTCGAGCGCATCTCGAAATCGGCCACCATCGTTCAATTCTCGAACCGCTGCCTCGAATGAGGGTCGAAGGGCAGGATCCATATGGGAGGTCGACAGGACGAGAGCATCGGTGGGGGAATAGCCGGCGCGCAACGTCGCGGCAATCATGTCGATGGCATCGGGAAGAAGTCGGTCCAACTGCATATGTCGACGACGACGGCATCGGCGTCGACGGAGAATCGTGCCGAGTACAACGAAGACGGGAAGGACGATGATCATGCTCGAACCACCAGTCGGGCGGTCCATCGACGTCCTGTCACATTGAATGCCACTCCAAGGAAGATGCAGGTCCACCCGATTGGAGTGGCCAGGAGCACATATCGAACATCGGGATCGTCGGCGATCATCCAGAGCGCGCACAGGATCGGCAACCAAGTGAGAAGGCGGATGGACGCCAAGGCCGTGCTCGCCTGAGTCAGTCGGTCGGCTCGTGAGTCACGTCGAGCTCGCAGAGTGTCGGCGAGAGTGTCGACGTGCCGACTGGGTTCACCACCGACCCGGGCGGCCAGGCACAGGACCTGGAGCGTCAAGATTCGATCCCCATCAGGTCGACGTCGACTCGACTCCCTATCGAGTCGACGTTCGAGACTTGCCGCGAGTGACTCACCGTGTCGAACGTTCGCCATCACGTCTCCCAACCACGAATGGGGGTGGTGGCGTGCCGAGGAGCGAAGTGCTTCGAGGAGTGTGGTGCCGGATCGGAGACACCGACTCACTTCCTCAGCGACCTCGAGGCAATCGAGAGTTCGGTCGGGTCGCCCGAGTCGCCGAACTCGACGATGGGGGTTCATCGTGGAAGTCGCAGAATCTGCTCGACCCGTCGACGTCCATCCGAGTCGCGTCCGAGATGGACCACCACCTGAACAGCCGAGCGAACCATGGCCTCGATCGTCCGCGCATCGACTGCATGTAACGAGCGGTGGAGAAGAAGGCAAAGACGACCCAACGCGTCGTGCGCGTTGTTGGCGTGGATTGTGGAGAGTGAACCCAGGTGCCCGGTGTTGAGTGCATTCACCAGGGTGACGGCCTCAGCGCCGCGTACCTCGCCGACCACCAGTCGATCGGGTCGCAGACGCAGCGAAGCCCGCAGTAGGTCGTCGAGATCGAACCCGGCCCGGTGATCAGCAGTGGGCAGTCGCGTCTCCAGTCGAACGAGATGGGGGTGAGCGGTGACGATCTCGTGCACGTCCTCGAGAATCACCACGCGTTCGTCAGGTGGAACGGCTGACACCAGGGTGCCGAGCAAACTTGTCTTTCCACTTCCTGTAGCTCCACTCACCAGAACGTTGCGACGTTCGTGGACGAGAGCGAGAAGTTCGTCGCACGACATCACTTCCGACGAAAAGTCGGCCAGGGAGAAACGTCGATGACGAAGTAGGCGGAAAGCGGCACACGTCCCATGTACGGCAATCGGTGCGACGACGGCCGACACACGTGTTCCATCAGCCAGCCGGGCATCGACCATCGGATGGAGGCGATCGAGACGTCGGCCGATCGGAGCGAGGATTCGCTCCAACTCGACATCGATCTCACCAGGCGAAAGTGATCCGACTCGTTGGAGAGAACCGTGACGATCCGACCACAGTTCGGTTCCATGATTCACGAGTACGTCGGTGACGTCAGGATCGTCGAGGAGTCGACGAAGGCCGTCGATCGAGGTCATGAACGAACGACGAGTTCGCCGACGACTGGACGCAGTGCCCGATCGAGGGCCGCGGGGAGACGAGACGGCAAGACTCCGGCATCGACGGCTCGACTGATGTCTGCGGTCATGGGTATGTCGGCCACCAACGGAAGACCGCAGACGTTGACGACGTCTCGGGTGGTGAGAACTCGATCGGGTGGCCGGACGACGATGACACCGTCCCATCGAGTGGATTCGGCTACCGCGGCCCTCAATGCGACGTAACACGGACGAATGACAAGCAGTCGTCGGGGACCGAGTGACTCGAACGCTTTCGTGGTGTCGAGGCAGCCGGCATCGATCACAATGTGCGCGTGGGCTCGCAACTCGTCGAGAGCGAGTGTGAGACCGTCCAGGTCAGGAAGGTCGCACCGAGACATCGATCCGGAGGGAACGAGCCGAAGTTGCGGTGTGATGTCGACGGTGAGATCGGTGAGTCGACGATCTGGCGATGTCAGCCAGGCGTCGAGACCATCGTGGGCGTCGGACAACCCGTTGATGGCTGATTGATCCCCGGCCAGGTCGACGAGATACGTCGGGCGAGAGGAATCACGGGAAGCGAGGAGGGCGAGCGCTGCGCTCGTGACCGACGTGCCCACTCCTCCCTTGACGGATGAGAGAACGGCAAACATGACACACCTCGCGTTCGAGCGGACGCGGGAAGTCGAACGGCAGTGAGTGTGGCGATGCGTCTGACCGGACGGAGGTCAGGCCGACTGAAGCTTCTTCGCAGCCGCGGCCACGAGGCCCACGACGGCGACGAGAAGAAGGAGTTTCTTCATGTGGGTGAGGCTAGCGGTGGTTCCCGTTACCCTCGGAGTCGGAGGTGTCCGAGTGCCTGGTGGACTCCGCCGCCTTCAAAGCGGTTGGAACGGGCGATCCCCGTTCGGCGGGTTCGATTCCCGTCCACCTCCGCCAACGCCGCAGGCGTTGCACGCGTGCGCTCGAATCGGGAGGAGCGCAGCGACGGATCCCGTCCAACTCCGCCAACGCATCAAACAGTGCGCAGCGACGGATCAGACGGCGAGAAGGTCGCGGGCACCGGTGTCGGACGACGGGTGACGCAACTTCGACATCGCGCGCGCCTCGATCTGACGGATGCGCTCACGCGTGAGGTTGAAGTGCTCGCCCACCTCTTCGAGAGTGCGGGGTTCACCACGATCGAGACCGAAGCGCAACTTCAGGATCTCACGCTCGCGCTCGTCGAGCGGAGCGAGCAGACGCTGTATCTCTTCGGGCAGCAGGGCGGTGGCCGCCACTTCGAAGGGACTCTCGGCTGAGCGATCTTCCACCACGTCTCCGAGTTCGGCGTCACCATCTTCTCGGAGCGGCTCACTGAGGGAGAGAGGTTCGGCGGCGAAACGTAGGGCCTCGGTCACCTTGTCTTCAGGCATCTCGACTTCTTCGGCGAGTTCACGAAGAGTGGGCTGACGGCCGAACTTCAGCTCGAGGCGAGACCGCGCCTTCTGCAGGCGAGCAAGTGTGTCGCCGGCATGCACTGGCAGACGAATGGTACGACCGGTGTTGGCGATGCCGCGAGTGATCGCCTGACGGATCCACCACGTGGCGTAGGTCGAGAATTTGAAGCCCTTTCGCCAGTCGAATTTCTCGACGGCGTGCATCAGACCCAGGTTTCCTTCCTGGATGAGATCGAGGAGAGGGAGACCCGAGGCTTGGTACTTCTTGGCGATCGACACCACGAGTCGGAGGTTCGACTGAACGAACTGTCGCTCGGCGACGTCACCGTCTCGTGCCAGATTGCGGAGTTCACGCTTCTTCGCCGGAGTGAGACCCTTGCCGCCGTTGGCATCGAGTTCTTCACGCGCCGCCTTGCCGGCTTCGATCTGTTTGGCGAGGCGGACTTCGTCATCTTTCGTCAGCAGTGTGTACTGCCCGATGTCGGAGAGATACAGCCGGACGAGATCTTCCTCGTCACGATCAGCTCGGTCTTTGGCCACCTGTCACCCTCGCTTCACTGCAAGAAGTTGCTCACTTCTCGGTTGCCCGAAAACACCGCTGAATGGTTTGCCACGCCATCCCCCGGCGAATGGCGGGAACGCTACCGACGCTCTCGCGAACCGCAACCCGAGAACGAAATTCGTCAAGTAGTGTTTTCACAAACGTGCAAAGGAGAACGCAGTGGCGAATCCAGTGCTAAATGACAAGCAACTCGAAAAGGCCGCCAACGAGGCCGGATGGGGGGCTCCTGCTCAGACGGATTGGTCGGCTCCTACTCAGGGTTCTCGTCGACCGGTCGACGATGGTCCGGTGAGTCCGTGGACACCTGCCTCAGGCGTCATGACCGTGGGTGGAACGGTGTCGGCTACGGCGGTTCTCTTCACTTTGCTTCTCGCCGGAGCGGTGGTCGGCTGGACGGGAGTCGACGCTCCCGAGGGCGAGGTGTACTCGTTCCCCACCTTTGCGATTCTCGGTGTGTTCGTCGGTTTCGCACTCGCCATCACCTTGGCGTTCAAACCGATGTGGGCGCGGGTTCTGGCTCCGATCTACGCCATCGCTCAAGGCTTGTTCGTCGGAGCGATCAGCCGCGCCTACGAGACCTATTACGACGGAATCGTCGTCCAGGCGGCCGGTGTCACTGTCGCCGTGTTCGCCGGCATGCTGGCGTTGTACGGACTGCGCATCATCAAGGTCACCGATCGCTTTCGACGCACCGTTGTCGGAGCGACGCTCGGCATCATGGTGTTCTATGGCATCTCGCTTTTGATGTCCCTCTTCGGTGCTACGCCTCCGTTCATCACCTCCACGAGTGCCTTCGGTATCGGATTCAGTGTTCTGGTGGCTGCTCTGGCGGCTTTCAACCTGGCTCTCGACTTCGACTTCATCGAACGCGGATCGAAGCAGGGAATGCCCAAGGCCGTCGAGTGGTTCGCCGCTTTCGGTCTCGTGGTCACGGTGGTATGGCTCTATCTCGAGATCCTGCGACTTCTCGCCAAATTGCGCGAGCGGTGACTCAGACGACCGACGATCTCGATCGTCGAACGATCGTCGTCATTGCCATAGCACTCGTCAGTTTGTGGGGTGGCAGGTTCGCGTTCAACTGGCGCTCCGACGACTGGTCCCGACTCACGGAGATGTCGTGGTGGGCCGGTACACAGATCGTCTTCTATCTCGTTCTGCCCATGGCGGCGGTGCTGGTGCTCGGGATGAAGCCGGCCGACATCGGTTGGCGAGTCCGAGGAACGTCTCATGATTGGAAGAAGTATGTCGCTCTCTTCGTGATCGCTGCACCATTCGTGATCGTCGCCAGTACGACGGCCGAATTCCAAGATCGCTATCCGCTGTACGAGATCTATCCGGGTCAATCGGGAGTCTGGCGCGATCTGTCGATTTGGTGGCCGCTGTACGTCGCGCAGTTCGTGGCGATCGAAACTTTCTTCCGCGGTTACTTGGTGCTCGGTCTCGCGCCGAAGATCGGCCGTCTCTCGATTCTGGTCGCCACGATTCCGTATCTGATGATCCACTTCGTCAAACCTCCGATGGAGGCACTGGCCTCGATCGCGGGCGGAATCGTCATGGGAACTCTCGCGTACCGAACGAAGAGCGTGTGGTGGGGGGTCGGTCTGCACGTCGCCGTTGCGGCCCTGATGGACGTCATGTCGCTCGGCCACAAGGGATTCATCTGGTGAACGACTCGATCGAGGCCGAAACACTCGGCACGAGCGCGGCAGGTGCCCTGCTCGGTGGGGTGGCCGGGGCCTTGTGGGGAGCTCCTCGATTGGGTGCCGCCGCCGGCGCCGTCCACGGTTGGATGGCCGGTCGACGGCGAGTGTACGAACGCAATCGGCGAGGTGCTGCGGCCTTCCTACTCGATCACACATGGGCCCTCCCCACCACCATTGCCAGCACCGTCACGCTCACGGTGTCCGAGTGGCGTCGACGTGTGGGCGGAGTTGATCCCGGCTTCGTCGACTCGCTGTCTCGTCGATCCAATCGTTTCGTGTTCCGGCGTGGACTCGTCCTACGTCGAGGTTTCGCCTTGACGGTCGGGACCGTGGTGACCGGCGCCGGCGGTGCCGATGGAGAGATCACTGAACGACGAGAACAGCTGGTGACTCGTCACGAAGACGTTCACGTGTGGCAGGCCCGACTTCTCGGACCGCTCTATCCGATCCTCTATGCGTCGTGGTTCATCGGAGGAGTTCTCGTCGCCGTGGCGCAACGTGTGACCCGTCGGACGAACACGACTCTGTCGGACGAGATCGATCGATACGCCTACTACCGCAACCCCTTCGAGTGGCACGCCTACACCTGCGACGACAATTGGCCTCCGCCATTCACCGACGCGCACGGTGTGTGGTCGAAGAGATTTCCACTGCGGGAGTGGATTCCCCCAATGTTCAGAGAGTCTTCAGAAAACCAAGTAGGGCGTCGTTGAACGCCTTCGGATTCTCCTGCTGCGTCCAGTGTCCGACCTCAGGGATGATGACACTTCCCCGGTAGTTCGGACTGATCGAGTTGACGGCGTCGATGGTGTCGAGTCGACTGGCGATCACACCATCTTTCGCGCCTCCGATGAAGAACGTCGGCATGGTCATCGCGTCGAAGGAAATGTCCTTCATGATCTCGTGGTTGGCGTCGAGGTTGCGGTACCACGACACCGGTCCGAAGAACCCACTCTTCTCGTATTGCTCGACGTAGTAGTCGAGATCGGCTTGGCTGAGCCAGGACGGCAAATGCGACGGAATGTCGTTGAACATGTCGAGGAATCCCGTTCCCTCCATGGGACGAAGTTCGGTCGGCATGCCGCGGTACATCTCGCCAGATGCTCCCCAGAGGATCTGATGCATGGTGTGTCGAACGTCGGCCTCGAGTTCGCGTTCGGCCGGTCCAACCTCTTGGAAATACAACATGTAGAAGAAGCGATCTCCGAACATGGCGCGGAACAGATCGGTTGGCCGATCTGGCCACGGTGTGAGGGGAACGCTGACCGCCACGATCGCGTTGCAGCGGTCGGGATGGAGTCGTCCGGCGTCCCACACGACGAATGCCCCCCAGTCGTGGCCCACGAACGTTGCGGTGTCGTGCTCGAAATGATCGAGGAGTGCGACGAGGTCTCCGGTGAGATTGCGGATTCCGTAAGCCGAGACGTCGTCGGGGATCGACGAGAACCCGTACCCCCGCTGATCGGGCGCGATCACGTGATAGCCGGCCTCGGCAAGGACTGGGATCTGGTGGCGCCAGGAATGAGCCGACTCGGGGAAACCATGGCTGAGAATCAACGCCGGCGACGATCGGTCACCGGCCTCGGTGACGACGAGATCGACACCGTTGACGTGAATGGTCGACTGACGGGTGTTCATGGTTCGTTTCGCCGTGCGAGGGGTCGCTCGGCGAGAAGTTCGTCGGACAGTGGTTGGCCGGTGATCTCGTCGGTCCAGTAGGTGCCGCTGTCGAGGCGGGAGAGGGCGGCTTCGACATCGGCCAAATCGCGTTCGATCGCGTCGATCGCTGCCGTCGTGCGTTCGTGGGAAGTGGCGGAGTCGTCAGTCACGTCTTCACAGTAGTGGCCCGCCAGTAGCGTGTTTCCCATGGCATCTCCCTTTCCTCCTTTCGACGGTTCGGCTCCGAAGTCGCAGAAGTTCTCGGCCTACCCCGAGATGGGTATCGATTCGAACAAGCGGTACACCGCCACGATGGAGACGTCGATGGGGACCCTCGTCATCGCTCTCGATGCGGTGAAGGCTCCGAAGACCGTGAACAACTTCGTCTTCTTGGCTCTCAATCACTATTTCGACGACGTGATCTTCCACCGGATCATCAAGGGCTTCGTGTGTCAGGGCGGTGACCCTACGGGTACCGGCACCGGTGGCCCCGGCTACCGATTCGAAGACGAACTCCCGAAGAGTGGCCAGTACGAGATCGGTTCCCTCGCAATGGCCAATGCCGGACCGAACACCAACGGCTCACAGTTCTTCTTGATCAGCGGTGCTGACGGTGTACGTCTGCCACCGCTCTATTCGCTCTTCGGCAAGGTCGTGAAGGGACTCGACGTCGTCGAGGCGATGCAGAACGTCCCGACCGGACCGGGTGACCGTCCGCGAACCGATGTCGTCATCCAGTCGGTCTCGATCAGCGTCGCCGACTGACGTCGCGCGACGCACGCTGTCTCTCGACGAGGCTCGCCGCGTCGCGCTGGGGGCGCAAGGTTTCGGTAAGCCGCGTCCGACAACGGTCACTCAACGACATGTGTCTCAGGTCGTCCGGGCCATGGGAGTGGTTCAGATCGACAGCGTCAACGTTCTGGTGCGCAGTCAGGAACTACCTCTCTTCGCCCGGCTCGGAACTCACGATCGACAGGCCATCCCGAAGGCCACTGCGTCCGGACGCCTCTTCGAGTATTGGGCCCATGCGGCAGCTCACGTTCCCACCGAGCATCACCGTCTGTGGCGGTGGAAGATGGAATCGAAACACGACGGACCGTGGGAGGTCGCCCGCGATCTACTTCGTCGTCGACGCGGCTATATCGACGAAGTTCTGGCTCAGGTGGCCAGCGACGGACCGGTGGCCGCCGGCGATCTGAGCCAACGCACCGAAAAAAAGAATCCGTGGTGGGACTGGGACGATGCCAAAGTTGCTCTCGAGTACCTCTTCTACTGCGGTCGCGTCACAGCGACACGTCGATCGAGCGACTTCGCCCGTCTCTACGATCTTCCCGAGCGAGTGATACCGGCCGATCACCTGGCGGCTCCGACACCGAACGTCGAAGATGCACATCGCGAACTCGTCCATCTGGCGACGAAATCGTTGGGGGTCGGAACTCTGAAGGATGTCACCGACTATTACCGGCTCAAACAAGATCAGGTGAAGCCACGCCTTGCCGAGCTCGTCGAGAGCGGGCAGATCGTTCCTGTGAGCGTCGCTGATCGTCGTGGCACCTTCTACATGGACGCGTCAGCCAGCATTCCTCGACGACTCGAGGCCCGGGCACTTCTCTCGATGTTCGATCCGATCGTGTGGCACCGAGATCGCGGTCGTTGGCTCTTCGACTTCGACTACGCGATCGAGATCTACACTCCAGCCGCCAAACGTCGTTACGGCTACTACGTTCTGCCGTTCCTTCTGGGAGACCGACTGGTGGCGCGCGTCGATCTGAAAGCTGATCGAGCCGAGTCGACTCTTTTGGCCGGAGGCGTCTTTTCCGAAGCGGGAGTCGAGCCCGCGCGGGTTGTCGATGAGTTGACCGATGAACTTCGCCTGATGGCCGACTGGCTCGAACTCGACCGGGTGAAGATCGGAACGCGTGGCGATCTGGCGACACGGCTTCGCCGTTCGTTCACCCCACCGCGTCGTTAGCCTGATCACATGTCTCGTCCGCTGATCGCCGTGGCCGGCCGTATCGCTGCGGCCGGACGGGTGTCGCGCAGCGCTATCTCTTTCGCCGGTCGCGTGTACCTCGAAGCGGTGATCAGAGCCGGCGGCGAGCCTGTCACCCTGTCACCTCGTGAACTGCGCCACGAAGATGCGCTGGAATTGTTGTCACGTTTCGACGGGTTGGTTCTCATGGGCGGATCCGACGTCGATCCCCATTTGTACGGACAACACCGACAGCCCCATGTGTACGGCGTGATCCCCGAACAGGACCACTTCGAAGCTGCATTGGTGCATGCGGCAGTCGAGGCCAAGGTGCCCACCTTGGCCGTGTGTCGAGGAATCCAACTCGTGAACGTCACTCTCGGTGGAACGCTCATCCAGCACATCGGAGAGATCGAGGGAGTGGTACAACACGCCCCTGACAAATTTCCTGCCGGTCAGGATTTCGTGTTACACGACGTCGAGATCGACAAAGGATCCAAACTGGCGTCGGCGATGCGTGTCACGACGGCACGAGTGGCGTCCTTTCATCACCAAGGCCTCGACGAGATCGCGAAGGGTCTGAAGGTGACCGCGCGTTCCGATGACGGTCTGGTGGAAGGTCTCGAACACACCGGAAGTGGTCAATGGATCATTGGAGTGCAGTGGCATCCGGAAGACACGGCAGCCACTGATCCACATCAGCAGAGGTTGTACGACACCTTGGTTCAGCGGGCCGTCAAGCGACGCGAGCGACGCTGATCGTCGCCACTCACCGTGCTGCGATGTCGATCACGTCGGCTCCGGTCGTCGGGATCTCGTGATGAGGGGCGTCTGGTGTCAGAGCCCAACGAAGGGTGCGCGTGAGGACGGCACCGGCCGGGCGAGCGACGGTGCGCTCGGTGATCGGTAACCACGGCAACCGCAACGGCAAGCGAGTCCATGCCGGAAGAAGACTCACCGCTGCCGCACCGATGATTCCGTAGACCGGACGAATGGCCAGCGGTAGTGGGGGAGTCACGAGAAGGTAGCGCGCTGCCTCGCGCGCTTCGCGGCTGGTCGAGAGTTCACCCCGGTAGTAGCGAAGCTGTTGGCGAAGTTGAGCCACGGAGCGGGGTGGTTCCACGACGCCGAGACGATCGGCGATCAGGGCCATGTCGGCGACGTAGTGGTCGTAGTCGTGGTCGGTGAGTGTGGACTCCCCGAACACTCGATGTGCAGCGATGAACGAGTCGACCTCGGCGATGTGCACCCACTTCAAGAGGTGTGGGTCATTGGCGCGATAGGGGCGACCATCCGACGCGATTCCGACCACGCGTTCGTGCACCTTCTTGACCATGGCGATGGCCCGCTCCGATTCGGTCACCGGGCCGAACGTGGTTGCAGCCAGGAAGTCGGCCGTTCGCTGAAGTCGACCCCACGGATCGGATCGGTAGTCACTGTGGGCGGCGACTCCGGCCATGGCGAGAGGATGCAGCGACTGGAAGAGGAGGGCCCGTAATCCACCGATGAACATCGAGACATCGGCATGAACGATTCGGATCGGGCGATCCTCGGCGAACCATCGTTCGCCTGGAGCTGTGAACAACTGGGAGGCACGCTCGTCGGCGTGATCACCCACGACGCGACCTCTGACCGCATCGGCGATCAGACGTCGAGCCGACTCGACGTTCGCACCGGGGTTCGACAGCGACAGGTTCACCTGACCATCGTCCCACGGGTCGTGACCAAGTGCCGGGTCGCGGTCACTACGCTCGTCACATGTCCGAGGACAGCTCCGAACCGACTGACGTCTGGACGGCACGTCGCATGCCTCCGTGGATCTGGAAGGCCGTGATCGTCTTCTGGTTGGGCTTCCTGGGCACGATTCTCATCCGATACGCGTACGACCGGCTGTTCTCGCTTCTGATCTTGGTGTTGGTGTCGCTGTTCCTCGCCTTGGCCATCGAACCGGGTGTGGCTCGACTGTCGCGCCGCGGCTGGAAAAGAGGACGAGCGACCGCATTGGTTCTCGTTCTGTTGATCGTCGTGGTTCTGGTGTTCGTGGTGGCGATCGGAACGCTGGTCGCCACGCAGGTCGCCGATTTGCTCCAGAACTCGGAGCGCTACGTGAATCGAACGGTCGACTTCTTGAACGACACCTTCGGTGCTCAGATCGATCCGGGCGACGTGAATGAATCGATTCAGGATCCCGACGGGCCGGTGCAGGAGTTCATCCGTAATCAACAAGACGAGGCTTTGCGTCTGTCGGTGACCGCACTCGGCCTTCTGCTGCAGGGGTTCACGGTTCTGTTGTTCACCTTCTACCTGGTGGCCGACGGACCGCGACTACGACGCTCGGTGTGCAGTCGCCTCACTCCGGCTCGTCAGCGACGGGTCCTCGACACGTGGGAACTGGCCATCGACAAAACCGGTGGCTATCTCTACAGCCGAGCGCTTCTTGCAGGTGTGTCGGCATTCGTGCATTGGGTGGCTTTTCAGTCGATCGGCACCCCCGCACCAGTCGCGCTTGCTGTGTGGGTAGGCGTCATCTCGCAGTTCATTCCGGTGATCGGCACCTACATTGCCGGAGTCCTACCTGTGGTCCTCACGTTCATCGATTCGCCGTTCGATGCTCTACTCGTCCTCGTCGTGATCGTCCTCTACCAACAGTTCGAGAATTTCGTCGTGGCACCACGCGTCACCGCGCGCACTATGGAAATTCATCCGGCGGTGTCGTTCGGAGCCGCCATCGCCGGAGCCGCTTTGCTCGGTCCGGTGGGGGCGATCCTCGCCTTGCCCGTCGCGGCCATGGCGGTTGCGCTGTCGGCGGCCTCGGGTGAACGTCACGAACTGATCGAAGATCCTCTGGTCGACATGGAGGAGGAGAAGGTACGAACCAAGCGTCGCGAGCGTCGTTCCGATCAATCCGCAGGGAAGAGACGTCGTCTGCGTCGCGGCCGGAATCGTTGATGAATCTCGAGTCGACGATCGGTTTCGAAGCCGTAGCGGTCACCACGAGATCGGGGCATGAAGAATCGATTCACCATGCCGCCCTCGTTGCGTTGTCGGCTGATGGTTCGGTGGCGTTCTCGATTGGTGACCCCGATCTGGCTGTTTTCCCGCGATCGTCGATCAAGCCGTTGCAAGCCTTCGCCATGGTGCAGAGCGGACTCGACCTTCCCGACGAATTGTTAGCTCTGGTGTGCGCGAGCCACGACGGACAAGCCCGCCATCTCGACGGAGCGCGTCAGATACTGGCCTCGGCCGGCCTCGACGAATCGTCTTTGCTCAACACGGCCGACTGGCCGCTCGACAGCGGTGCCATGGAGGACGCCGTGCGCTCCGGCGGTGTGAAGACCTCGTTGCAGCAGAATTGTTCGGGTAAGCACTCGGGAATGCTCGCCACCTGTCGGGTGAACGGCTGGGATCTCTCCACATATCTCGACGAGAGCCATCCGCTCCAGACCACAATCACCGATGCGATTCCCGCACTCACCGGTTCGCCGGTCGCCGGTATCGGTGTCGACGGATGTGGAGCTCCGGCCCACGTGATCTCGCTCGTCGGTCTGGCGCGCGCCTTTCGCGGCATGGCTACCGGCGATGCCGGTGCGACAGGATCGCGAATTCATCGGGCGATGTCGTCGAATCCGATCATGGTCGGAGGTCCGCGACGTGACGTCACACTCATCATGCAGGGCATCGACGGTCT
>Ga0181581_10002742_pt1 | contig 13812 bp, 15 predicted proteins | sample 071ome_22_FD_132433 | JGI IMG/M metagenome (GOLD analysis project Ga0181581, IMG submission 132433) | Coastal salt marsh microbial communities from the Groves Creek Marsh, Skidaway Island, Georgia - 071404AT metaG (megahit assembly) | ecosystem: Environmental > Aquatic > Marine > Intertidal... | reverse complement strand
GCGATGGAACTCGCATTGATGGGTGGGTGGCCCACTAGGGATGAACGAGCCGGTTCTGGGGCGTTTGAGTTCATTCGGAAGGGGTCAGGCCGAAAGCCGGGGGCGGCTGAGGCCATTTTTTTTGCCCGGAATTCGAAACTGTCAGAGACGCGAAAGCAGCGCTTTTCGGAATGCGCGGTCGCGTTTCAGGTGCCATTCCCGGCTCATCGCTTCGCGCCGGGTCCGGTATTTTTCCGCGTAGAGCAATATCCAGTCGCGACCGCGGGTGGATTTGGCGCCTTTACCCGCGTTATGGGCATCCAGACGTGCGTCCATGTCTGTGGTCCAGCCAACATAGGTGCGCCATTTGCCGTCCCGGCAACTGCCGAGAACGTATACGTAGCCAGCAGTTGTATCGGTGCAGGAAGAAGAAATCCCGGTCAACCGGCCGAGGCTGTGTTAGGCCGCTTTCCGGCGCGCCGGTGTCTTCAAAAGGCCGGCGCGTTTCAGTACTCCGTCCAGCCGCTTCTCGAGTTCCTTGGTCGCCGCTACCATCGGCAACCGGTGCTCGTTCTTCGGCATGATCCCCAGTTTCTTCATCATGTATTTTATGGCGATGGGGTTGGTGTCGTAGAACACCGCCTGATTGATCTCGAAAAGATCGTAGTGAAGCTTCTGAGCTTTTTTCAGATCTCCGGCCCAGACCGCTTCGCACATCCGGGACAGTTTCCTGGGCTGCAGGTTGCCGACTGCGTTCATCAGGCCGCAGGCGCCGACCGCCATCATCGGATAGGACAGGTCTTCCAGTCCGACGAAAATCCGGAAATCCATCCCGAAATGATCCAGGCACTCCGACGCGAAACCGAGATCGTCAACGGCATGTTTCATGCCGACGAAGTTCGGGCAGGCTTTTGAAATCCGGTCCAGCGTGTCCAGGGTGACAGACACGGCGGCCCGGCCGGGGATGTGATAGATCATCCATGGCAGCGACGTGCTCTTGCCCAGCTTTTTGTAATACTCGACGAGGCCCCGTTGCGGGGGGCGTGTGTAATAGGGCGTGACGATCAGGAGCGCATCCGCCCCGGCCTGTTCGGCATGGGCCGAAAGCGCCGAGGTTTCCTGCAGGTTCTGCGACCCCGTGGCCGCAACGATAGGCAGCTTACCGGCGCATGCCTCAATCGCGACATCGACGATGCGGTTGCGTTCTTCCACGGTCAGCGACGCGGGTTCGGACGTGGTCCCGTTGACCAGAATACCGTGCGATCCGTTCTTAACCTGGAATTCCACCAGCCCGGCATAGGCATCGTAATCGACCTTGCCGTTGCGGAACGGCGTAATCAGCGGCGGGATGGATCCTTTGAGGAAATCCTTGGGCAGTTTCATCATGGCATCGGTCTCCGGATATCGCGGGATGTCCTCCCGGGACATCCCGGGACTGAAAAGTTTTTCTACTGAAAAAACGGACCCCGGCACAAGGCCGGGGTCGCGTGTCGTCTGATAGGGAGGGCCTCGGGTCTACTCGCCGGCCTCGCGGAGCTCCTCGGCGTTGGTTTCGAAACCGGAATTGGCGCCGAGCACCGACCAGGGCTGCTTCAGATCTTCCTGCCACAGCAGGCTTTCCATGAAGATATTGAGCGGCTGGTCCTGAATGGTCAGCTCGTAGACGCTTTCGTCGTAAGAGGCGTGATTGTGTACGCCCCAACCCGGCGCCGAGAGCATCAGATCGCCGGCTTTCCACTCGTAAACCTTGCCTTCTACGGTGGAGCGTCCGGTGCCATGGAAATAATAGTTCATGGCCGACGACACGTGGCGATGCGGTTTGTCGACGATCTTCGGCGGCCGCACGGTCATGGTGGCGAAGAAGTTCGGCGTCGTGCCGTTGAAGCGCGTCGTCATGGGATTGAACAGCAGGTAAAGCCTGCGGCCGACATAGTCCGAGCCAAGGGCCGTCAACTTGTCGAGTTCGGCTTTGACCTCTTTCCAGGGCCAGTGAAGCGCCTTGGATTCCACCGATTCCGGGTTGATGAGGGTTTCGTACGGCATCAGCCAGGCGCCGTCGTCGTTCAGCTGGAACGTGCCGTAGGGGCTCCTTGTTTTCGCATCCGCTTCGTTGGCTTCGGCGCGCGCTTTTTCCTCGGCTGCTTTTTTCGTCGCTTCTTCCACCAGTTCCATCATCGGCGGCGGTTCTTCGTCGACGATATGCACGTTCATTTTCTCCAGCAGCGCCGCATTCGAATACGTCAACCGAACGTGCAGATCCTTGGAGTCGTTGACGTGCCAGTACGTGCCCATCGACGGAAAATTGTATACGTCGTACTGGTTGAAGCCGATCTTCTTGCCATTGATGATCGAATGGCCTTCGCCCTGGATGCAGAAATTGACCTGGGTGGAGTTGTGCCGGATCGGGGCGGTCTGTTCCCCCGGTTTCAGGACCTCCAGCGTGACGCGAACGCCGGGGTTGAGGCCCGGTCCCACGCCCAGCTCCTGCCAGCGCGGATGAACGATCAGCGACTGACGTCGGCCGTTTTCCGGGCGCGGCTGTTCCGCCAGGCGATGGATTTCCTCGTCGATCTCCTCCTTGGAAATCATCAGGGGTTCCCACAAATCCAGCTTTTCCGGGTGTTTGTATCCGGTGCGGTCGATAAATTTCGGGTTGTCGCTCATCGCTTTTTCTCCTCCGCTGCCGACGGCTTGATAGCGCTCCCGGCGAATTACTTAGATAACTTATTATTTGCTTCTGTATCACGTCAAGCGACGGTTTCAACGCCGCTGCACTAGTCCTCTTCGGAATCGAGGTTGTTGCGCATCTTCTGCAGCAGGTCGCGAAGTTGCAGGAATTCATCCCTGGACAAACCTGCGGTGGCCAGATCGTTCACTTCGATCGCGACCGGCATCAGCTCCGACTTCATGTCGCGGGCCTTGTCGGTCAGGTAGATGTTGATGGTCCGGCGGTCTTTCGGATTTCGTACACGTTCGATCATGCCGCTCCGGGCAAGTAATCTCAGCGCGCTGACAGTGGTGGGTTCGGTGGTGCCAACACGTCGGCTCAGTTCGCGCTGGCTCAGGCCTTCCTCGTCCCAGAGCGCGCGCAGAAAATACCACTGGCCCGGCGTGATCTGGTGCGACTGAAGCCGTGTGCGGAGTGCCTTGGCGAACAACAGATGCGTATCGCGAACCAGATACCCGGCGCTGTTGTCAGGCCGTAAATCGGTGTCGTCCGGTTCGTCTGCGGTCTGACCCTCGGACAGGTTCAACTGAGCCTCGCTGTTTTTCAGCTATTAGAATTTTATTCCTTAGATATCTTATTGCTTGATACCCAATAGAACAACACGCGAACCAAATTTTCACGAATCGAGACTTCGGGCCGGAAACCTGTCTTCAAGTTAGAAAATCCGCCAGATCGACGTCGTCGTAGCCGAACGGCATGGCGGGGGTAAATCTCTCGCGCTCCGCCTGCTCGGTGACGGCAGGCTTGGTGGCGTCGATGATGACCTTAGTGCCGATGCGATACATCGCGCTCATCCCCGGCACGATGTCGGACACGTTGTCCAGCGACCAGATGCGGGTATTGGGTACTTTCACCACGTCACGGCTGCCGTGCACCCGGGTGGTCATCGACCAGAATATCTGGCGCAGATCCGAGGCGTCGATGTCGTCGTCGACGGCGATGGCGATTTTCGGATGCAGGTAGGGGCTGGACAGTGCGGCCATCAGCGCGGTCTTGGCCTGGCCTTCCACGCGCGGCCGCAGTTTAAGGACGATGGCCATCAGGCCGGAAATGCCGAGGCAGCGGACATCCAGCAGGTCGAGACCGCCTTCGACGTTTTTCAGATGGTCGGTGACCACCGTTTCGATGCAGGTGCCGGTGATGGACTGCGTGTCTGTCATCGGCGCACCGCACTGCATGGCGTAGAACATCGGGTTTTTGCGGTGGGTGATCGCCTTCACCTTGAAGATCTCGGTCGAGCCTTCCATCGCGTAGGTGCCGGTGGCTTCGCCGAACGGGCCTTCCTCGACCATGCCTTCGGGAAGGACCTCGCCCTCGATCACCAGTTCCGCTTCGGCCGGAACCTCGATATCGATGGTCTCGCATTTGACCAGGCGCACCGGGTCGTCCAGCAGAGAGCCCGCGATCTCCAGCTCGTCCAGCCCGTAGGAAGACGTGAACCCCGATGCGTAATAGATCGCCGGATGCGCGCCGATCACCATGGCGACCGGCATCGGTTCGTTGCGCTGCTGATATTTCTGATAGATCCGTAGCGCATGACGCGGACAGATCAGGAAGCCGGTCTGGTCAGGCCCCTGAATTTGCTGGCGGTGGATCGACATGTTGCGGATGCCGGTTTCGGGATCCTTGATGATCGCCATGCCGGAGGCGATGTAGGGGCCCGGGTCGCGTTCGGCATGCCACAAAGCCGGTATCTTCGTCAGGTCGGCGTCCTTGCCCGTCAGGATGACTTCCTTCACGGGGGCCTTGTCGGTGCTTACTTCGACCGGCTCGATCTGACGCTTGATCCGCTCGACCAGCGTCGGGATGAACTCGTCTTCGCTGATGCCCAGCGCGATGGACCATTTCTTCCGGTCGGTGATCACCTGATTGACGACCTCCCAGCCGGGAAACCCCTTTAGGTTGGTGAAAAGCGTCGATTTGCCCAGCCGGTCATAGGCCTTCCAGCCGATGGCGGAGACGTTCTCGTGCGGGTCCGCTTCCTTGGTGATGCGGATCAGCTCGCCCTGCTGTTCCAGATTGGCTACGTGGGCTCTCAGCGATTGGTCGCGCATTGGTTTTTCCTGTCGCGGTGCCGGCCCGCTCCCCCTTCCGGGCCATCCATGGAATTAACCCTGGGGGCGGTCGGGAGGGGGAGCGGACCGGAACGGATTCTGATAAAGTTACCCAGACATACCGGGAGCGGCTCATGAAGAAAAGTGTCAACGACATCGGCGGAGAGAACTGGGGGCCGATTCCCATGGATCAGAAGGAAACCCCCGACTGGGCGAAGCTGTCAACGGCGCTGCGCGGCGCGCTGGGAGACAGGGGGGCGGGTCTCGTCAGCCTGCATGAAGGACGACGCGCAAGGGAAGATATGGGCTACGAACGATATCATGCGCTCGGCTATTTCGAGATGGGCATGCAGGCGATATACGATATCCTGGTGCAGAAGGGCGTCGTGACCGAGCGGGAAGTGCAGGAACGTATCGCGGAGTTGAAAGCCGCCCGCGACAACGGTTGAAATCATCCGTGCGCCGACGCAAGATAGACCAAACGAGGGAGCAGTCATGAATCAGCGCCAGCACGACATGGGCGGTATGGACGCCGGGCCGATCGAGGCATCGGCCCACGAAGCCGAGCCCTGGGCCAAGATGATCACGTCGCTTGCCGCCGCGATGCGGGATCACGATATCATGCGCATAGACGAACTGCGCCGCGCGCTGGAGGATCTGCCGCCTGACGTGTACGAGCAGGATTATTTCGAACGCTGGTCCGAGGCCATGGTCAATCTGCTGGAGGAAAAGGGTCTTCTGAGCCGGGACGAGGTCATGAGCCGCATGGATGCGATCAAAGAGAAAGTAGGAGACTGACCATGCCGATGTTCAGCGTCGGAGACCGGGTGCGCATCAAGAATTCCCACCCGCCGGGGCACCGCCGTACGCCGTTCTACGTGCGCGGCAAGACCGGCGTGATTGAACGCTATTGCGGCGATTTCAGGAACCCGGAGGAACTGGCCTACGGCTTCGACGGCACGCCCAAGCGCGAACTGTACCGCGTTCGGCTGGCGCAGACGGATCTGTGGGACGACTACGAAGGTCCGGCCGACGATACGCTGGACCTGGAGATTTTCGATCACTGGCTTGAAAAGGCTGAAGGATAGAGACATGAGCACCGATGACCGCGGCACACACGATCATGACCACGATCACGACCATCCGGGTACCACGCCAGATGTGAACGAAACCGGCTACTACGAACTGATGGCCGAGGCGATGAAGGAACTGCTGATCGAGAAAGGCGTGGTCAGCGCCGACGACGTGCGCCGCAACCTCGAATTCCTGGACAGCCGCGACCCGGTCGATGGCGGACGCGTCATCGCGCGGGCCTGGACCGATCCGGAGTTCAAGAAGCGCCTTCTCGAAGACGGCACCGCCGCGGTCGAGGAGATGGGCCTCACCATGGGCGACGCCGAACTGGTGGTCGTCGAGAACACCGACGACGTGCACAACATGATCGTCTGCACGCTGTGCTCCTGCTATCCGCGCACCCTGCTGGGCCTGCCGCCGGACTGGTACAAATCCAAGAGCTATCGCTCGCGCGCGGTGATCGAACCCCGCGCCGTGCTGAAGGAATTCGGCACCGAAATCCCCGACGACATGACGGTCCGGGTGCACGATTCGAATGCCGACATGCGCTATCTCGTCCTGCCGCAGCAGCCTGAGGGCACGGAAGGCTGGCCGGTCGAGAAGCTGGCCGAGATCGTCAGCCGCGACGCCATGGTCGGCGTGGTGGTGCCCGAGGCCGGCTAGGTCAGCTCCCTCCCGCTCCTGCTCCCGGTTTGCGGGTGGCGAGCCAGATGCCGGTGAAAATCAGCACGATCCCGGCGGCGTGGAACGTGTAGAACGCCTCGCCCAGCAGCGACGTGGCCAGCAGCACGCCGAATACCGGCGCCAGGTAGATGAAGTACCCGGCCGTCCCCGGCCCGATTTTCGACACCGAGTAGGCCCAGAATATCTGCGCCAGCACCGACGGGCCGAGGGTCATGAATCCGATCGCCCATGCCGCGGTCAGGTTGACCGGCACCGGACGCTCGAACACGTAGAATTCGATCAGCCACAGCGGCAGCATATAGAGCGACGCGAAGCCGAACATGCCGGCCATCAGCGCGCTGGAGCTCAGCTCCGGCGGCGCGCGGCGGAGGAACACGGCGTAGACCGAATACGACATCGTCGCCAGCAGCAGGATGATGTCGCCGATATTGAAGGTCAGCCCCAGCAGCACGTTCAGATCGCCGCGCGTCACGATCACCGCCACGCCGGCGAAGCCCAGCACGACGCCGATCCCTTCGCGCATCCCGAACCGGTCGCCAAGAATGATCAGCGCCGAGATCAGGATGCAGATCGACATCAGCCCCTGGAACAGTGCGCCGTTGATGGCGGTGGTGTATTGCAGCGCGACGTAGTGCAGCGCGCCGAATCCGATGGCCGACGACAGCGCGAGGAAGGAAATGTACTTCCACTTTTGCAGCACCAGCGTCCGGTGGCGCCACAGCTCGCCCGAGGTCCAGGTCAGCACGATCAGAAAGGCGAGCAGCCAGCGCCAGAAGTTGAGCGCCATCGGCGGCACCTCGCCGGCGACATGTCGGCCCACCACCGACGACCCCGCCCAGAACAGGGCACAGAAGGTCAGCAGGATATAGGGCAGGACGGTGGCGTTCTTCATGCCGCCCCCGTCTTTGCCCGGCCGACGAAAGTTGCCAGCCAGATGCCGGTGGCGATCAGTGCGATGCCGACGGCGTGATAATTCTGGAACGGTTCGCCCAGCACGACCGTTGCCATGATCACACCGAACACCGGCGTCAGATAGATCATGTAGCCGGCTTTGGCGGCACCGATGCGGCGGACGCCTTCGGCGAAGAAAGTCTGCGCCAGCACCGACGGGAACAGCGCGATGAACCCGACCGTCAGCACGGTTGTCTGCGTCACCGGCATGGGCCGGAACCAGAAGTGCTCGACGATGAAGAAAGGCAGAATGTGGAGCGTTCCGAACACCATGGTCAGAAACATGAAGGCGAGCAGATCGAGATTCGCCGGCCGCTTGTACAGGAACACCGCGTATGTCGCAGAGCCGAACACGGCGAGGAACAGCAGCGGGTCGCCGGGGTTGATGCGCATCTGCAGCAGCAGGCCGATATCGCCGCGGATGACGATGGTCATCAGCCCCAGCATGCCGAGCGCGACCCCGATACCCTGGCGCGCCGTCACCCGGCGCCGCGCGAACAGGATGCCCGCCAGCATGATGCAGATCGGCAGTGACCCCTGCAGCAGGTTGCCGTTGATCGCCACCGTGAACTGCATCCCCAGATAGACCAGCCCGTTGAACGCCGCCATCGACAGCAAGGCCATGCCGTTCAGCAGCCAGAAATGCCGCATCACCGTGCTGCGGTGGCGCCACGTGTTGCCCAGTGCGAAGGGCGCGAACACCAGCGCCGAGATGAACAGCCGCCAGAAAGTCAGCGCCATGGGTGGAATCTCGTCGGCGGTGGCGCGGGCGATATTGGTGTTGGCTGCCCACAGCAGCGCCACTGCCACGAGCATCAGATAGGCGATCAGGCGGCCCTGCGATGTGGTCGCCGACGCATCGGGCGCGTTTGCGTCAGTCATGTCCGGCGGCCGCTTTCGCCGGACGGGGGCCGCGCCGGAACGTCGCCAGCCAGATGCCCACCAGCACGCTGGCGGCGCCCGCGATGTGATACCAGAACAGATCCTCGCCGAGGATGATGATGGCCAGCGCGCTGGCGAAGATGAAGAACAGATTGCCGAAATACCCGGCCCGCGCCGGCCCCGCGCGGTAGGTGCCTTCGTTCCAGCAGGTGGTGCCGACGACGCTGGCCATCACCGCGACGTAGAGCACGAACAGGATGCTGTTGGTCGTCACCGGCATCGGGCCGACCGTGGCGTGTTCGTACAGGTAGAACGGTGCGATCCCGATGACGCCGATCAGGGCGATGGCGGTCATGAACGGCATGATGTCGATGCTGCGGGGTTTCCAGCGCATCAGGAAGGCCTGCCACGCCCAGATGAACACGGCGGCCAGCGCCCAGAGATCGCCTTCGCCGAGCTGCAGGGTCCGCAGTACCTCGATATCGCCGCGGGTGACGATCAGCACCGCCCCGCCGATGGAAAACACGATGCCGAGCCACTGTTTGGCGTCGATGCGTTCGCGCAGAACCGCGAGCCCGATCAGCAGCACCAGGACGGGCAGGATCGACTGGATCAGGCTGACCTGAACGGCCGGCGCCTTTTGCAGCGCGACGTAAAATACGGCGTTGAACCCGGCGACCGAGATCAGCGCGAAGGGCACCACGAACTTCCAGTGGATCAGGATTTCGTGCCGCTGGCGCCAGGTGCGCGCGCCGAAGATGGCCGCGAAGATCAGAAACGCCGTCACCCAGCGCCAGAATGTGAACGCCATCGGCGGGATGTTCTCGTCCGCCGTCGCGCGTCCGACGGTCGAATTGCCCGCCCACATCAGCACCGCCAGCACCAGCAGGGCGAAGCCGGACAGGATGCGTTTTCGGGCAGCCGCGTCGTCGGCGGCGGTGGGGGCGGGTGACTCTGTCAAAAGGGGGGTCCTGTCGGGAAGTCGGCGCGCGGATAATACCGAACGAGTGCATTATATGACCGGCAGGATTCACATGCCAGCCATGCGACTCGGGCACTCTGGCCAACGGGCGGGTCTCCGGGTAACACAGGGTCATGCTGGGTACCGAAATCATGGGCTACGCGGTCTGGGAGCTCGCCGTCATCGCCGCCATCTACTTCGTCGCTGGGGTGGTCAAGGGCGGCATCGGGCTCGGCCTGCCGACGGTCAGCATCGGGCTGATGGCGGCCTGGCTGCCGGTCGAACAGGCCGCCGGCATTCTCATCATCCCGGTCATCATGACCAATATCTGGCAGGCGTTTTTCGGCACGGCGATCAAACTGGTCGTCACCCGACTGTGGTCCCTCCTTGTTGCCATGATCGTCGGCTCCTTCCTTGCCGCCTGGCTGATCGCGGGCGTCGACACCGCGGTGGCCGCCGGGCTGCTCGGCGCCATGCTGGTGATCTTCGCCGTTCTCGGCCTTAGCGGCGCTCAGTTCAGCGTGCCGGTGGCGCGCGAGAAAATCTGGAGCCCCGTCATCGGTTTCGTCCAGGGGCTGATTTCCGGCGCGACGGCGATCTTCGTGGTGCCGGTGGTGCCCTATCTGCAGTCGCTGAACTATGCCAGCGGCCGCCCGGGGCGCGAGGACGACCCAACCGACGTCACCCGCGCCGCCGACGAAACCATGCAGAAAGACGCGCTGATCCAGGGGCTCGGCGTCACCGTGCTGATCGCGTCCATCGCGCTCGCCATCGGGCTCAACGCGCGGGGCGAACTGCCGCTGTCGGTCGTCGTGCCCGGCGCGATCGGCACCATTACCGCGCTGATCGGCATGGTGACGGGACGCGCCATTCGCAACCGCATGTCGCTGGAAGCGTTCCGCCGCTGGGTGCTGATCGGTCTCGTCTGTCTCGGCCTCGCCATGATCGCCCGGTCGGTGGGGTGACGGTGTAGACGCTGACCAAAATCCGATTCCCCTCCCCCTTGAGGGGCGAGGGGAGTTGATTTCTTTTGCTTTAGCCGGGGCGTCCACACAACGCCAGCGAACAAAACCCCGGTTCAACGCCATGCACCCGAACATCGGGGACGCGTTTTCCGAAACCCTTAAAACAACCCCATGCACAGGACGCCCCGGAATACCCTTACCGGGAAGCGGAATAGCCTGGCGTGGCTGTGCGGCCCGGTCTGACAGCGTTTTGCGGGCATGCGAAATCTGAGGTGAACGTCTCCTCGGTCGTTGACGGGCAAAGCGGGGAGGGTAGCACGAAAGGAACAAATAGCGAACTTTTGCGGCGATATTTTTTTTCTTTGCCGTCTAGGTGACATCCTTCGAGATGCCACTGCACTTCATCCGTTTCCGGCCTCAGCCCCGCGGGGCGAGGGGACGCTGTGCTGGAGCTTTCGTAACCTTCGCGACCTTACCCGCAGCCCCGCCTTCACCAACGCGCCGGCATTTGCGACAATGCGCGCCCGCACAAGGAGACACGACCATGACGCCCCCCGATTCCGCCGGCACCGCAGACGCCTTTACCCTGATCGATGCCACCATCGCCGATATCCACGCGGCCTATGCCGCCGGCACGCTGACCTGCCGCGCGCTGGTCGAGGCGTATCTCGACCGCATCGAAAAGATCGACCGCGCCGGCCCGAAGATCAATTCCATCATTTCCACGAATCCGCAGGCGCTGGAACAGGCCGACGCGCTGGACGCCGCCTACGCCAAATCAGGCCCGGTCGGCCCGCTGCACGGCATCCCGATGGCGATGAAGGACCAGGGCGACGTGAAGGAAATGCCGACCACCATGGGCTCGGTCCTGTTCGAAGGCCACATGCCGGAACGCGACAGCTTCGTCACCGCCAAACTGCGCGAAGCCGGCGTCGTGTTTATCGCCAAGACGACGCTGGGCGAAATGGGCGCGGGCGACACGCACGGTTCGCTGTTCGGCTCCACCGCCTGCGTCTACGACACGTCGCGCACGGCGGGCGGATCGTCCGGCGGCTCGGGCGCGGCGGTATCGGCCAATCTGGTCGCCGCGGCGGTGGGGCAGGAGGGCTTCGCCTCGATCCGCCGCCCGTCGATCTGGAACGGCATCGTCGGCATGCGCCCGACCGCGGGGCTGGTCAGCCGCGGCGGCGTCTATGCCGGCTGGCCGTCGACCAACGGCTCCCTCGGCCCGATGACGCGGACGGTCGCCGACGCGGCGAAAATGCTCGACGTCATGGTCGGGTTCGACCCGGACGATCCCATCACCGGGCGCGGCGTCGGCAAGGCGCCGGAAAGCTATGCCGCCGGGCTGGGCGACGGCGCCATGAAGGGTAAGCGCATCGGCATCATGCGTACCGTCATGGGCTATCATTCCGAGCCCGAATCCGACGATTTCAAGGCCGTCGATGCGCTGTTCGACGGCGCGGTCGCGGATCTGGCAAAGGCGGGCGCGGAGATCGTCGACCCGGTCGAGATTCCCGGCATGCTGGAGCTGCTGGCCCAGCGGTCGGCCGACGGACAGGCGGAGGAGGACTCGTTCGCGGCCTACATGGCGGGCAGCGCCAACGCGCCGTATGAAACCATGGACGACGCGCGCAACGATCCGAAATTCGCCCAGGTGTTCCACGGTGTGAAGACCCGCTGGGCCGCCGACAAGAACGGGCAGAAATTCGCCGCCTATTGCGCCGCGCGCGAAGAGCTGATGACCCGCTTCCTCAAAGTGATGGCGGAAAACAGCCTCGACGCCATCGTCCACAAGGCGGTCGAACACACGCCGACCCCCATTGCCGACGGCATCGCTCCGCCCTGGACCGACCAGAAAGGCGCACCGCATCTCAACACCTTCCTGATTTACGTGCCGAGCGTCGTGGTGCCGGCAGGCTTCACCGACGGCGGGCTGCCGGCCGGGATCACTTTCCTCGGTCGGCCTTACGCGGACGCGGAGATGCTGTCCTTGGCGTATGGATACGAACAGGCGACGCACCACCGGCGGGTGCCGGATCTGGGGTAGGGGCTTCGCGCCCGCACATGGCCGTCATCCCCGCGGAGGCGGGGATCTCCCTGGAGCGAGGCACAGTTAGGAGATTCCCGCCTTCGCGGGAATGACGCGGGAATATGAGACGATTGGATTCGCTCGATAAAGTCCCCTCCCCCCGGGGGGGGAAGGAACACAGACTGCACTTGCGTCTCGAAGGATCGACCACCCGCACAAAAAAGGGGCGGACCGAAGCCCGCCCCCTTTCCGCGTTTTCGTATCTGGCGTTTACTTGCGCCCAATCAGCGCCATGGCCTTTTTGATCAGCTCCGGCGGCGTGGCGTAGAATTTTTCCAGCAGCGCCTGCGCTTCGTCGCCGTTCAGCGGCGCGAATTCGAGCTTCGACTTCGCGGCGTCTGCCTTCAGCGCGGGATCGGCGATCGCCGCCAGCATGGCCTTGCGCAGCGCGGCGACGCGGTCGGCGGGCGTGCCGGGCGGCGCCGCGAGCGGACGGGCGAGCTGCGTCTGGCGGAAGATCACGTCCATCACCTGGCGATCCTCCGGCGATTTCAGCCGGTCGTACAGCCGCGTCGCGTCTCCGAAATAGTCCACGGCCCTGTCCGGTCCGAACTGGACGAACACTTTCAGATTGCCGGCTTCGACATGGCCGCGGAACGCGCCCTTGACCGAGGATTCGAACATGCCGCCCATGGCGACGACCTCGCCCCGCTGCATCGCCAGGCTGACGCCCTTGGTGCCCTTGTAGCCGTAGATGACCTTTATCGGCAGGTCGAAATAGTTCTTGATGACCAGCGGATGCTGGCTGGTGATCGCGGCCGGCGAAGTGGAGCCGAAGACGATCTCCTTCAGCGTGCCGTTTTTCTTCATTGCCAGGATGTCGTCGAGCGTTTTGATGTTCTGGCCGCCGCCGTTCCATATGCCGAGGCTGGCCGTGTCCTGGTGCATCGAACCGACCCACGCGAATTTGCGCGGGTCGTATTTCGCCTTGTCGTTGCCGAACAGGGGTTCCAGCGCCGTCGACGCGGCGAACACGCCCAGCGTCGAGCCGTCCTTGGGCGCGGCGTTGAAAAGGAAGTTCGCGACCTTCATCGAACCCGCGCCCGGCATGTTCTGCACCACGACCGTCGGGTTACCCGGGATGTGCTTCGACAGATGCTTGCCGACAAGTCGGGTGACCGTATCGTAGCCGCCGCCCGCGCCGTAGCCGACGAGAATGCGAAGCTGTTTGTTCTTGTAGAAATCGGCCACCGCGTCGGCCTGCGCCGCCGGCGCCGCCAGCGCCATCGCCCCGATTGCCGCGATGCCTGCGATGTCTGCGAGTAGTCTGGTTTTCAATGTAAGCGTGGATATGCCCATTGTTGTGATCCTTCGGGTCTGAACGTTCTCTCCATCGGCCCCGGCCAGCTTTTTTTGCACGCCGTTGTCGTGCGGGGCTGGAATGCGAATGGTAGCGTCTAAATCGCCGGTTGAAAGCGAAATCCGACACAAGATGCTTCGTG
>Ga0181581_10002727_pt1 | contig 13855 bp, 5 predicted proteins | sample 071ome_22_FD_132433 | JGI IMG/M metagenome (GOLD analysis project Ga0181581, IMG submission 132433) | Coastal salt marsh microbial communities from the Groves Creek Marsh, Skidaway Island, Georgia - 071404AT metaG (megahit assembly) | ecosystem: Environmental > Aquatic > Marine > Intertidal zone... | reverse complement strand
TGTAGCATGCGACACGCGAAGCAGGTCCCCTCCATCCTCGCGAATGCCGAAACCCTTCTACGGGCATTTATGTGCGGAAAATATCACGTCGTCGCCGTTGTGGCACGCTGGAGCCCGGCCGAAGATCTTGGTCATGGCCCAAGGGCCCGTGTTCGACTCTCCGAAGCGCGTCGTCACTCCGCCTTCCTGCGTGCAGAAGGAAAATGTCCAAGGCCGCCGTCCTCATCGCCCTCCTGGGCCTCGCCTCCTCGGCCAGTGCCATCTACTGCAACGAGTCAACCGGCGACGACTTCTGGACCGTCATCCAGGAGAAGTGCGCGGACAAGACTGACCCTATCGAGATTTACAAGTGCGGCGTCGCCAACTACGAGGCGGAGGAGGTGGAGTGCGGCAAGGCTCTCGAGGAGGCCAGCGACGCGGCTGGCGACGCGGCCGGCGACCTTCTCGGCGACGAGCTCGGCGACGCGCTCGGCGATGCCCTCAGCGACGCCGCTGGCGATATCGAGTGGGTCTGTGCCGGGACCATGTACGAGCTCAAGAAGGAAGGCGAGGATGGAGCCGCGCTTGAGATCACCATCCCGGACAGGTGCTACCAGAAGGACTTCTGCGACGTTTTTGAGGACGACGAGTACTACAACATGGGTACGGCGCCGTACGTCGAGGGTTACGAGTACACCGAGAAGGACATCTGCTGCACCGGCAACAACTGCAACGCCCCCTCCTCCGCCTTCGGAGCCGCGGCCTCCGCCCTGGTCGCCGCTATGGCCCTTGTGTCCGTGGCCCTCTTCTGATAAGAGAGGAGTCAGTTCCAATTGGTCGGCCATCTGAGGGTTTGCCCTTCGACCTTGTCAACAGCTGCTGGCCTGCTGGCCTACAGCGCCGTCGAAGCCCTCCCCACGGAGCCTTTTCTGTTGTCATTCGCGTGGTGCATTGGTTACGTGACCTTGAGGGCGCCCCCGCAGACGTTGAAACTTGGTGTCCCAGTGGAAGGGCCATGCCACACGACGTCGGTGGCGGGGATCACTACGCCTGCCGGCGCCCGACGGTTTCTTCGTATGTGTGACGTTGGTGTCGCCGAAGTATGGCGTGTTTGCCTGAGGCAGGCCCGGTGGGACCCAACCGAGCTCCCCTTGCCCGCACTGGGGCCCGGCTCTGCGTACACAACGTGAGTACCGCAGGCAGGAAGGGGATAAGCTGGCTGACGTACAGTGCCTGAGGGCCAAGGCGGGCCGGGGCAGCGCGGTCTCCGTCGTCACGGGCGACGGGAGTCTGTGGACGACTGGCAGTGGCCATGCAAGTACTGGGGGAGCCAGTTGGCCACAGAGGCCCAGCGTCCGCGGTGCCCCGCACGCGGACGGGACCCGCGCCATCCCGCACCAGCACCCTTTGCCTAACCCGGGCGGGCAGACGTGCGGGTAACCGCCGCGTTCTCGTCGGCGATGCGCGCGGACACTGGCCCTTCAACGACTCGGGCGCAGAGCTACCCGTCAGTTGAGCGCCGGCTTTGCCCGGATGCACTCGGTCGTGCAGCGCTTCAGGCAGTTGTCGTTCCATGCGGGGACCTGGTGGACGTTGTTGCACACGACCCGCTGGCACGCATCGGTGCACGAGTCGAGCCGGCTCACCCCGCACACGGTGACGCACGTGTTCGGCGTCACGTCCTTCGCCAGCCCCCCCATCCTGCAGGCCCGGGAAGGCGCCACGCGTCATCACGGGGAGAGAGCCTCGCGCCACAGGTCCGCAGGTCGTACCGGGTTCGGCAGCCGCGAGACAGAGGGGAGGGCGAAGCCCGTACTGACCCGCGTCGGCGGGGGGCGGGGGGCGGGGGAAGACTGAGTGGGGCGTGGGGGGCCGCGTCGGGGACGTGGGGAAGTGTTGGGGGCGCGGGGGGCCTCTCACCGCCGGAGCAACTTGTCCGAAGTGCAGACCCGCTCACAGACGAAAGAGGGATCCCCGCTCTTGGACCCCGTCTCCCTCTCCACAGCAGCGTCTCTGCGGATCGAGGCGGCCGCGAGGCGGTGATTACCTGCCGTTGCGCTGTTCCAGCGCCACGGGGAAGGAGTTCTCTCCTCGACGTGGGACAGGCGCCACTGCAGCGTGATTGCCCCACTAGCGTGTGGCTTCACGTGGAGATACGCACCGTTCGGGCGTCGATGAGCTGCCTCCCCGCCCCACGAACACCATGGGGAGAATCGCGACCCCCGCAAGCCAAAGAGGGGGCACCATCTCTCTTCCCCGCGCACCCCCGCTCTCGAGTTACCCCCCGGGACAGTCGATCTCGACTTCGATTGGACGAGTCTACCTAGATGAAGCGATTTTGACCGTCGCATTGCGCGCCCGGGACCTGCTGCACGTCACTTTAGGCCCTTACACCCGCCCGTCCTGAGACAAAACTTGCACGTGTCGTGGAGAACAACCCCCCCGCCCCCCCGGTGCCCTGAAGGCGCGCCGGAGCCACGTCTGAGGGGGTGGGTATGGCGCTACCGTGATAGCGACTGATCTTGGCGACGAGCCTCGCCAGAGGGGCCAAACCTTCCACGCACCGGAACCAAGAGACCCGCGAGAGAAGACGGTATGGTCCCCCCCGGCTGGCACCCCGAACTCGACGAGTTTGCCCTCTGCGATGGAATTTACTCGTAAAATAATTGTCTGTGACGCTGCTACCTAGCGTCTGCACTCCGCCGTGCGGGATCAGGATGTCGACTCCCCCCGCACATCGCGTCGACCTCCCCGCGTTGCATAGGCCGCGCCCACGCCGTTGCCCATGCATAGTCGGGCGTTTGGCATGTTAATCTGCATCACGTGGCATTCTATAGGGGTTCATGTCGCCGCAACAGGTGAGGGCAGCTGCAAGATGGGTATAGTGCCTGGGTGCCCCCCTCCCTGCAGGTAGCGCCGGCGACGTTTCCACCGAGCTCGCCATGTCGCGCCCGGTTCGAGGGATGAAGCCCCGCGACCAGATGCACTTCGCACCGGTGGAGTCTGCCCCGGCCGACTTCTTCGACAAGCAGCACTCCCGGCTCTTGGCTGTCACAGGTGCGACGTTTAACATTGGTTCCGGTGCCGCTTGGAGCGCAAACGCGCGCTGCCCCGAACACAGAGGTGGGGGGAGGAAGTGATCGATCCCTGACAAGTGTCCCGCAGAGGTGTGTCCGGAGGAGCTGGTGCAGGCGCACGCAGATGGGGTGTGGAGCAGGGAGGACTTCCAGGTGACCGGAGCCCGCCGCGACGTGGGGCATCAAGGCCGCAAATCCGTCCATCCGCGTGCGTGTCGTCATGTTGACCGCAATCGTCGCCGCTTCGGGGCGACCTCGACTCGCTCGCGATGTACCGGACGGGGCGAGGTTCGGTTCCGCTCAGTCCTGAGATTGACGGACCCGAGCGACAAGGCGGGCCCTCCTTCTCAGACAGCCCGGGTGCACTTCTCGTGCTCTTTCCGCGCACGTCAGACGGTGGGCCTGGCGCGGCGGCCCTGTCGCCTGGGGAGAACGGGGGAGGTTACCAACCCTGTCCCCCGTGCCCTCCCCGCAGATGTGGAAGAACCTGGGAGAGGGGTACGCGTCGATCGTTTACCACGCGTTCTGTAAGACGACGCGGGTGCCTGTCGCGATCAAGGCGTACAAGAAGAGTCGCCTATCTCGCCTGAACGACTACCAGGTGCGGCGCGAGGTGTCGATGCACGCGTCCCTGACCCACCCGCACATCATCAACCTCTACTGTGCCTTCGAGGACAAGAACGCCTACTACCTCGTCCAGGAGCTGGCCGGGAAGGGGGACCTGTTCGTGACGGTAAAGAACAAGAAGATGACGGAGGAGGAGGTCGTCCGCGTCATGGTGCCCGTCATGGAGTCGCTTCTGCACCTGCACGAGCAGGGCATCATCCACCGCGACCTCAAGCCCGAGAACATTTTCATGTCGGCAGCCGGGATGCCCAAGCTGGGCGACTTCGGGCTGGCCATCTGCGTGCACGATGAGCGCCCCGTGACGCGCGTCGGGACCCTGGACTACATGGCCCCCGAGATCCTCCTCTGCCACACCAAGGACAAGGCCGAGGACTTCAAGGACGACCCCGTGGCCACCTACACGGCCAACGTCGACTGCTGGGCCACGGGGGTCCTCGCGTACGAACTGCTCACCGGGAGGCCGCCCTTCCGCGGGCAGAACCGGCAGCAGGTGAGCCAGGCCATCATGACCCAGCAGCCGAAGTACCCGGTGTGGGCGTCCTCCACTGCGGTCGACTTCATGACCAAGGTGCTCACCAAGTCCGCCGCCAAGCGGCCGACCATGCGGCAGCTCCTCGAGCACCCTTGGGTAACGCACCACATGGACGAGGACACGTGGCACCGCATCCACGGCACCGGCACGGTCCCCCAGTTCCACGAGGTCGCCGAGCCCGCGGGGGTGGAGAGGTCCAACCCCTCCGTCATGGTCAAGGACCCCAACGCGGCCCTGCCTCCCCACCGCATGGCCAACCCGGGGAGGCAGACGAGCGTGACGGCGGGCCAGGCGATGCCGACGCGGCCGCAGTCCTTCACAACGGCGCTCAACCGAACGCCCCCCAGCATGACGGCCGGGACCGGGGCCCGGGCGGGCACGTCGCAGAGCCCTCATGTCGCCTCAGCCCAGCCCGGGACGCGCGGGGGCGTGGCGCAGTCCTTCTCCATCAACCAGGGAGGCCCGAAGCCGTCGCGGCTGGGCGGCATGCAGGGCATCCAGGAGGAGCCCGGCAAGGCCAAGAAAGGCCTCATCTCACGGCTCAAGACCGCCTTCACGCGCAAGAAGAACGACAGCACCACGTCTGCCGAGGACCAGCTCGAGGAGGACATCCGGGATCTGCACCTCGGGTACGGGGGTGGGCTGGGGAGCAAGACGGTGGCGCAGCGGCACATGCAGGGGCACAAGTGAGGCTCGGGCGACATGGACGCCTCGCTTCATCCCCCCTGCTGCCTCAGCACGATGCGGCGTGCCCTCTGGACGCCCATTGCTTCCCGTAACAGGACGAGGTCAGTAGCGACGTTCCGTTCAAAATTTCGCCCTTGCGACTTGACTGCGCGGGCCTGCCCCGCCTCAGACGGCGCCGGCCGTCTCCGCCTGGGGCAGCGGCATGTCGGCCACCACCTCGTTGCACCGGGGGCAGAGGGTCGGGTGGGTGGCAGACTCGCCCACCTTGGTGTCGTAGACCCAGCACCTCTCGCACTTGGCCCCGTCCGCCTTGGCAACCCCGACCGTGACCTTGCCCAGGCCCTCCACCTCGGCGCTCTCCACAAAGTCCATACCGGCCGGGACGGCGTCGACGATCTTGGCCTCGGACACGATGAGCAGCTTCCCGAGGGTGCCCACAGCGTCCCTCCCCGCGACCTCCTTGAGCAGGGCCGCTCCGTCGCCCTCGACGAACACCTCCACGCGGGCGTCCAGAGACGCGCCTACGAGCTTGTCCCGGCGGGCCGCCTCAAGCGCCTTGTTGACGACGTCGCGGAGGGCGCGCAGGGCCTCCCAGGACGAGGAGTCGGCGATCACGGACCGGAGCTCGGACACGTCTTGCCACCCCGACAGGAAGATCGAGTCCTCGGCCCCGGCCCCGCGCGCGGCGCCCATGGAGATCCACGCGTCTTCAGCCATGTGGGGCATGATGGGAGCCACGGCGCACAGCAGACCCCGCGTCAGGTGCCAGAGGGTGGTCTGGCACGCGCGACGCTCGAAGCTGTCCCGCCCCGCGAGGTACAGCCGGTCCTTGGCCGTGTCGAGGTAGAAGTTGGACAAGTCCACGCTGCACCACGCCTGGAGCGCCTGGTAGAAGCGGAAAAACTGGTAGCTCTCGTACGACTCGCCCGCGCGGTCGATGAAGCGGACGTGCTCGCCGAGGATGTACTGGTCGACGGCGGGGAGGTCGGCGAGGGGCACGGCGTCCTTGGCGGGGTCAAAGTCGGAGAGGGTGCCGAGGAGGAAGCGGGCCGTGGTCCGCACCTTGCGGTACACGTCAAAGACCTGCTTGAGGATCCCGGGGCCGATCATGACGTCACTCGTGTAGTCGACCGACGCCACCCACAAGCGGAGCAGGTCGGCGCCGTAGGGGGGGTCCGTCTTCTGGTTCTTCCCGCCGTCGATCACCTGGCGCGGGTCCACCACGTTCCCGATGCTCTTGGACATCTTCATCCCCTTCTCGTCCAGCACGAACCCGTGGGTGAGCACGCTCTTGTACGGCGCCTTCCCCGTGGCCGCGACTGCCGTGAGGAGGCTGGACTGGAACCAGCCCCGGTGTTGGTCCGAACCCTCGAGGTACAGGTCGGCCGGGGTGTCCATGCCGCGGGCGCCCAGGACCCCCGCCCACGATGTCCCCGAGTCAAACCAGACGTCCATGGTGTCCTCCCCCTTGCGCAGGCGTCCCGCCTCGGCCTTGTGCTCGGCCGGGAGGAGGTCCTCGATGGGGAGCTCGAACCACGCGTCCGAGCCCCTCTCCGCGAAGATGTCCCGCACGTGCTCCATGGTCGCCTTGGTCATGAGGGGCTCCCCGGTCTCCTTGTCGTAGAAGACGGGGATCGGGACGCCCCACTTGCGCTGCCTGGAGATGCACCAGTCGGAGCGGCCCTCGACCATCGACGCCAGGCGGTTCGCCCCCGCCGCCGGCACGAACTTCACCTTGGCCGTCTCCCCCAGCGCCGCCTCCCTGAACCCCTCCACCGACGCGAACCACTGCTCCGTCGTCCTGAAGATGGTCGGCTTCTTGGTCCGCCAGTCGTACGGGTACTTGTGCGCGTACTTCTCCTTCTTCACCAGCGCCCCCGCCTCCTTCAGGGCCTTGATGACCTCCCAGTTGCCCTCCTCTTGCACCTCCAGCCCCACGAACCGCTCGCCCGCCTCGGCCGTGAACCTCCCCTCCTCGTCCACCGGGCTCAGCACCTCGAGCCCGTGCTTCATACCCGTCATGTAGTCCTCCTGGCCGTGCCCGGGGGCCGTGTGGACGAGCCCCGTCCCGGCCTCGGTGGTGATGTACTCGCCGCCCACCACCACGGGGGACTCGCGGTCGTACAGGGGGTGCCGGTACGTGCATCCATCCAGCGCGGCGCCCTTCATCGCCGCCACCTTCTCCAGCGACATCCCCCACTTGCCCTCGAGGGTCGGGATGAGGTCCTCGGCGACCACCACCAGGCCGAGGTCCCTGGCCACGGCCTGCGCGTCCGCGTCCTCCGGGTCCTTTGCCGAGGGGCGGCACACGGCGTATGACAGCCGGTCGTTGATGGCGATAGCCAGGTTGGCGGGCATCGTCCACGGGGTCGTGGTCCAGACAGCAAACGACAGCCCGCCCTCAGCCTCGGCCGCCTCGCGGACGTCAGCGGGGAAGGCGTCCGAGTACTTTGACACGGGCATGGAGACGTAGATGGACGGGGACGTGTGGCCCTCGGGGTACTCGAGCTCCGCCTCGGCCAGGGCCGTCCGGGACGACGGGGACCAGTGCACGGGCTTCTTGCCGCGGTAGATGTGCCCGGCCTCGACCATCTTGGCGAAGACGTCGATCTGCGCGGCCTCGTACTCGGGCTGGAGGGTGAGGTAGGGGGCCTCCCAGTCGGCCCAGACGCCGTAGCGGCGGAAGCTGGCGCGCTGGTTGTCCACCGTCTCGCGGGCGAACTCGGCGGCCCGCTTCCGGAGGGCGGGCGTGTCGAGCTTCTCACGCTCCTCCTGGGACATGGACTGGAGCACCTTGAGCTCGATGGGGAGGCCGTGGCAGTCCCACCCGGGCACGAACCGGACCTTCTTCCCCTGCAGCACCTGGTACTTATTGATCATGTCCTTCAGGATCTTGTTGAGGGCGTGGCCGATGTGGAGGTCTCCGTTGGCGTAGGGGGGGCCGTCGTGGAGGGTGTAGGGGGCGGCGTCGCGCTCGGCGGCCTTCTCGTACACGCGCTGGTCGGCCCAGAACTGCTGGATCTCGGGCTCCCGGACCTTGGCGTTGGCGCGCATGTTGAAGGACGTCTCGGGGAGGAAGACAGTCGACCGGTAGACGCTGTCGGGCTCGTCCTTCTTCTCCCCCTTGCCGCCCTTGCCGCCGGCCTTGGCGGCCACCATGCGGGTGGGCGCGGCAAGGCGCATAACGGGGGCCGCGGCAGTGGCGGAGGCCTTGAACATGGAGAGGGCGGCGCGGGCGCGGCCCTGCGTGGGACGGGGGGGGACCGTCTCAAGTCAAGGTACGTGCGGAGGAGGCTGGGGCACGTCAGTGGAGGGAAGCGGCGGCGAGCGCGTCTGCGCATGGTGTTACAAACATACCGACGTCCTTTCTCTGGGGCGCACGCTCACCTGAAGGGCCGTGGCCGACATCAAAGCCGAAGGAGAGCACCTCATCCTGCCTCCTCTGCGTGGAGAACGCCCGGATGAGTGACTGATGAGGGAGTTAGTGGCGAATTCTCTCGCCTCTAAGATGCTAACGCGCAAATTATCCCCCGCAACGGCTCCTCGATGCCGCCGCCGCGGAGCAAGGCAGTCCGCGGGAGATGAACCAATCCACGGTGGTGGCCAAAGCTCGGCAAAACCGCACGCCCTGGTGATTGGATGAGGTCTCCGGTGCCTGTACGAGAGGCTGAAGTACCGATTCGGTGGTGCTACAGCGGCATCGCCGGCGAATCGCACCTCAATCGATCACGCGAGACACTTGGGCCCTTGAGGCAGGGGGGGTGGTGGAGGTGGCCCGCACTCGAGTGGCGTGCCAGGTTTGGCGTGACGCACAGCGCACATTCTATCGAAGAGGCGACCGGTGCGAGGGTTGATGGAGGCGGGTGCCACGGGGGGCGCTCCGTTGACGGTGGGGGGGGAGGTCAGCACCGCTAGAACGAGGTGTGCCGCCACCGGCCACAGCTGGGAGGTACAGCCATCCAACCCATTGGCCGCCGACGGGATACCAAGGAACGTTAAGTCAGCCCACCGCGAGATACTTCTCATCCCATTCCCTAGTGATCGAGGCACACCCAGGATCGGACTCTGCGCGGTGCGCGACCCGTCTTGTCCCCCTCGCCCCAAGCACCCAACGGCACCTGAGCCTCGCCGTGGCGTTTGGCCCTGTGCAGGCCATTGTAGTCGCATCCACTCCGTGCCACTGGTCGCGTGACGCAGCTGGGGGGATGGGGAGGGACTCTCCGCGAGGAGACAGGTGATCCTCTCCCCCAGCGCCCTCTCGAGCTTGCGCTAGCTCCACGGCGCCCGGAAGGCCGCATCTTTCGGTTCGGACTGGGGATATCAATTGCGTGGCTTTGAGGTGGTGCTTTGGCCCCTCATTCCGCGTCTCGTGCGGCTAGAGATCGTGGCACCGGGGGAGCGCTGCCCACCCCGCCCCGCTTGGATTTCTGCGCTCCCCCTGTCACCAGTCCCCCGCTGCCGCCTTCTCGCTGTCCCACGCTCACATTTGCCATGTATCCGTCGTATCACGCAGGAGGCGATCTCCCGAGCGCTCCTCTCGGAGGCGGGAGCGCTCGAGATCGAGGTCAAGGGACCGCGGGGGAAGGAGGGAGTACGACCGTCGGCGGGAAAGGAGCAGGAGCAAAGACCGCGATAGTCGCAGGGACCGCGGCAGGAGCAGGGACGCCCGCGATCGGAGGGACCGTCGCCGCGACGAGCCGAGCCGGGAGAGGGACCGGGGGAGGAGGAGGGACGAAGCCCGGGAGGACGGTGCCCGCGGGGACCCGGCCGGTGCCGGGCCCAGCCGGGGGCCCGCCCCTGAGCTCGGCGAGGCGGAGGAGGCGCTACTGAAGGACGACCTCGGCGGGATCGAGGGGGCGCAGGGGCAGAGGGGGCCGGGCGGGCGCGCGGACGACGACGACGACCTGGGCATGGCCAGCGACGGCGACGGCGACGAAGCAGGCCAGGGGGGGCCGGCTGGGCGGGGCGGGGGCGATGACGGCGACGACGAGCTCGACGCCTTCATGGCCGGGCTTGGCGCGGACCACATCGACGTGGGCCGCGGCGGGGGCGATGACGGCGCGCCTGGGCTCGCGCCAGGGCCGATGGACGTGGGGGCGCCCGCCCCAGAGAGGGAGGACTCGGTCGGGAGCTTGGGGATCGGCCTCGACGGCGACGACGGCGACGACGCGGCGCAGCCTGCGCCCGCCGCCGCCGCGCCGGGCTTTGGGGGCCGCGCAGCCCCGCCACCCGGGGCGGCCCCGTCGGCGGCCCCAAGCGGGCGAGGGGGGCACGCGGAGGCGCCGTGGGAGGAGTCGGAAGAGGAGGGCGGGTCGACGGGGAGCGTGGACGTGAAGGAGGCGCGGGGGGAGGTGATCGAGGACGACGCGGCGTGGGCCGAGGCAGTGCGCTGGGGGCGCCTCAGCAAGGGGGACAAGCTGGCCGAGCTGGCGGCGAACAAGCCCAAGGCCTTCGACCCCTTTCGACGGAGCTTCTACATAGAGCCCCCCGAGCTGGCGGGGCTGGGGAAGGAGGAGGTGTCGGCGCTGCGGCGCAAGATGGACGGGATCAAGGTGCGCGGACAGGACGTGCCGAAGCCGCTGTCGACGTGGAACCAGGCGGGGCTGAGTCAGCGGATCCAGGAGGCCCTCCGTCAGGCGGGGTTCGGGGCCCCCATGCCGATCCAGGCGCAGGCGCTCCCGGCCATCATGAGCGGGCGGGACTGCATCGGGATCGCCAAAACGGGGTCGGGCAAGACGCTCGCGTACGTTCTGCCGCTGCTCCGGCACGCCAAGGACCAGCCTCCGCTCCGCGAGGGGGACGGCCCCATTGGTCTGATTGTGGCCCCGACGCGAGAGCTCGTGGTGCAGATCGGGAAGGAGTGCCGCCGGTTCGCCAAGGTGGTGGGGCTCACGTGCGTGAGCGTGTACGGGGGCAGCGGGGTGGCGCAGCAGATCGCCGACCTGAAGCGCGGCGCCGACGTCGTCGCTTGCACCCCCGGGCGCATGATCGACATCCTCGTCACCGGCAACGGCAAGATCACCAACATGTGGCGCGTCACCATGCTCGTCATCGACGAGGCGGACCGCCTCTTCGATCTGGGCTTCGAGCCGCAGATCATGCGCATCATCGACCAGATCCGCCCGGACCGCCAGACGGTCCTCTTCTCCGCGACCTTCCCCAAGGCCGTCGAGATCCTGGCCCGCCGGATGCTCAGCAACCCCGTCGAGATCCTCGTCGGCGGCCGCTCCGTCGTGAACAAGTCCATCACGCAGTTCGTCGAGGTCCGCGAGCCCTCCGAGCGCCTCATGCGCCTCCTCGAGATCCTCGGCGAGTGGTACGACAAGGGGAAGGTCCTCGTCTTCGTGCAGAAGCAGGAGGCCTGCGACATGCTCTTCCGGGAGCTCCTGCAGCTCGGGTACCCCTGCCTGTCCCTGCACGGGGGGAAGGACCAGTCGGACCGCGGGTCCACTATTGCCGACTTCAAGTCGGGCGTCTGCAACATCCTCGTCGCCACCTCCCTCGCCGCCCGCGGCCTCGACATCCAGGACCTCGTGCTGGTCGTCAACTTTGACGTGCCCAACCACCTCGAGGACTACGTCCACCGGGTCGGGCGCACGGGGCGCGCGGGGAAGGAGGGCACTGCCATCACCTTCATCTCGGCGACCGAGGAGGCGGCCTACGCCCCGGACCTCGTCAAGGCCCTCAAGGACTCGGGGGCGCCCGTGCCGGAGGACCTGCTTGCTCTCAGCGCCCAGTTCCGGGCGCTGGTGAAGGCGGGTCAGGCGAAGAAGCACGGGTCGGGGTTCGGCGGGAGCGGGTTCAAGTTCGACGACCGGGAGGCGGACGAGAAGAAGGCGCAGCGGGACGGCATGGTGAAGGAGTACGGGATGGTGGAGACGGAGGGGAAGAAGGACGGGGACGAGTCGGACGGCATGGAGGAGTTCGAGAGGGCCACCCGGGTCACCAAGGCGGAGCCCAAGACCGCGCTGCCCCCGCCGCCCGACGCCGCCGGGGGGCCGACGGCCGCGGCAGGGGCGCTGCCGGGCCCCCCGGGGACCGGGCAGCCGGCGGGCGCCGCCTCCCCGGCCCCGCCCGCCCCCGTGCCGAGGGCGCGGAGGAGCCGGTTCGACCGCGGGGGGCCGGCGGGGGGCGAGGCGGCCACCCCGCCGGCCGGGGCGTCGACGGCAATCGTGCCCGGTGGGACGCCCCCGGCGGCGTCGTCCATCGTGCCCTCGTGGAAGCACCAGGAGGTCAACCGCAACAAGTACCTCTCGGGCCCGGCGAGCGCGGAGGCCACGCGGGCGGCGATGCAGGCGGCGGCAGTGGCGGCGCAGCTGTCGGGAGGGGGCGCGCTGGCGGCCCGCCTGAGCGCCACCAAGCACCTCGAGAGCATCAGCTCCGTGTACGAGGCGGCGAGGGAGCGGGCGCTCGCCGAGAAGGCGCTCCGCGAAGCCGGGGTCAAGCCAGCCGAGGCGCCACGGACCGAGTTCAGCGAGTTCACCGAGGAGCTCGAGATCAACGACTTTGTCCAGCACGCGAGGTACCGGGCAACGCACCGGGAGGTGCTCCGGGACGTGACCGAGGCGAGCGGGTGCTCGGTTATGGTCCGCGGCAACTACTACAAGCCCGGGACCCCCGTGCCCGAGGACGACCGGAAACTCTACCTCTACATCGAGGGGCCATCGAACGAGGCGGTGCGCAAAGCGAAGAAGATGGTCAAGGAGATCATCGAGGAGGCCACGGAGAAGGCGCTCAAGAGGGAGGCGCGGGGGGGGGTCGGGACGAGCATCGTCTGAGGGGCGGTTGGGCCATGGGCACCCGCGCCTGCCGTGTGGACCGCGCGCGCGTCCTTCGGCTCCCCCACTGGCGGTGTCCACGGGAGGTTGAAAAATATGAACCATACAGCAGACGGGCGCATGTTCGGTCTAGCACGCCTGGAGGCCGGGCCTACGCGCCCGGGGTAGCTAGCGCGGGGAACCGCCTACTTGTCGGTGGGTTGGAGCCGCTTGACCACGTCGGGGTCGACGCCGTCGAGCTCCCCCGGCACCCAGTTGCAGAACTCGAGGGTGCCCGTGCGCCCCCCGTTCTTCCGCAGCGGGTCGAAGAAGGGGTGGGCCATGGCCTCCACCGCACTGGTGCGCTTGACGGGGTCGTACTGGAGGAAGCAGCTGAGGAGCTCGATGGCGTCCTGGGAGACCGACTTGGAGAAGACGCGGCTCCACGGGTGCGCCTTGATCTGGGGGAACTTGAACTCGGTGTAGTTGGGGTTCATGGCCCGGATCTCGTCCTTGGTGGGCGTCCCCAGGACCTTGATGATCTCGACGAGCTGGTCCACGCCCGACTCGCCGGGGAAGAGGGGCATGCCCAGGAAGAGCTCGGCCATCACGCACCCGACGGACCACATGTCGATCTTGGTCGTGTAGTCCGTGGCGCCGAAGATGAGCTCCGGGGCGCGGTAGTAGCGCGAGCAGATGTAGGAGATGTTGGGCTCGCCCTGCCGGAGCTGCTTGGCCGACCCGAAGTCGCAGAGCTTGAGGTCGTGCGTCTCCTGGTCCACGAGGAGGTTCTGGGGCTTGATGTCGCGGTGGCAGATCCCCTGCTGGTGGATGCTGTGCAGCGAGCGGCAGATCTGGTACACGTACATCCGGACCTCGTCCACGCTCAGCCGCTGCCCGCGCTTGGCCGCGTTCTTGCTGATGCGGTAGACCGTGTCGGGGACGAACTCGAGCACCAGGTTGAGGTACATGTCGTCCCGGTCGTACGTGAAGAAGCAGTGCAGGAGCCTCACGATGTTCGGGTGCGACACCATGCGCATGATGTCGAGCTCCCGGTTCTTGAATCTCCGGTCCTGCAGCACCTTCTTGATGGCCACCTTCTGCCCCGTCTCCAGGCACTGCGGGCGGGAGGGGGGGCGGGGGAGGGCGAGGGGTGTTTCGGGGGCGGCACGACGGGGCTGAGTTGCCCGGGGTAG
>Ga0181581_10002726_pt1 | contig 13857 bp, 8 predicted proteins | sample 071ome_22_FD_132433 | JGI IMG/M metagenome (GOLD analysis project Ga0181581, IMG submission 132433) | Coastal salt marsh microbial communities from the Groves Creek Marsh, Skidaway Island, Georgia - 071404AT metaG (megahit assembly) | ecosystem: Environmental > Aquatic > Marine > Intertidal zone... | reverse complement strand
TGTATTGATTAACATTGAACGATTATTGATTAACGCCCGTTCATCGCGCGCACGCGGCACTTCGCTTGGATCGAAGCTCCACCGTGTACTTTTCTGACACGGCGTCTCGCTCCATCTCTTTGATTTTTCTCAGTCTGATGCGTTCCAACGCGTCTCGCTCCCGAGCTTCTCGTTTCTGCGTCTCCACCGCGTCTCTCGCCTCGCGCGCCTTGTCCCGCCGTTTCTCCTCCTCGTTGGATTGGATTTGCGCGATTAAATCCCGCTTGTGCGCCACCGCTGCCTTGCGCCTCGCCTCGTCTCGCGCGCGCTCCGCCTCGAGCTGCGCCTCGTGTTCTCGTCGAAGACGCGCCGCAGTCGCGCACTCGCTCTCTTTTTCCTCCCGCATCAATCGTACTTTTTCTTCGTGTTGCGCGACGCGCGCGCTCGTCAAATCCTCTTGCATGCGTCTCCGCTGTTCGCGTTCGGCGGTCTCCTTGGCGCGCATCTCGCGTTCGTATTCATCCTGAAGTTTTCGCGCGCGTAAAAAGTCTTGTTCGGCTCGACCGTCTATGTATTTTTCTTGCATCGAGCGCAGTCGCGCCGTCTCAATCTCTTTTCGTTTTCTCTGTTCCTCCTCCTCGGCGGCTTGCGCTGCTTCGCGTTCCGCCTTGCGTCTGAGATACTCCATCGCGCGTTCGTCCTCCTCGCGCTCTTTTCGCTCGGCGTCTGCTTTGCGTTCAATCTGCGCGATGTTTTCGCGATTGATGTCTTCGAGCAATCGGAGCGACGCGGCGCGCTTTCGTAGCTTCTCCGCGGCGTCCTCCTTGATGGCGCGGCGAATGTCCTCGACGCGCTTTTGAGATTCGCACTCTCTTCGTGCGTGTTCCTCCGCGCGCTTGCGCTCGCGCTCGGCGATCTGCGCGCGCAGGGTGTCCGCATCGCGTCGCATGCGCTCGACGCGTTCACGCTCGCGCCATTCCGCGCGTTCGATCGCCTCGACGCGTTCGCGCTCCATGTCGGCGTCCAACCGTCTTCGTTCCTCGCGCTCGGCTTGGATCGCTCGACGTTTCTCCTCCACCTGCGCGTCGCGCGCGCTCATCACTTTCCCGTATAAAACCATGGAATTCATCTCTCGAACCTCGGCGAGATCGTTCTCGAGTTTCGCCGCCGCCGCGCGTCTCGTCGCGCCGTCCGTCTCCTCTCGCACCGTCTCTCTCCGCGGCTCGTCCTTCGCGTCGTCTCGCGCCGCGTTCACTCGAGTCTCTCGTCGCGCCCGCGCGTCATCGTGCGCGCGCATTCGCGCGCGCCGCGCCGTCTCTCGCCTCTCTCGCGCGTCTCGCGCCTCCCTCTCGCGCGTCACCGCGTCCTCCACCGCCGCGCGCTCCGCGCGTCTCCTCGCGTCCTCGTCTCCCCACTCGCCTCTCGCGCGTCTCGCCATCGCGCGCGCCTCCTCGCGTCCGATCCTCGAAAACGCGCGCGCGCCGAGCGCGTCGCCCTCGCGCGCGTCTCGGATCGCCGCCATCGCCGTCGCGTCGCCGTCTCGCGCGTCACCGCCGGACGTCGTCCGACCGAGCTAAATATAACGCGTCGTCACCTCAAAAAAAGTGTCGATTCGATTCACACGCGCCTTCGCCCGAGATTTTGGTTTGAATTCGCGACGTTCATCTCTCACGACTCGGCGACGCGTCGTCGCGAGTGTGTCGAGGGAGACCGGCGAGACGGGCGCGCGAGACGTTCGATGCGCGCGGCGGTGGGCGCGGCGCCGGCGTCCGCGTCGCGCGCGTCGCGCGCGAGCGTGAAGACGCACGTCGTGCTGTTCGCGTGGTTGGGATTGATTCACGTCAACATCGCCGTCGTCGTCGCGGCGTGCGCGCTGTGGCCGAGATGGGAGGCGGTGGCGGTGCTCGTCGCGCTCGTGACACTCGCGGCGTGGCCTCGCGCGCGGAAAGCGCCGTCGTGGGGGGAAAAGTTGGCGAGAACGGTGACGAGGACGGCGTGCGCGTACTTTCCGTCGACGTTGGCGTTCGAGGACGAGGAGGAGTGGTTGGAGGCGACGCGACGCGGGCGACCGTCGTTGATCGGATTGGAGCCGCACGGGGTGTTACCGCTGAGTGTCATCTCGTTCGCAGAGTATTTCATCTATGATGAACCGGAGGAAGCGAAGAGGAAACGGTTGACGGAGACGACGCGGCGGTCGAGATGTTTGGCGAGCGCCGCCATCTTCAACGTGCCGTTCGTTCGACACCTGTGGACGTGGTTGGGATTGGATCCGATCTCGAGACCGAGAATGTTGAAGATGTTGCGCGGTGGGGAGAGCGTGGTGATCATTCCCGGGGGCGTGGCGGAGTGCATGACGATGGAGAAGGGCGTCGAGACATTGTATCTGCGTAAACGGTTCGGGTTCGTGAAGATTGCGATTCAGACCGGTGCGGCGTTGGTTCCCGCGTACACGTTCGGGCAGAGTAGGACGTACGGATACTGGCGTTTGGGACCGCCCATCGTGCCGAAATTCGTCGCCGATTGGATCGGGAAAACGTTCGCGTTCGCGCCAATCGTGTTTTGGGGCAAGTGGTGCTCGCCGATTCCGTACGCGACGCCGCTCAACACCATCGTCGGAAAACCTTTGGAGGTGGTGCAGAATTCAGATCCGAGTCGAGACGAAGTCGCGGCCAAGCTGGAAGAATTCATCGAGGCCATGCGTTCGCTGTACGAGAGACACAAGAGCGCGTACGGCTACGCCGACGTGGACCTCGTCATTTATTAACTAGTCAATAATCCGCCCCGCCCGACGCATCGCCGCGCGCGCTCGCGTTCGGTGTGCGACTATTTTTCGCGCAAATGTCTTTGATATGAATAAGATACAGATTTTAGTGCACTTCGAGTGCCGAGGTTGACCGCCCTACGCGAAGAGAAACTCGGGATACTCCTTTGTCAACCGCTGCAGACGGGGCATCGTCATGTTCGCGATCACCTTTTCGTTCTTCGCCACCAAACTCTCGAATTCTTTCAGAGAGATGACACCATTCTTGGTGAGATCGCAATCCTCGAACGTCTTGTCCACCGCCGCGTCTATCTCCTTCGGCGTCAGCGACATCGACGTCGACTGCGACAACACCGCCTCCAACATCCTTCGTACGTCGTCCCTGTTGATCTCCCCCGTGCCCTGTAAATCGTACACGCGGAACGCAAACTTCGTCTTCGCGTCTCTTGGCGTCTCAGGATGAAACACGTTCAACCCACACACGAACTCTTCAAAACTCAATCGCTCGTCCGACGCCGAATCGAAACACGCGAAGATGCGCGCGCTAAACAAATCACTCTTCCCCGCATCCTCGTCACCACCGCTCGCGCGTCCGAACAGCGCACGCTGAAACTCTATCGCATCGATCACCCCATCGCCTTCGTTCATGCTGCTCACGCGCGAGAAGACGCGCTGCAACACGCGAACTTGTCCCGGGGTAAATTTTGTCGTGCTCGCCAATCGCGCGCACTCGCGCTCTTGCGCGTTCCCCGGGGCGCTCGCCGCGCACCCCATGTCCACGAAACGGTCCCACGCGAGTTTTCTCTCGACGTCTCTCTCGCGCGCGGACGACCTCTCGCGCGCGTATGGCGCGCCACGGTCGATTCCTCCGGAATTCGTGATCGAGGAAAAAGAAGATATTTTCTCCCGACGGAGTGCGCGCGGCGGTCCAAGGCGCTCGCGCGACGCAGAGGCTGACGGCGGCGACGTGCGCGGTGTTAAAGGAAATCTAAGATACTAAACAGCGCGTCGAAGAGGCCCGTGGCGGCGCCGACGGTAGCGGCATCGGTGAGCGCGTCGACGTCGATCTCGGCGGCGTCTTGGGCGAGCGTGGCGGTTTCGCCGAGTCGAGAAAAGACGACTTGCGCAGTCAGCAGCGCGGCGATGGCGGCGGTCTTGGCGTTGACGGCGTTCGGTGATGAAATCGCCGAGTCTTCGCGCTGACACGCACCCATGGTCTTGACGTGTTCGCCCTCGTCGTCTCGAATGTTGCTAAAGACGTCGTAGAGGTTGCGAATGCGAGGCCGTCTCGAACGCACCTCTCGAGCCGTTTGAAACTCGTCAAAGAGGTAGAGATCGGCGCCCTCGTAGTACTCCACCGCGATGGTCGGTGGTGGCATTGATTTGAGCAACGCTTCGTTTTGGTCGACGAATTGTGCGTACGTGTCCACGGCGTGCCCTTCGATGAGTTCTGAAAAGTTGTACGCGAGCGCCGGCGAGATCAGCCACAAGAGCACCAACACAAAAAAGTACACGATGGCGGCGTGCAAGCCAAGAAATCGATCGCGCCAGCTTCGATCGCCCCCGAGAGATTCCATCACCAACAGGTGATGAAACTCGTTCCACTCCTCGCTGAAATGAATCTTCCTGAGCTCGCTCGACTGTCGCCACCATCCGAGCGCCTCGTAAAACGTGAGCATATTCGTGTAACTAAAATACGGCATTCTCGCCACCGTCTCTAAAAACCAAAACCGCTGAATCGGTCTCTTTTCGTCAAACAAATTGTCCAACATCACGCACAGCGCCAAATACGGTCCCTTCAAGATCCACGGCGCCGGAATCTCCTCTCTCGCGCGTTCTCGTTCCCAAATCGCGTCGGCGTCCAGACGCAACGCCAGCACCTTTTCTCTCAACTCTGTCGGCATCCCAGTCGGCGCCTCCTCGTCCTCGTTCCCTCGCGCGCGAAAATACTTGACCATTTCTCTCAGTTCTCGATCGAAATTCTCCAACGCGGACGCGATGAACCCTTTGGGAACCTCGTTTCGCTCGACGTCGATGTAGCACCCTCGCAGCGAGGCGATGTACCCGTACGAGCACGCGAACGCGTTCGCGCTCGCGCCGTCGAACCCATCGTCTCTCGCCAACACCGCCGCCGCGAGCGCGAGCTCGGCGCTCGCGAGCGCCTTTTTCGCCTCCTCTCGTCGTCGTCGGAGCGCGTCGACGTCGGTGACGCGACGAATCGCGTCTCGAGACGCGGGCGTGGTGACGCGCGCGAACGCATCCGCGGCGTCTTCGGGCGGACGATCGGTCGCGCGCGAGACGACGCGCCGCGATCGGTGACGATGTACGCGAGACGACGCGCGCGTCGACGCGTGACGAGACGCCGACGACGGCGCGGGACGCGTCGATGACATGATTAACGATTTTTGTCCCGCAACCGACGCGTGAGACTATGACGACACGTCTCGCGCGGTCGTCGTCGACGTCCCCGCGGCCGTCTCGCGCTCGGGACGCGCGCGGTCGATCGAGACGCGTCGACGCGTCTCGCGCGGTGCGTCGCGAGTGGCCCGCGCCGTGGACGTGTCCGACGTGCGCGAGAGACGGTCGCACGGTGCGGTTGGTGGCGGATGAAAACGACGCGACGTATCGATGCGCGCGCTCGGAGAGACCGCACGCGGTGGACGCGGGGAGGAGTGGATACGTGAATCTTCTCGGTCGCGCGCGCGGTGGGGACGCGCGGGCGCAGTTGCGCGCGAGAAGAGCGTTTCTGAGTCGAGGGCACTTTTCCGAATTGGCGGCGGCTGTGGCCGAAGAGGCGTTGGCGCGAGACGACGACGCGCGGGAGGGAGAGGAGGCGGTGGGGCGTGACGTCGCGTCGTCGTCGTTGTCGTCGAGCGTCGCTCGGACGGATGCGTCGACGGATGTGTCGCCGCGGGCGAGAAAATTGGCGAAGAAGCGCGCCGAGCGGCGGCGGCGGCGAGACGCCGAGGAGGGCGAACGCGCGCGCGGCGACGTCGACGCCGTCGTCGTCGCGAGACGGTGGCGAGTGGTAGATTTCGGGTGTGGTGAAGGCTATTACGCGCGCGCGGTTCGCGACGCGGCGATGGTGCGAGACGACATCGCCTTGGAACTCGCCGCGTTCGACGTCGCGAAGGACGCGGCGGATTTGGCGGCGGCGTCGTTGGGCGGAGACGCGCGCGTCGCCGTCGCCGACGCGACGCGCGATGTGCCGCTGATGGATGACTCGGTCGATGCGGTGATTAGCGTGTTCGCGCCGCGGTCGCCGAGCGAACTCGCGCGGTTGGTTCGCGCGGGCGGTCGAGTGTGCGTCGCGAGGCCGGGCGAGGATCACATGCGAGAGCTGCGAGAGTTGAACGGCGACGGCGTCACCGTTCTCGGCGTCGAGCCGGGGAAATCTGATCGAGTGGACGCGTCCATGCTCTCGAACGGATTCGAAATCGTGCGTCGACGCGAGATTCACGGCGCGATGACGCTGTCCGAGGAGGATGTTTTTGATGTACTGTACATGGGTCCGAGCGGACATCACAACGAAGAGAGCGCGATTCGCGCCGCGGCGAGAGACGCGCCGCGCGTCGTGACGAAATCGTTCGAGGTGGTGGTGTATCGGCGTATCAGCGAATGAATGCATGAGCAAATGGCTAGCTAGTTAGCGTACAGTATTACTTGTAATAGGTGATGGTATAGTGGTGGTGTATTAGCGCGCGCATAATGTATGAATGAATCGTCTCGGCGGAGCGGCGCCCGTTATTGGTTGATGCTTCCGCACGCGCAGACGATGATGTCGCCCTCGCCCTCGACGAACGCGATGCCAAAGTGCGAGAGCCACCTCATGACGTCGCCGTGAATGACGCGACCTCCTCGACTGTGATTACCTCGACCGGTGATGAGTCGCATTTTCCAGTCGGACGTCACCATGGGGGAGATTTTCACGAAGGCATCCTCGAGAAGGTGGATCGCTTGCACTCGATCGCACCCGTGGAAATCGAGCACCTGGTCAAAGTCGAAATCATCCGCTTTTCTGTACCAAGACGGCATGTCTTTCATCTTCCTTTCGGGGCCCATAGTTTCGAGTGCGGTGCGAAGCGCCGCCTTCTCTCGTATCTTGGACGCGGCGTGAGGATTTTCGCCTCTGTCTCTTTGCACGCGCAACCGCGTTAAATCTTCCGAGATTTGTTCTAATTTAGCCTCCACCGTCGCGTCGGCGCTTCCTGATCGCGACGATTTCGTCAAGCGTATGGTTCGTGAGCCGCTTCCTTGGTGCCTCGACCACTTGCCCGCGGCTTCTCTGATGGTGGCGGAGGCGAATTTACTTCGATGGAATTTGCTCGTTCTCTCCTCGGTGTGAACGCCCCAATTTTTGGACGTCGTCGTCGACGACCCGACGACGTTCGCGATGATTTCCTTCTTTGAGCCTTCGATGATCCCCGAACGCATGCGTCGCTCGCTTCGCTTGATGGCTTTACGAAGCTTTTTACTCAACTTTGGCGGAGACGAGACGCTCGTCGAATCCGGCGTCATCGCGCCGCTTCCGTTTTCATCCTCGTCTTCGTAATAGTATCGTCCACCCCCATCTCCGTCCTCGTCCTCATCATCGTCGTCCTCGTCCCCATCGTCGTCGTAATAATCATCGTCGTCGTAATCTTCAAACGTGAAATTACCCTCGGCGTCGTCTTGAACGTAATCAAATTCGTCGAATTGATCCTCCGGCTCCGGCGTCATCTGCATCAATAAATCCTGCGCCGTCGCCTCCATGTCGAATCCGTGCTTCATGAACGTCGTCTTGACGTGTTCCGGATGATGCACCTCGAACATCTCGCACAACTCCAAGTAATTGCGTCGTATCTGATCTCGTTTCTTTTCCTCCTTGAGGCGTCTCTTCTCCTCCTCCTGGTTGGCGTCCGTCGGCGTCCCGCCGCGTCTCTCTTTCGACCTACTCCCAACGTTGTGCTTGGACGTCGTCATGTACTCCGGTCGCGTGGACGTCGCCCTCGGCATGACCACCGCTCTCCCGACGCTATCACCGATCGTCGACTCCGCGCCGGGCACCTCGCGCGCCTTTCGCGCCGCCCCTCCTCGAGTAGTTGAAAAATCCTCCTCGTCGCCGTAATCCACGCTCCCGTCCGTCATCATCACCCCCAACCTCCCCTCCAACGTCACCGCACCCCCGACGAACGTTAAATCCAACGCATCCCCGTTCACTAAATCCTCCGCCACGACGTCACCGAGCGTTCGCCACTCCCTCGTCGTCGGCGCGAAGACGCTCACGTGCGGCGCCGCGCTCTCCGGCGTCGGCACCGCGCTCGGCACGTCCTCCCACGACACCGCCAACGCGAACAACTTCTCTCGCACGCACGCGTGCGTCGCACGAACCTTGATCGTCGTCCCCGCGAACGCGCGGTGCGGGAATCTCGCGAGCGTCTCCGTCGAGGGTCGATACGACACCGTCACGTGATTGGCGCTTCGTTTACATCCGGGCGGTTCTCGACCGAGTCCGACGAGGTCGCGGACGAGGGCCCAGACGGCGCGTTTACTCGCGTCGTCGAGGAATAAGCCGCAGTAGTACGGCTCGCGGGGCTCGCGCGGCGGGGACATGGCCGACGCGCGCGCGCGAGTGACGCGGACGATGACGAGGATGATGGTGGAAAAACGTCAACGCGCGGCACTCGACGACGGCGCGAGACGGCGTGCGCGCGTCCGTCGGTGTGTGTGCGCGTGGGACGACGGACGACGTCGAGGACGACGTGATCGACGACGTCGAGGACGACGAAGGCCGGCGGTGGAGGCGTGCGACGCGCGCGAGGGACCGCGACGCGTAACGAGATTGTTGTTGGATTTCGTGATTGTTTCATTCGTCGCGCGAGTGGGGTCGAGGCGCGGAGGACGCGATGTTGTTGCATCGAGGACAGTTTGCGTTCTTGGCGGCCGTGCTCGTGGGCGCGTACGGCGTCGATCGTGGGTTGACGGCGCTGTGCGCGGCGACGGCGGCGTATTACGCCACGAGGTGCGCGCCGTCGACGTCGCCGGTGTTCTCTCGCGCACGTCTTCTTTGTTCGCGGTCGTGAGCGCGATTGACTGACGTTTTGATTTTCGTGTGTGTGCGCGATAGGTTTTTCTTGTTGAAGCGCGCGGTGCGAGCGATTCGACGACTCAAAGAACTGCGCGCGGCGGCGCTCAAGCGGTCGCAAGAGTTGCGGGGGATGATTTTAGAGGAAGGGAAAATTAGAGCGTTTCAGAGCGTGTCGCTCAAGATGTTCGACATGCCGCATCAACCTCGACGAATGCGACAGGCGGTGCGCATTTGGCGCACGTGGCAGGCGCAGACGAATCTCAAGGCGCGATTAAAGGATATCAGAGGCGACGGTTTGAGCGTTTTACACAAGACGGAGGAAGATTTGCGCGAGGCGATTTCGGCGCACGGATTGGCGACTCTCACGCCGCACGAACGTGCGAGGCCGTTAGATCCGACGCTCGACGCGTTACGCGCGTGTGCGGCGTGTCGAGGGATGTCTGAGGCCGCCATCGCGACGCTTCGCTCGAGGGCGAGGACGGTGGCAGTGCGCGCGAGGGAACGCATCGGCGAGTCGGTGGCGCCCGACGAGTTGACGGTGTTGGTGGAGGGCGACGTCGAACTCAAGGGTCAGATCGAGATGGACGTGAGCATACGCGGTGACGGCGAGTCAAAGGCGTTGACGACGCACTGTTCGCGTCCGGGCACGTGTCTGAACTCGTTCATGGACATCTTGGAACACGCGCCTCAAAAGTGGAGCGCTCGGGGCGAACCGGCGCCGGCGAAGAGGAGCGACGCGCCGTCGAGCGGTCAAAAGTCGCCGAGATCGGAGAATGCGGATCGCGTGCGCGTGCGATTGACGTTTGGTGCGGAAAACGAAGAACGTCAGCGCGATCGAGTTCGCGTCTCCGCGCGCGCGGCGCCCGGTGGATGCGTGTTAGCCGTCGTCAAGATGTCTGATTTTCACGAATGCGCCGGCGCCGTCGTCGGCGTTCAAGGCACCGCCTTGCGTCTCGCCGGCGGATTCACGGCGCTGTGCAAGTATCTCGGCATGACGTCCGATCTCAAGGCGTTATGGGTGGAAGAGCGAGTGTTGAGCGAGTCCACGGTGACGTCTGCGGTCGAATCGGCGCCGCTCTTGTGCACGAAGGCGTTGTCGTGCATGTTCGACGATGAGGTGGTCGACGCCATCGATACGAGCGACGTCGTCGCCAAGATGGAACGGCACGGGTACAGGAAAAGCGCGTCGAAAGGTTCGGGGAAAAACGGTGGTGGGTTCTTTCGGAAACAGAAAGCAGTCGCAGACGACGTCACGCCGCACATGTCGTACGAAGTCGCGCTGGAAGCCACGGCGTATCCCGCGGGATCCGTCGTCTTGCGACAGGGCGCGTCGCCGTGCGCGTACCTCGTAGAACACGGTTCGTTGGAAGCGTTCACGGGCCAAGTGCCGAAGCGCGAGCGACCTCCGCTCCCGAACTTTCCTCGAGTGTTTCGTTCGGAGACGCCCATTTTCACGGCAAAGGCGGGAGAAGTGGTCGGGTCGCACCTTCTCTTGACTGGTCAACGAAGTAATCTCGCGTTTCGAGCCGGTTCCAACGGCGCCGTGGTCGTCGCGTTTCCAGTGAGCGCGTTGGCGCGTCTCGCGCGATCTCGCGACAAGATTACGTGTAAAATGGCGAGTGCGCTCGCGCGACGGGTCAGACTCACGCCGAGCTCGCTCGTTTTAGATCGAGTGGGTACGGAGATTGAAATGTTAGAGGCGGGCGAGGCGTTGAATCACCGCGAGGGCGGCGTGCACATCGTCGTCGCCGGATGCTTGCGAGAGCAGACGGAGGAGTACAGTCTGTCTCGAGCGAATTCATCTCAAAATCTATTCAAACGCCGGACGCCGGGTAAACCCAACGTGTCGTATCCATCCAGCGCGCCCGGCTACGTCGTCAATCCGGGCGAGGCGACGGGAGAAGACTCGGTTCTCCAATCAAACAACGCCGACTTGTCGGTGTCGACACCGAGATCGAGACGACAGAGCATCTCATCACCCAAGGGACGAATCGTCGCGCGAGCGGTGAGAGATTCTCAGGTGCTCTGGATCTCCTCCGCGGGATTGGACACGCTCGCCCTCGCGGCGCCCACGGCGTTCGTCCGCCTGGCGCGAGGATTAGGATTGCGCCAGGCGAATCGCGCTGCCGCGTTGTCTGCGAGCATTGCGCCGACCGTTTCCGGTTTGCAGCAATCTCAAAAGGCATCGAACACGCCGAAGATCGTCTCCGTGATTCCCGTCACTGAGGGCGCCGCCGTGCACTTGGACGATTTCTGTTACTCGCTGACGATGGCGCTCAGAAAGATTTGTCGCGTGCACACCGTCGATTCGGCGTGTCGTCTGGCTGAGCTCGGTCAAGCGGCGGTCGGTCCGCTCGCGCAGGAGGCGACGATGAATTGGTTGTCGAATCTCGAGTTAGAGTACGATCTCGTCATCTTAAAGGGCGATCCCTTCCCGTCGCCCTGGTGCGTGCAGTGCGCGTGTCACAGCGATACCATTTTACTCGTCGCCAACGCCAACGATCAAGCGCCGACGCCGACGGAGGGACAAACCTTACAAGATCGTCTCCTCCACGGACAAGGCGCGACAAAATTTCAACGCATGCTCCTCGCGCAACGGGAGCTCGTGTTGCTCCATCAAAACGCCGACGTCACGCCGAAAGACACCAAATCGTGGCTCACCGCCTTTAGCGTGCAGCGCCACCACCACGCGGCGATGGAATCGCCGTCCGGCGGACTCGTTCTCTCCCACGCCGCTCGTCTCGCCCGTTCGCTTCGTGACTTGACCGTCGGTCTCGTCATGGGCGGCGGCGGTGCCCGCGGCATCGCGCACGTCGGCGTTCTCGCCGCGATGGAAGAGGAAGGCATTCCCATCGACGCCGTCGGCGGCACCTCCATCGGCGCCATGGTGGGCGGCATGTACGCGCGCGATCCGAGCGCGCTCCTCGTGCGCATCATGGTGATGAAATTCGCCAAAGAGATGTCCAGCGCGTGGGGACGCGTGATGGATTTCACCCTCCCCGTGGTGAGCTACTTCACCGGATGGGGCATGAATCGATCCCTCGGCGTCAACTTTGGCGAGACGAAGATCGAAGATTGTTGGCTACCGTTTTTCTGTTGCACGCTCGATCTCATCTCATGCATGCAAATCATACACAGAAACGGTACGCTGTGGCGATACGTGCGCGCGAGCATGGCGCTCGTTGGATTTTTACCTCCCGTGTGCGACACCGAGCAAGACAGGCAACAAAACATGCACGTTCTCGTGGACGGCGGATACGTCAACAATCTCCCCACCGACGTCATGCGGGCGCTCGGCGCGCGTTTCGTCATCGCCGTCGACGTCGCTGGTGAAGGTTTAGACGCGAGAAAGCTCAGTCCGTGGGGTGATGGGATCAGTGGATCGCTCTTGTTGCTCCGCTCGCTCGTCCCTCGTTGGCTCGGCGGTGGGTATCGCATTCCGACCATGGCGGATATGCAAGGGCAGCTTCCCTTTGTCACGGATACGGTGAAACATCAGACGCGCGTCGACGACATCGACGTGTACATTCACCCGGACGTGTCGAGCATCGGTATCCTGGAGTTTAACAAATACAACGCCATCATCAAGCACGGGTACGAGATCGGTCTGCGACTGGCGCGCGAATGGAAATCGGAGAATCCGGACGCGGCGGCGTTGCTCGAGCACGGAAGCAATCGCCGAGGTTTCGCGTCGGGATCGAGAGATCGAAAGTTTAATCTCCTGAGCGATACGAATCTGAACGAGTTGTCGACGCGGCGCGCGCGTCACGACACATCTCCGACGGGGACGCCGCGCGAGACGAGCGAGAACGGGATATTTCACGAAGATACTCGGAGCTCGAACGCGTATCAGTTTTCGGACGACGACGTCGCGCTCAGACGCACGAGTTCGGACACGCACACGATGCTCACGACGGACGCCATGTGGACGCCCACCGCGAATAAAGAGAAACGCCGCATTAATTTCTAGACTTAGTCCATCTGACGAAGTGTATTTTACTCTTCGTAGGGAAAACGTAGGTCTCTGTAAAAGCTTAGGAGAAATGAGACTTCCCGGACGCCCCAAAACACCTGCAATTTGTATCTGCAATTTTGCACTTGCATCTTGCAGGTAAAATTTCCCCCACCCCTAAAGACCTCGTGTGTCCAAACGGTGACCGATGAGCTGTCCACCTCGACCTTGCCGCGTCATTCCGGGGCGATGGCGACGGAGTCGACGCGGCTCGTGATCGATGCCTCCGAAACGTCGTCTATCGACCATGGAGGCGTGCGTCCTCGTCGTCCTCGTCGAAGCGAGTGGACGAGCATCGCCGCGTTCCTTGTAGTGTTGGGAATGGTGTTGACCGTCGCTGGTGGTCTCGCGAGCGATGAACACGCGCCTTTGGGGCGGATCGCGAAATGGGCGTTCGGTGGACGCGTTCGGCCGGAGGTGACGTTCACGCTCGACGCGAGCTGGATCGATCCGCGCGTGCGTCAGGCGAATCCAAACTTTTTCACGTCTCCCATCTCCGAGGCGTACGTGGTGCGTCACAATTACCGTTCCCACTTGTTCTTTCTGGACAAGGATAAGATAAAGATGACGCGGATAGGTCTGCGAAAATGGACGCTGACGACGAGTATGGTGAACTACGAATATGGATTCGCTTTGGGCAACGAAGCCGGAGCGATACTCCGTGAGATAGGACCGTCGGTAAACACAAAGAAACACGGCCCCGAGTCAGCGAGCAAATTCATGGACGCGTGCACGGTGAACTTCTGGCCGTATCGCAACAGACTGATACCGCAGATTAATTATGGATCTGCATCTTTGAATATCTCGGCGTGTTTTGCTGCGTGCTCAACTTCATGTGAGCTGCCGGACGCCCCGGCTCCTTTGGCTTCACTTGATGCGTCACAATATTCGGGCGGCACCACGTGGGGCAACTCAAAAATTATGTGTAACCTCGGACCGGAGACCACGTATGACTCGACGATGAATGGGATGTACATAAATGGGAATAAGGCGTCGATTATTACGTGTCCGTATGAAATCGGTCCGGCGCGGTACCCT
>Ga0181581_10002723_pt1 | contig 13863 bp, 10 predicted proteins | sample 071ome_22_FD_132433 | JGI IMG/M metagenome (GOLD analysis project Ga0181581, IMG submission 132433) | Coastal salt marsh microbial communities from the Groves Creek Marsh, Skidaway Island, Georgia - 071404AT metaG (megahit assembly) | ecosystem: Environmental > Aquatic > Marine > Intertidal... | reverse complement strand
GTGGCGCAGTGCCGCGCGCTCTACTCGGAGTGCTCGGGGAGCACGTCGACATTTACCATTAACGGTACCACGGTGACGTATATGCGCGATTGTCCGTGCTTTGACGCGCAAGGGAAGAACTACGGCACCCCTACGGAGCTTCCCGCCATCGCGCAGGCGGCGAACGGCGTCACCTCGTACGACGTCTCCGCCTGGAGCTGCAGGTCTCTCAATAACGGGTACGACGGGTGTATACCGACGCTCGCCGAGCTCACCGCGACCACACCATCAACGTCGTCAACAATTTCCGGATTGTCGCGCACGTCTTCGAGAGCGGTCGCCGCGCTCAGCCTCGTTCTCGCCGTCGCCGGCGCGACTTTGGCGTAGTCGGCACACGCCTCGCGCGCCGCCAACAAGATTTTCTAGAGCGTCGAGACTATATGGGAGTCAGATGTTCTGTTGCAACAGAAGATTGAAGTAAACAAATTTTACACAAGTTTTATAAGAGTGAAGACTTTGCAAACCTCGAACCACTCCCAAACTCACAACTAGTACATGTATTTCTGCAATGACGCAGCACGTGTCGAGAATTTTGGCCAATGCGCAGGAAATGGTCACGATGTCGTCCGTCACCTCTCTACGCGATTCTCGCCCCGCACTCGTAACAAAATTTGAGATTGTTCGACGACGGGCGCTGAAGCACGCGCGCGCAGTCCGGACACACAATCTCAGCGGAGACCACGGCGTCGAAATGTTGCTGCGAGAGGGAGCCCGTCGGATCTGACTCCTTTAAACGATGGTGCTCCGTCCGTTGAACACTCTCCTTGTTCGATGAAGACGAAAGCGGTCGTCGAATTCCCAGAGAAAGAAACGTTTTCTCTCGTTTCTCTTCAATCTGTCGCATACGCTCGGCCCTTCGTTGGTTTCTCGCATGCTCATCCGTCTCGCAAATGAGCTGGTGGAACGTCTTCGACGCGTCCTCGACCGCGCTCTCGGCTCCGAATCTACCTCGTTCGCGACGATCATCGTCTTGTAGAATGTCACTCTGCGCGACGTTTTGATCCAGTTGCGACAGAGCGATGTCGATCGATTTGGCAAACGTCTCGGTGTAAAAGCCTTCGACGCCGTCGACTTGGCCTCCCAGGCGACTCGAGACGTTGGTGTCGTTGAATTCCATCAAACGATCGACGATATCGTCCAGCTTGAACGAGTACGCATCCGAAGAATTGACGGTCGAACCGCTCTTTTGCCCCGCGCCATCGACGTCGGTGGGACACGGAAAGCGGTGACGCGCCTCGCATCTCGTCCACAACTGCGCGTACTCCGCGCACGCGTCGGAGACGGCGCTCGACTTTGCGCCGCGAGATGCAGCCGTGACCGCCGAGTGTAGCTTTGAACTTTTCACGGCACCGATTTCCGGCGAAAAGTTTGCATCCATCGGTTCCAAATTTGCCTCGGCGTCCTCAAAGGTGTCGTCATCCGCGTCTCGAGCGGAGACGTCGTCCCGAGCGATGATGTCATCTAATTTTACGCTTTGACGATCACTGAGTCTATTCAAAGCTTCGTCTGCCTCTTCCAACGCCCTGATTCGAGCTAATTTACTCATGTTGTCGATGTTGACGTTCGACCTGTTCAACCCGCTCGCGCCCGCTCCCATCGATAGGCGGCGTACCAGTTCAGGCACCGACGCGAGGGGCCGCAGATGAAATTCCATCGCGGTCATTCCCTCGTCGTCTCGGCGTTGCTTGACGGGATAAAGTAACAGCGGTGTTATCAATTCATCGTCTGAGAAATCGCGATAGGTTCCGGACGCTTTCATTCGCCATTGGGTCTTCACCACCATGGCGGGCGCGTCGCCCGGCGTCGGCGCTCGCGCCACGGCTTCGCTCCACGACGAAAACAAAGACTCTCGAAGAGCTCGCGATTGGGGCACGTCGTCCACTCGTAATCGGAGCGGTGGGACCGCGCTCAAGTACACGCTCGGAATGTCTCCCGCACGAACAATCTCAACGACGCGCAGAACGCTCGAGAGCGGCGTCTCGTCGACATTCGTTGCAGCGCCGCCGACCGCGGTATTGTTCGTCACGACGCGCTTCGAGCCGTACGAGAGATCCAATTCCATCTCCGATAAACGTAATCCTTCTATTTCTATCCGCTCTTTCCCTGTCGCCGATGCGAACGCCAAAGATCCTCGCCATCGCTCCGCCAAATCCACCGTCTCGTCGCCGTCTAATTTCGTCACCGACGCGCCCGCCGCCTCCGCCACCGCCCTCGCGCCTCGCGACACTCTACCTCTCCCGCACGACACCACTCGTGCGCGCGCAAACTCACCAAACAAACTTTTCGCTCGACGAAACACTCCGTACGCCGCCACCATGGCCGGCGTCCACGCCCCAGCGTCGTCGTATCGGGTCTCTTCGCCGCTCGCCGCGTCTCGGCCCGCCGACGGGGCGAACCACACCACATCCACCACCGCGCGTGCGCTCGCGCTCGCGCTCGTGCTCGATGACACAGAATTGAGCGTCTCGCACGCCAACGCCGCCGCCTCTTCCGCGCCTCGCGTGACCGTAATCTTCGCCGACTCGCTCTTCGCCGCCGACGAAGACACCGCCGAGCCCCACGCGAACGTCTCCCAGCGAACGTCCGATCGTCGTCCGTCGCCGCATCTCGCGCGCATACCGCACGCCGCGTACCCATCTCGCGTCGATCCGCGCGTCGCCGCGCGCGTCGCCGCCTCCTCGCGCGCGTCGGCGTCGTTCTCAGCCTCGTCTGACGATTTTGAAAAAATCAAATCTTTCGTATTTCTCGACGCCGTCGCCGCGCGCGCCACCGTCTCCGCGCGCTCGCGCGCGAGATCCATCCATCCGCGTTCCTCGATCTCGTCCCCGTCCTCGCTTCGTCCCGCGAGCGCGACGACCGCGACGACGCTCGTCATCGTCCCGAATGTGGCGCCAGTCTCCGCCTCGCGTCGCTTCCTCGTCGACGCGCCCGATCGATCGAACGCGCGAGGACGATGGACGACGACGTCACGCGCGTCGTCTCCCCGGCGCGCGCGAGCGGTGGACGCCACCAGCGCTCGCTGTCGACGCCCAGCGACGTCGTGCTCGCCGCGACGCTCGAGCGCCAACTCGCGGGCGATGGACGCGGCGCGTGTCGCTCGTCGTCCTTCGCCCCGGGACCGCTCGATGCGAAAGGGCGCGGCGTTTCGAGCGCGGTCGTCGCGGACGCGCTCGCGACGCGCGGGGACGGCGACGGAGGCGCCTTCGCGGGATTGGATTTGGAGCAGGCGACGGCGCTCGCACTCGAACTCGGGACACTTCCGGTGGACTATCCCGGAGACGCGCCCGTGGAGAGGCTGAACGATGGATCTTGCGTGATGTACAATGCGCCGTTCGATGAGGCCGTGCCCGTGGACCTGCGGGAAATCGCGCTGCGGGATCCAAAACGAGCGAGACGTATCTTGGCCAACAGACAGAGCGCGGCGAGGAGTAAACAGAGGAAACAGAGGTACGTTCAAAGCCTGAACGAACGGCTCGCGACTCTCGAAGAGGAGGAGAAGGCGTTGATTATGAAGGCGGAGGCGTTGACGACGGCGGTGGCGACGATGGGGGCGGAGAATAGCGCGCTGGCGATGATGCTTGAGGTGAAACAGGAAGGCACTCGGTGCACGTGAGCGGGCGCGAGCGTAACTGGTATTTCTAGTATGCATGCTGATGTAAGTATAACAAAGTGTAAACGAGTGGACGAAGAATAGCGCGCGCGACGTTGATGTTGACGATCGTCTCTGAAGCGACGCGCCGCCAAAAAATTACCCAAAGTGGCTAAAAAATTCGTAATCTGGGTGCACCGTCTTCCGCATGCGCAACCACGTGTACGCGCCGTCCATGAGTTCATTCATCCACTCCGTCACGTCGTCGTTCGCCGCCCAGACGTCTCCTTGCATCTTGTACATGGATAAACCGAAGGGTCGAAGCACGCGCGCGCGTCCGCCGCCGCCGCCGCCATCTCGCTCTAGCGCGCGCTTCACTCGCTGATCAATCAACGCCTCCTGCGCATCCGTCATTCGCGGAGGCAGCGGACACGCGATGTCACCGTCTCGCAATTCACCCACGTACAGCGCGTGATACGTCAAGAAGCATCCCTGCACGTCGTGCAGCATTGTCCCCTGCGGTATGCGATAAATCGGATACCACGCCACGCTCATCCAACTGCTCGGCGCCAGATCCCTCGTCGTCATCTCTCGCAGCCTCGGATTCTCCTCTAAGATGGATTCAATCGTCTCGCTCATCGACGCTCGCGTGTACGGCGACGACTTTTCAAAGAATTCGAAAATCAACTCCGCCGTCCCCGCGCCCGGCCTTTTTTGTCCGCCACCCTCGCCTCCGCCCTCTCCCTCGCCCGCCTCCCCTCGCACGAACAGCTGCACGCCCGACAAAAACGGTACGTAATACTGCGACACGTCTTGCCCTTCCTGTAATCGTAACGGCACCTCGGCACCGAACGCGCTCGGCTCCACGAACGCGTCCCAAAGCTCGGATAAGACGTAGGAATCATCATCCTTCGACGACGACGTCTCGCCGTCGCCTCGGACGTCCTCGGCGCGTCGTCGAGCGATGAACACGGGCGTGGTGGAGGCGACGAACGCCTCTATGTTCGACGCATCGCCCGCGGACGCGGACCTCGACGCCGCGACGGGCGTCGACGGGACCACGGACGCGGACGCCATCGTCCCGCGAGGCGACGAGTGAAGAAGCTGAAGAGACGACGACGCGACGCGGGTTTTTTCTTTGCGTGGCTTTTTTTGTTACAACGAGGAGGACGACGACGGTGGTGTCGATACACCCGTGGAACGAATGATCGATCGATCGACGCGTGCGCGTTCACGCCGTCGACGACGCGGTGTTCGGTGAGAGTAATAATCGAAGCTTGGCGTACGAACTCGCCGCTCGGAATAAAAACGAAGCCACGCGTAAGAGCTTGGGTAAACCGCTCGTCGTTCCTTGACGACGCTCCTCGCGTCCCGCCCATATGCGAACTTCGCTGTGTGCGACGAGAAGCGCGAGATTGCCCGCGCTGCTCGCGCTTCTCGGCAATCGCACGCCTCGTCGGCGCAGGAGCGCGTTCGCCGCGCTCTGAAACCAGGCGTGGTAATATTCATTCAATCGATCCCTCGCTCGAAGCGAGAACCACGCGAGCTCGTCCCTGCGTCGACCGATTCTCGACGATTCGTACGAATACTTGACGTGACACACGCGACACGTCGTCTCCCTCTGCCCTCGCGTGTGATAACTCACCCTCCACCACCGTCGCAGGCACTTCTTGTGCACGAAACGCTGCGACCCGGAGCACGCGCACGGTTCGATGAGTCTTCCACATTCCGACCCAGTGAAACAGAATCGACACAATCCCGTTCGTTTCTCCATATCGTTCTCCGCCTCATCGTCGTCATCCTCGCCCTCGCCGCGCGTCGTCGTCTCGCCCTCGCCGCCCTCGTCGCGCGCGTCCGTCCCCGCCGTCATCGCCCCAGACGACGACGTCGACCGTTCACCCATCGCACGATCGATCAACGCGTCGTCGTCCTCACCCGTCCTCACATCGAACGATTCACCCGCGTCCCCCCCCTCCGAGTTCCTCCCCCGAGTTCCAACGGCGTCATCCTCCCTCCCATCATCGTCATCCGACGACGAATCACCGTCCTCGTCCTCGTCGTCGTCGTCGTCCACCCCTCGTCGTCGTCTCCGCGTCTCCTCCTCTTTCGCCCGTCTTCGTAGATCCAACAGCGCTAATCCACTCAAGATCACCGGCGAACTCATCCCTCACGCACGCGTCGCTCGTCGAGTGACGCGCGTAACGACCGACCCGATCGCGTCGACCGGGCGAGAGGACGCGCGTCAAGCGACGCGACCGCGCGATCGAGTGCGTTCTCGGAGGACGTCTATACGGGAAGACCACGTATAGTGTACGGAAACGAAGAGTATATACCACATGTCTGAATTTCTGTAGAAAGAGCGAGGCGACACCCGATCGTCGCGCTCTTTATTGAGAAACGATGAAACCTCTCGTGTTTAAGCGAGCACTGGTCGATCGGAACGACCGACCGTTCTCGACGGGGCGATTGAATTAATGATGACCTCCCGGTGCTCGTGTCGTCTCGACTCGACCCGTATGGTCCGTTTTTGAAACCCGTCGTGAAGGTCCACTCGGACGCGACGGCGATCGATCGATGGGTGGATTGATTCTGATGCGCCCGCCCACTGTCGCGTGAGAGGGCGACGCGTGAGAGAGAGGGCGTGGACGCGTCGTTCGGTTCGATGGAGACGACGACGATGGAGACGACGGTGATGGAGACGGACGGAGGCGCGGTGGAGGTGGAGGTGACGGAACCGGCGCGTGAAGACGTGGAGACGGGGCGCGTCGTGGATGAGGCGGAGGCGGAGGCGAAGGCGCGCGAGGAGCGCGAGGAGCGCGAGGAGGACGCGAGGACGGTGACGGTGGAGACGATGGTGAATCCGGCGATGGTGGTGACGCCGAGTGAGGCGAAGCGACCGCCGGTGGGTGCGGCGGTGCACATGACGGAGCGGCAGTTGTACGCGTTTCGACAGCAGATCGCGGCGTACGCGCACATCTGTCAGCAGTTGTTGCAAATCACGACGGTGAACGCGACGCAGCAGACGGATAGGCAGCGAGCGGTGCGTAAGGATGTGCCCGGGACGGAGGCGATGCGAACGATGCCGGCGCCGATGCCGGCGGGAGTTGGGTGGAGCGGGAACGCCGGGGTCGCGGGAACGCGCGTCGACGCGGGCGGGCAGCGAGGAGGAAGAGGGGAGGATAAGTCGCAGCGAGGACCGCGATGGAGCGGAACGCCGAAACATTACGAGATTTTGGAAGATTTGTTCCTCGCCGGGGAACAACCGCCCGTGCGAGAGCGTCTGCGCGAGGTGACAGAGATGCTCTCGCAATACGGACACATTCAGGAATCCAACGTGTACAACTGGTTTCAAAATCGTAGAAGTCGAGAAAAGAAGAAAATAGCCGAAGAGCAAGCCCACGCGTCCGCGGCCGCGAACGCGGCGATGCAGATGTAACTGAAGATGATTAGAAATTTTGTTTTGTGTGTTGCTTTTTTTTGCATCTTCGCGCGACGCGACGGGTTGACATTACAAAACGCAAAGCAAGCGAGCGACGCGTCAATCTTCGCCGCGCTCTCACTCCTCGAGCTGTCCGCGACGTCTCAATCGCATCTTGATCTCCTCCAAACGCTCGGTCGCCGTCGGGTTGTTGGGCGCCAGCACCAAGCTCTCCTCGTAGCACTTGATGGCTTCCTTGAGCTCCTTCTTCTTCTCGTACGCCTCTCCGAGATTGTTCCACGCCGTGACGTATCCAGGCTGCAACGCGACCGACTTTTTGTATTCGACGATCGCGTCGTCAATCTTGTCGGTGTTCGAGTATCCGAATCCCAACGCGTTGTGCACCAGAGCCAAGTCTTGCTCGTCGCCGTCCCAGTTCGCCTCGGCCGCTTGCAGGTTTCTCACCGCCTGCGTGAAAACCTTCTTTCGAAGCAAAATGCTCCCCATCTCGAAATAATCCTCCGCGCTCGCGTTCCCGGCGCGAATCCTCTCCCCCATCTTCTTCGCTTGATCGTCCAACTCTCTACGAATGAGCACCTGACGCACGACGATGAACCCGGCGCCGCCGAGGATCGTCAGCAACATGCCGAGATAAAACGCCTGAATCCCACCCTCCAGCTCGGCCACGTCACCGATCACCGGCACCGCGCGCGAGACGACGACGTCCCCGCGCGCCGCGATGCCCTCGCGCGCGACCTCGCGCGTCCACGTCGACACCGAAGACGAAGTGGATAGCGCGCTCGACGTGGTCGTCACCATCGGCGCCGACTTCACCACCACCGCGCGGCCGCGCGCGGCCGCGCGTCGGAAAGATGCGCGTCGCGACCCGGTCACCGTCGCTCGCGCGGGTGCGCCGCAGCGCGCGCTCGTCGTCATCGTCGTCGCCAGCATCGCGATTGGAAATCGCGACTCGCTCTGAAGTCTTTTCGTCGCGGGACGTCAGAGCGAGTCGTGGCGCACATTTGAGATTATGTCGTGCGCGCGCGTCGTCGTCGCGTCCGCGCGACCGGTGATCGTTCGCGATCGTGCGAGAGGATGTCGTGGGAGCGGGTCTCGACGCGCGGTGACGCACAGAGCGCGCGCGAGCGACGGACGCGTGGCGGATGATGATGATGACGGTTCCATCCAGCTCGGGACAGCCAAACTGCCGGTGGGAGTGAACGAGCGCGCGCTGTGCGATGGATTGTATCAGTGGGCGAGCACGCTGACGAGCTCTGGGCAAAATCTCCCGTTCGCGCTGTCGCAGAGGGTGGATCGCACCGAGGATGGATTCGAGTTGACGTTTTTGACGTCGACACCGGGCGCCGCCGCGGGCGAGTTGTCGGCGGTCGGGGCGATCGTGGCGAGCGTGGAAGACGCGCCGGGTGAGAAGCAAGGACGTGTGTTGATGATTCGAGGGTACGGGAATGTTGCGAAATGCGTGGATACGCCGGTCGTGATGAACTCAATGCCGGCGGCGATTCGCCGCGCGGTCGCCGTCGCCTCGCAGTAAAACTTTTTCTAGATGTTGCTCGCGCCTATGATTGATATTTAATTTAATTTAATTACACAAAGAAAGAATTTTGAATGAAGGCGCTCGTCGTTTGCGACGACGTTCACCTCGTCGTCGTCACCGTCATCGTCGGTCCGGGAATGATGGAGTTATAGTGCACTTCAGCGAAGAACGAAATCCAGAGAGCTCGCGGTGAATTTCGCACCGCATCCGTGTCTTGCGGCTGAATTTCTATGAATCCAGCCTGCATGTACGACGTCAACACGTTGATCTCAACGCCGTAGGCATCGGATGCCGCCTGGAGCGTGATGTGATCTCCCCACTCGCCCGGCTTGGACATTCGCTGCACGTATTCATCGATCGACATCGGAGCGCAATAGGGAGCGTAATCATCCGGATTCGACAGTAAACGCTCGACGACCGACGACCTCACTTCTTCGTGATTTGCACCACCGTCTCGAAACAACTGATCGCTGAGCGCTCGAAACTGACAGTTACCGTCGCCTTCGACGATTTTCTCGCGAAGTCCGTAAAAATCCAGCCTCAACTGCAGGCGCCCGTGATCGACGTCCACCACTTTCGACGCGGGCAGCGTCTCCACATCGTTCAATTTGGGTACGAAAGCATCTCCGGACGGATCCGATCGGATATCACCACTCACGGCATCTTTAGACGCGACGGCGCGCGCGATGGCTTCGTCCAGCGCCACGTCGAAGTCCAACGCGGGAAGCGCAGAGGCGACGTCTCGACTCAACGTCTTCGCGAGCGCGGCGTCGCGCGCGATCTGCGCGTCCGTATCCGCGGCTTCGCGCTCCTCGAGTGAGAGACACCGCGCGATCGCGGCGTCGTCCCTCGTGAGTTCGTCATCCGACAGGGACATCCGAATTAGCCTCTCGCGTGACTCTCGAGCCTCTCTACGCGCGCTCGACGGCGCGCGCGACGCGCGAGTACCTGAATGCAGGCCGTCGACGTCGACTCTTCGTTACGCCATCCCTCGAGAGAGAGCGACTCGGGTCGCGCGAGGAGGGTGGGGGAGTGCCGTCGACGAGAATGAACGTCGGCGCTCAACTAACGCGAGGCGTCGAATGTTGATTACAAGGTGCGCGTCGGAATCGTTCACGTCGTCCGTCGTCGTCGTCGTATCGCTTCAAAAAGTCTTGATGGTGATTGATTTTCTATCTTCACGGAGCGCACACGGCGGCGGCCTCCGTGATGACATTCGCTTGCGCGACGGTCGCCTCCGGAAGCTCGAGCTCCAAGTCGTCGACGTGGCGCACGGTGAAGAGCGCGCTCGACGGACCGCCGACTAACCAACACTCGGCGCACAGCGCGAAGTCTTGGAACTCGAGCTCAACGCCGGTTTCGATGACTCGGGCCGTCGCGTACACGTCGCATCCATTGGCGTTCTGAGAAGGCGGACCACCGCGGGAGCGCACGCCGACAAAGACGCAGTCGACGACGAACTCGTCGGGAGACGCCAATCTGAACTCGGATGAATTCGGATCCTTGACGCGTCGCTCGAACGGAAGCGTGACCGTGACGTCTCTGAGACACACGTTATCGCTCACGCGACCGAAATTGATGGCGGTGCCCGTGACGACGGCTTGCGCTCCGGCTTCGCCTGGTAAAAGTTGGAGACTGAATCGAACGTCGGATTCTCGCAAGCGTTCGGGCGCGGTCTCCGTCGGACAAATCGTCGAATCTTCTGGAGAACAGAGGCCTGAGAGCCCATCCGTTGGCGGCGTGGGCGTCGGTCCCGGTGCAGGTGGCGTGGTTTCCGAGGGAATCCGCGCGCCCGGCGTCACAGTAATCGTCGACGCCGGAATTTGTACGGGCACGCCCGGTTGAAGGGTGAAGTACGTCGCAGAATCAGGCGCGGGCGGAGCAGGCGTCGGTGACGGTGACGGTGACGGCGTCGGCGTCGGAGACGGTGACGGTGACGGCGTCGGTAACGGTGATGGAGGCACCGGCGGCGACGCGGGTGGGCTCGGCGGTGTGCGTTGGCTCGGAAACCAACCACTCGTCCAGGGCACGTCTTCGCCTCGATCCCACGCAGACACTTCCGTCGGCCCGCGCTCCACCGTGTACCCTCCACTGATCGATCGTTTCAACCAGCACGAGTGATAGGCGAAATCTTTGCAATCGCCGGTGCAGTACACCCACGTGTCGCAATCGGGCGTCTTCCAACACGCCAGACAACACTCCTCCTCGGTGTCGACGATGAACTTTGAACCGTCGCGAATGAGAATGCCTTTCAGATTCAGTCCTTTTTCCCCGTTGCACACCGGTCCGGACGTCGATGGCGGCGCCATCGGGGACTCCGTTGGTAGCGGTGCGATCACTTCTACCGGCATGCCTTCCAAATCTCTGCGACAGGTTGGATTCCCGACGGAGGGACCGACGTAATCGAAACGCGCGCCCGAGCGACTGACGACGCTGAACAAGGTGCCGTTTGCGTCGCCCTCGAGTCGACATCCACCGCAGAGCTCGACGTTCGAGAGCGAAACCTCGAGAAGGACGACCTTCGGTAAAGGTTGATCGTTTTCTTCGCGGAACACGCCTCGCGGCGTGTACGTCGTCATGTAAAACTCGAGTCCGCCGCACGCAACGACGCTCGGCGCGCGAGACGCGTCGTCGCGTATTCTCAGCATTGAACACTCAATCGAGTACTCTTCGAGAGGATCGTCGATCTCGCGCCACGTACCGTTCGCGTCGTTCACCCAAGATGAGAGCACGATCGGAACGTTGACGTCGGTGAGTCTGACGGAGTCTCCGTTTTCGTCTACGCCGATGGATCCGCGGAAATCGTATCGAGCAAACGGCGAGACGCGGTAATCGCCGTCGCCATCCAGGCGTTCGCCGTACCACTTGAGCGGCGCGCGAACCCGCGGAAGAACATCGCGACACTGTTGAGGAGGTGTTTCCGGCTCGTCTCGCGAATCTTCGTCGCGAAAGGAGGGACGCGCGTACTGACTCAGATTGAACCCGGCGAGCGGCGGAGACGGCGGCGGCCGAACGTCGTCCCTCGGACGGTCTTCTCGATCAAAGTCTGGGAAAAATGGAATTCCACCGAAAAATTGAAGAAGTTTCCGTCCTGTACCACCGGTGAAAGGTTCGAGCGCGTCCGCCCACGATCCTGACGTGTCGCATTGCAGCGCGAGAACGACGGGGACGAGCGCGTCCAGCGTCTCTCGCGTTTCGTGCGTAACGGTGAACATTTTACCGTCGCGTCTGCGTCCGGCGATGGCGGCGTTGGCGGGGACCGTCAAGTTTCGAAGCGTAATTTCGATGCTATCGAGAGACGCCTTGACGGCCACGTTGTCGCACAGATCGTCGTCGAGAACGTCTCCGCGCGCGGAGAGCATCGTGAGTCCCTGGCACGTCACCTCGGGAACGCTCTTCGCCGGCACAAACGTGTTGACGTCGTCGTATCGAGGTCTGTAACCGATCACGACGGTGAGTTCTGGAACTTGGATTGTTCTGGTCGAGCAACACCCGATGGCTCCGAGAACGTCGTATTCCGTCGTGTTTTCTCTCGACCCGACGACGAGAAAGTTTTGCAACTCGCGAACTGCGTCGCACGCCGTCGCACCGGGTTCGTCGCTCGGCACGATTTCTCCATTTTCGACGACGACGCCGAAGCCCTCGAGTGGACGCGTGATGGAACCCTCCGGACCAACCGGGATGAGGGGCGACGTCTCGGCGGTCGGAGGAGGACTGGGTCGATCCACCGAGACGGTTTGTACGCCGAGTTTCTCCGCGAGCTCGGGACAGTCTTTGGTCAAGTTGAATCCACATCCGAGCGGCGTGAATCCGACGAGTTCGCGCAAAAAGTCGACGTTATCGTCGTTGATGAGAGAGAAATCGTCGCAGAGACAGCTCTCATTGTGCAGTCTCGCCGCCGTGGCGCAACACGGAGCGAAATCTGAAATTCGAGGAGCGACGCCGACATTTTGTTGAATGGCGCCGCAATACTTTTGCGTCACCGTGACGGTATCAGAACAACTGACGTCTTCGCGCAATACACCGCCGTCGTCGACGATGCGTGTCCACTTTTCGTTGGGTATCGTCACTTCGGGTACCGCTGTGGGCGTGCTCAAAAATTGTGTCAACAATTGTTGATCTTCGCACACGTCACCGATTTTGATTCTGAATCCGCACGCGAGCGGCGTGAACGCGGCCAATTCACCGAGCGACGGTTGCGTCCCTTGGAACTTGTCGACGAATTCCGGTACGCAGAAACAGCCAGCATCATCGAGATCGCTCAGAGCGACGCAACAGCTCGGTAAAGACGCCGGATTCGGAGCGTAGCCGTCGTTTTCGACGCGCGCGCAGAGTTCTTCGACTCGCGGTATGTTCAAAACGCACAGAGACGTCAGCTGATCGTAATCAGACGTCGGCACGAGCGCAAACACGCGAACAAGGCGTTCGGCGGTGACTTCGCACCCACCAGAGTCGCGTAGACGATACGTGACGCGATATGTCCCCACGCGACTGGTGTCCACCTCTGTCGCGTCGACTTCGATGGAATCAGAAATGTCTCCATCGCGATCGTCCATCGCCGTGGCCCCAGGATCGATGTACAGCGAGTTCAAAAGCACCTCGTTTTGCACCGCGTTCGGTCCTCCGATGAGTTTGAGTACAGGGCACTCGTCAGCCGGAGGTGGAGGACTCGGCGGCGGAGGACTCGGCGGAGGCGGAGGACTCGGCGGAGGCGGGCTCGGCGGAGGCGGGCTCGGTGGAGGCGAACTCGGCGGAGGTGGGCTCGGTGGCGGCGGGCTCGGCGGTGGAGAACTCGGCGGCGGCAAAGGCCTCGGTGGTGGTGGACTTGGTGGTGGTGGACTCGGCGGCGATGGACTCGGCGGCGGCGGACTCGGTGGCGCAGGCGAAGGACTCGGCGGAGCGGAAGGCGGCGGAGGAGGCGACGGAAAACACGCCTCTCCGGAGACGATTTTCAGGCCAGAGCTGCACAGCGTCTGCGACATCATGTCAATGGTGTCAAGCGCGTCTCCGAGTGCATCGATTGTCGCTCCATCGCAGAAGCAGCGCTCCACGTTCATTCCGCGAACGAGATCACAACACGCTCGATCGAAAGCATTCTCGTCTTCCACGCCAAAAATTGGTTCGCAGCGTGATCTGAGGTCCTCGAGGAGTCTGAGACACGTCGAAAGCGGTGGAGGAGACGGTACCACGACAGGGGATGGTGGTGATGGAGACGGTACCACGACAGGGGATGGTGGTGATGGAGACGGTACCACGACGGGC
>Ga0181581_10002720_pt1 | contig 13872 bp, 15 predicted proteins | sample 071ome_22_FD_132433 | JGI IMG/M metagenome (GOLD analysis project Ga0181581, IMG submission 132433) | Coastal salt marsh microbial communities from the Groves Creek Marsh, Skidaway Island, Georgia - 071404AT metaG (megahit assembly) | ecosystem: Environmental > Aquatic > Marine > Intertidal... | reverse complement strand
TTTTTTGGCTTTCTTTTCATTTAATGCAGCCCACAGTCTGTCTTTAATAGATTCTACTGCCATTGCATTGTCGCCTCTATTAGCTGCTTTTGCCATTTTCTTTTCACGGTTAATGCCACCACTTAGATCATGTGTCATTTTTTCGTGATCTGAATATTCTGGATTAGGCTCATTATCATAATCGTCTGTAAATTTATCGCCCACTTTTGCTCCAATATAGCCTCCTGCAACAGACGGAAGTGCTTGTCCAATTTTACTTCCTATTTTTGAACCTGCTGCTTTGTAAGCCATTTTACCTACAACACCTTTTCCTAATTTATCTGCTGCCCAGCCTCCTGCTTTAGCACCTAATTCACCGCCTTTAGCTGCAAGTGTAGATGCAATACCTGTTGCATCCCCAACTGCTTTACCTAGTGCAGAGCCACCTAATCCACCAGCTAATGCACCTAATGCACCTGCTTTTAGATCTTGATCGCCTGCTACATCGTCACGTCCTGGAATATCTGGATCGTCAATATGTGCTCCTTGGATTGGCATATCTTTTGCTGTAGGCTTCATACCAGCGTTTGCTTGTAGTGCTGCTATCATATCTGCAACTTCTGAACCTGTTTCGGCACTTACTGTAATAGTCGCTGCTTCGTTGACTACTTCTTTACTTGATACATCATTTATTGATTCTAGTATAGCTTTCATGCTTCCTACTTCTGCAGGTGCTGCCGGTTTTTCGCCTGCTACAGCAGAATCCATATTTTGTAATATTTTTTTCATATCCATTTTTTAGCTCCCTACTACACTTTTAGTGTTTTGGTTATCTGACATTTTAGCTTCCGTTTCTTTAGGAGCAAAATTTACAGGATCTTGTTCACTACGATTTTCTTTACGTGCAGTTTCTAATTCTTTTAATAAATCCATTATTCTATTTTGACCTGCAGAATCCTGTGCTCCTTCTCCGCCCATATCTTCTTTTGTTAATAGTGTTTCATATGGTTCTTCGGACTTAGGCTCTTGATAAAGTTCTTGTGGTTCATTTGGATTTCTAACAATAATATGACTTTGTGGTACTTCGCAGCACTTACCTAGATATTCTTGCAACACTTGAGTAGTTGTTGGATAATTAACTTCTACTTCGTAATAAGTTACTTCCATATTTTGTAATTGAGGGAAGTCTAGTGGACGTTCTTGTATAGGTGTCTTTTTACCTGTAGACATTTTTGCTACACTATATTTTTGTAGTGCAGTTTCTAAATGTCCTGCAAAATCTTCTGGTAAGTCGCCAGCTACACCTATCTTAAATGGATAGGTTTTCTTTGCTTCTGTTAATATCTCTGTAAATGATCTCATTTTATTAACCTTAATCTTATTTAATATTATTTATCTTTATCTAGACCTTTAAGGCGCTCTAACAAACTATTACGATCTGTAACTACGTATCCCTCTCCGTTAATCATTCCGTCATCGATATTAGAACTTTCTTTGTCCATTTTTTCTTTTTTAAGTTGTAGTTCAACCATTTTTAGTTTTTTATCTAGTTTTGCGACTTTAGCATCTAATGATGTTTTTAACATGCCGCCTGCTACTTCAAACACACGCCCGCTATAACGACTTTCTACATTCATACCGAGATCCATTAAGTCGTCGTATGCTTGCATTGCTTTGTCTGCAACTTCATTTAATTCTTTGTCTGCCATTTCGCCTAAGCCTTTTACAGCAGGTAGTGCAGCACTAATTTTATCAAACTCTGCTATGTCTCGAAATGTTTTTTCAGCTTCTTCTAATTCGTACTTTTTCTGTTCGTCTTCTTGAGCTTCTGCTTCTTCTATAATATTCTTAGCATCAGGAAGATTTAATAAGTCTTCTAATTTTTTAGTCATGGCTTGTTTCCATTATATGCTACTATTTATCTTATCTTCTAGTACCTTGATGAAAAATTTCATCCTCTGTAACTATTCTAAATAGTATACCTTTTTGCTTACACCAAGCTCTTGCACTTTCCCATTTCGCTTGATTTACTATATAATGTGCTTGATTATGTCTAGATTTTCCTAACTTATCTCTATGAGTTTGATTAGAAGGCTTAACTTCTATAAGTTCAACACGCTGCTTGCCTTTTCTGTCACCATATACAATAAAAAAGTCAGGCACATATACAGTTTGCTTTCCTGTTAAAGGATTTCTGTAAGGTATGCGTATTGCTTCTGAAGCCCACTGACTGATAGCAGGATGTTCATCGCACATTTTCATAAAAGCAAATTCCCAACCACTTCTATATGTAGGAGTCTTAGTTCCTACATATTTTTCAGGATTTTTTAGATTAAATTTACCTTGTGCAAAACGTCCCATTATACAATTATATTTCTAGCCTCTAATCTTAATCCTTCTATAGAACTAGAAAATCCTAATTGACTTGATTTATCTCTGTTGGTATTTAAAATTCTGCCAACTACATTGCTTAGTGTAACATCATCTATACCTTCTAAAGTATCTAAAAGTTTTTGTACATTTATACCGTCTGATTTTGCTTGACCTAAAAGAACGTTTGCAGTAGAGGTAGCACTGACTCGTTCAAATCCTCTTTTAAGAAAATATCCTATTACTGCATCAATATCTGCTGCACTAAATGACTGCGAAGGCTGATAAAATTTATCAAAAAAAGTTTTGACTTTTGCTGCACTATCTGGATTTAAAGTTTGCGGTAAACTTGACATATTTTTTCCTATTTTATTTCATTTATAACTGAGTTAGCAATATTTGCAATTTTTCTATCGCCACCAGCTAATCTGCCAACGATTTCGTTTTGAATAGCTTGCTTTGCTACATCTTCTAATGTGTCATATCTTTGAAAGTTTCTTGAATTATATTCGTCATTAAATGATCCAGTGCCTAGCACTAATTTTACTACTGAATTTAATGCTGCCGGATTATTAACAATTCTGTCTACTAAAACACTCGGATCCTGCTGAACATCTCTAACAGTATTTGCTATTCTAACAGCAACATCAAGTTCTGCTGCTCCTGGAAAAGTTAAATTTGCAATTCCTCCTGGACTCAAAACTGTATCGGCAATAATTCCTCCTAGTGTAGGAACAGTGCTCTTGTTGTTCTTTCCGAATAGCGGATTAGTAGGCCAATTAAGCCCTGCTGTCTGTCTAGACGGATATGGCTGATTTGAATAAAACTTTTCTAACTCGTCGCTAACTGGGCTAGGTGTTTGATCATAACCTGTTTCTGGTGCAGCAAATCCTTTAGGATCTCCAAAGTCATTTACATATCCATTATCATACAAAACAGATTCATACATTACTGTAAGTCTATTCTCGGTTGCGCCGGAATCTCCATAACTTAAATCACTGTGTTCCCATCTTTGTATCATAGGATTTATTAGAGTATAACTATTCCATTCTTGTTTTGATAATTGAAATATTTTAATCTCTTTAAAAAATGGTTTTGAAAAATTGTTATCTAAACCGTAACTAGGAACACTACCTGCAAATTTATCTAGTGGATCAAAATCTACACCAGGCTGTTTTGTTCCGTCTCTAAAATAGAAGTTGTAATATTCTTTCAACATGTCTTTTGTATGACCTGCCATATCGTCGTGGAACGTAAATGTTACAGGTTCATAATCAATTCTTGTCTGAATGTTTTTCTTTCTATTGTATTGTTGAACTGTTGATATATTTGCACTATATGCAGGTAAGTTCAAACTTTTTACTAATACATTTATAAGATTGTTTTTGAATCTTGTGACTGGAGATTTAAACCTTGCTTCGTCTGTTAAGTCAAAAAAGCAATGGTAGAGATACTTAACTTTTGGAGAAAAGTCAAGCCTTTGCTGCGTATATAAATTATGAGCATGTTGTGCATCTCTTAATATTGTTGCCACAATAAATCTCCTTATAAAGTATTTATTATAATGAAATAACTACGTATATAAAAAAATAGAGAGCCTAAGCTCTCTATTTTGTAATGCCACTTTAAGTTTTTTTAACCTTCTACTGAACGGTTGCCTGTAACTAATACAGCAGGTCCTGATGATGCATCACCACTTACTCTATTAATTGGTTCGCCCACGCCGTTGTTACGTGTAGTGCCGTCTTCGTCTGTTTGAACTGCATTATCGTACCTAATGCTTAGTGTAACTGTTACAGGATCAGTCGAAGCACTGTATGCTAGTGAGTTATAGTTTGCTGATTCTAAATAACAACCTACTAAATTCCATTGTTCAAGTACTGTTGGTGATGTTGCATCACCGCCGTTGCCACCGTCTAATATTTGAATTTTTGTTTCGAATTTATAGCTTGCACCTGAAACTGCACTTGCTTGTTCATAAAAGTCAAATTGCTTTTGTAACTGCTGACCAGTTACTCTAGAAATGTTATTATTAACATCGTCACGCAATGTTAGTGTAATTGGATCCCAAGTATGCTTACCTGCTAGGTATGATCTTGAGTTATATACATCTAGCTGAATAGTTTCAAAATTTACTGTTGGGCGAGTTACATCAACAACTTGTTTTGTTACCTCTGTAAGTAATCCCCCATCAATACCGAAATTTTGTAAAACTACTCTAAATCTGTATTGTAATTTCGGCATCAACAATGTACCATTTCTTTGGCCGTCGTCTATTGGAACCGAAATATTTCTTAATGATGTTAGTGGCATAATATATCCTCTTCTATTTACATATGTATTTAGCTTTTTTTTATAATTGGGCCCGAAGGCCCAATTTTATTAACCTAGTGCTGCTATTTCACCTGTGTTTTTAATGCGCAATGGAATGTAAATAAATTCAATTGCTTTAACTGGTTCAATAGCAATATCTAGCCAAAGCTCGTTTCTGTCTATTCTAGCAGGTGTGTTGTTTGAATCATCACAAACTGTGATAAAGTCATATAATGCACGTAGACTTACAAGTTCTAAGCAGAATGCATCTGCTGCTGATTTTACTTGATCTCTTGTAATTCTGTCATTTGGTTCAAACAAATAAGGTCTTGCTAGAAGTTCTAGTTGTGTTCTCATATAGATAATCAAACGTGCAACATTTACTCTGTCTAGTGCGCTTGCATTTCTAGCACGAGTTTTTTGTCCAAATACAACTAGTCCAGCGCCGCTAATAAATGTAATTGGGTTAATGTTGTTTTCGTATAATGTATCTCTTTGACCTGTGTTCAGTGATACACTTACAAATTCGCCTTCACTATTTACATAGCCTGAACTTGTAGCATTAGTAACGCCGCCACGTCTTGTACCTGCTGGTGCAAACCATGGATAAGCAACTTGGTCATTAATAACCATAGTGCGTAGTGCCATATGACTCGGAGGAACAACAACGTTGTTTCCGTTATTATCGCTCGAGAATCCCCATGGATAATACATACCCATGTATTCGTCAAAGCTAACTGCTCCGTTATCATTATCTTCAACTGCACTTCTAACATTACTTGCCCAATCATTTAATGATGTTGCATCTGGTGTTAGTCTTGCTGGTGTATCTCCTACAACAAATGCTGTTAAACGTCTGTCGTAATTTAGTGTGATCATTTCACCAATTAGTTCAGGATAACCAGGAGTTGCAATTAGATTATAACGTCTTGCTTCTTCATCACGCACTTCTTGATTGCTGTTAACCATAGATTGTAAAGATTGTACAACTGACTTTCTTTGTGCTAGTCTACCAAAAGTACCTGAACCGTCTGCGTTGTTACCACTTAGTGTAACCCAACGATGCTCATAATATAAGTCCATAGACTCATCGCCGTTGCGTTCGTTATCAGCACTTGTATCGATGTAGTTACGCTCAAAACGCTTAACATTAAATCCACTTCTGCGTGTGTTCCATAGCAACATACCTTTTGGATATAGTGCAGGATCCGGAGCATCTGGATCTAAGTAATCGCTGCTTAATAGGTCTACTATATCTGCTGCATCTGATGCTGAACCAGCTGTTGCCCAACGAGCATCGGCGAATAGTACACCGTTTTCAGTAGTTTGATCTGACTTATCTAGTAGTACCCATTGACCTAGCGTTGCGTTATAACGATACACTGTGCCATATTCTTCAATGTCTGAAGTATCTACCCATAAGTCTCCGTCTACTAACGGACTTCCTTCTGAATTTTCTGTAGGCTGAGATGCTGCAACAATTGGTCCGTTTGGATCTGTGTCACCTGTACCATTTCCGTGATCGTAATTTAAGTAACCTACCCAGTCAGTGCCATCATGAATCATTATATCAACTTCGTCAACTACAGAACTATACCAAACTTCACCATCTGCTGTAAGTGTTGTAGGTGCATCTACTGCTGGAGTATAACTTAATACTTTCCAGTTAGATGCAGAATATACACCATTTACTGATCCAACACCTAGTAATGTAGGAGCATCTGTTATAATTTGTGTCGGTGCTGCATATAAATTTGTAGTTGTTGTGCTATCTGCTGCATCAAAAACTGCAAACCCTAATGTTGCTAGTGCGCCGTCAATATCATATATAATAAAGTCTCCGCCAGTTTTATGTTCTATAACAATACGGTTTTGACTATCTACACTAGCAACAACATTTGTTAATCCTGCTGCGTTAATAGCACCTGCTACTGTGTCAGCGTCTCCGCTTGCACCGGCTGCTGTAAATGAAAGTGTTAATGGTGCTGCAAATGAACTACTGTTTGTTTTTGTTTCTGCAATTGCAATATCATAGCTTGTTGCACCAGTTAACTGATCAGTTACTTTTGGTCCTCTAATTGTAGTTGAGCCATCTGTTACTCTACGATAAAACTTAAAGTTAACTTTAGGATCTGTTTCTTCTTCTACATTGGCTTTTACATATAATTCGCCTGTTACAAGATTTGCACCACCACCTGCTCTGTCTAAACCATAAATTGCTGCTGCTGGTGTTTGATATGCAGGAACTGTAAGTGTTTCCCAAAGTTGAGTATCACCATTATACGCTTTAATACGCAAATCAATACCACCGTTTGGCTCTGTAGTTTTGAACCAAATTGAACCTGTTGGTCTAGGATTTGTGTCGCTAGATTTATAAAGAGGTACACTTGTATGATCTGCTATTGTAACTTTTGGACTATAGAATGTACCTGATGTTAATCCTAGTTCTGTATTAGCAGTACCTGCACCTATTGTTAAGCTATCATTAGTAGTGTAAATTTCTAATGCACTGTCAACAACTGCTGCTGTAACACCACTATAACCTGCATCGTTAATGTCCTGTGCTGCTGTTGCTGCTGTTGCTCCGCTAAGAGAAAGTGCAGGATTACCGTCAATGATAAGTGTATTTGTAGGAGTTACTGATGGATTTTGTACTGACCCTCTTACTGTGTAATGGCTTGCTTTCCAAGCATCGGAGCCAATTTCTACCCAAACGCCACTATTGTTTTTGTAGTATACTCTATTCATAGTTGTAATTGCTACAACACAATAATCGCCTATTTGACCCACTGATTGTTTTGGAGCTCCTGGAGCTGTTAATGATTCTCCTGATGTTCTATCAACATCACTCGGTGTAAGTACAATTGGTGTAATTGTGCTAAAACTTTGTCCACCTGTTGTTGTAACTGCGGAACCGTTCCATTCTTGTATACCAAAATCTGTAGATTCTACATCAAACCAGTATGCACCGTCTGTTGGCTCGCCGCCTGGTGCTGTAGAACTTGCTGTTAGTTTTGATAAGTCTAAATCTGCACGACAAACATATACACGGTTTGTTACACCTAACAATGAATATGCAGTTTGTAATCCATATTCGTTAAGTTCACCTGCGTGAATCATATTTCCGTTGCCGTCGCTGTAGAACAGTGGAGTACCAAATAATTCTACTAGTTCTCTTTGTGAAGTAACTAGATATGGTGTTCCAGCGTTCGCTGCTAAAGTGCCTGCTGCAAGTTCTGAACCGCCTCCGTTCAGCTTGTTCTCTGCAGTAGCCACAAAAATCATAGGTACAGTACCTGCCGCAGCCGGAGTGTAAAAACTCTCGTCTATGACTTGTACTTCTACACCTGGTGAGGTTAATGCCATTTTTCTTTCTCCTATTGGGTAGTATCTTAATGTATTTAGTAGAATTATTTTAAAAACCATGAATAAACCATGCAAAAAAGGGGCATTAAAGGTACGATAAATACGGTATGAGACCATTATGTATATGCAAACAACGACCTGCTGCTGTAAATTATAAAAAAGGTAATAGAACTTACTATAGAAAAAAATGTGAGATATGCTTAAAGCATGGAGGTACAGGACATGGGATACCTAGATGGCAAATAGCAGGATATAAGAAAAAAGACAAATGCGAAAAGTGTGGATTCCGTAGTGTCCACAGCGAACAGTTTGATGTATTCCATCTAGATGGAAATTTAGATAATTCAAGACCTAGTAACTTGAAAACTATTTGTGCAAACTGTCAACGTATTTTACAAAAAGAAGGTGTTGTTTGGAAACAAGGAGACTTAACTCCTGATTTTTAGGTTGACAAATTATTTGTTTGAGTGCATAATAATTAAAAAATTACAGGAGCATACATGAGTATTGATTACAAATTTGACGAAAAAAAGTACATTGAAGAATTTCAGGCATATATCGATAAAACATACGACGGCCATTACAGTACAAATAAATTTCAGTCAACTGAAGTAATTATTGACAGAGGACACGGAACTGGGTTCTGTATGGGTAATGTTGACAAGTATTCAAACCGTTATGGTAAAAAAGGTACAGCAGATGATGCTCGTAAAGATCTAATGAAAATTTTACACTATGCACTAATTCAATTATACGTACACGATAACGATCTTTAACCTATTAAGAATCCGTATCCTGTGCCGCCAGCAACTGCTTGACTAACTTCAACTTCTAGTTTTTCCATTTCAGCTTGTGCTTCTGCTTTTAGAGTATCACCGTTAAGTGTTGACCCACCTTGCGGTCCTGCAATTGTAGCAAACTTACTACGTGCTTCACCTAACATATATTTACAACTAGCAAGTGTATAATCTTTAATCCATTGTTTTGCTAAGTAATCGTTGAATATTTCGCTATCAGGTCTATAGTTATAAACCATTAATAGTAAATCTTCCTCAGCTCTAGGACGCTGTAATAAGGTTAATTTTTTGCTAGTGGTATTCCAAGTAAATTCTATAAAGCTACCAAACATACGACCAACTAGTTCTTGGTATTGACTAAAGAAATCATATGTTGCAAGTCCTCCCATTTTAGAACTTGATAGCAAATATGTATTTGTATATGCCAAGTTAAATGGCTCAAACAATGTACCGCCGCCGCCATTGCCTGATCGTGATCCGATAGATCTACGGAATATTTGTCTAACTTCCATAACTTCGCTTGGTAAGATATATTCGTTTTGATCAACAACTGTAGGCATGAACATATAAGATTCCTCTACAGAATAATCACTACGCATACGATATCTAGTTAAAGCTTTGGTTAAAGCTGTTTCATAATGAACAGGATCTAATTCTACGTCTACCATTCCTCCGCCGAGAAATGCATTTACATATTCAAATATTTCCTGTTTTTGCGTTGCTAAATCTGCCATAAAACTTCTCCAATAGTATTTATCGTTACGATAAATATGTATATGCCAAGACTATCATTATATAAACCAGAACGTGGTAAAGATTACGAATTCCTAGACAGACAAATCGAGGAAATGTTTGTTATCGGCGGAACTGATATTAACATACACAAATACTTAGGTCCTGTGAATCCTGATTCTGATCAAGCAACTGCTGCACAACCACAGTATGATGCTGTTAAAGAAACTAACATTCAAGATTTGCTCTTTTTAGAAAACAGAGATAGAAAATATGATCCAGATGTGTATTCACATAGAGCAATTTATAACGTACAAGATATAGATTTTGATCTTAGTCAATTTGGACTATTTTTAAGTAATGATACTCTTTTTATGACTGTTCATATACGTAGCATTGTAAAAACAATAGGGCGTAAACCAATGCCGGGCGATGTAATCGAATTGCCGCATCTCAAAGACGAATATGCACTTAATGATTATGATGTTGCATTAAAAAGATTTTACGTTATTGAAGATGTAAATAGAGCAGCGGAAGGATTTAGTCAAACATGGTACCCACATTTATATAGACTAAAATTAAAGCAAATTTACGATGGTAGAGAATATGCAGAAATATTAGACTTACCAGTTAGTGAAGATTCTGATGTTACACTAAGAGAAGTATTATCTACTTACGAAAAAGAAATGCAAATTAATAATGCTGTGGTACAACAAGCAGAAGCAGATGCACCATTGAGCGGATACGATACTACACATTTTTATACTATTGCCTATAACGAAGACGGTACTGTAGATTTAGAAACAGCTGATCAAACAACAGTCGATGCAAGTAATTTAACAAACACTGTAGACGAAGTTGCAGCAAATCCAGAAAGAAGTGCTTATAATGGTTATCTTGTTGGTGTAAACGATGCGCCGAATGGTGCTCCGTATGGTGCAGGAATACAGTTTCCTAGAGTTAATTATGAAGGTGATTACTTTTTAAGAACTGATTTTCTTCCTAATAGACTGTTCCGATATGACGGTGCTAAATGGCTGAAAGTAGAAGATAATGTAAGAATGACATTAACTAATAGCCTAGAGAGACAAACACAAAGACACAGTTTTGTAAATAACACAAACACAAGAGATATTGCCGGAGAGACTGTACCAGAAAGACAAAGTTTGTCCGAAGCATTAAGACCAAAGGCTGACAACTAATGCTATATTTTTACGATGGACAAGTAAGGCGATATATAAGCCAAATAATTAGAATGTTAAGTAACTTTTCTGTACAAGACGGCAAAGGCGGGTTAACAGAGATTCCTGTTATGTATGGTGATTTAACAAGACAGGTTGCAAACATTATTAGAGAAAATTCTGAAAATAAAATACCTAGTGCTCCTAGAATAAGTGTCTATGTAACAGGATTAGAATTAGAAAGAGATCGTATCCAAGATCCTAGTTTTGTTAAAAAAACAAATCTTATAGAAAGAGCATACGATGACGAAAATCAACAGTATCTTAACTATCAAGGAAAAAATTATACTGTTGAAAAATTAATGCCTATGCCTTATTTACTTAGAGTAAATGCAGATATATGGGCAAGTAGTACAGATCAAAAATTACAAATACTAGAACAAATATTAGTATTTTTTACACCTAGTCTAGAAATACAAACTACAGATAATTATATTGACTGGACTAGTCTTACAGTAGTAAATTTAGATAACATACAATGGAGCAATAGGAGTATACCAGTAGGAGTAGATAGTGAAATAGATGTTGCTACACTTACTTTTACTACTCCTATTTTCATTAGTACGCCAGCTAAAGTAAAACGATTAGGTGCAATAACTAACATTATTACAAGTATGTTTGACGAAACACAAGGTACTATAGATCTAGGTGAAGACCAAGCTACGCTAAACAGATGGGACGACTACGCAAAATCTGGTAGATTAACTAGTGAATTTGGTGAAAGAGCCGAAACAGATATTGCTAGACATTCTGCAGATGTAAATGACGGGCAGTACGGCGTATACATTAGAGGCAATCAGGCACAGCTATATGGTAGAGGATCTATAGGCACTACAAGCTGGCGTGCAGTAATGGAAAATTTACCAGGAAGCTATATCGGCGGAGTGAGCAGAATCTATCTTACTAGCTTAGATACAGATGCAGTTTTAACTGGTACAATTGCTCTAAATGAATTAGACGAAACAATAATTATAGTTGATTGGGATGAGGATAGCTTTCCTGATGACGATATAATTACAGGTCCTACTGGTGATAGAACTAGTATAGATTACATTATAGACCCAAGGCGCAGAAATCCTTCTAATATTAAAACAACCGGTACAAGAGTTTTGTTATTAGATGATATAGGCAATGAAACTGCACTAGAATCAGCAGTTGCTTGGAAAAACACTGATGGTACACAATTAGTTGCAAGTGCAAATGACATTATCGAATGGACAGGCACTGCTTGGGAAATAATTTTTGATGCAAGTGAAATTGTCGAAGTAACTTATATTACTAATCTTAACACGGGACAACAATACAGATTTAACAACGGTGAATGGTTAATAAGTGTAGAAGGTGATTATCCAGTTGGCACATGGAGAATTGACCTCAACGGCTAATTATTTTTATGAAGAAAATAATTTGTAGTGGTGCATTATTCTACTCACTTGATACTCGACGATTTCTTTTTTTACATAGAAATAATGGTAAAAGAAAAAATTTGTGGGGTCTGGTCGGTGGTACAAACGAAGATAAAGAAACACCGTGGGAAGGCCTTCGCAGAGAAGTCGAAGAAGAGATAGGGTTTTTACCAGATATAATAAAAACAATGCCATTAGAAACTTTTATATCTAATGATGAATTATTTCACTATCACACTTATATTTGTATTGTTCAAAATGAATTTTTACCAAAATTAAATTTTGAACATAACGGATATGCCTGGGTAAGTTTTACAAAATGGCCAAGACCGTTACATGACGGAGTAAGAAATACACTTACAAGTAAAGTAAACCAAAAAAAACTTCAGACTGTATTTGAAGTTTTAGATTTATTATTAGAGAAAAAAGATGACACCAAAATACTTTAGAAATTATGGTTATTTATTACACGAATTACAAGAAAATGATCTGTCTTACACATCTGAAAAAATTAAAAAAATAAAAGAAAATTTCGATACTTCTACTCCTGTAAATTATCAACTTATAGGACAAATTGAAAGAGAATTTGATTTAGCAGATGACCCAAAATGTCTAGAAGAACTTTATTCTATATTAATGCCTGCTGTACAAGAATATGAAAATGCTTTTAATTATCTTAGAGATAAACAAAGAGTTTTAAAAAATAGACCAGCTAATTTAACATTACAATCTGCTTGGGTAAATTTTCAAAAGAAATACGAATTTAACCCTACTCATAATCACGATGGAGTATATTCTTTTGTTATATGGCATAAAATACCATATTTTATAGAAGACGAAAAACAAAACAGTCCAGGAAAAGGTGCAAATAAAACGTTAGCAGGACACTTTGAATTTAATTTTACAAACAGCTTAGGAAATATGTGGCAAGAAACTTTACCAGTAGATAAAACTTGGGAAAACACTATTTGTATTTTTCCTAGCGAGATGTTACATAGTGTGTATCCATTTTATACATCAGATGATTATAGGATTACAATTTCAGGAAACATTAGTTTGGAGGAACAGAGATGAACGATAACGTAGAAAAATATTCCTGGGGGTACGAAGCAGTATGGGCAAATGGAGACGGATATGGTGCAAAGCATATGATGTTTCTAAAAGCAGGAAATAAAACTGATATATTTTTCCAAAGAAAAACTCATAAAAATTGGTTTGTTGCTTCAGGTAGTTTTTCGATAAAATGGATAGATACAAATAACGGCAAAGTATACGAATCTAAATTAGAAGAAGGTAGTGTTTTCGAAGTACCTCCTTTAAAACCTGTTTGTCTCGAAGCACTAGCAGATAACAGTTCAATTACAGAAGTAAATAATGGTATATACGATAATGATAAATTTATTGTATATCCTAGTCATAATGTAGGTGTCTGATGTTAAACAAATTATCTAATTCAAAATATTTTCAAGATGAGCTCGATATGTTCAGTCTTCATATAGAAAAACTTTCTGATGAACAAAAATTAATAGCTACTAAAAAAATTAACGAACTTAAACAATTAGTCGAATATATTGATACGGGACATACACAAAAGGTTGCTTCACGGATTACGCCGTCATTAATGGATAATACTAGATCTCAAATAGTAGAACTTAGAAAAGAAATAGC
>Ga0181581_10002716_pt1 | contig 13878 bp, 11 predicted proteins | sample 071ome_22_FD_132433 | JGI IMG/M metagenome (GOLD analysis project Ga0181581, IMG submission 132433) | Coastal salt marsh microbial communities from the Groves Creek Marsh, Skidaway Island, Georgia - 071404AT metaG (megahit assembly) | ecosystem: Environmental > Aquatic > Marine > Intertidal... | reverse complement strand
CGGGGCGGCGCGGGGGCGGCGGTGCACGGCGGGGGGGCCCCCGCGCTCGGTAGGGGGGGGGGGGGGGAGGGGCACGGGGGACGCGGCGGCCCCCGGGGGCAAGCGCAGGGCGAGGGTCACGGCGCGGCAGACGCAGCGGAGGCTCGAGCGCGAGCGCGGCGGCGCCAAGGTCACGCTCCCCTTCCTGGGCCCCGTGCCCGTCGGCGACGTGGCCGCGTGGGCCTTCCGGGCGGCGTCCCTCGCCCTCTCCGTGTACTTCGGGCGGCGCATCTACGCCGCCGTCGTCGGCGGGGAGCCCGTCGCGGCGGCCCTCGCGGGCGACGTCGCCGGGACGGTCCTGGGCCCTGACCTCGCCGACCTGAGCGGCGCGCTGGGCCATCACGTGCCGCTGTGACGCGCGGGCCACGGCGCCCCCGCCGCGGGCACCCCCGCGGCTGTTTCAGCTCCGCCCCCGGTGCCTGACGCCAGCGACGCCGTCGAGGCCTCGTCCGTCGCCCCCAGCGCCTTTCCGCCTGGGCCGGAAAGAAGGGGGGGTGGGGGGGACGGGAGGTGCTGGGCTGTTGAAAAGCGCGGATGACACTCTCGGGGCTCACAAACCGCGAGAATTCGGGCGGGAGGAGACAGTGACGGGGATAAAGGCCGTTCGTCATTGCACCCGCCCCATTCGAATTTCCACGCCCCGGCAAGGGCTGAAATCGTGTTTTAGGGGACCATTCCTGCGTTCCTCTGTCGATAGTCCGCAGTTACGACCTGTGTAACCCTAAAGTGGGGGGAGTCGACCTCTCCACGCACCGGTAAGCGTCGGCTCATCGGTGCCCAACAGCTGGGTCATTCAGGGGACCCGGTGCGCCGACACGCGATTTACGGGTCCCCTCTGTGCCATAAACGACGCTTCTGTCGCGATATTATCCCGCAATGGGAGTCACCACCCCCATCTCACCGCCCATCGCCCGCGCCGGGCCCCCACCACCGGGGCCACCGCGGTGGTCCAGGCCGCGCATCTCACGCCCGCCCCCCGCCCCCACCCTCGCAGGTATCGGATCCGGGGCGCTATGGCGGGTGCGGGCAGTGAATACCCGCGCGGACGGAGGGGCGGGGCCTGGGCCGCCGCGCGGGCCGTCGCGCTCGCGCTGGCCGTGCTGAGCCTGGGGGGGCTCCCCACCGCGTCGGCCGATGTGGGCTTCGCGGTGGACGAGGCGACGTGCACTGCGGGGCCCGACGCCTCCAAGTTCTTCGACACGGCGGGCCTCGAGTGCCGCAGCTGTCCGGCCGGGGCCACGCGCTCCGGCGGCGGCTACGCGTGCTCCTGCTCGGGCAACACCTTCCTCTCCCTCAACAGTGGCCTGAGCACGTCGAGCGGGCTGCTCGTCCCCACGTGCGCGGCGTGCCCCGCCGGGTCGGTGCCGTCCAGGGGGGGCGGGCGCTTCGGTCGGTGCGTCCGGTGCGACACCAGCGGCGGGGACTGGTGGTCCCCAGCCCGGGCCAACAGCTCCGGCTCGGCGTGCGAGTGCGCCGCCGGGGCCGACGCGGGCGTCGTGGTCGAGACGGACCCCTCGGGCGCGCCCCTCCTCGTGGACGGCGCGCTGGTCGCCCGCTGCGTGGCGTGCCCGTCCGCCAACGCGCTCATCGTCGGCGGCGCGTGCCAGCCCTGCGACTACCCCAAGATCGTGTCGGACGGGGCCTGCCGGTGCCCCTCGCCCGTCCCCGCGGGCACCTCCTGCTTCGACGGCACCGACCTTGCCGCGGCCGTCGCGCTGCTGGGGGCCGGCAAGTCGGACACGTCTGCCAACCAGGTGACGTTCCGGGACGTCCCGTCCGCCTCGGGCGCCGCGGCCGACGTGGTCGTCACCTCGGCCGCCGTCACCCGGGTCCTCGGCCCCGCCGCCCTCGACTGCTGGGAGAAGGCCGACCCCAAGGCCTGCAACGCCGTCGCCAACGTGTGCGTCCTCCAGGACTTCGACGCGGCGCGGGGGGCAGCCTGCGCCTTCCTGGAGAAGATCGCAGCGTCCCGCGTCGGTGCCAAGTACCACGCGGCCTCGGACTTCCCCTTCGCTTGGTCCCTGCACACTCCGTTCGTGCAGTACGAGGTCACTGAAACGGGCCTGGCGCTGGGGAACACGGACCTCATGGTCAAGATTTCGCTCAACGGCTCGGACGGGGCCGACGCGCAGGTGGCCGTGGGTGCCGCGACGTCCCGCCTCCGGTTCAAGCTCGCCACGTGGGCGCTTGACGGCACCTGGCTCGGCCTGCGGCCCCTCGGCACGCAGCTCCAGCCCTGCGGGCCCGCGTCGGCCGAGGCGTCCAGCTGGCAGCGCGTCGGGGTCAACTACGCGTGGTCCTGCGAGATCCCGACGCAGGATCTCCTGAACGCGGGGGAGGACGTCTCGGGCACCCGCTTCTACGAGCTGTTCCTCGAGGACGGCGACAAGCGCCTCTACCCCGTCCCCGTGCTCAATCGCTCCCAGAGGGACAACGGCGTCGAGGCCAACCCGGCCGGGGCGGACTACGGCGCCGACCCGGACAGGCGGAGGCTGACGCGGCGCTTTTTCGTTCTCGACACGGAGAGCGGCGTCGGCACGGCCGGGCCCAGGGAGGCCATCCGGTACGCATCGAGGGTCAAGATCTCGATTGGCACCCGGCCTGAACCCAAGGGGACGCTCCTGCCGCCCCTCCTCGAGGTCGAGTACGCGAGCCGCGACCCGTCCGTGACGGGGTCCGCGGCCCCGACGAACCCGTCCGAGTTCACGGCCGAGTGGACCGGCGACGACGGGTCCTTCTGGGAGGCGTTCGAGGTCATGCTCATCGTCTTCGTCGTTGTCGGGGGCGCCCTGACGGTGCTCCGCTTCTTCCTGTTCAACTCCCGGCGGGGCTCGGCACAGGCCGTGCTGGGCCCCAATGAGATGCTCTCGGGGCTGGCGGGGCTCGCCGACATCACGGCCAACATGCTGTTTCTCGCCTGCGCCGTCGCCGGGGCGTACTGGCTCTTCCTCTTCAAGCTGCAGACGGAGGCGTTCGCCATGCTCCCAGCCGACAGGGACGCGACCTTCTTCTACGCCGTGCTCTGCGCCGCGGCGGTGCTGAAGAGCTTCTCCGTGGCGGTGCTGGTCTTTGTCCAGTCGCAGTTCGGGGTCTCGTTCGTGGACTGGGAGAAGCCCCGCAAGGTGCTCGTCCCCGGGACGGCCAAGGAGGGCCTGGCCCCCACGTCCTGCTGGCGGACGCTCCTGATCGCCAACGAGTGGAGCGAGCTCGCGGCCGCCCGGTACTCGTGGCCCGAGGCGACGCTGTTCGTCCTCGTGCTCGCGCTGGAGGGCCTCCGCTGGACCAACGTCTCCGGCTCCACCCCCGACGCGGGCGACCTCGAGGCGCACGCCTGGGTGGTCGACAACGGGATGATGCGGGCAGGTCTCTCGACGCTCGTGTGGGCGGCCTGCGTGGCCGCGCAGTACCTGCTCCGCCTGGGGATCCTCGACCGGTTCGTCGGGAACCCCGCCTCGGCCTTCGTGGACCTGTGCTACATGGCCAACGTCTCCATGTTCCTCTTCAGCAGCGCCACCCGGCCCGAGTTTGGGTACTACGTGCACGGCCGCTCGACGATGACGTCCACGGACACGAGCCTGGAGGAGCTCCAGCTCCAGCTCAAGCGGGAGGAGGGCGCCGTGGTGGGCGGCCGCGGGCTCGTCGCCGACGCCCACGGCGAGGCGGACCGGGACTGCCAGACCTTCGAGGTCCACCTCGACGGGCAGACGGCGGCTAAGTATGCCGAGCTCGTCGCGCTGGGGGCGGCGAGCATGGCGCGGGAGGGGGGCGACGCGACGCCGGCGTACGCGGGGCTGCCGCAGATGCAGGTGGGCGTGTCGGCGGCCGAGGCGCTGCGGCAGGTCAGCTACCTGCTCCGGCGCGTCGTGGCCGACGTGACGAGCAACGCCCGGTCTGACCGGGTCCTCGCCAAGGGGTTCCTCGACCACGTGTTCCGGATGCCCCCGGCGCTGGGGGCGTCCACGATGGACTCGCGGCCGACCATGTTCGTGTACGACCACGCCCACTCGTTCATGCGGATGACCTTCTACGGCAAGGACTTCACCCTGACCATGTGGGAGCTGATCGTGTTCGTGGCCCTCGACTGGGAGCTGCGGCGCCCCGCCGTCTCGGCGGCCGTCACGTGGATCCTCGTCCGCGTGCTGTCCTTCGCCCGCCAGCAGCTGGGGCAGAGGCAGTTCAGCAAGGCCGCGCTCATCGACTCGCGCTTCCTGATCTGACCCGACGCGGGGGTGGTCGCCCTAGGATGTGAGGGGACTGAAACCACGAAACCAACCTCTCGCGGGGACTCTGGCGTGGGCGCCCCCCCCTGGGCACCCCTTGTCGCGGCGTTCCCGGGTGCCTCAAGGGGCGCCGAGCGGCCCGGCCGCGGGAACCGAACGGCCGTACCCCCGCGAAAGAACGCGTGTCTAGTGCACAGAGGCCTCGCACTGCTGCCAGCGAAGGCTCTCCACCCAGACCGTCCTTGGGGGGTCCCCGTTTTCGTGAGGCCCGTGTGGAGGATGGAGGGGGGGAAGGGCGCTGTCCTCCTACTCGTCTTGTCGACGGGGATCCTACTACAGGTGCGTCCGGGCGTCGCACTGGCGCGCGTCCTGTGGCGGGCGCGCGCCGCTCCCTGCTCCGGGGCTTGGGGGTCCCCCCTCCCCGCGACCCGTTTGTGCGCGATGTCAGCGCGCCCTGACCCCCGCGCGGCGCGGATGTCCCCGAAAGTCGCTTCTTGCGTCATGCGTAGTCGGCGGGCGCCATCCAACGCCCCTCCCCACGACGCACGCGCACACGTCCGGGCCCGCGGGGCCCCACCTCCGGGAGGCTCTCGGGGAGGGCGGGCGGGGGGCGACGTGGACGCGAGTCCGGCGAGACCGACCCCCCTGTCCCCCGCAGATCCTCGGATGCGCCATCTGGGACAACTGGTGGCCCAGCCTGGTGATGATGATGTACGTGCTGGTGCCGATGCCCTACATGTTCTTCAGCGGGCGGTCGGCGGTGAGCAGCGGGCTGTCCGAGGGGTGGAAGGACACGGGGCGCTTCATCACGGGCTTCGCGGCCGTCGTGTCGTTCGCCGTGCCGGGCATCCTGTACCACGCCCGCGTCATCCGGACGGGCGCCTTCGTCATGGAGGTCTTCGCCTCGGCGCTGGTCCTCGCGGCGGGGCTGTACTACGACTACCTTGCCGGCCAGGCGTGGTAGTTGGGCGGTCTGACGTTTCAACCCCGGCGACGTTCCAGGCGGCGGGGGCGGGCTAGGGGCAGCCTCCCCGCGTCACCCGTCCCTGCCGAACGCGTCCTTGTTCTCCCGGGCGATGTCGGAGAGCACCGAGCCGCCCCACTTGGCCACCAGGTGGGCCCCGAGGACCCCGAGCTTGTCGACGAGCTCGGACGGGTCGGCCCGGGCGCCCCCGAACGCCTCCCGGTCGGCACTCCCGCGCCCGCCGTCCCCGCGGCCCCGCGCCAGCGCGTCCAGGGCCTCGTGGGACTTTTCCGCCCCGGCCCGCCCGCCCTGGGCCAGCCGCTCCACCAGGACGCTGGAGAAGAAGTCCAGCGTCCCCGGCGCCGCGTTCTCGATCGACAGCATCATCCCCAGCACCTCGTCGTACCACGTCAGCACCCCGCCCAGCTCGGGGTTCGCCCGCACCACGCTCGCCGCAGCGTACTGCATTGCCCCAAACACCGGCCCCGCCGCGCCCGGTAGGGGCTCCGAGCCGTGGATCACGTCGAGGAGGCGGCGGACGTTCTCGTCCTCGTCGGGCCCGGCCTCGTCGTCCCGGCTCGCGGCCGCTCGGCTGACACGGGAGCCCTCCCCGAAGAAGGACTCGGCGAAGGGGTCGTGCGCCGGCATGGATTCCTGCCGCGCCAGGCCGGCCCCGCGGGCCTCTGCGAGGGTCACGGGCTGCACCTGCGCCGAGGCGCCCGGCAGGGACCAGTCCCAGTTGGTCGCCGCGTGCCCCCCCGCCACGGCGTACTCCTCCGGCGCGGCCCGCTCCGCCTCCCGGTAGAGCCATTCGCGCGTGTCGGCGACGGCCGACGGGAAGGCGGCGGGGCACTGGGCCTGGGCGACGAAGCGGTGCCGGAGGAGCTCGTCGGCCGTGGGCCGCTGGTCCGGGTCCTTCTGGAGGCACTGTGCCACGAAGTCCTTGAGCGCGTCGCTGAACCGCCCCTCCAGCCGCGGCGCGGCCTCGTTGACGATCCGCTGGACCGCCAGGAACAGGTCCCCCTTGTTCTGGTGGGGGGCGTGCCCGACGGCGAGCTCGTACGCCGTGATGCCCAGGGACCACACGTCCGCCTGCTTGGTGTACCCGTCCGTGCGCCCCGACAGGATGACCTCGGGCGCCATCCAGAAGGGCGTCCCCGCAGCCGTCCTCATCCGGTCCTGGATATGGTCACTGATCAAACGCGAGGCGGAGAAGTCGGTCAGGCGCACATCGCCGTTGACGGCCGCGAGGACGTTGGCGGCCTTGACGTCCCGGTGCACGATCCCGGACCGGTGGAGGTAGACCAGCCCCCGCAGCACCTCGGCCACGACGTAGGCGATCGCCGGCTCGTCCAGGCGCCGGCGCGAGAGCATGTCCCTTGCCGAGCACGCCATGAGCTGCATCACCACGTTGAGCTGGGAGGTGCCCGGGGTCAAGAACGAGCTGGAGTACTCCACCACCTGCGGGCACCGCACCCGCGTCAGGGCGTCCACCTCCCGCGTGACCACGTCGAGCGTGTCCTCCACGTCCTCAAGGTCGATGACCTTGATGGCCACGTCCTGGCCAGTCTCCGTGTCGACGGCCTTGTAGACGCGGCCGAGGACGCCGGAGCCCACGACGAACTGCTTATGATACCGCCGGTGCATCGCGTGCCGTCAGCTGCGGGGCGGGCCGGAGTCCGGCGGCGGTGGGGGGGACGAGGGGCGCTCAGGGGCTGGCCTGGACGGGCGAGGGCGCCGCGGAGTGCCGGCCAGACGTGTCACCCGCGTTGAGGCTCTTGTGGCTGTTGGAAGAGTTGGCGAGAATGTCGGTCTTGCTGGGCAGCTGCGGCGACGCGAGGATGGCGGTGGCGGGGGGTGATCCCGAATCTCTGCCGTTTCACAGGGTGGGGGCACTTGCCGGGGCCCGCGCAAGCGAGACGCACCGCAACACAACGTCGCTCCGAAAATATTTGGAAAATACGAGCTATTCGCGGCGGATTAATGGAAGACAATGTCGAATGCGCACTTCGGGAGGGCGGGGAGGGGCTGAAAGCATTAACGTCCACCTCACCTTGAGGGGGGCTCGGCGGTTGTCGGGGACGGGGAGGACGGCGGCAGGCTCGTCGAGCTTGTTGGCGGCCTTCCTCCTGCAAAAACGGGACGTAGAGGGGGTTCAGATGGTGATCTCCTCCCATGGGAGGCGGGGGAGGTCTCGAGCGTGCCCGGGAGGCACTCCCTGAGGCCCGCCACGTGGGCGCGGTTGCCATCGACGACCCGGGGGATCTATCGATCCTCACCGGTAGGAGGCAGAAAACTCTTTCCACTGGTGCCTCTCGTCCTCGCCCAGGGTCTTAATGGGCTGCTTCGACATGACGAGGATCGGTTAGGATCGGCAAGCTTCCCTCAGGTCTGGGAACGCAGGCTAGTGCTCTCGGGGGCAACGCGCGGGAAACAATGTCGCGGAGGTGAAGGGTAGGGGCAGACGCAGTAGCGTGAATGCAGCGCGCGATGGCGCGCGCACGTGCCCTCGCAGAGCTGAGTCGGTCTCCCCGTGGGTCAGCCCGGCGGCGGGCGGGCGTCCCGGCACCCTGATGTGGCACCTCGAGGTCGCACGCCAAGCCCCCGCTCTACCCCGCCCTCCCTTGCGGACCCCCGCGGGCGATTAAGACCCAGAAACCAGCTACACGCCGATAGGGATGGCCGCATCCAAGTATATGCTCACGAAGCTCGAGGGCGAGGAACATAAGCGACTGCCTGGCGATCTCGAGGGGAAGGACTTCCTTATCGACTCCCTCAAGAACTGCACCGTCTATATCCTCGACCACACCGCGCAGATCCAGGTGAGCTACGCTGCCAGAGGCTCCGGGGTGCTCGATCCCGCGCCCTGCCTTGGGTTGACCCAGGCGCCCCGAGGCCCGCGACCTAATGCTGCCCCTGTCACCGCCGCGACTGCAATCGGAGGCCGCCGCGACGCCCGCACGAAGAATTCATGACGAAGTGACCTTCCCGACACCCGCGATACCCCGAGGCCCGCTCGTCTGTGGGAGACCGCGGCCACGCTCAAAACGTGGGTCCTCCAAAACGCTCCCCGCGCCCTCCCGCAGGTGGACGACTGCGAGGACTGCACCATTGTCATCGGCCCCGTCGCTGGCTCGGCCTTCTTCCGCGACTGCAAGAATTGCACTGTCCACATTGCGTCCCAGCAGCTCCGCACTCGCGACTGCCAGGTGGGTCCAGCGAACCCACTCGATACGGGACTGCCGCGCGCACGACGCGCGAGGCCCTCGCCCCCCCCCCCTCGTCGACCGCGATATCACCGCCATGTTTCCCGCATCGACCCGGATCGGGGGCCCGGGGGTCCCCGGGATCTCAGAGAAAAGGGCACGCTGCTCTGTCCCACCACCCCCGGCTGCCCTCTCAGACGACCCCCCCGACCCCGACCACTCGCAGAATATCACGTTCAATCTCTACTGCGCCACGAACCCCTCCATCGAGGACTCGAGTGCGCTCACCTTCAAGCCGTTCGCTTGCGCGTACCCCAACCTCGCCGCGCACTTCGCCGCCGCCGAGCTCGATCCGGCCGCCGACAAGTGGAGCGCCGTGTACGACTTCAACGGCGAGGACCCCAACTCGGAGGGCAACTACACGGTCGAGACCCCGGACTCGGTCGAGTACCTCGAGATCCCCTCGAAGGCTTCGGCCCCTGCGAGAACCCCGTGGCCCAGCCCAGCGGGCAGACGTACACCCCCAGCACGAACGCCGGTCCCGCCCCCATGAGCTCCGACAGCCTCGCCGGCGAGGGCGCCATCGAGCAGCCCCAGGTCACGGACGATTTCGCCGCGTTCGACGCCACCCCCGCCGAGGCGACCGAGACGGCCGACCCCGCCCCCGCCGACGACTTCGGCTTCGGGGGTGCCCCTGCCGGGGACGACCTGGGCGCGGCCTTCGGCGGCGACGACATGGGCTTCGGCGCCGCGCCCGAGGCCGACCCCGCTGCCGCAGACCCCCTCGCCGCCGGCGACCTCGGCGGCTTCGGCGACGCCGCCCCCGCGGACGCGAACGGCGTCATCAGCCTGGGCGCCCCCGTCGACGCCCCCACGGACGACGGCCTCTTCGGCGGCGACGCCGTGGCCGCCCCCGCGGCCCCGCCCCCCGCCGAGCCTGAGTTCAACTTCCTCCGCGATTTGGAGGAGAAGGAGCGCGCCCAGCGTGCCGAGCGCCTCGACAGCGAGCGGGAACGCAAGGTCGCGTCCAAGGCCGCCGCCACCGAGTGGCTCGACAAGTTCATGGAGGAGCGCAAGGCTAAGCTTGACGCGCGGCACAAGTCCAACCGCGACGCCATGGCCACCGAGGAGACGCTCATGGAGACGGCCCAGCACGAGTCCAACTTCTGGGAGGGCGTCCTCGGCCTCGTCCCCAAGGACCGGAAGTCCTCGGTCAACGGTGCCGACGTCGGGAGGATGAGGGGGCTCCTCGCCAGCGCCCGCCAGGCCCAGCTCCCCGTCAACTGAGGGCCGCCCGGCGCTTGAAACCCTGAGGACCTGCCCGTGGGGCCGGCGCCGCCCGGTCCTCGGCATTCACCCCCCCGCCGCACAGCCCCCTCCCCCCCTACCCCCTGCGCGTGGTGCTGTGCAGGGCGAGGTGCCCGTTCTCGTCCTGGACCCAGCGAAGGTCGTACGTGTACCCCGCGGCGGTTGCGGTCGGGGCGCCCACGGGGACCCGCAGCGGGTCCGCCCCCTCGAGCAGCACCTCGGCCGTCGCCCCCTCGGCGGCCGCGGCCCGCCGCTCCGCCCCGGCGACCACACTCAGGAACACCTGCTCTAGGGGGACCATGCCGATCTGCAAGTCCCGGACCCCCAACTCACGCGCGCGGTCCTCCAGCTCCCGCAGCGCCGGCGCCATAAGGGCCTCGGACCCCGTCGGGACACCTGCGGGCAGCGGGGGGCGCTTGGGTGCGCTCGCGGAGGGGCCGACCCCGGGAGGGGGGGGAGGGGAGGGCGGCGGGCGCCCCTCCGCCGTGCGCGCCGCCGGCCGGGCCCGCAGGTCTCACCGACAGAGAGCGTGTCGCCCGCGGCCTCCGTGCCGACGGCGCCTAGGCGGTCCCGCAGCAGCGCCCTCACCCGCTCGTCCGCGCCGCGCGCCCGGCCAGGCTCCATGTGGCAGCGGACCACGTACCGGTTATCCACCGCCGTGCGCTTGAGCCCGAGCCCCGTGCCGAGGGCCTGCGCGCTGCCCCGCGCCATGATCAGAATGAGGTCCCCGAGAGCGTCCGCCTCCTCCATCGAGTGCGTGGTCAGGATCACCGTCCGGCCCCGCTTCACTCTCTGCAATCGCCGATGGCGTCGTGGTGGGGGGGTGGGCAAGTCAGGGTGGCTGGCCCCCGCGCCCGCGGCACAGGGACGACGCAGCGCGGGATGGGACGGGGCGGGGCGGGGCGGGGCGGGGCGGGGCGGGGCGGCGATCCCCGGCCCGTGGGCTCCCCGCCAGGGCACAGAGGGGGGTGTGGTGGGCGCTCACCTGCAGGAGGGCCCACACGTGGCGGCGGGAGACGGGGTCCATGCCCGTTGTCGGCTCGTCGAGGACGATCACGCGGGGGCCGCCGAGCAGCGCGGCGGCGACCGAGAGGCGCCGGCGCATGCCGCCCGAGTAGGCGCCGGAGGGGACGTCGGCGGCGTCTAGGAGCCGCACAGCCCCGAGGGCCTCCCCCACGGCCCCCGCCCGCGCCGCCCGCGGGACGCCGCGGATATCGGCGAAGAGCTCCAGGTTCTCCCGCCCGGTGAGTCCCTCGTGGAGCACGTCGAACTGTGGGCAGACGCCGAGGCAGCGGCGAGCGGCGGCGAGGCCCGCGGGGTCCCCAACGCTGTGCCCGCACACGAGGAGCTCCCCGCGCGTGGCGCCCATCTGCCCGGTGAGACAGTTGATCGCAGTGGTCTTGCCAGCGCCGTTGGGGCCGAGCACGCAGAGGCACGTGTCGGCGCCGACGCCCAGCCACAGGCCCTCGACGGCCGCCTGCGTGCTTCCGAGGCGCCCCCCGCTCTCGCGCCGGGCGCGGCGCGACACGGGGAACTCCTTCCGCAGCCCGAAGACCCGCACGGGCGCCGCGGCCCCTGCCGGGACCCGGCCCGTGGCGAGGTCCTCGCACTCGCGCCGCATCGCGGCCTCCGCCTCGACCACCCCGGTGTCCGTCCCCGGGGCGGCATCGCCCCCCGGGGCAGGCGCTGGGGCCGCGCCCAGTGCCTCGGCGGCTCGGGCGTTGCCCCGTTTGAACCTTCCGGGGAGCCAGTACGAGGGTCCGAGGAAGTAGAGGGGCGGCTGGCGGAGGCCCATGGCGTCCGGGACGACGTTGTCGAGGTACACCTGCAGCGCCAGGTACGCGACGATCTGCGCAGCGAAGGCCCAGAGCACGCGCCCGACGGGCAGGGGGCAGCCGTAGCTTGAGACGGAGAGCGTGTCGTCGAGGCAGTTGCCGGCGTCGGCCCACGTCATCCCGCCGCGCCCGGCAGTGTTGGCGGCGAGGTCCAGGTCCTGGAAGGCCTTGGTGAGGAGGGTCCACGGGAAGAGGGCGAAGAGCACCTGCCAGAACGTGGCGTAGTCCCCATCGTACGGGAAGCCAAAGACCACGACCAGGCCCATCAGCCATCCGGCGAAGAAGACGACCCACCCCGCCGTCGCGTTCGGGGCCCGCGCCAGGCTCGTGAGGGTGAGACCGAAGGCCGTGATGGCGAAGAATCCGAGAAAGACCACGACGAGGCACAGGCTGAACTGCGTCTCCGCAAACAGCTCGATCGTGAAGGCGCGCCCCAGCCCCACAACGAGGAGGGCGTTGAGGAGGGCCACCGCGAGCTCGAAGGCCCACCACGACAGCCAGTACGCCGAGTCCATGAGCCCCATGCCCGTCATCGCCCCTGCGGGGGCGGCGGCGGGGCGGCCTGTGGGGAGGGGGGCGCTAGGCCGGGGGGGAGGAGGGGTTTCCCCCTGCGCAGGCGGCAGCCTCAGCGGGGGCGCGGCGCACCACGGAAGCCGCTGGCCTTCTCGGAGAGGACGGCGGACATGGCGAGGACCATGTTGAAGCAGGCGGCGGCGAAGACGAAGGTGGGGGCGATGGAGCCGTCCAAGGCGATCCGCTGCGCGGGCGGGTGTGGAAACGTGGCCACGGCGACCTCCCAGCCGGCGAGCCCCCCGGAGAGCCGGCGGAGCATCTCACGCTCCGCGGCGACCTGGAGGGGCAGCTGGTGGTCCAGGTTGGGGTGGGTGAACTTTCCCTTGAAGAAGGAGACGGTGGAGTTGGTCTGCAGGGTGTACCCGACGACTGAGCCGTCAAAGGGCGGGAGCTGCGTGTCGAAGTGGATAGCAGCAGGCACCGTGCCCCACTGCTCCGAGAGGAAAGCGTCGACGGCGCTACGGTCCCCGAAGCCCCGGACGCGGCCCTCGGGGATCGGACGCCCGGGGTTGTTCTCCCGCATCCCCGCCACGAGGCCCTCGACCACCGGATCGCCGGCAGGGGAGTAGACGAAATCGTAGCAGTCGGCGTCTGAGCGGAGGTAGCGGTTGGCCGTGCAGTCCCCGACTGGCGCGACGGGCTCGACGGTGCTCGATCGGGCGTCGCTCATGGCCTCTCGGTATTCTTCCGACGATCGGATGGCCTCGCCGACCAGCCAGGTGAGGAACATGAAGAGGGCGACCTGCGGAGCTGGGCGCGGCGGGACGGTCGGTGTTGCCGCCCTCGAGGCAGCTCGCGCCGCCCTCGAGGCAGCTCGCGGGGCCTGTACCCGGACCCCATGCAGGAAAATGGCTCACATTTAGCAGCTGAAGGAGCAATATGGCCTTGGCACGCCGCCTAGTTCTCAGCTGCTTGAGTGCGAGCGCGGCGAAGTGTGAGGAGAAGGAGGGCTTTGACGGGAAGGAGGGCATCTCCTCCGGGGAGGAGCCCTGCGTCCCCGAGGACGGTGATGCGGGCTTATCGGGCAGCATTTAGGAACGCTTCGTCGAATGACGGCATAGTGGGGGTCGCGGGACCCTTAGTCCGGCGTTCATCCGGCGTTCGCCGCGAGGGGCCACACTTGCAACGACTCGAGCCCCGCCTACATCTCCCCGCCTACATCTCCCCGCCTACATCTCCCCGCACTCGGCGATGCGCACCGTCATGAGGGGCTTGTTCCCGGCTCCGGTAGCGATGTTCTCGATCTTGCGCACCACGAGCATGGAGTCCCCCAGCACGCGCCCAAACGCGACGTGCTTCTGGTCCAGCCACTCGGTTTTGGCCGTGGTGACAAAGAACTGGCACCCATTCGTCCCCGGCCCGGAGTTGGCCATGGACAGGATCCCCGGGCCTGTATGCCGGGCGGTGAAGTTCTCGTCCTGGAAGCGCGTGCCGTAAATGGACACGCACCCCGTCCCGTCCCCCTTGAGGAAGTCACCCCCCTGGATCATGAAGTCCTTGATCACGCGGTGGAAGACGCAGCCCTTGTACCCGACGGGGAGCCCGTTACGGCGGTACTCCCCCGTGCAGAACTGCCGGAAGTTCTCCGCCGTCTTGGGCACCACGTCCGCCCACAGCTCCATCTTGATGCGGCCGGCCGGGACGTCACCGACCGTCAGGTCGAAGAAGACGACCGGGTTGTTCGGGTTCACTGCGGGGGGGCGGGGGGGCGAGAGGAGTCGGGGCGGGGTCCG
>Ga0181581_10002708_pt1 | contig 13905 bp, 9 predicted proteins | sample 071ome_22_FD_132433 | JGI IMG/M metagenome (GOLD analysis project Ga0181581, IMG submission 132433) | Coastal salt marsh microbial communities from the Groves Creek Marsh, Skidaway Island, Georgia - 071404AT metaG (megahit assembly) | ecosystem: Environmental > Aquatic > Marine > Intertidal zone... | reverse complement strand
TGGTATTCATATCAAATCTTGCGCGGGAGCGATTTCGCGATCGTTTAATCGTCTTCTTCTTGGAACAATAAGTAAATGATGGCGGCGGACAAGCCCACGAAGGCGAAGGGCGCGGCGCCGGCGCCGTATCCTTGTCTGCGGACGTTGCGGAGTGAGTTGCGGTCGAGCGAGCCAGAGTACTTCTTGGTGGCCTTGGGCTTCGTCATCTTGGGCTTGGTCGTCTTGGGCGTGGTCGTCTTGGGCTTGGTCGTCTCCTTCGCGGCGTAGCTCTTGGTAGTCTTCTTCTCGCCCGCACGTCTCGCGGCGGGAGATTTTTTCGCGTTCGCCGACGGCGCCTCGCGGGATCGGAACGCCTTGAGTTCAGCTTCCTTCTCTTCGCTCGTTTTCGCGCGGAGGGCTTCGACGCGCGCGCGTTGCGCGTCGCGACGCGCGCGGGCGGCCGCGGTCTCTTCAACGGCTTGACGCTTTCTCGCATCGAGTTGCGCCTTCTTCTCGGCGCGGCGGGCATCGACGGCGGCTTGCGCGGAGGCGTCTCTCTCCTTCTTTTGCGCCGCTCGCTTGGCGTCTTGCTCCGCCGTTCGCGCGGCGCTTTGCGCCTTGATCTGGGCGAGCTTCGCGGCGTTCTCTTCGCGGTTTTGCTGCGCTCTGACGGTCGCATTCGTCGGCGCTTGTCGAACGCGCGTCGTCTTTGTCTTCGCGGCGGTCGCCGGCGCATCCTTCACCAACTTTTCCCAGTTCCAAGATTTAAATTCGTCGTTGTCCTTGTCGTCGTCCAACGGCTTGACACCCTCCGCGTTCATCTCGACCGCGCGTTCGTACTGATCCTCGACGTCCAGGGTCTTTTGGTACAGCGCCTGCACCTGCGCATCGATGGATTCCGCCTCCGCCGCGACGGACGCATTCCCGCCGCTCATCGTCACCGCGCACGCCACCATCGCCGCGCACGCGAATCGCGCCGCACCCGGCACCACGAAACAATCGTTTCGTCCCTCGACGTCATCGCTCGGCGTCTCTTTCGCGCGTCTCGCGCGTTCGCGTCCCGCGCGTCCCGCGCCGTTATCCGTCGCCAATTCTCGTCCCGCGCGCGGCGTCGTCTTCGCCCCTCGCACCGTCGCGCGTCGTCCGAATCGTTCGACCACCGATGCCCGCGACGACATCATCATCATCGCCATGTTTCCGCGTCCGTCGGCACCCCACGCGTCGTCGTGTGACGCGTACGCCGCGCACGATCCGTCCGATCGCCGAGTCCCAGACTGGCGACCGTTTGGAGTCCAAACCCTAAACCCTAACTTTGTTAGCTTTTACGTCGACATCGCTCGTAGATCGACTCTCGAAACGGAGTGTACGCGCGCGCGAAGAGATGACGCGCACCGGTCCCAGGCTCGACACGCGCGACGTCCGCGCCGACGCCGACGTCGACGTCGTCTTCACGGCGCTCATTCGTCCGTTTGTACCGTCTCGCGGTCGTCGCACACGGTGTTTTACGCCGTCTTCGCGCGCGTCGCGCGGCGTCTTCGCGCGCGCGCGAGGCAAAGGTCACCCGTCCTCGTCTCGCCCCCCCCCTCGTTCGCGCGACATCCGCGCGGCGACACCACCTCCGATCGTCGACCGCGCGAACGGTCTCGCGCGCGCGTCCACCGTCGTCCCCGTCGTCGTCGTCCTCACCGCGTCTCCGTCGCCGTCATCATCCGTCCCCGTTCCCACGCCGACCGCCGCGCCTTGTCCTCGGTCGTCGCCTCGCGCGCGCCCGCGCCTCGCGCGCGTCGGCCGCGTCGTCACCGCGTACGAGATGTTCGCGCACGCCAACACCGCGAGCGCGGCGTACGCGGTGGCCCTCCCCGGCGGGCGCAGGCGAGAGAGGACGTACGCCGCGAACGTCATCGTCGCGCGCGCGTCCTCGTCTGGGGACATGCGCGCGACCGGTATGCGCGGTGACGCGCGTCGACGCGCGCGGACGACGACGACGACGACGACGACGACGCGCGCGTTGGTCGTCTGCGCGTGCGCGTGCGCGTGCGCGTGGGCGTGGGCGGCGACGCGGGAGGATGATGACGATGATGACGGGACGCGCGACGGTTGGGCGCAAAAATGGTGGTGGGGCGACGACGGGCGCGACGGGCGCGACGGACGTCGTCGTCGACGCGGGTGGGTGGTGCGAACCGCGATGTCGACGCTCGTGCCGCTCGATGCGTGGGCGAGACGAACGGTGAGACGTTGGCTCGACACCGACGGGACGGGCGGGACGGCGACGGCGAACGGATTCGTCGACCCGTCGCTCCCCATATACGTCGTCGGCGCGACGTCGTGTAAACAATTGGAGCGACGGTTGGGGAAAGAGTTGTGGGAATGGTTCGTGGACGCGTTGTCCGTGTCGCCGACGAGTCCGGGTCGCGCGCGTCTCGCCGCGGTGTTGAGCGACGCGCGCACGACGGCGCAGTTGGACGAGACGTTCGACGAGTTGGCGAAGAGGTACCCTCGCGAGGGGGACGAGGGGGACGGGGGGGGTGAGGACGACGATGGCGTCGTCTCGTTGAGCGCGGCGGCATTGGTGAAATTTAGCGACGGCATCACGGGTTCCATTCGACCGGTGCTCGCGCCGCACGACTCCGCGGTGGAGATTCGACCGGCGACGGAGAGCGAACACGCATTTTTACTGGACAATTTCGATCTCTTATTCCCACCGAGCGACCCGTTAGATCGGTCGACGTGGCACGCGCTGGCGAAACTCATCTTCGTGCGAAGAATCATCAAGGCGCTCGTGGCGGACTTTGGAGGTTTGGTCGCCGTGCAGCGAGGACTCGCCGAACCGCTCGTCGTGGACGTCCGCGTCGTCCTCGACGGCGACGTCGTCTTTCGCGTGCACACCGTGGCGCCGAAATCGGACGCGAGCGACTTTGCGGGACGACGTTTGGGCGTCATCTCCGAGGACGCGTGAGTCGTCGTCGTCGTCTTTGTTTTGTAGTATACGGCGGTCGCGCGCCGCCGTGCGTAGCGCGTCAGCGCGCGTGAGAGTCTGTACGTTGTAATCGTCGTCATTACGTCGCGCGCACGTCCGCGCGTGCGCATGCGTGTGTGTGTGAACGCGTCGACGCGCGCGTGTTCGATCGATTTCGAGCGACGCGAGAGGCGCTTCGCGCGCGAGAGACGCCGTCGACGTTCGCTCGGTCGGTAGAAGAGGGTGTTATCGCGAGACGCGCACCCTCGCGGCGCGTGACGGCGCGCGAGGGCGAGCGCTCGGGGTTCCAAACGCGAGAGGACCATGCCTTCGCCTGCGAAAACGAGCGTGCGGCGCGGATACTCGTCCGGGGATCTCGGAAGACGACCCAAGGAGGCGACGAACGTCACCGTGCTCGTCTTTGCCAATTTAGGATTATTAGCCTTCTTTCTGGGCGGCGTGTATTACGTGCTCTCGGGTTGGGACCAGACGGCAATTCTGTGTGTCGTGGGATACGTGTGCTGTGGCATGGCGTTGGCGGTGCCGTCGATGACGTTCGCACAGTCGGCGAGCGAGAGGAGGGAGGCGGAGGCAATGTCGAGCGCAGTGTCGAGCGAACAGGCGGATCCGCGCGCGTGGTGGCGCGTCATGGCGGCGTTTTTAAACATTCTGGGATTGGTGTTGGGGATTATGGGATCGTTGCTGTACTCGCCCGGGTTCGACAAGTGGGCGACGGATGGAAAATTAGACCCGTACGTGAGCGAGGCGGATTTCGAGTACCTGACGGATAGAGCGAATGTGATTTGGGCCATTTCGTTTCTTTTGTTTCCGATCGGGTCGTGGTTCTTCTTGTACGACAAGAAACTGTCGCTCAAGGAGCGCGCCGAGGCGAGAGGCATCAGACCGCCGGGATATTTTTCGCAAGAGCTCTATCTGTACGTCTGGATTGAGATTTCTCTTTGTATCTTCGCCGTCGGAGGTATGATGTTTTGTTTCGACGAGCACGAGTATCTTCTCGTCGCTGCGCTCGTGTTGTTCTTCATCGGTGGTAGCGTCAAGGCGGGTCTCATGTTTCACGAGTTGAAGCTGTACTTCGGCGGTTCGTGCGACGAAGTGCGCGACGCGGACGAAGAAACCCCTCTTATGGAATAGCGTAAAATTTACTCGTTAGCTTGATTCCACGCGCGTCGCTCGCGCCGTCGTTCACTAGGAACCGTTGTGATTAGATTACAGAATGAACGGTCGACTATTTTCCGTGCGCGCGGTCAACACCTCCACACCATCCGACGTGATGAGCAGCGTGTGCTCGTACTGCGCGCTTCGAGCGCCGTTCGTCGTCACGGCGGTCCATCCATCTGGCCAGTGCACCACCTTGTGCGAGGAAGATTCGTTAAACATCGGTTCGATCGTGAACGTCATCCCCTCCTTCATGACACCGACCGCTTTATTCTTCGCGTAATGCGGCACGTTCGGCGCGCAGTGGAAGAGCTCACCGATGCCGTGCCCGCAAAAATCCTTCACGCTGGCGTATCCTCCCCGCGCCGCCTCGTCGGCGATAATCTCTCCCAAGTCTCTGAATCGTCGTCCCGGTCTGCAATGCGCGATCGCCTTGTCCAGTGCTCGACGCGTGCAATCCATGAGCTTTTGCGCCGTCTTCGACTTGGCCCCGCCCTTACCGACGTAATACGTTTCGTTCAAATCGCCGTGGTACCCGTCGAGGCGAACGGTGATGTCCAGATTGACGACGTCGCCCTCGCGCAACGGTCTCGAGTCGGGAATCCCGTGACACACCACCTCGTTCACCGACGTGCACAGAGATTTCGGAAACCCCATGTAATTAAGCGGCGACGGGTACGCGCCGTTCCCGACCGTCACCGCGTGACAGATTCTATCGAGTTGCTCCGTCGTCACGCCCGGTTCGACGGCCCACGCGACGACGTCCATGACGTGTCTCGCCAGCGAACAGGCTGCGCGCATCCCCTCTCGCGCCTTGTGCGTCTTCACCTCGATCGCGCTCTGATATCTCGAACCGAACTCCTCGTCCGGCCATCCCGACGTCGCGTAATCGGGCGGCGTCAACCCGCTCGGATACGTCCGTTTCGCCGTCGTCGGAAATGGTCTCAACGACCCCGTCCAAGCAAACGTCGGCATCGTCCCCGCCCTCGAGCTTCGCCTCGCCCCCGGATTTTGGACGTGGAACTTCATCTCACCGTCATCCACCGCGTCCCACCGCGTCATCGTCGCTCGAACGTCGTCTAGAGAGCGCCATTTTCTCGTCGTCGCCGCCTCGCGTCTCGCCGCCGCCTCGCGCGCGTCGTCCCCGTCGTCTCTCTCCGTCTCGATCTCTCTCGAGCGCTCCTCGTCCGTGCCCCACGATTCATCGGAACCGTATCCCTCGACACCACCGGACGACGAACTCGCGTCGTCGTCGTCGTCGCTCTGGTCGTCGTCGCTCTCGTCCCGTCCCGCCGCCTCCAACCGCCCGAGCAACTCGACGCTCCCTCCTCGCGCGCTAAACCTCGCGTCGGCGCCGGCGAAGACGAGACGCAGCGGCTCGCTCTCTCGCTCCCCCGGAATCAAACGCACGATCACGAACGCGGGTCCACCGTCGACGCGTGCGCGCACGGAGACGACGCGGGCGCCGCCGCCGGTGGAGGACACGTCGTCGTCGACGGCGACGAGGGACGCGCCGGTGAGCTCGAGCTCGGTCTCGCCGAGCGCGCGGTGACGGAAATATCTCGGCGCGTTCGGGTCCACGCGAAGGGTGATGGACATGGCGACGCGCGACGGCGCGACGCGCGATGGGGAAGTCCCGCCGGGACGCGACGGCGTCGTTCTCCGTCGTCGTCCTCGGTCTTCGCAGTACGTCGACGGGGTGTGCGTGCGCGCGTGCGTGAGCTAGTACACTAGTGTAGTATTACGTTGAAACAATATGCGCGCCTTCTCTTCAGTCTTCTCTTTTGTGTGTATCGTTCGGCGTTCGCCGTCACGCCGTCGCCGCGCCGCCGCCCTCCGCGCGCCACCTCGCCCATCTCTGTAAATTATACGCCTGCACGTTCGCGTTCGCCGTGTGACACGCGAGCAAGATGTAATTCCTCGGTTGCACTCTCCACGCGAATCGCATGAAGAGTCCAGAGTACACGACGAGCGCCCCCGTCATCGGTCCGCTGATCATGTGCTCCGGCTTCGAGGTATCCGCCAAACCCTGCATGGATGAAATGGGCGTCGACCGGGGCCGTCGCGTCGAGTCGTCAGTGTCGACGAAACATGGAAAAAGTGCGAGAGGATATCGTCACGCGTCGATCGGTCGGCCCTCGCGCGCGCGTCGCGTCGACGTCGCGCGCGCACGCCTCGCGCCCAATGGTCGAGTTCGAGTCTCTCGTCGTCGGGGCGCGACGCGGACGCACCGCGAGGACGAATCCCCAGTTGGCCACCGGGCCCCAAAAATGCGTCGTCTTCGGTCCCGTGGGACTGTTGATGAACGCGCGAAGCGACATGTCACGTCGTCGTCGAGAGGGTCGTCGCGCACTGCCGCAGGTGATGATAACTTTTTTTTTCTTTTTCGCCTCGTCACTCGTCGACGCCGCGACGGACGGACGCGCTCGATGGAGACGCGAGGGACGGGTCGAGAATCGAACGGACGCGAGATTGCGAGATGGAGCGACGCGGGCGACGTCGTCGTCGGTTCGGCTCGAGGATGCGTCGTCGTCGAGGTGCGCGCGCGCGACGAGAGTGTTTTTTGCCCAAATGCAAAAGTGACGTGATTCAGACGACTGACGACGACGACGACGCGGTAGGCGAGCGAGACGACGCGCGCGGACGATCGCGTTCCGTCATTTGAGTGCGTGACGCTCGGCGTCGCTCGACGCGGAACGCGAGTGTGGCCTCGCGGTGGGGAGGAGGCGAGGAAGAGCGCGCGGCGGTTGGAGACGAGTCGAGGTCGGTTTTCGGCGCGCGCGGGCGACGAAGACGAGGCGGAGGACGACGAGGCGGACGCGCGTGAACTCGTGCGATGCGTCGATTGGTCGTCCATCGGGGCGTGTGGGAGCGGGGAGAGGTGCGCGTTGGCGACGTGTTCGACGCGCGGCGCGTGCGAGGTGTTCGCGCCGCCGAGAGGAGAGACGAGCGCGTGGACGCGCGCGGTGGACGTGAGCGAGGCGTGGCGACGCGCGTGTTGCGTCGAGAACGAAGATGACGTGTTAGAGGCGCTCGTGGTGGAAGAGCCCGTGCGCGTGGATGAATCCTCGAGCGTTCGACCGACACGTGCGCGTGAGCTCGCCTCGAGTGTCGCCGCGCGAGAGAGAGACGCCGAGACGATGAAGATGGAACTCGACGACGCGGAGGCGATGAAACAGGTGATGGAATCGACGCCTCTGTTACAACTGTCTCGATCATCCATCGACGAAGCGGAGGATGGGGACGACGTGTACGTGTACGGCGCGCTTCGAAGCGGTGTGCGTGCGGAGACGTCAGCGGGCGCCGACGCATCGACGTGGCGCTTGGGAACCATCGTCTCTGCGAATTTCAACGCCGCCACGCGCGCGCGCATCGAGTACGACGCACGAGACGCTCGAGGAGAATTCTTAGTGTGGTCATCGCTCGAACGTCGGCGACCGGACGATGCTGGTGTGGTGACGTTTCCGCCGGAATCGTCGCTCGTCGCTTGTTCGGCGCCGCCCACGGCGAAGAAACGGGCGCGTCCGATGCCGCAACGCCGCGACGAAGACGTGTCCACGCTTCGAGAGGGGGAGTACATAGAAATCATGCGTGCGAACGAAGCGGCGACGTGGCGGTTGGCGAGAGTGTGCGAGGTGGACGGTCGAAAGATGCGCGTGCGACTGAGCGAGTCCGATCCGCCGACGGATTTCCCGCTCGCGGGCGAGTGGCGACGAAGGACGCGATGGATGGGCGCTGACGTCGGATGGGTGCCCGCGGATGACGTGCCGACACTTCCGAAAGAGTTGCGCGCGAGCGACGATTCACCACGGAAAGAGGAAGGCGCGCGTCCCGTGGATGACGCCGACGTCGTTGCCACGGACGCGGACCGACTCGCCGGCGTCGACGCGCGCGCGAGCGATCGACGCGTCGGCGTGCAGGCTGCGGTGGATGCCTTCTTTAATCGTCGAACGTCTAACATGACGTACGCCACGCGGTTTCGCATGTGCGATGAGGATGCGTTTCTGTGTCGACGCGTGTGCGAGGAATTCGCCGCGACGGCAGAGGCGCGCGAGGCGGCGAAAACCGCCATCAAGAGATGTTTAGCGAATACGAAGAAGACGATCGAGCGCGCGCCGTACGACGACGCACCGATACGCAAAGCCGCGCTGTCGCAATTCATGGCGTGCGCGTGGGTGGAAATCCGAGTCGCCGGAGAGAAGAAGCACGCGCTGGCGTGCGGAGCCAAGAGCGGACACGTCGCCGTGTTTCACATCACCGACGATGCGCGAGCGACGTGCGTCGCGACGAAACGAATCGCGTCCGACGCGTGGATCACTACCCTGACTTGGCGACGAAACGCATCCGCGGGCTGTGTCGATCTCGTCGTCGGATGTTCAAGCGGCGCCGTCGTGCGCGCGCGTGGCACCGTCGCCGACGTCGAGCGCGCGTTCGCGGACGCGAACGCCGCCCCGCGTCGCGATCTCTTCACCGACTGTACGCGTTTGTGCGATGCCAACGGTGCCGCTGTCACGTGCGCGTCCATCGACGGCGACCACGTCATCGTCGGCAAGGCGAACGGCGACGTTTTTTGCTGCGATTTTACGCGCGAGAGAGACGCGAGCGTGCGCCGCGTCTCCCTCGAACCCATCGCCGGCGCGTGTTTCACGCGAGGACGCGGCGACGACCGTCTCGCGCATGTCATATCCGGCACCACGCACGTCATCGCGAGACTTTCCGCCGCTCGTGACGTGCTCGTCTCCGTCGAGCGCGTCTCCGCCGCCTCGCGCCGACGAGACGCCGCGCGCGCCGTCGACGCGTGTCTCGCCCTCACTCCGTCCCCCACCGGCGACGTCGTCCTGCGATGCGACGCGTACGAACCGACCGCAAATCTTCCAAACTTGGACGGCATGAAACGCGCGAAATTCTGGCGAGGCGTCGTCGTTGCCGTGAAACATCCGTCGGCGGCGGCGTGAAGAACCTGTATGTAGTAACAAACTCTCTGTCGAATCGATTACGCGCACCGCGACGCGCGTCACTCGCCGTCGCGACGACGACGACGACGCGAACGCGTCGCGAAGACGACATGTCGTCGCCCGACGCGCCCGACGTCCCCGACGACTTCTTCGCCGACGACGAATCGTACGTTCCCAAACGCGCGCTCGAAGACGCCGCCGAGCTCAAACGCGAGCTCATTCGTAAATGGCGCGCCGACGACGGCGCCGACGCCTCCTCGGCGCCTCGCGCGCGCACCATCGTGCTCGTCACGAGCGGTGGCACGACCGCCCCGCTCGAGCGCGCGCAGGTGCGATGCGTGGATAACTTTAGCTCGGGCACGCGAGGGGCGAGGTTGGTGGAGGAGTTTAGCGCGCGGGACGCGTGCGAGGTTGTCTTATTACAGCGAGACGGGTCGTGCGCGCCGTACGAGCGCATGGTGGTGGCGAACGCGACGCCCGTCGAGCGTCAAGCGTTCGAGCGGGCGCCGCACGCGTTGGATGCATTTGAATTAGCGGAGGACGGAGAGACGGTGAGGGCGCGCGCCGGACGCGGGGACGCGGTGGCGCGCGCGTTGAGGTGTCTGCGAGAGGAGACGCGAAAGGTGACCACGATACGGTTCAAGACGTTGTTTCAATATTTGACCTTGCTCAAGGCGGCGTGCGAGGCGATCGGGGAGGAGGCGACGCGGAGAGGTGGGAGAGCCGTCATCGTGTTGGCGGCGGCGGTGAGCGATTTTTACGTGCCGTGGCGCGATTTGCCCGAGCACAAAATTCAGAGCGCGGCGCACGCTCGGGACGGATTAGAGCTCACGCTTCGTCCGGTACCGAAAATGCTCGGTCTCATCAAATCCGAGTGGTGTCCGAACGCCCTCGTCGTCGGTTTCAAGCTCGAGACGGATATCAACCTCCTCGCCGACAAGGCGCTTCGCTCGCTTCGACGCTACCGTCTCGACGCCGTCGTCGCCAATCAGCTCACCACGCGCTACGATTTCGTCCATCTCCACACTTCAGACGGTCGCTCGCGAAAACTCTCGCGTCCCGACGACGAACCAGCCTACCCGATCGGGCTCGGGTTCGGACCGTCGACGCTCGACGGTCAAATCGTCGACGCGCTCCTCGCGCTCGCCGCCGAAGACCCGAGTCATCACCGCTGATCCCGCCCCGCCGCGTCTCCGACCGCGCACCACCGCGCGTGTGATCACCACATCTGTATTCTTTCGCCCTTCGTTCGCCGCGCGCACCGTCCGAGCGCTCGACCCCGTCCCGCGCCGCGTCCCCAGCCTCGCCTCACTCGCCGACGGCGTGTGTGTCCCGTCCGATCATCATGACAGCCATGGAGACGGACGCCTCGACGGGGACGGAGACGACGACGACGGAGACGCCGCCGACGACGACGATGGACGTCGCACACAGGGTGCGCGCGCGCGACGCGACGCGATGGACGCGGCGCGCGCGCGGTCGAGGATCTGTGACGACGGATGACGATCTCGAAGACGAACGACTGACGGTGTGATGACGACGCGCGCAGCTCGCGAGATGCGTGGGAGACGTGGAGAAGAGCGTGAATGAAAAGGGCGAGGCGCGGTTCGTCGCGCGGGCGCTGCGAGAGGTGCGTGTGGTGTCGTGAGAGATGCGAAAAGTCGTGTGCGATTTCGAACCATTTTCGGCGTCGGCGCGCTCGAAGACGACGCGAGACGCGCGCGATGACTGACGCGATGTGTGATGACGATGATAGACGGCGACGGCGCGACGGGAGTTTACGAGCGCGAACGTGCTGGCGTTCGTGCGCGCGGTGTTGCCCGAAGGGGAGACGAGGACGGCGCTCGAGGCGCGGTGCGAGGCGAAACCCGCGGCGAAGAGAACGCGAGGGGCAAAGGCAGCCAAGGGTGGTGACGACGAGGGTGAGATTGATGTGAGCGACATAGTTCCGTGCGCACTTCCGGAGGCGGAAGTGTACGCGTACTTGATAGTTTTGATGTACCTCATCGACGGCGAACGCGGCGAGGACGCCTTGGCGTGCGCGGAGGAAGCCGTCGATAGAATCAGACAGTTTAACCGACGAACGATGGATGTTCTCGCGGCGCGGGTGTACTTTTACTACTCGCTCGCGTACGAGCGTTTTGGTTCGCTCGAAAACGCGCGCGCGACGCTCTTGGCGCTGTACAGAACGGCGGCGTTGCGTCTCGACGAAATCGGGCAAGAAACCTTGGTCAACCTATTGTTGCGCAACTATTTGCACTACAATCTGTACGACCAGGCGGAGAAGCTTCGATCTCGAGTGACGCTTCCGCAGTCGCGATCGATTCAGCAGCAGTGCAGGTACGCGTACTATCTCGGTCGCATTCGGGCCGTGCAGTTGGAGTACAGCGAGGCGAAGGAGTACCTGACGCAGGCGTACCAAAAGGCGCCGAGCGCGGCCAAGGCGTTTCGTTTGGAACTGTTGAAATGGATCACCATCGTGCGTTTACTCCTCGGTGAGATCCCGGAGAGGAAAGAGTTGACGCAGTCAGAGATGCGCACGGCTTTGACGCCGTACTTTGATCTCGTGCAAGCGGTGAGAATGGGGGATTTGTCGTCGTTTCAACGCGCGGCGGAGACGCACGGGACGACGTTTCAGCGGGACAAGTTGAACAATCTGATCACTCGTTTGCGCGCCAACGTCATTCGAACCGGTCTCACGCGCATCAACACCGCGTATTCGCGGATTTCGCTCGAAGACGTCGCGGAAAAGCTCGGTCTCCCGAGCGCTGAGGACGCCGAGTCCGTCGTGGCCAAGGCCATTCGCGACGGCAACGTCGATGCCGTCATCGATCACTCCGCCAAGGTTATGTATAGCAAGGAGACCACAGACGTGTACAGCACGAACGAACCGCAAAGCGCGTTCCACGTGCGCATCGCCTTTTGCCTGGACACGCACAACGAAGCCGTCAAGGCGATGCGATATCCGCCCCAAAAGGACAAGGCGGCGCCCGCCGCCACGCGAGGTTCCGCGGACGTCGAGACCGCGCTGGATTTAGACGATTTGGACATGGACGACGACATGATGGGTGATTTCTTCTAGAATGTTCTAATCAATACAATTGCCTCACGACAGACGATTCCGCGGTCTCTATTTATTTTCTGCCCTTTTTGCCAGACTTTTTTCTGTTCCCAACCTTGTCCGCCTTCTTGCCCTGGCCCGGCGCCGGTCCCGCCGCCGACGCCACCTGCTTCACGTACTCGTCGAACACCATGTGCTGCGTCATGTACTTTGGGTTCGTGCTCGGCTTCCCGTTCTCCCCTCGTTCTGGATGTTTCTTCACGTACGCCGCGATCGCCTTGAGCAACTTCCCTCGCGTGTTCAACTCTGGGTTCACGAACTCACCGTCCTCCGTCTTCCACTCCACGCGCAGCCGACCGCGACACCAGAAATCTCTCGAGTAACACTTATCCTCCAACTCGCACTTCATTCCGAGTCCGCGCTCGCACGCGTCGAGCATCTCCAACGGGTGCGGATGTTCGACGCAATCATCGAGCGCGATGCGTCGTCCGCGCGCCGTCGTGCGCGTCGAGTCGATGTACGGTGGGTACACGACGACGCGCTCGTCGTGTTTCCAAATCATCGGTTGGCGCGTCGTCGACATGGCGCGCGCGCGGAACTCTGATGATGCGTCGGACGCGTCAGAGCTCGGCGGCTCGAGCTCGGGCGCGATGAGTCGCGACGAGCGCGCGCGAGCGTCGCTCGAGGCGTCGACGTCGTCGTCCGCGACGATGGCGCGATCGGGGACGGACGATCTCATCGCCGGCGTCGTCGCCGGCGCCGCGTGCACGCTCGCGGGACACCCGTTCGACACGGTGAAGGTGTTTTTACAAGACCACGCCGCCAAGGGGGCGCGCGCGCACACGACGGCGAGCGCGACGCGGGAGATATATTCGAGACGCGGCCTTCGCGGTCTCTACGCGGGCGTCGCCGCGCCGTTGATCGGGGCGAGTCTGGAGACGGGGGCGAATTACGCGTGTTTTCATCTTATTCGCGAAGGCGTGGCGTTGGACGCCGCGGGGGGAAGGGATGGGTTCGCGTCACGTTTGGGCGCGTCCGCGGTGTCGGGAGCGATCGCGGGGGCGGCGATGTGCGCCTTCTTGACGCCGTTCGAATTGGTCAAGTGTCGAGCGCAGGTGGGACAGGGGGGCGGACGCGCCGTCGCCGTCGCGCGAGAAATCATCGCCCAGCGAGGCGTCGGCGGTCTCTTCAGAGGGTTCACGCACACGATGATGCGTGAGGTACCCGCGGGGGCGGTGTACTTCGCGTCGTACGAAGCTTTACAGACGATGTTCCCGCGCGCGAGACGTTCGGAGGATGTCACGCGGGCGGCGTTTGAAGAGCAAAACGCTTCTGGTGCGCGCTTTCGTGCCCGCTTCGTCTCGTCTCGACTCTTTTCGCGTCGTCTCTTTTCGCGTCGTCTCGTCGCGTCCGACGCGCGTCGTTCGCACACTCAACACGCGCGCTTTCACCCACCGCGCAGGTTTGTTTCTCGAAGCGCTCGCCGCGGCGTCGTGCGGCGGCGCCGCCGGCGTCGTCACCTGGCTCGCCGTCCTCCCTCTCGACAACGCCAAAACCATCTACCAATGCGAACGTCCCGGCGGTCCTCGCGACCTTCCACCCCTCGACCTCATCCGCCGTCTCATCACCGAGCGCGGTTTTCGCGGTCTCTACCGCGGCGCGTCTCCGGTCATCGCGCGCGCGTTCCCCGCCAACGCCGCCCAGTGGCTCGCGTGGGAATTTTCGTCGCGCGCGCTCTGGTCGCGCCGCGCCGCCTCGTCCGACGACGACGCGTAGAC
>Ga0181581_10002695_pt1 | contig 13933 bp, 9 predicted proteins | sample 071ome_22_FD_132433 | JGI IMG/M metagenome (GOLD analysis project Ga0181581, IMG submission 132433) | Coastal salt marsh microbial communities from the Groves Creek Marsh, Skidaway Island, Georgia - 071404AT metaG (megahit assembly) | ecosystem: Environmental > Aquatic > Marine > Intertidal zone... | reverse complement strand
TGATGTTCGTGATCCAGCGCGTGCTGGAAGCCGACAGCAAGCTGACCCTGCTCGACCAGAACAAGGTGATCCGCCCGCATCCGAGCTTCCGCCTGTTCGCGACCGCCAACACGGTCGGCCTGGGCGATACCACCGGCCTGTATCACGGCACCCAGCAAATCAACCAGGCGCAGATGGACCGCTGGAATATCGTGACCACGCTGAACTACCTGCCGCACGAGCAGGAAGTGGATATCGTCGTCGCGAAGTGCCCGGAATACGACAATCCCGAAGGCCGCGAGAAGATTTCCGCCATGGTCGAGACCGCCGACCTGACCCGCGCCGGGTTCGTGGCAGGCGACATCTCCACCGTCATGTCGCCGCGCACGGTCATCACCTGGGCCGAGAACTCGCGGATATTCGATTCGATCCCGCAGGCGTTCCGGGTCACGTTCCTGAACAAGTGCGATGAGGTCGAACGGCCGACCGTCGCCGAATACTACCAGCGCTGCTTCGGCACCGATCTGGAAGACTCGGTCATCCAGGCAACCGCGGCCCAGTAACGGCGAGGCGGGAAAGCCCGATGGCCGGAGGCAGAAACAGCAACGACGGACCGATGGAGGAATTCCTCCGCGTCACCGCGGCAGCGATGCGTGCCGTCTCGCGTGAGCCGGAACTGACGGCGTCCTTCACACCTGACCAGCCCAGCATGCAGGGGGGCGAGGCCCGCCTGCCACTGCCGGCGCGCGACCTGCCGGCGGGCGATGTCAGCATCGTGCGCGGCGAGGCCGACTCCATGGCGCTGCGCAAGCGCTATCACGACGACGCACTGCACACGGCCAAGGTACCCACCGCACCCTCCGCGCGCGCACTCTATGACGCCGTGGAACAGGCCCGCGTGGAGGCCATCGGCGCACGTCGGATGTCCGGCATGGCCGACAATCTGGGCGCAGCGCTGGAAGCGCGCTGCCGCGACAAGGGCTTCGCCCGGGTCACCGAGCGCGACCAGGCTCCGATGGCCGACGCGGTCGCCCTGATGGTCCGCGAGGCACTGACCGGTGTCGAGCCGCCGCCGTCGGCGCGCATGATGGTCGATCTGTGGCGTCCGTTCATCGAATCCAAGATCGGCGAGTCCCTCGAAGGCCTCGACGACGAGCTCGACAACCAGGAAGCCTTCCAGGACGTCGTCCGCCAGATGATTTCCGACCTGGGCCTGGCCGATGAGGAACTGGCCGCCGAACCGGACACCGACGAGGAATCCGGCGACGACCAGGAAGAGGCCGAAGGCGAATCCACCGGCGAGGGCGAGGCCGAGGGCGAAGCGCGTTCGATGGACGGGGCCGGCGAGGAGGACGACGCCGGGGCCGAGGCCGAGGAAGTCGAGATGCCGTATGAAGACGGCGACGGCGACATGGAGCCGGGCGAAGGCGACGAAGATCCCGACGCGCCGGGCAAGCCTTGGCGGCCGCCGGAGTACGGCCATAACCAGGGCGAACAGTTCGTCTATGGCGCCTTCACGACCGAATACGACGAGATCGTCGATGCCGAGGAGCTATGCGATCCGGACGAACTGACGCGCCTGCGCCAGCAGCTCGACCAGCAGCTCGGCCACCTGCAGAGCGTCATTTCGCGCCTCGCCAACCGCCTGCAGCGCCGCCTGATGGCCAAGCAGACCCGGACCTGGGAGTTCGACCTGGAGGAAGGCCTGCTCGACACGGCCCGGCTGACACGCGTGGTGACCAGCCCCTCGCATCCGCTGAGCTACAAGATCGAAAAGGACATGAACTTCCGCGACACGGTGGTCACGCTCCTGATCGACAATTCCGGTTCGATGCGCGGCCGCCCCATCTCGGTCGCGGCGATGAGCGCGGACATCCTGGCGCGCACGCTTGAACGCTGCGGCGTGAAGGTCGAGATCCTCGGCTTCACCACACGCGCGTGGAAGGGCGGCCAGGCCCGTGAGAAGTGGCTGTCAGCCGGCAAGCCCGCCAATCCGGGCCGCCTGAACGACCTGCGACACATCATCTACAAGTCCGCCGATGCACCGTGGCGCCGGGCCCGCAAGAACCTCGGCCTGATGCTGCGCGAGGGCCTGCTGAAGGAAAACATCGACGGCGAGGCCCTGCTCTGGGCCCACAACCGGCTGCTTGCGCGCCCGGAACAGCGCCGCATCCTGATGATCGTGTCCGACGGCGCACCGGTGGACGATTCCACCCTGTCCGTGAACGCGGGCAATTATCTGGAACGCCATCTGCGCCAGATCATCGAGTGGATCGAGACGGTCTCGCCGGTCGAGCTTCTGGCCATCGGCATCGGCCACGACGTGACCCGCTACTACCGGCGCGCCGTGACGATCGTCGATGCGGAACAGCTGGGCGGCACGGTAATGGACCAGCTCGCCGAGCTGTTCGATGAGGAAGACGGCGCAAGCCGCGGCCGCGCACAACCCCGCCGCGTCGCCTAGCCGTCCGAAACGCGATATAAGGGCGTATGCGCAATTCGCTCGCTCTCGCGGTCCTCGCACTCGTTCTGGCCCTTACCGCCCCGGTTGGCGGCGCCTCGGCGCAGGTGCGCGCCATCGACCTGCACAGCGGCATCAGCACCCAGAACCGGGTGGTCCGCCTGCTGTGGCGCGGCGGTGTCGAGCTCGATTTCCAGAACCCCCGCTTCGGCGGTGTCTCGGCCATGCAGATGGAAGCGGGCGGACGCACCGCCTACCTCATCACGGACAGGGGTGACCTGGCCGAGGTCGCGCTGGACTACAACGCCGCCGGCAATTTGTCCGATGCGCGTCTGGTGGAGATTCGCGGCGTGATCGGCGCGGGCGGACGCGGCAGCGATTCCGCGATCGAGGCCATCGCGCGCATGCCCGACGGCGGCTGGCTGGTCGCATTCGAACGCAATCACCGGCTGATGAAATTCCCCCGCTCTGTCGAGCCCCTGCAGTCGGTCCCGCAATTGCTGACCACGCCCATCGGCCTGGAGCGGGCCCGCTCCACACGCGGTATCGAGGCGGCATCGGCCACCGAGGACCGCAAGATCCTGCTGATCGGCGAGGATCTGCCGACAAGCCCGGGATACACGTTTGCCTGGCTGGGCGACGGGGCAAGCTGGACCCCCATGACCTATGCGTTGTATCCGCCCTACAAGCCGGTCGGCGCGTCGATGATGCCCAACGGCGACATCATGGTGATCGAGCGGCGCGGCACGCCGCAGAACCCGGGCGGCACCCGCTTCGCGCGGATCAACAAGCGTCTGCTGCGCCCCGGCGCGCCCATCCAGACGAACGAAATCGCGCGGCTGGAGCCCCCCCTATGTGACCGAAAACTTCGAGGCGCTCGCCACGATCTCGGGCCTGCAGGACCAGACGCTGATCTTTGTCGCCAGCGACAACGAGTTCTCGACCTCGCGCCCCACTGTGCTGCTGGCCTTCGAACTCCTGTTCTAGCTCAGCCCTCGACCCAGTGCTTCCACACGGCGGCGTAGTCGTCCGCCTCGATCGCCCCGCGCACGGCGGTCATCAGCCGGTTCATGAAGCGGATGTTGTGGACCGCCAGCAATTGCCCGGCATTGGGCTCACTCGCCTTCACCAGGTGATGCACATAGGCGCGCGAGACCGTGGTGCAGGTGGCGCAATCGCATTCGGGATCGACCGGCCCGTCATCGGTGCGGAACCGCGCGTTCTTCAGGTTGATGAAGTCGCGTCCGTTCTCCGTCTCCCCGAGGCCCGGGCGGATATAGGCGCTGCCGTGGCGCGCCAGCCGCGTCGGGTTCACACAGTCGAAGGTGTCGATGCCTTTCGCCGCGCCGTTCCACACATCGCGCACGCTGCCAACGCCCAGCAGGTGAATCGGCCGCGACACGGGCGTCGCCGCATTCAGCGGCGCCATCGCCATGGCGACGACCTCGTCCATCTCCGCCGCGTCTCCGCCGAGGCAGCCGCCGACCGCGTAGCCGAAATAAGGCTGCGCCGCCGTGAACTCCGCGCTCTCGCGCCGCAGGTCCTCATAGACCCCGCCCTGGGTGATGCCGTAGAGCGCCTGCGGGCCCGCCGAACCTTCCGATGCACGTCCGAACTCCGCGATGGAGCGTTCGGCCCAGCGGTGTGTCAGCGCCATGGAGTTGGCGGTGTAGTCGCGGTCCACGTGGTAGGGCGTACACTCGTCCAGCACGAGGATAATGTCCGCGCCGATGCCCCGCTGGATGCGGATGGAATCTTCCGGTGTCAGGGTGATCTTCGCACCGTCGATATAGGACCGGAAGGTCGCGCCGTGCTCCTCGATCCCCAGCAGCGAGGGATCGCGCGTGCTGTTGCGGTTGCCCTTGATCTCCTTCGCGCCGCTGCCCTGGCCCAGCGAGAAGATCTGGAAGCCGCCGGAATCGGTCAGCATCGGCCCGTCCCAGCCCATCATCTTGTGCAGCCCGCCCATCTCGGCGATGCGCTCGGCTCCCGGCTGGAGCATCAGGTGGTAGGTGTTCCCCAGCACGATCTGCGTGCCCTCCGCCTTCGCCTGGGACGGCCAGACGCCGCGGATCGCACCGCGCGTCGCACAGAAGATGAAGGCCGGTGACTGGATCACGCCATGCGGGGTCGTCAGCACGCCCCGCCGTGCCGCGTTCGGCCAACCGGCGTCGGCGGTGACGTTCTTCGTCACCTCAAACGAAAAGCCTGGATAGTCGCTCATGGTCCCCGGGTCTCAGCATATACGCAGGCGCACAGCAAAAAAGCCCGCGAAACGCGGGCTTTCTCTAAACGGCGGAAATGCCGGTTCAGTTCGCGGCAGCCGCACTTTCCAGATCGCGCTTCAGGCGGCGCAGTTCGCGCGGAAGCTTGCTGGATGCGGTATCGCGAAGGAAGGCATCGACGCCACCCTTGTGCTCGATGGTGCGGATGGCCCTCGCAGTCAGGCTCACGCGCACACCGCGCGACAGGGTCTCGCTGTAAAGCATGGTCGATTGCAGGTTCGGCAGGAACCGGCGGCGGGTCTTGTTGTGTGCGTGACTGACGTTGTTGCCTGTCATCACACCCTTGCCCGTAATGGCACAGCGGCGCGACATTATCTCGCTCCATGAATGAGTTGCGCGCCCCGGAAGGCGCGTTGGCGGCAGTTTTTAGGCGAAGCGCCCGGTGGGGTCAAGCCAAACGTCACGACCTTTTTACGCGGTTTCAGCCGTCGCGAAACGCCTCCAGAAGCATCTGCGCGGCCGCCGACGGGGTCATTTCCGTCTCGGACACCCGATTTTCCAGTTCGGCGAGCAATTTGCGCACATCGGGATGCCGCCGGAAGGCGGATAACAGGTTCTCATCCACCTCCCCCCACATCCAGCGCCGGGCCTGTTCGGCGCGGCGCGCCTCGAACGCCCCGGACGAGCGCATCAGGGTCGCGAACTCGCCGATCCGGTCCCAGACCTCGCCGATTCCCGTGCCTTTCAGCGATGAACAGGTCAGGACGGGCGGAATCCAGTCCGCCGTCGTCGGATGCAGGAGGCGCAGCGCGTTGGCGTATTCGGAGGCCGACCGCCCGGCCACATCGGCCAGGTCGCCATCGGCCTTGTTCACCACCACCATGTCGGCCAGTTCCATGATGCCCTTCTTGATGCCCTGCAGCTCGTCGCCGCCGCCCGGCAGCAACAGCAGCAGGAACATATCGACCAGATCTGACACCGCCGTTTCCGACTGGCCGACGCCGACGGTCTCGACCAGCACCACGTCGAAGCCGGCTGCCTCGCAGGCCAGCAACACCTCGCGCGTGCGCCGTGCGACACCGCCCAGTGTGCCCGCTGTGGGCGACGGGCGGATGAAAGCATCCGGATTGCGCGAAAGCTGTTCCATGCGGGTCTTGTCACCGAGGATCGATCCGCCGGTGCGCCGCGAGGACGGATCGACGGCCAGCACGGCGACCTTGTGGCCCGCCGCAATGACGTGCTGGCCGAAAGTCTCGATGAAGGTGGACTTGCCGACACCCGGCACCCCGGAGATGCCGACACGGATGCTGTTGCCCGTATCCGGCAGCAGGGTTTCCAGCAACCGCTCTGCATCCGTGCGGTGGTCGTCCCGGGTGGACTCGATCAGGGTGATCGCGCGCGCCAGCGCACGCCGGTCGCCGCTACGCACCTTTCCGGCCAGTTCCCCGATATCGCTGTTGCCTGACGCCATCGCCCCGTCCCGGTTTTCCGCGCGCAACCTAGCGCGTGTCCGTGCGTTTTGTCAGGGACGGTGCGCGCACCGGCTTGCCGTCCACCGGCGACGACAGCACCAGCGAACTGCGCACCGGCCCGATCTTGCGGAACCGCGAGACGACATCCTCCAGATCAGCCACCGACCCGACCGCGACCCGGATCAGAAAACTGTCCTCGCCGATCACGTGATGACACTCGACGACCGCGTCGAGGCTTTCCGACAGGCCGGTCACGCGCCGGAAGTCCTGATCCGCCACCGTCAGCCGAAGAAAGGCCTCGATGCCCCGCCCCACAGCGGGACGCGCCACCCGCGCCGCATAGCCGGTGATGACGCCTGCCGCCTCCAGCTTGCGGATGCGCTCGGCCACGGCCGGCGTGGACATGCCGACACGCCGCGCGATCTCACGGAAGGACAGCCGCGCGTCCTCCTGAACGACATCGAGCAGATTTCGGTCTGCCGGATCGAGCGAAACTTCCATTTGTAAGGCCATGCCCCTCACAGAAGGTCAAACGCATCCACAAACCCTTATACATCTGCCATACAGATATAATAAACACAATAATTATTACATTTATTAAAAATAATTCCCCTTTCACATGACAACCGGCAGGCCCTCCGGGAGACACGCCTTACAAACGTCAGAAACATCGAAACAGTCCGGAAAATCGGCTATTTGTGGCGGTCCACCGCGCGCGAAAGCAGCAGGTAGGCCTTGCCGACATCGGCTGTCAGCAGGCTGGCGCTGAGGAGTTCGTCCGGGTCCGCGTCGCCCGCCTGGGTCAGCAGGCGCTCGAACTCCCGCAGGTAGCGGATCGCCAGCGCCCGGAACTCCTGATCTTCCTCATAGAGTTCGCGCACCCGTGCAATGGCCACAGGCTCACGCACCCGCGCGGCGATCTTGCGCAGGGCCACCGTCCGGTCGCCCCGGCTGAACCGGCGCGCCGCCTCCTGCGCACCGTCGCCATCCATGATCCGGTCAAGCTCGACCCCGACCGAGCCCAGCGTGTCGAGCACCCGGTTGACCGTGTGCAGCAGCACGCCGCGGTTGGCGTCGATGGATGCCGCGCGCACCTCTTCGGTGTTGCGCACGGCCTCCTCCGCCGCCTCGATCAGTGCGTGTTCCTGCATGCGGAAGGTGGACGCCAGCGTTTCGGCCCGTTCCGACACCTGGTCGATGGCTGATTGCATGTCACGCGCCTGCTCTCGCAACTGGTCGCGCAGGGACTCGACCTTGTTTTCCAGGCGGTCGGTCGAATGGGCGAATTCACCTGTGTGCTGCTCAAGGGTCTGGATGACCTTCTCGGCGCGTTCGACCGCGCCCTCCCCGGTCTCGCGCAGGCTCTCGCCCCGCTCTGCCAGCACATCGCCCAGCGCCCGCCAGCGTTCGAGGATGCCTTCGACCGTCGTCCGTACCTCGCGGCCCCGGTTCGACAGCATCTCCTCGGTCTCCGCCGTGGCGCGGCGCATCTCCTCGGTGCCGGTGGTCAATTCCTCACGGCGCTGACGCAACAGACTGGCCACGTCGGACATGCCTTCACGCGCCGTGCGGGCACTGCCTTCCAGCACCTCGCTCTCGCGCTGAATCATGTCGCGGACCTCGCTCAGGCGGGCCAGCGATTCCCCGGCGGCCTGCTGCAGGGCTTCGGTGTGCTGGGTCAGGGATTCGCCCAGCGCCTCGGCGCGCGCCCCCGCCGTCACGCTGGCATTGGTCAGCTCCTGGGACTGGCGGCGCAGCGCGTCGTGCACCGTGCGGGCGGCCTCGTCTGCACTGCCGGAGGCTTCTGTGACCGCTTCGGAGGCCTGGTTGATCGTGGACCGGAAGGCGGCCAGACGTTCCTCGATGTCCGACGCCACATCGGTGAAATGCTGGCGCTCGCTGCCCAGCTCCTCGCGCACCCGCCGCACGAGCGCGCTGGCGCGCTCTGCCGCCTGGTTCATGTCCTGTGAACCCTGGCCCAGGGTCTCGCGTACGGCGTTGATCCGCGCCTCGGCGGCGTCGGCGGCAGCCTCAAGCGCGGACTGGTGGCCGAGAATGTCCTCGCGGCTGCGCTGGGCACGGGCCACGGCCTTGTCGATTTCCGCGCGCATGGTCTCCGCGTTCTCGGCGAAGGCCTCGCGCACATCACTGCCCGCGGCGGTCGCCAGTTCGGTCACGCGCGTCAGGGCGCCCGCGGCCTCACGCAGTTCCGAGGAGATATGCTCTGCCCGCTCCGAGGCGTCGCGGGCCACGATCTCCAGCGTCTGCGCTTCCTGCCGGAACGCCTCGCCCAGCGCCTTGCCCTTCCCCTCGGCCAGACCGGTCGCGTCGGACACCTCACCTGCATAGGCGCGCAGCCGCTCGCCCATCTCGCCCACCTGGGCCAGGTTGGCGGCCGCCTGTTCGGCCAGCAGATCGGCCTCAGCCCGCAACCGGTCGATCATCGCGTCAGCTTCCTCTCGCGCCCCCGCGAGCGCACCTTCCAGCGCCTGCGCCGTCTGCGCGACACTGGCGGACGTGGCTTCAGCGGTTTCTCGCGCGCGCAGTGCGGCCTGGGCCGAGACCTCTGCGACATGCGCCGAGACGGCCTGCGCCAGCCGCTCGAAGTTGGTGCCGGTCTCTTCCATGCGCGTCGACAGTTCGCGCGAGACCTCTTCCGAACGCGCGCCCGCGTCGCTCGAGAGTTCCTCCAGCCGCTCACCGGCCCGCGCCACCGCCGCCTCGAATCCTTCGGCAACTTCGGCGGCGCGGCGCTCCAGTTCATCGCCGACCGCACGTGCATTTGCCAGCATGCTGTCGGGCGAGCGGGAAATTTCACCCGCGATCTGGGCGCCGGCCTCACCGATTGCCGTACTCGCTGCATCGGTCTGGACCCGCACCGCCTCCACCACGTCGCGGGTCTGTGCCACGACAATATCGGCCGCCGCGCGGATGTCCTCAGACGCGGAATTGCCCGCGCCGCTGACCCGGCCGACCGTGTTCTCGACGGCCTGCCGGAAGCTCGACTCGATCGCGTCGATCTGGCCGCGCATGGATTCGATCAGTTCCCGCAGCGACCCCGTCGCCCGTTCGGAGGCCTGATCGATGGCCAGCGCCTCGTCCCGACCGGTGCCGCGGATCTTTTCCATGTTGTCGGCGATACGCGCCGCCGTCGCGGACAGTTCCTCCGCCTGGGCACGCAGGGTCTCCCCGGAATCGACGGCGCGCGCACGAACCGAATCCGCAACCTGCTCGAAGTCGGCGATTTCCCGGTCGAACCCGCCGCGCAGATCATCGAGCTGGGTTCGCGCGTTCGCAACCGCGCTTTCGAGTGCCTGGGCGTAGGCGAGCAGTCCGTCGCCAATTTCCGTCAGCCCGGCCGCCGCACGCCGGTGCGGATTCTCCATCCGCCAGATCTGCTGCTCGAGAACGGAAATGTCGTAAGACATCTGGTTGTCGCGCACCGCCCAAGCGGCCAGCGCAAAAAACAGGACGGGCGGCACCAGCGCACCAGCGATCAGCGCGCCGATCTCGTGCGGCAGGAGTTGAGGGACGAGAGAGAATCCGACCGTCGCGCCCACATACCAGACGCTGAGCATCACCCAGATGATCGCCAGAGCGGCCAGCGTCCAGGCCAGGATTGTCGGCAGGATGCTGCGCCCGCCGGCCTGATCGTAGGAATTCAGGGCCGGCTGGCCAGCCCCACGGTACCCGTCATCGCCCTCGTCCGGCCACGCCCCCTGATTGTCGGACATGGGATCAGGCAGCCGCGCGTCGGTTCCGGCGGATCATCTCGACCACCTCGCCCGCCGCCGCCGGAATGTTCGTGCCCGGACCGTAAATCGCAGACACACCAGCGGTTTTCAGGAAATCATAGTCCTTGGCCGGGATCACGCCGCCGCAGATAACGATGATGTCGTCGGCCCGCTCCGCCTTCAGCGCCTCGATGAGCTGCGGAACAAGCGTCTTGTGACCGGCCGCCTGGGTGGACACACCGATTACATGCACGTCGTTCTCGACCGCCTGGCGCGCGGCTTCCTCCGGCGTCGCGAAGAGCGGGCCGATATCCACGTCGAAGCCCAGATCTGCGAACGCCGTCGCGATCACTTTCGCACCCCGGTCATGCCCGTCCTGGCCAAGCTTGACCACAAGCATGCGCGGGCGTCGGCCCTCTTCCTCTGCGAAAGCCTCGATATCGGAGACGACCTTGGCGAAGCCCTCGTCGTCCTCATAGGCCGAAGCATAGACGCCCGAGATGGATTTGACCGTCGCCTGATGGCGCCCGAAGACTTTTTCCATGGCGTCCGACATCTCCCCGACCGTGGCCCGCGCGCGTGCAGCATCGACACAGGCCGCCAGCAGGTTGCCTTCGCTGGTCTCCGCGATCTTCGTGAGCGCGTCCAGCGCGGCGGTGCAGGCGACACCGTCGCGTTCGGCGCGGATACGTTCCAGCCGCGCAATCTGGGCCTCGCGCACCTTGGTGTTGTCGATATCCAGCACGTCGATTTCCTCGACCTCGCTGGGCTGAAAGCGGTTCACGCCAACGATCACGTCCTCGCCCCTGTCGATCCGGGCCTGTCGGCGCGCGGCGGCCTCCTCGATGCGCAGCTTCGGCATGCCGGATTCAACAGCTTTGGTCATGCCGCCCAGCTCCTCGACCTCCGCGATCAGCTTGCGGGCCTCGACGACAAGGCTGTTGGTCAGGCTTTCCAGGTAATAGGACCCGGCCATCGGATCGACGACGTTGGTGATCCCGGTCTCGTGCTGGAGGATGAGCTGGGTGTTCCGCGCGATCCGGGCCGAGAACGGCGTCGGCAGCGCCACCGCTTCATCGAAGGAGTTGGTGTGCAGCGACTGGGTGCCGCCCAGCGTCGCGGCCAGAGCCTCGATCGTGGTGCGCACCACGTTGTTATACGGATCCTGCTCGGTCAGCGACACGCCGGATGTCTGGCAGTGGGTGCGCAGCATCAGGGAACGCTCATCCTGTGCATCGAACTCGTCGCGCAGCAGGTGCGCCCACAGGAAGCGCGCGGCGCGCAGCTTGGCGATCTCCATGAAGAAGTTCATGCCGATGCCGAAGAAGAAGGACAGGCGCGGCGCGAACTTGTCCACGTCCAGCCCGGTCGAGCGGGCCGCGCGCACATATTCCACGCCGTCGGCCAGCGTGAAGGCGAGCTCCTGCACCGCCGTCGCGCCTGCTTCCTGCATGTGGTAGCCGGAAATCGAGATCGAGTTGAACCGGGGCATGTGCTCGGCGGTGTAACCGATGATGTCCGCGACAATCCGCATCGAAGGTTCGGGCGGATAGATATAGGTGTTGCGGACCATGAACTCCTTGAGGATGTCGTTCTGGATGGTCCCGGACAGTTTGTCCTGCGACACACCCTGCTCCTCGGCCGCGACGATATAGTTCGCCATCACCGGCAGGACGGCGCCGTTCATGGTCATCGACACGCTCATCTCGTCGAGCGGGATACCGTCGAACAGGATCTTCGCGTCCTCAACGCTGTCGATGGCGACACCGGCCTTGCCCACATCGCCGACGACGCGTGGATGGTCGCTGTCATAGCCGCGATGGGTCGCCAGATCGAAGGCGACCGAAAGGCCGCGCTGCCCGCCTTCCAGTGCCTTGCGGTAGAAGGCGTTGGATTCCTCGGCCGTGGAGAAGCCCGCATACTGACGGATCGTCCAGGGCCGGCCCGCATACATGGTGGCCTTCGGGCCGCCGATGAACGGCGCGAACCCCGGCAGGCTGTCACGCCAGGAAATGTCCTCCAGATCCGCCGCCGTATAGACGGGACGGATGTCGATCCCTTCCGGCGTGCGCCAGACGAGATCGTCCGGCGAGCGGTCGCGCAGTTCCTTGTCGGCGCGCGCGCGCCATTCCTCGAGGGTATTCTTCGGAAATTCAGCCATTTACCGGCTCATGCACTGGTGAGCGATTGGCGGAAAGTATAGTCGGCGGGGAAGGACGGGTCTATCGAACGCCCGTTAACCAGACGTGACGCGCAGGAATGGCACCGGATCCTCGAATCCGCGCAATTCCGCGCTTTCGCGCGATGCCGCGAGCCCGGCCAGCATCTCCGTGACCGCAGGGTCGTCTGCAAAATTCTGCGAAAGGACGATATCGCCGCCCCGGCTCTGGCCCTGCAGGCGCGCGGCCATGTTCACCGTGCTGCCGAAATAATCGAGCCGGTCATTCAGCGTCACCGCGATGCTGGCGCCCTTATGAAGGCCGATCTTGATGGTCACGGCCTTTTCACGGCCGGCCTGGGCGGCGTGCTCGACATTGAACCGCTCGACCGCCGCCTGGATGTCGATGGCCGCGGCCAGCGCCTGTCCGGGGTCGGCGAAGGCGGCCATCACCGCATCGCCGATGGTCTTCACGACAGCGCCGTCATGGTTGCGCACGATCTGGGTCAGCACAGCGAAGTGATCGCGCACGAGGCCGTAGGCCCGCGCGTCCCCGATTGCCTCGTAGAGCGCCGTGGAGCCGCGCAGATCGGTAAACATCAGCGCCACGCGGCGGATCGCCACCTCATCGCCCGGGCGCAAAACCTGGTCCGAGAACAGGTCGCGGAAGGCCTGCATCATGGTCACACGGTCCGCCGTCAGCGCATCGCGCTCCCAGGTCAGTTCCTCGATCACGAACACCCGGTCGTGCGGCGCATGGTTCGTCAGGACCAGCTTGCCCGGCGCGGCAGGGCCTCCAGCAGCCACCGCGTCAGTGGACACCATGACTTCAGGGAAGCCGCCTCCGTCATATTCAAAGCTTGTCTCCGGCCCCGCCTCCAGTGTGCGCAGGCGATACGGACCGGGCGCGAAGGCCGCATCCAGCTCCCGGCTTTCCCCCGCACGCACCGCAATCTGGGCCAGCACATGGGGCGTGCTCATGGGACCGAACAGGCAGTACTCCCCGAAGGCGATAGGGCGGATGCCCGGTGCTGGCTGAAAACTGAGTTCCACGTTGCGCGAGAAATCGCGTTCGTAGTCGATGTTGCAGGTCCCGCAATGCGCACCGGTCGGCAATTCGTCCAGCCCGTTGGAGATCGACTTCGCCACACGGCAGCGCGGGCACAATATGTCCCAGCGCAAATCGAGCAGGCCCGCACGTGTCGCCTCCAGACACAGCTCGACCACGTCACGCTCCGGCGCGCCCCAGCGCCGCGCCAGTTCCAGCGGGCGGAGCTTGACCACATCGACTTCCTGCCCCGTCGTCGCCAGCTTTGCGAGACGCTGTGTCAGGCCATGCCCATGGGGCGACGCCTCGATGTGATCGACCGCGCGAGCAAGGCGTTGCCGCGCACCCTCGTCCAGAACCGGCGGCGGCACATCGAAGGGTGTCTCTCGCTCACCGGAGACGAACATCTCCACCTTGCGGACCATTTCGCCGAAGGTCTTTCCGGCCGCCTTGAAGAAAACCGTGCGCAGCGCGATTTCACCCAGCAGCCCGCTCGCTTCCGCTTCAAGCGTATAGGTGCACCTGCTGCCCGCGCCTTCCGGCTCGAGCCGCAGATGCGCGCACAGCTCCTTCAGCGGACCCCTGGTGAAATGCCGGCGATGTTCGAACCACCGGTTGGCAATCCAGTTCACCGGCTCCTCACGCCACTCCAGGGTCATTCGCCCCTGCTTGCCACGCCCCTCGAACAGCACAGAGCCGTCAGGCATGGGCGTTTCGACGATGTCGTGCTTGGGCAGTCCCGCCACCTCGTTGAAGCGTGCCGTGTCCGCGAAATGCGGCCACAACGCCTCGGGCGGGTGATCGAATGTCCAGATCCATTGGTGGCTGTGAACAGCCATGCGGAACTCTCCTGCGG
>Ga0181581_10002675_pt1 | contig 13995 bp, 10 predicted proteins | sample 071ome_22_FD_132433 | JGI IMG/M metagenome (GOLD analysis project Ga0181581, IMG submission 132433) | Coastal salt marsh microbial communities from the Groves Creek Marsh, Skidaway Island, Georgia - 071404AT metaG (megahit assembly) | ecosystem: Environmental > Aquatic > Marine > Intertidal... | reverse complement strand
TAACGGTTAATAAGTCAGAATAAATTTCTTTCAATTTTTTAACCTTTTAAGATATATTTGATATAAAGGAAATACCTATGAAATTTATCGTCTCAAGCGCTACATTACTCAAAGAATTACAAATCTTAGGAGGTGTTATCAATGCCACCAATACACTTCCAATATTAGACAACATTCTTTTTGATATACAAGAAAATCAATTGACCCTTACCGGATCAGATCTTGAAACCACCTTGTCAACATCGATTACCATAGAATCGACAGACAAAGGGATTGTTGCGTTGCCCGCACGACTTTTGATAGATATGTTAAAAACGTTTCCCGAGCAACCGCTAACCTTTGTCAAAACGGCCAATAATACGTTTGAAATTAGTACCAATAATGGAAAATATGCGTTGGCCTATTTTAACGGTGAAGATTTTCCAAAAGTACCCAGTCTTCCAGATGCTGCCAAAACCGAACTAGAAGGTGATGTTTTGGCAACCGCTATCAATGCCACCCTATTTGCAGCAGGCAATGATGATCTGCGACCCGTAATGAGTGGTGTGTTTTTCCAATTCGGTACCGATGCGCTAACTTTTGTAGCTACCGACGCCCACAAATTGGTTAAATATACACGAACAGACCTTAAAGCAGCGCAAAATACCGAATTTATAATGCCCAAAAAACCCCTGCAACTGCTCAAAAGTATTTTGGCAGGTAGTGAGGAGTCTGTAGTTATCGAATACAATGATAGTAATGCGCAGTTTCGATTTGACAACGCTACCCTAACCTGTCGCCTGATCGATGGGAAATACCCCAACTATGAAGCCGTAATTCCTAAAGAAAATCCCAATCTAATGGAAATTGAGCGGGTGCCCTTTCTAAACTCCGTTCGACGTGTAAGTATTTTTTCAAATAAAACAACCCATCAATTACGCTTAAAAATTGCTGGAGCAGCCTTGCAAATCTCTGCTGAAGATTTTGATTATAGCAACAAGGCCGAAGAGCGATTGGACTGTGACTATAAAGGTGATGATATCCAGATTGGGTTCAATTCACGCTTTCTGATTGAAATGTTGAATAATCTTCAGGCGGAAAATGTGCAATTGGCCATGTCCCTTCCCAATAGAGCAGGAATTATTAGACCCCTAGATGGCCACGAGGAAGGCGAACAAATCACCATGCTTGTAATGCCCGTTATGTTGAACGACTAAACTATGGTTTATTCGGCACTGATCGAAGCGGTAAGCCTTTTGTAAACACCGCCTTCTAGCTTGGATCGAATGCCAGCAAAAGCGTCCAACGTAATCTTAATATCTTCCATATTGTGGGAAGCTGTTGGAATTAACCTTAATAAAATCAATCCTTTAGGTATAACGGGATATACTACTATAGAACAAAAGATACCATAGTTTTCACGTAGGTCTTTTACCAGTGCCATTGCTTCTGGAATACTGCCCTTGAGATATACAGGCGTAACACAACTTTGGGTTGTTCCTATATCAAAACCATTTTCTTTAAGCCCCGATTGCAAAGCATGAACGTTTTCCCAAAGCGTTGCTTTTAATTCTGGTTGGGTGCGCAGCATATCTAAGCGCTTTAGGGCGCCTACAACCAATTGCATTTGCAATGATTTGGCAAACATTTGAGAACGCATGTTGTATTTTAGGTAATCAATAATTTCTTTGTCAGCAGCTACAAAAGCACCTGTAGAAGCCATCGATTTTGCAAAGGTTGCAAAATAGACATCGATGTCGTCTTGAACACCTTGTTCTTCGCCGGCTCCTGCTCCTGTTGCGCCCAATGTGCCAAACCCATGAGCGTCATCTACAAGAAAACGAAATTTATATTTCTCCTTAAGGGCTGCAATCTCTTTGAGCTTGCCCTGCTCACCTCGCATTCCAAAAACCCCTTCTGAAATTACAAGAATTCCACCTCCAGATTGTTCTGCTACACGTGTTGCTCGCTGTAAGTTTTTTTCCAAACTTTCGATGTCATTGTGTTTGTAGGTAAAACGTTTTCCCAAATGCAAACGAACACCGTCAATAATACAGGCATGCGCATCCACGTCATATACAATTACGTCGTCTTTAGAGACCAAGGTGTCTATTGTTGATAAAATACCCTGGTATCCAAAATTGAGAAGATAAGCTGCTTCTTTGTTAACAAATTGTGCCAGTTCGTCTTGAAGCTGTTCATGCAAGGTTGTGTGACCAGACATCATCCGTGCCCCCATTGGGTAGGCAGAACCATAGTCTGCTGCTGCTTGTGCATCCACAGCGCGTACGTCTGGGTGGTTGGCCAGACCGAGATAGTCATTGACACTCCATGTGATCACTTCTTTTCCTCTAAATTTCATCCGGTTAGAAATGGGTCCTTCTAACTTTGGAAAAACAAAATATCCTTCTGCTTGGTCGGCCCATTTTCCCAAAGGGCCTTTGTTTTCGATTATACGATCAAATAAATCACGAATCATTTTTCTTGGTCTGATTTCAATAAATATTCAGTTTCATTGGGGGATTTGTCGGCTTGTTTATCGAAAAATCCTTGAGCTTCCATCCATTCATCATTATAGATTTTACTCATATAGCGCGAGCCATGGTCTGGAAAAATGATGACTACATTGCTCGCTTCATCAAAACACCCCATATCGTTGAGCTGTTTTGCAGCTTGCATTGTAGCACCTGAGGTATAGCCCACAAAAAGTCCCTCTTTATTGGTTATTTCTCGAGCAGTGTGGGCACTGTCATAATCGGTTACTTTCTCAAAATGATCAATCACCTTAAAATCGGTAGCTTTAGGGATAAGGTTTTTCCCCAGCCCTTCGATACGATACGGGTAGATTTCTTCTGGATCTAACTCACCCGTTTCATGAAATTTTTTGAGAACAGACCCATAGGCATCTACACCATAAATTTTGATTTCTGGGTTTTGTTCTTTCAAGAATCGTGCACTTCCTGATATAGTGCCACCTGTGCCACTGCTGGCAATCAAATGGGTGATTTTGCCTTCGGTTTGTTTCCAAATTTCAGGACCGGTAGTACGATAATGCGCTTCGGTATTTAGCACATTAAAATATTGATTGATATAGAATGAGTTATTGATTTCTTCGGTAAGCCTTTTGGCAACTTGATAATAAGATCGTGGGTCATCGGCAGCAACATGGGCTGGGCATACATAAACTTTTGCACCCATAGCGCGTAGCATTTCAATCTTGTCTTGAGAAGATTTGGAGGTCACTGCCAAAATGCAATCATAGCCTTTAATCAGTGATACCATGGCTAGGCTAAACCCTGTATTTCCAGAGGTTGTCTCGATTATCGTATCACCCGGCTTGATTAAACCTTTTTCTTCAGCAGTTTCTAAAATATGAAGAGCTATACGATCTTTGTTGGAATGTCCTGGATTAAAAGCCTCGAATTTGGTAAAATAGTTCCCTTTTAAATTTTCAGCTATTTTGTTGAGCCGAATCAAGGGTGTATTACCTATTAATTCGAGAAGGTTATTGTAAACTTCCACTTGAGATTTTGTCAATCAATTTGATGGATACAAATTTAATGAAAATTATCGGGATTTAATTTCCAAACTCCAAATCAAGAATAAAGGCGTATTTTTTTGCCAGCTCTTTTAAGGATTCGAAACGTCCGGAAGCCCCACCATGACCAGCTTCCATATTGGTGTCCAACAGTAAAATATTGGACCCCGTTTTGGTCACCCGTAACTTAGCAACCCATTTGGCGGGCTCCCAATATTGGACTTGCGAATCATGAAGTCCTGTAGTGACCAACATATTTGGATATTCCATCTCACGGACTTGGTCGTAAGGTGAATACGACAACATATAGTCATAATAAGATTTGTCATTGGGATTTCCCCACTCATCATACTCTGATGTAGTTAATGGTATTTCATCATCCAACATTGTAGTGATCACGTCCACAAAAGGGACCGCTGCAATTATCCCATTGTAGAGTTCTGGAGATTCATTGACCACTGCGCCCATAAGCAATCCTCCGGCAGATCCACCGTATGCATAGAGATGCTCGGGTGCGGTCATTTGTTCTTGTATTAGATGTTTCGAACAGTCTATAAAGTCGTTAAATGTGTTTTTCTTTTTAAAAAGCTTACCGTCTTCATACCATTGACGTCCTAGGTACTCGCCACCGCGGATGTGTGCAATTACATAGACAAAGCCACGGTCCAAAAGACTGAGTCTTGAGCTTGAAAAACCCGGATCGATTGTGCTGCCGTAAGAACCATAGGCATATTGCAAAATGGGAGTCCCTGAAGTTAGTTTGGTGTCTTTGTGATAGACCATCGACATAGGAACTTTGACCCCATCGCGTGCAGTGGCCCATATACGTTTTTCGATATAATTATTTTTGTCAAAATCGCCACCCATAACCTCCTGCTCTTTTAAAAGCGTCGTTTCTTGCGTGGCCATGTCAAATTCAAAAACCGAGTAGGGTGTTTTTAAGGAACTGTATCCATATCGAATTTTTGAAGTATCAAATTGCAAGTTCGTTGATATAAAAAGCGAATACGTTTCTCCTTCTAGCGGAAGAAAATAGTCGGTGCCGTCCTCCCATGATTTTATGCGAATACGACTCAATCCGTTTTGTCGCTCTGTCACCGCCCAATAGTCTTTAAAAAGTTCTAAATCCTCTAACAATACATCCTCGCGATGTTCCAAAATTGTTTCCCAGTTTGAAGCCGCGGGGGTGTCAATTTTGGTACGTATCAATTTATAATTGGTGGCACCATCTTTGTTGGTCAGGATATAAAAATAATCTCCCATATGGGCAATATCATACTCCAAGCCTCGGGTTCGCTCTTGGACCATCTTAAAATCACCTAAGGGGTTGTCTGCCTTCAAAAATTGAGCCTCTGTTGTTAGTGTGCTAAAGGAGTTTATAAAGATATATTCGTCCGATTTGGAACTACTTACATATACAGAAAAAGTCTCGTCCTTTTCTTCAAAAATCAATTTGTTGTTGGTTGCAGACCCCAAAATATCATGACGATGTATCGCCGAAGATCGTAAGGTGATTTCGTCTTTTACTGTATAAAACAAATGCTGATTGTTTGCAGCCCATGCAGTACTACCGGACGTATTCGGAATTTTAGTTTCAAGCAATTGGCCACTTACCAAATCCTTGACATATAGAGTATAAAGTCTTCTAGAAACCGTGTCAACTGCAAATGCAGCTTTGGTGTTGTCTGGGCTTATACTGATGCCCGACAATTGAAAATATGATTGCCCTTCGGCCATTTTATTGCAATCAAAAAGCAACTCTTCGGGTGCCGTTAAGCTGTCTTTTTTGCGGATATAGATGGGATAATCTTTTCCTTTTTCATAACGGGTTATGTACCAATAGCCGTTGTAAAAATAAGGGACCGAATTATCGTCTTCTTTTACACGTCCCTTGAGCTCATCAAAGAGTGTGTTTTTCAGATCATCTGTATGGGCGGTTATTTTTTGATAATAATCATTTTCACGCTCAAGATAGTCGATAACTTCTGGGTTATCCCTTTCGCGAAGCCAATAATAAGGGTCAATCCGAATATGGTCGTGCTTTTTTAGTTGATAGTGAACGCGATCGGCCATCGGAGGGATTATTGCTTTGCTTTCTTTCATAGTATGTGGTTGATTACACGAGGTTGTAAAAATAGTGCAAAGAACAACAAAGTAGTAAGGGATTTGATTTTTCATTGAGACAGTGTTTAAAAAGAAATCGATTTCAATATACGTATAAAATGATTGTGATGTTCGAGGGTATAATCGCGATGTGTTACAATTCTAATTTTACCTTTTCCCAATTGAATCAATCGCACCCCATGGGTGGCTAGGTTAGCAATGAATTGGTTATCGTCCAGCCCTTCTTTTAGGGAAAATATGACAATATTGGTTGATACGGGTTCGACCTTGGAAACAAATTCGAGGCCTTGTAAAACGTGTTCTATTTCTTTGGCTTTTTTATGGTCTTCGACCAACGGTTTTCTATGATGTTCCAAGGCATAGCTGGCCGCTGCTGCCAGATATCCCGCCTGACGCATTCCTCCTCCCAAAACTTTACGGATACGCAATGCGGATTCCATTGCCTTCTCAGATCCAATCAACATTGAGCCTACAGGACACCCCAATCCTTTGCTAAAACAGACCGAAATCGTATCAAATATGTGTCCATAGGCCACGGGGTCATCATTAGTTGCCTCTAACGCATTCCACAATCGCGCACCATCGAGGTGTAAACTCAGGTCGTGTTCAAGGCAAACTTCTTTAATTTTTTTGATCTCTTCAAAATCATAACACGCCCCTCCCCCTTTATTGGTGGTGTTTTCTAAACATACCAGTCGTGTTTTGGGGCTGTGGTAAAAATCGGGTGGATTTATAGATGCGAGCACCTGTGATGCATTGATTCTTCCGCGGTCTCCTTCTATGAGTTTGCAAGAAACGCCACTGTTGAAACTAACACCACCGCCTTCATAATTGTATACATGTGCATAGTGATCACAGATCAATTGGTCTCCGGGTTGGGTATGTAGCTTAATTGCCGTTTGATTTGCCATTGTCCCAGAAGGAAAAAACAAGGCTTTCTCCATACCAAATAACGCAGCAACGGTTTCTTCAAGTTGATTTACTGCATGATCTTCTTTAAAAACATCGTCACCAACTTGGGCCACTAACATGGCTTGTAACATCCCCTCTGAAGGACGAGTTACGGTATCACTAATAAGATTTATTTCCATAAAACTTCAAAGTCACAGGCCATACTTCCTATAGGTGAACCATCAGGTATTTTAGGTACTTCTACAGCTTCTTTTAGCTGGTAGTTGGTCAAATAATTTGAAATTCGTTTACTAAAGTAAGAAGCCTGTGCCAGCGTCTTATTTTTTGATAGTTGCTGCTGCAAATTTTGCAATTGATTAAAAACCGTCGCACGAACACTACTGGGAACTTCAGCGGCGTGCCCCAATTCCATCAAATGCTCTAGGATATTCGCTTGTACAATTTCTTGTATGCCCTGTGCATACCCATTTTGAATTTTTTTGTCAAACGAATTGGAAAGCAATTGGTCAATTGCAGCTGCCAATGACAACTGATTTGGATCCATATAGGCTTGTTGTTGGAGTCGTGTAGCCCTTTGGGGGTGTAATAACATCCCTAAAATGGCGTCAGAAGTAGTGTGTGCAAGTGCAAACGGGTCAAAGGTTATCCCTGTTTGTGATTGAAAACTTTCTCGAGAACGAGGTGCGCCAAAAGCGCGCGGAGGTAAAACAGACAACAACGAACTGGGTAACATCAACGCATTTGGTTCCAACGTTTTAAGCAACGCAGCGAGGGCTTTTCTTTGCGAAGATGCGCCAACTGTTGATGTTCGATAATCAATGGCTCCTTTTACAGCATAGTCGTAGTCCACACCTCCAACGAGTTTTACGGCTGCTTCTACCTGGTAGCGATGCAATAAATAGATAGGAACCATACGATCCTCGAGCTGGGTATAGCTTTCGTTGTCGCGCAAATGGTTTAACGAAAGTCCCTCCAGTGCTTGCTTGCGAATCTGCATCAGCTGGTTGAGTTCGGTTACTGCGTCCGACCCGTTGTCCCAAAGATGTGCAATAGGATGCACCCCGCCTATTGGACGGGCGTCGCTATCTGATATAAAACGAAATCCATCACGCGCGCTTTGAGCAAGCAACGAATTAAGTGCTTCGGTTTCGTTGGTGCCTGCTGGAAATTCAGAATAACTATATGCAACACTAATTTTGTCCCAATCGCCTATACCCGTATCATAGGCATTCGCATAGGAGATTTTGTCTCCTTCTAGCTCCAATGTCGGATGGGGATAGTCCATGACAGAGGCACGGTTCTTCGCACTGGCAGCAAAGTTGTGTGCAAAACCAAGTGTATGCCCAATTTCATGTGCAGAGAGTTGTCTGATACGCGCTAGGGCCATTGCCAATGCGTCATCATTTTTTTGCCCATCAACTTCAAAAGGGTTCTCCGTCAAGCCGAGTGCAATCATATAATCTTGTCGGATACGCAAACTGCCAAGGCTGACGTGCCCTTTGATGATTTCTCCTGTTCGGGGATCGACCACACTTGCACCATAACTCCAGCCTCGAGTAGAGCGATGAACCCATTGGATGACATTATAACGCACATCTAAAGGATCGGCATCTGCAGGCAAAATTTTTACCTGAAAAGCGTCCTTATAGCCAGCAGCTTCGAAGGCCTGATTCCACCAACGCCCTCCTTCTAATAATGCAGAACGGACTGGTTCTGGTGTACCGTTGTCCAAATAATAGATTATGGGCTCTACCGCTTCGCTAATTGCTGCAGTGGGGTCTTTTTTCTCCAATCGATGCCGAATTATGTAATGCTGAAGTGTGCTTTCACTTACAGGAGTGGTATAATCATAAAAACTAAAGCCAATGGCACCACTGCGAGGATCAAATTTTCGAGGTTTGTAGTTGTTGTCGGGCAATGCAACAAACGAGTGATGTTGATTCACCGTAACTGCATCCGAAGTGGGAGCAACAGACTGGATCCATCCTCCTGTGGCTTTTCCAGTAAACGTAAGCATCACGTCAAATTCAACATTTTGAGGAAAAGCCTTAGTACGCTCTAATGAAATTGCAGAACGTGTAGCATCAATCCGATAGCTGCCTTGCTTTGAACGCTCCAAACGTTGGGCAACACCATGCGCGTCTTGCATTAGAAAAGGGGTTAAATCTATGGTGATTTTGCCCTCTTTTTCTTCGGCAATTGGAAAACCAAAAAGGACCGATTTGGCAAAAGCCTCTTCTATGGATTTTTTTTCCAAAGGATTGGTAGAAGTAGAACGGTATTTATAATTGGGTTGTACCATCAAAATTTTATTGCCCGCACGCTTAAAATAAACGATACGCTCGTTACCAAGTTGACCTCGATCGAGCCCGATATCATTGCTGCCGATACCCTTACTCAAACTATTTATATACAAAAATTCGTGCTCTAGCTTGGTGATTTCTAAATGGATTTGATCTTTTTCTGGGAGGTATTTAAAATTAAAGTATCCATTGTATTCAATTACGCTAACATGCTCTTTTTCATGGTTTTGTGTTTCTATTTTGTTTTTAGAATAACCTTGCGCGGGTTGCACTAAAAAAAGTAGAAACAAAACAAAGGTGGTCAAAAATGTTTTCATTAGAATTTAGATTTTCATTAAAGCTAAAAAAAATTAAGACATTCCGTTTACACCCTTGCCGAAAACCGTATTTTTGAAAAAAACTTTTTTATGATAAGCCAAGAACTACATAAAGCGCTTATTGAACGCCTGGGTGCGTTGAGGAGGTATCTTTGACATCGATGCCAAAAAAATAGAAGCAACCAATCAGGAAGAAAAAACCCTTGCACCCGATTTTTGGGACAATCCACAATTGGCAGAGGCCCACATGAAAACGCTCCGAAGTATTCAAAAATGGATCAACGATTTTGAAAATTTGGTTGCGTTGATGGATGATCTGGAGGTGCTCATTGAATTTCAAAAAGCTGGAGAAGTAGCTGAAGACGAAGTCGATCATCATTATCAAGTTATCGAGCAGCATTTTGAAGACTTAGAATTCAAAAACATGCTCTCCGAAGAAGGAGATGTACTCAGCGCTGTATTGCAAATAACCGCAGGTGCTGGTGGAACCGAAAGCTGCGATTGGGCACAAATGCTCATGCGAATGTACTTGATGTGGAGTGAAAAAAAGGGATATAAAGTCCGAGAACTCAACCACCAACCTGGTGACGTCGCCGGTGTAAAAACCGTCACAATAGAAATCGAAGGTGATTTTGCCTTTGGTTGGCTCAAAGGCGAAAACGGTGTCCACCGTCTGGTTCGCATCTCACCCTTTGACTCCAACGCCAAACGGCACACCTCTTTTGCTTCGGTTTATGTTTACCCGTTGGTCGACGAAAGCATCGAAATCATCGTCAATCCTGCAGACATCAGTTGGGAAACCATGCGCGCAAGTGGTGCTGGAGGACAAAATGTCAATAAAGTAGAAACCGCTGTACGATTACGCCACCACCCGACCGGAATCATAATCGAAAATTCGGAAACGCGCTCACAACTCGACAACAAAAACAAAGCCATGCAATTGCTCAAATCACAGCTTTATGAAATTGAATTACAAAAGAAAATGGCCGCACGAGATGCCATAGAAGCAGGCAAAAAGAAAATCGAATGGGGCTCTCAAATTCGCAACTATGTCATGCATCCCTACAAGCTGGTCAAAGATGTGCGTTCTCAAGCAGAAACCGCTGATGTAGAAGGGGTTATGAATGGAGAAATTGATGCCTTTCTCAAAAGCTATTTGATGCTTATGGGACAGAAAAACGAACATAAAAATCTGTAGTTATGCAAATAAAAAACATCATATTTGACCTAGGCGGCGTATTGATTGATTGGAATCCCGAATATGTATTCCTAGATGTTTTTGAAGGTGATCGAAAAAAAATGAAGTGGTTTTTTGACGAAATCTGCACCTTCGACTGGAATGAAAACCAGGACGCGGGCTATCCCCTTGCTCAAGCAACCCAAGATCGTATCGCACTTTTTCCGCAATATGAAACATGGATTCGCATGTATTATGGACGCTGGGAAGAAATGCTTGGTGGACCCATAGCAGAAACCGTTGGACTCTTAAAAAAATTGATCGACCACCCCAACTATCGGGTGGTGGCACTAACCAATTGGAGTCACGAAACCTTTCCGATTGCTTTAAATCGTTTTGACTTTTTACATTGGTTTGAGGGCATCGTGGTATCTGGTGAAGAGCAAACCCGAAAACCGTTTCCAGAAATCTATACCACAACATTAAACCGTTTTGGATTCAACGCTCAAGAGTCGCTCTTTATCGACGATAATCTTCGTAATGTTGAAGCTGCAGAAGCATTAGGTATTTTTGGACATCACTTCAAATCACCCATGCAATTGCAGCAGTTTTTAGAACAAAACAAGCTTTTATAGGCTACCCCAACCAACCTTCTCGATCCAAACTGCGGTATTGTATGGCTTCAGCAATATGGCTTGCATTTATCCTTTCAACTGCTTCAAGGTCTGCCAATGTTCGCGAAACTTTAAGAATACGATCGTAAGCACGTGCCGAAAGTCCCAGTTTTTCCATGGCGGTTTCTAACAGCTTTTTTGAAGCTTGATCGAGAACACAATGATTGCGTAATTACTTGGGACCCATTTGCGCGTTGTAGTGCAAAGCATGATGGCTAAAACGCTTGGTTTGAATTGCGCGAGCCGCCACTACCCGCTTTCTGATTTCAGCAGAAGAGGTCGTTTTTTTGACATCGATCATTTTGTTAAAAGCCACAGGGTTAACTTCTATGTGCAAATCAATTCGGTCTAACAACGGTCCTGATATACGTGACAAATAGCGTTCCATCTCATAGGTCGAATGCCGAGCGGATTTGCCATCATTAAAAAAACCAGAGGGGCTCGGGTTCATGCTGGCCACAAACATAAATGACGCCGGATAGGTAATGGTATATTTGGCTCTAGAAAGTGTTACTGCACGATCTTCTAGAGGTTGTCGCAGTACTTCTAAAACGCTTCGTTTAAACTCTGGTAGCTCATCAAGAAACAAAACGCCATTATGTGCCAGAGAGATTTCACCGGGCTGCGGATAGCTTCCTCCTCCTACCAAGGCCACGTCAGAAATGGTGTGATGTGGAGCTCTAAATGGACGTTGTTTGACCAATCCCACACGATCACGAAAACCAAGCACAGAATGTATCTTAGTGGTTTCTAAGGCCTCATTAAGATTCATCGGAGGTAAAATTGTTGGCAACCGTTTGGCCAACATCGTTTTCCCCGAACCCGGCGGCCCGATCAAGATGATGTTGTGTCCGCCAGCGGCAGCAATCTCCATACATCGTTTGACCCCTTCCTGTCCTTTGACATCACTATAGTCCAATCCAGAAGCGGTAGATTGACTTTCAAACTCTTTGCGTGTGTCCACAACGGTTTTGTCTAACTTTTTTTTACCTGAAAAAAAATTAATAACCTCACTTAGGTGGCCTACCCCGTAGACGTGTAGCTGATTGACAACTGCAGCCTCCGTGGCGTTTTCTTTTGGCAAAATAAACCCTTTATATCCTTCGGCTCGTGCTTGAATTGCTATAGGCAGCGCCCCTTTTATTGGACGAATAGCACCGTCTAAAGCAAGCTCGCCCATGATGATGTATTCTGAAAGTTGATCGCCTTGTGTCTGTCCCGAGGCCACCAAAATACCAAGAGCAATGGGCAAGTCATAGGCAGAACCCTCTTTCCGTAGATCCGCAGGCGCCAAATTGATGGTAATCTTTTTTCCAGGCAATTTAAATCCAATATTAGCAAGTGCTGCAGCTATTCGATAATTGCTTTCTTTTACGGCATTGTCCGGTAATCCAACTAGATGATATCCGATGCCCTTGGCAATATTTACTTCGATGGTTATGGTATGTGCTGATATACCAAAAACAGCACTGCCGTAGGTGGCTGTAAGCATGTAGGTTGATTTGGAACTGAAAAGGTATAAAAAAGTGTGTTATACTGGGATAGCAACACTTATTTTAACAAATTATCAGCGGCTTTCAGTCCATTTTCGAGCCAGTCGCTAAAATCAGAAATACTGCTGTATTGTATGGACGGACCAAGAAGTTGACCATCAGGGGTCATCAATATATAATAAGGCTGTGAAGCGGTTTTGAAATTGGTCCATTGAAATGCGGCCCATTTTTCTCCCACTGTATTTATGTTAAGCACAGAACCATTGGGTTGTTCAAACTTAAACTGGTCTTCAATGTCGAGCGGTTTACGATCGTCCACATAGAGTGATATTAGGACCACCTTATCCATCAACAAAGGGTATATCTGTGGATCAGACCAGACATTTTCTTCCATTTTTCGGCAATTGACACAAGCCCAACCCGTAAAGTCTAATAAAATTGGTTTTTGCTGTTCTATGGCTGCTTGAAGACCTATTTCATAAGCTTTATAACAATTGAGATTTAGTGGACAATCACTGTCTTGAGCGCGGTAGCTATAAAACTCCGGTGGTGGAAAACCACTAAGGGATTTTAAGGTGTTGGTCTCCGCAAAAAGTCCACGAGCCAAATAGGCCGTAAAAACAAGTGCCAGTAGCGCAATCAATTTTCTTCCGTTAGATAATCTTCCTTTTATATCGTGTGGGAATCGAATGACCCCAAAAAGGTAGAGCGTTAACAAAACAGAAAGCAAAAGCCAAATTCCAATAAACAATTCACGCTTGAGAATCCCCCAATGCCCTACTAAATCGGCGTTGGACAAAAACTTTAACGCTAAGGCAAGTTCCAAAAAACCAAGAACTACTTTGAGCTGTGTCATCCACCCGCCCGATTTGGGAAGACGATCCAAACTTTTGGGAAATAATGCAAAAAGAACAAAAGGAAATGCCAATGCTACTCCAAAACCTAACATCCCAACGCTTAACTGCGTTGCGCCTTGCGCATTGGATAATGATCCAGCCAACAATGACCCCAAAATAGGGCCTGTACATGAAAAGGAAACCAAAGCAAGCGTGAGGGCCATAAAAAAGACGCCTATTACTCCCTGAAATTGCGAGGCTGCATCGGCCTTTGAACTCCAAGAACTCGGAAGTGTCAACTCATAATAACCAAAAAAAGAAAATGCAAAAAACACAAAAACAACAAAGAGCACTACGTTTAAAACAACATTAGTCGCTAACGTATTTAGTAATTGTGGATTTAGGCCTTCCAAAAAATGAAAAGGCAGGCTGAGTATGATGTATATCAGAACAATAAAAAAGCCATACAAAAAGGCCAATCCTGTTCCTCGGGCTTTCGAGGCCGATTGCTTTACAAAATAAGAGACCGTAAGCGGAATCATTGGAAATACACAAGGTGTAAGAAGCGCCAAAATACCGCCCAATAAACCCAAAAGAAAAATATTAAGATAGCCTCCACCAGTATCGAGATCGTTAGCTGCT
>Ga0181581_10002670_pt1 | contig 14010 bp, 14 predicted proteins | sample 071ome_22_FD_132433 | JGI IMG/M metagenome (GOLD analysis project Ga0181581, IMG submission 132433) | Coastal salt marsh microbial communities from the Groves Creek Marsh, Skidaway Island, Georgia - 071404AT metaG (megahit assembly) | ecosystem: Environmental > Aquatic > Marine > Intertidal... | reverse complement strand
GCTGGTGGCTTCGATACCGATGGCTGAAAGCCGACTTGATCCGATGGCCTTCGCCGATCTGGCCGACGGTCAGATGAGGCGTGTCGAGGGTCTAGGGGAGCACGGCGTGGTGGTGTGTCGTGTCGGTGGCCAACTCTTCGCAGTCGACGACAATTGCACCCACCGAGACGCACGTTTGTCCGAAGGTCGGCTGCGTCATCACACTCTCACGTGCCCGTTGCATGGCGCGCAATTCGATGTACGAACCGGCGAAGCCAAGGGACCACCAGCTCCTTGTCCGGTGACGACCTGGACGATCACCGAGTCGTGAGCGACGCGAGTCGCAGAATGCCTACTCAGATGGCCGAAGCTCCGGTCTCTCCGGTCCGGACGCGAATCACCGTTTCCACGTCGGTGATCCAGATCTTGCCGTCACCGATCTTGCCCGTATTGGCCGCTGCCGCTATCACGTCGACGATGCGGTCGACGTCGGGAGCATCGGCCAAGATTTCGAGCTTCACCTTGGGAAGGAAGTCGATTTTGTATTCGGCACCTCGATAGGTCTCGGTGTGTCCACCTTGACGGCCGAATCCTCTCACTTCGGTGACGGTGATGCCGACGACGCCGGCCGCCTTCAATGCTTCTTTCACGTCGTCGAGTTTGTATGGCTTGACGATTGCGGTGATGAGTTTCATGTGTGTCTCCCTCATGTCTCGTACGAACGTCGGGTCACGAACCCGAATGGTAAGCGGTTTCGCCGTGCTCGGACAGGTCGAGTCCATTGGACTCGGCCTCGGCGCTGACTCGGACACCGATGGTCTTCTTGAGCACGATCATGATGAGATACGTGATCACGAACGACCAGACGATGGCTGCGACGTTGGCGATCACTTGCTCGAGCAGGAGCTTGCCGCCGCCCCCGTAGAAGATTCCTTCGTCGAACTCGCCGTCGAAGAACGACGGATTGGCGAAGAAGCCGATGAGAAGGGAACCTACGAGACCACCTACGAAGTGAACGCCGACCACGTCGAGTGCGTCGTCGTATCCGAATTTACGCTTGAGTCGAACGGCGTAGCAGCACACGACTCCTGCCACGAGACCGATCACGATGGGAGCCGGTCCGGAGACGTAGCCGGCAGCCGGAGTGATGGCCACCAGTCCGGCGACCACTCCTGACGCAGCGCCGAGTGTGGTGGGGTGTCCATCTCGCTTCCATTCGACGAACAACCACGCCAACCCGGCGGCCGCAGCGGCGAGGAAGGTGTTCATGAAGGCTTGAGCGGCCTGTCCGTTGGCGGCCAGGGCCGATCCGGCATTGAAACCGAACCACCCGAACCACAGAATTCCGGTTCCGATCATGACGAGCGGGAGCGAATGCGGGGGCGAAGGATCCGATTTGCGTGCGCCGAGCACCATGACGGCGGCCAAGGCGGCGATTCCAGCGTTCACATGAATGGCCGTACCACCGGCGAAGTCGATCGAACCTCGGTCGAACAACCACCCTCCGTACACCCATTTGAAGACCGGAACGAAGACCAAGAACAGCCAAATGGGGACGAACAACGCCCATGCACTGAACTTCATACGGTCGGCCACCGCACCTGAGATCAGTGCTGGCGTGATGACGGCGAACATACCGAGGAAGGCCACAGTGGCGAGTGCTCCACCGTCGCCGGCCGTCGTGATGTCTTTCAGAAAAAACGAGTCGAAGTTGCCAATGAATCCGTTGTCGAACGGTGTCTGGGCCAACGAGAATCCGGCGATCACCCAGAGCACCGGAACGATGAGCAGGCAGTAAAAGTTCATCATCAGCATGTTGAGGACGTTGCGACCTCGGTCCATACCGCCGTAGAACAACGCCAGGCCTGGTGTCATGAATAGAACGAGTGCAGCCGAAACCAGCACCCAGGCGAGATCTCCGCTCTCCATGGTGTCTCCTCGATCAGTTGTAGGGGCGGTGCCAGTGTGGGCAAGAAATGTTTCGGCAAGGTTTCCGGCTCTGCACAGCCACGTGAAGTAACTGCACACTGGACTTCGACCGAGCATTCAGCCGATTCGACTGCGATCATGTCGACGTCCCTGTTTCGATGGAGTGAGATGAATCAGTACTCCGAACGTCTGATCTGGACTGTGGAGTCGACAGTTCCTGTGTGGTTGCGCTCGTCGTTCGACCGCATCGTGTCGTCTCAGGGACTCGAAGTCGCAGTCGACTCCGAGCTTCGAGATCAAGAGATCGGCCGAGCCGTCGACTGGTTGATGTCTGAACTTCGAGATCTGCTCGGATCAGAACCCTGGGAGCAGCGACGCAATCCTCTCGACCTGCTCCGACAGTCCACAGTTTCGGTGTCACGTGAACTGGAGCGACTTGGCGCGCGACCGGTGGTTCGTGACGAATTCGAAGAGCGGTCGTTCCCCGACGACATGTTCGCTCTGTGTCCGGCCACATGGATCGACGTGCATCCCGACCTCCATGAAGTCGGACTCGAATGGGGAGCATGGAAGGCGGCGGCAATCATCTCCCGCAGGAGGACGACGGAGGAAAGGAGTGACCTCCCGTGAATCGACGATCCGAGCTGATTGCTCATTCCTCCCTTCAGGGGATGAGGTTCGCTCGCGAACTGTGTCAGGTGACTGACGAATGGCTCGGTGATCTCTGGATGCGGGCCATCGAAGCCGTTCCTCTGAAGAAGCGGGCAGCGCTGGTGGCCATCGGTGGATACGGCCGAGGCGAGCTCGCTCCGTACAGCGACCTCGACGTCGTCCTTCTGCACGACGGAGTGAAGAACATCGACGAGTTCGCATCGAAGATCTGGTATCCCATCTGGGACGCCAACGTGAAACTCGGTCATTCGGTCAGCACGATCAAGCAGATCGTCGACCTCGCTCGCACCGAACTCGACACTGCGACAGCGATCCTCACGGCACGGCACGTTGCGGGTGACGAAGAATTGAGTCGTGAGTTGCGCGAGACCGCGGTGAACACATGGAAAGCATCGACGAAGAATCGCCTCCCCGAACTCATGCGGCGTGTTCGGGAACGTCAGGCGACCCATGGTGAGACGGCCTTTCTGCTCGAACCGAATCTCAAGGAGGGTTATGGAGGCCTTCGTGACATTCATGCGCTCACGTGGGCCGAACTGGGGGGACTCGAGATCTCGACGTCGGATCGAGCGACACTCGATGCCGGCACCGATGTGATCACATCGGTGCGAGTCGCGCTTCATCGCTCAGCTGAACGACCCAACGAAGTGCTGCATCTCGAGGAGCAGGACGCGGTGGCGGAAGCCTGTGGCTATCGCAGCGCTGATGCTCTGGTGTCGTCGCTCTCTAGCGCAGCGCGCGCGATCGCCTGGGTGGGGGACGAAGTGTGGGCGAGAGTTCTCGCCGAGAGTTCTCCGCGACGCCCCGACGTGGCCGTCGCTCCTGGCGTCGTTCTACGTCGGGGAGAAATTCACCTCGACGAGTCGGTCGACGTCGCTGCTGATCCCTCACTGGTGTTGCGCGTGGCGGCATCAGCTGCTCGACAACGCACCCGAATCGATCGTGAATCACTCGATCGACTCGCTCAGCAGAGTCCACCCATGCCGAGCCCGTGGCCGGTTGGCGCCATCGACGATCTGGTCGGACTGCTTCTCACCGGACACGATGCCATTCCCGTTCTCGAATCGCTCGATCAACGTGGTCTGTGGGTGCGACTACTTCCGGAGTGGGCACCCAATCGCAGTCGTCCTCAACGAAACGCCTATCACCGCTTCACGGTCGATCGGCATCTGTGGGAGGCGACGGCCAATGCGAGCGATCTTGCCGATCGGGTGAGTCGTCCCGATCTTTTGGTTCTTGGAGCTCTCTTCCACGACATCGGCAAGGGCTACCCCGGTGACCACAACGAGGTTGGCGTCGAACTGGTCGGGCGAATCGCACCTCGCCTCGGTATCGCGCGCGACGACATGATCGTGTTGCAGACGATGGTGCAACATCACCTCTTGCTTCCCGATGTGGCCACACGACGAGACCTCTCCGATCCGGCCACCATCGATTTCGTGATCGAGCGGGTCGGTTCACCGCTCGTGCTCGAACTGTTGCACGGCCTCACCGAGGCCGACAGTCTGGCCACTGGACCTGCGGCTTGGGGACCGTGGAAGGCCGGTCTCGTGAACGAGCTCGTTGGTCGAACTCATCAAGTGCTGTCGGGTATCGCGCCCGATCGATCGGAATGGCGACTGTTCCCGGATGCCGAAGTGTTGGAGATGATGGCGACGGGCGTGATCACCTTCGGCGTGACGACCGATTCGTTGACTGTGGTCAGTCCCGACCGACCCGGAACCTTCAGTCGTGTCGCAGGCGTTCTCACACTGCGTGGGCTCGCGGTTCTGGGTGCTCAGGCTCATTCCGACGAACAGGGGATGGCGGCCTCGCGCTTTCGCGTGCAGGTTCCGACGCACGGTCCGATCGAGTGGGAACCAGTGATCGAGGATCTGCAGCGCGCACTCCGTGGAGAACTAGCCCTCGAACCTCGTCTCGCCGAACGTGCCCGGTCCTACAAGAGGCGTCGTCGATCCGCTGGGGTCCTCGCTCCTCCTCGAGTCACCTACGTCGACGGTGTCACGTCGAATGCCACCATCATCGAAGTGAGGGCTCCTGATCAGCACGGGATCCTCCATCGGGTCACCAAGGCCATGGCCGAACTCGGTCTCGACATCCGACATGCGTCGGTGCAGACGATCGGCGACGAGGTGGTCGACTCGTTCTATGTGAGAACGTCGGCTGGTGTGCCGTTGGACGATCCACTCCACCGGGCCGAAGTCGAACGGGCAATCTTGTTCGCCCTCGGAGCGAGCGTCTGACTGGTGCGACTAGCGTCGTCGATATGAATGACGCCACGCCGTCCGACTTCACGCGCGATCTCGTGCGTTGGAGCGAGACGTTGGCCGGTATCGCTCGCACCGGTCTCGGCTTCACGCAGAACCTGTACGAACGCGAACGTTACGAAGAGGTTCTGCACGTCGCGGCCGACATCAAAGCTGCGGCTGACGAGGCATTGGCCGTTCGTCGGGAACAGGACCACTTCATCCAGGAATGGATGGAGTCAGTCGGAGAAGGTGTGCCCGGCTACGTCACGCCGAAAGTCGCGATCGGAGCCATCGTGGGCAACGACGACGGCGAGATACTCCTTGTGCGCCGACCCGACTCGGGTGTGTGGCTGTATCCCACCGGATGGGCCGACGTCGGATATTCGGCATCCGAAGTGGCGGTCAAAGAGGTGTTCGAAGAAACAGGAATCGAATGCGAGCCGGCGCAGCTTCTCGGTGTGATCGACGGTCAGCGCATGGGCTTCAGCCGCTTCGGCATGTACATGTTGTTGTTCCACTGTCGCGCCACCGGTGGTTCGCTCGAGGGTCATCCGCTCGAGACCGATGGCATCGGATGGTTCGCCGAATCTGCACTACCCGAACCGACAGCCGGTGTGCAGTGGTGGGGTCCAATGGCGTTCGCGGCCATCAGCGGCGCAAGTGGTGTGGCGACTTTCGACCCGCCCCGCGATCCGGTGTGGCGTCAGTCGTCTCCCTGACTACGCAAGAACTGTTCGACTTCCTGCATCAGCGCCTCGCTGTCGACCGGACCATCGGGCAAGGGAGTGTCGTCGCGGGGACGATCTTCCGGAGGCAGTTCTTCGAGTGATGCCTCGTCCTCGATGAGGATCTCGATGTCGTCGTCCTCGTCGTACTCGTAGTCTTCGTCGTCATCCATGTTTTCGATGCGCTCGAGATAACGGCTGAGCGAGGAGTCGCTGTCGACGAGTTGTTCGACCTGATCTTCGTAGTGCTCGACCAGTTCGGAGAGTGGCGTGTGGGGCATGTCGACGTCGAGGAGTTCTCCGAGTCGTTCGACGAGTGCCAGCGATGCCTTGGGTGACGGGATCTGTGCTGCATACGCCGGAACGGCGGCCCAGAGCGACACGCTCGACATACCGGCTCGGTGGCAGGCGTCGGCGAGCGCCCCGACGATGCCGGTGGGGCCCTCGTACTGGCTGCGACGAAGATCGAAGCGATCGATGGCTGCTTGATCGGCCGCAGTACCGAGCACCTGAGTCGGTCGATTGTGAGCGACGTCGGCGAGCAGTGCGCCGAGCGAGACCAATGTGCTGGCTCCATAGGCCTGAGCCACACCGATGATCTGCTGGCAGAAGGCTCGCCATTGCAGCGCCGGTTCGGGACCGAGGACGAGAATCAAGTCGCGCTGAGGTGTCGACACCGTCCAGAGGCTGACGGTTGGCCACACGATGTGTCGGGTTCCGGACTCCGACAGACGCACGTGTGGACGGATCGTTGCGAAATCGGTGAACGCTTCAGGATCGATCTCTGCGAGAGGAGTGGAATTCATCGTCTCGACGAGATGTTTGACGGTTCCGCTCGCCGCGTCAGCGGCATCGTTCCAGCCCGTGAAGGCGGCGATCACGTAGGGATGACGCAATTCCGGGCGCCGAATCCATCTCACGTGTTCGAGATCGGCCATTGCCAAAACGCTATCGCGTCAGAGTTCTGGTCGGACGATGAACGCGCCGAATCCTCCGTGACCGAGGACGTCGTCGAGGAGATTGCTCTCGTACACCTCGTTCGGACCCTGCATGAGATCGTTCTCGGTGGCGCCAGGAGCGGTGGTGACGAGTGTCCAGGCCTGTCGTTTGTAGGTGAGGTTGAGTGGATGCAGTCGATGGGCCTCGCGCCAGAACGGAATGGCGGCATCGTCGCCGTGCAGTCGGCGCAGATGATCACCGAGCTCGAAATTGGCCGCGGCCCGGGCTTCGTCAGAACTGCGTGGCTGACTGCGTTCGACCACTTCGTCAGGAGACAGGGCGAATGCCGACTCATTGCCCTTGTCGATCCAGTCGAGCAGGGCGGCGCGATACGCCTCGGCATCGTCGGGGATCTCCTTCACCGCCCGGAACATCGCCGTCAGATTCTCGGGCAGTCCTTCAGGGACGTCCATGTCGCGCAAGGGACTACGTTCGATCGATGCCGATTCGGCCGGCCTCACGAGGACACCGTTCTCATCGATCCAGACCGCCATCGGAATGTTGGTGAATCCGAAGGCCGCACCGGTGGCGTGCGTGGTGTCGACGACACAGGGGTGAGTCGGAGCGGCGAGCTCACTCCAGGGTCGAGCGTGATCGGGAACCACGTCGAGTGCAACGGTCACGACGACCGCTCCCTTGGCTTCGATGTCGGTGTGGAGCGCCTGCCACCCGGGCAGGCTGGAGCGGCAGCCTCAATAACTCGACCAGGCGACCAGCACCACTTTCTTGCCGCGCAGCGATGACAGAGAGAACCGCGATCCGTCGTAATTCATGAGTTCGGGATCGGCAGCGACGGCGGTGTCGAGGGCGCGCCCTCCGAGGGTTGCCGGGCCCAGTGCGTACACACCGTGCTCGGGACTGTCGACGAGGGGCATACCCAACCTCTCGGCTGCGACTCGTACGTTCACGTGATCGCCGTCGAGCGCACCGGGGGCTGGGACGCATACTTCTCCGCGGCAGAGTCCTTCGGGCTTGGGCTCCCAACCGGTGTTGCGCGCGAACTCCGACACCGGCACGGTGAGGCTGTCGAGAATCATGCCGTCAGTCTTCCACGAATCGCCACGGGTGCCTCACCGGAGACTGCGGTTCTTCAGATCGTGAGCCGCTTCGTGGAACTTGGCTCGGATCCGATCTTCGTCGACGCCGAGGACCTCGCGCTCGTCCATCAGAAGTCGGCCGTCCACGATGCTGTGCGTGACGTCGTCGGCACGCGTGGAGTACACGAGGGCGGCGCGCTCGTCGTAGACAGGTTGGGAGTGTGCCGTGTCGAGGTTCACCACGATCAAGTCGGCCCTGGCCCCCACTTCGAGACGGCCGGTCTCGGGCCGGTGCATCGCAAGTGCACCCTGACAGGTGGCCAGTTCGAGGAGTTGTTCGATCGTGAGGAATTCCACGTCGTCGACTGCCGCCTTGTGAATGAGGCCGGCGAACTTCATTTCCTGGAAGAGATCACTGGCGTTGTGACTGGCCGGTCCGTCCGTTGCCAGTCCGACGCTGACTCGCGCCGCAAGGACCTTGCGCAAGGGCATGGTGCCCGAGCCGAGCTTCGCGTTGCAGACGGGACAGTGGGCGATCTTTGTTCCGGTGTCGGCCATGATGGCGATGTCGTCGTCGTCGAGTTGCGAGCAGTGGGCGGCGGTCACGTCGGGACCGAGGAAGCCGAGCGAGTGCAACCACTGCACGGGTCGAAGTCCGTAGTTTTCGAGGCAGTAGTCGACCTCTTGCATCCCTTCGGAGAGATGCGTGTGCACGATCACGCCGAGATCGTCAGCTAGTCGCCTGACCTCCTTCCACATCTCTGCACCACACGAGTACACGGCGTGCGGTGACAAGGCGATGTGCAGGAGATCGCCGTTGGTTCGATGGTGTTCACCGACGATCGACGCGAAGTTGGCCATCGTGCGGTGCGAGTACTCGGTTCGCGGGGCGTACAGGCCGCGGTCGGCGAATCCGTAGCCGAGAGTGGCTCGCAACGGGATTTCCCTCAGCGCTTCGATCTGCGGCTCGACGTCGTATGCATCGAAGTGTTCGTTGAACGATGTGATGCCAGACTTCAACATTTCGAGGTCTCCGCAGAGTGAGGCCCAATAGAGAGTCTCGTGGTCGAAGTTCTGCTTCAACTTCCACATGGTGTCGAGCCACTCGAACAGACGGACGTCTTCGAGTAGACCACGCAACAGAACATTGGATGCGATGTGTGTGTGACTGTTGCAGAAGCCCGGCATGATCACGCGCCCCTTGGCGTCGATGACTCGTGTGGCAGACGCAGCATCGATCGAATCGACTGGGCCGACGGCGGTGATCGAGTTGCCTGAGATTCCCACCGCACCGTTGCGGATGATGGTGCCTCCATTCATGGGAATGACGACGCCGTTGGTCACGATCAGGTCGTAGGTCATGGGCGGGGCCTCAGCGCTTCGACGCGGCTTCGGCGAGTTCGTGCGGACCCGACTCGGGATAGCCCTTCAATGTTCGGACCGCCGCACTCCAGGCCGAGAGTTGGTCGATCAGTCGCGAATAACCGTCGCCGATCGCGTCGATTGCCCCACGCATCTGACCGTCGGTGTGCGTCTCCACCTGTTCACGAAGTTCACGGCCAGCCGATGTGAAGGCACCGTCTTTCACCAGTCCGCGTGACTCGAGGCGCTCGAGTGCTGCCGCATAGTCGTCTTCGCTCCAGGCTCGTGTACGGCTGTACGACTTGAGGGGCAGCCCCCAGAAGAGTTCGGTGAGGAGTCCGATTTCGGTGGCATCGAGCCCGGCCGAGATCCACGCTGCGGTGTGCGCGTCTCCTCGGAATTCTCGGAGCATGTCGCCGTAGTGCCACACAGCTCCGAGGTCGGTGTCGGGGATCGACTGGCTGAGTGCTCCGGCGAAGAGGGGTCGACCTTCGGGACGAAGAACGGTGACGGCACGTTCGAGTACCGCACGAGCATCGGCGATTCCTCCTGGCTTGGCTCCGAGTATCCGTTCGAGTTGTGAGATGGCGCCTCGTCGCCGCGCGTCGCAGATGGTGGGTGCGTCGGTGAGTGTCCAACCGGTGGTGACGGCCGGGATCACGACGAGCGGATTGAACACGGCGAAGGCGGCGGCGACCACTTCACCGGAAACCTGTCCCATGAGCGAGCCGCGGCTCGTGAAGTACGAGACCATTTCGGGCATCGTGACGCCGTTCATGAGACCGGGTGACGGCTGGAAACCGAGGGCGACGTAGTTGTCGTGGCACTCGGGGGAGAAGTACACCTGCCCGACGAAGGGTTCGAGGGCAGCACCGAGGGCCCGGGCCTTGGTCGAGAGTTCGGTCGAGTTCATGAGCCAACCGTAGGTGACTCGACTCGTACACTCGTGTCCGGAGCGACCGATGACTGCCGAAGTGACCATTTGTGAGACCGTGACCGACGAGGTCGTCGATGCGTTCGCACGCTTGATCCCGCAGTTGTCGTCGTCGAATCCGCCTCCCACTCGGTCGCAGTTGGAAATTCTGGTGAGCTCGGAGGCGTCGACCTTGTTTCTCGCTCGGGTCGAGGGTCGCATCGTCGGCTCCCTCACCTTGGCTACGTTCCGAATCCCAACCGGTGTACGGGCCTGGATCGAAGACGTGGTGGTCGACGAGCAGGCACGTGGGCACGGAGTTGGCGAGGCTTTGAATCGGGCGGCGTTAGACCTCGCTCGGGCTGAGGGTGCGATCACGGTGGAGCTGACGTCGCGCCCGAGTCGTGAGGCGGCCAACCGGTTGTATCTGCGCATGGGCTTCGTCGTGCGCGACACAAACGTCTACCGCTACACCCTCTGAAGCGGAACCTCACTCGAGAGTGGCGTAGTTGGTGGAGCGGTCGGCGGCGTGGGTGCCGCGAACTTCGTCAGCACAGGTGTGCAGATCTGCGAGGTAATGCTCTAGATGATCGACATTCGAGTTCGACACCGTGGCGTGCAAGGTGTCGGGTGGTGATTGGCGATCGTGGAACCAGCCACGTGTGAGCAGGGCATCCCCGAGTGCGAAGGCGTCGATCGGGGTCGTCGACGCCGTATCACTCGCGATGGTCAGCAGATGGAACCGAGGATCGCCGAGCACCGTCAGTCCGTCGATCGACCGCACAGCGGCCCGAATCGCGTCGGCAGTTTCGAGAGTACGACGCGTCAATTCCATGTATCCCTCGATACCCAGCGTTGACATGACTGCCCATGCGGCGGCCATCGGAAGACCCGATCGAGTGCCTTGCAGATTGGGTGAGGCATAGAAGCCACCGAGCCAGTCGGAGAACACGAAGGTCTGGTGCGCGCGTAGTTCACGATTGCGGTACACGATCACCGATGCACCCTTGGGCGCGTACCCGAGTTTGTGCACGTCAGCCGAGATCGAGTGCACACCTTCGACACGGAAGTCCCACGGCTCGACGTTGCGCCCGAGCATTTCAGCGAAGGGAAGGACGAAACCGCCCATGCACGCGTCGACGTGGCAGTTGGCGTCGACCGTGGCCGCCAATTCGGCGATCTCCGGAATCGGATCGACGACTCCTTGTGGATACTGAGGTGCTGAGCCCACGACGAGAACTGTGTTCTCGTTCACGTGCCGTGCCATGGCCGCCACATCGGCGGTGTAGTCGGATCGACACGCCACCTTGTGCACCGTCATCCCGTACATGTGGGCCGACTTGTGGAAGGCCGCGTGCGTGGTATCGGAGATCACCATCTCGGGCTCGGTCACGCCACGTTCGACACGAGCTCGTTCACGAGCGGCCAGAACGGCGACCTGGATCGACTCGGTGCCTCCGGAGGTCATGAATCCAGCCGCGGAATCGGGTCCGTGCATGAGCGACGCCGTCCACGACACCACGTCGGATTGAAGTCGGGCAAGTGACGGAAAAGCCTTGGTGTTCAGCGCGTTCTCGTGCAGGTACATGGCAGCCGCGCGCTCGGCCACCTCGTGCACGGCTGGGCCGCCGTCGTACACCATCCCGAAAGCCCGCCCCTCCGACCACTTCACATCGTCAGTACGCAGAGCCGCCAGTTCGGTGATGACGTCATCGGCCGAGCGAGCCGACCGGGACAAGGGAGTCGGAGCCATTCCCTATGTTCCCACGTGAGGGGCTCAGCGAGGTTCGGCCACCAGGATCGGAATTCGTCGAGCCGTCTTGGCTCGGTATTCGAGATACGTAGGAAACACTGCGACGCTTCGTTCCCACCACGTGTCGTACTCGTTGCCGTCGACTTCGCGGACCGTCACGGGGAAGGGGTCGGGACCGTCTTGTACCAGCACTTCATCGGGATGAACGGTCAGATTTCGGTACCAGTCGGGGTTCGAATCGTGCCCACCCTTCGACGCAACCAAGGCATAGGCCCCGTCGTGCTCGACGCGCATGAGGGCGATCTTGCGGACGGCACCCGTTTTCGCGCCGCGCATCGTGACGACGATCACCGGGATTCCACTGTCGCGCAGAGTGTTGCCCTCGCGCCCACCTGATCGCTCGTAGAGGTCGATCTGGTCGCGAACCCATTCCATCGTGCTCGGCACGTACTCACCGTCGAGGGTCGTCATGATTCGAGAGTAGACCGCACGCCGACGGATGTCGCTCATCAGAAATCGCGACTCCGACCTGACCGAGCGAAGTTGGCGGTACCTTCTTGCTGTTGCGAGGATGGGACCCGGACTGAAGGGGGCCGAGTGGGTATCAGTATCGAAGAGGCACGCGAGAGGTACCGCATCGAGCGGGAGAAGCGACTGCGCCCCGACGGCATCCGCCAATACAAGGAGTTGAAGGGCCTGTACGAGGAGTTCGACCGCGATCCCTATGTCGAGCCCGGCTTCACCCGTGACGCCGTGGTGGAAGACACCGAGGTCGTGATCGTCGGGGGCGGCTTCGGCGGCATGCTCGCCGCCGCCGAGCTCACAAAGAAGGGAATCACCGACTATCGGCTCGTCGAGAAGGCCGGTGACTTCGGCGGCACCTGGTACTGGAATCGCTACCCCAACGCTGCGTGCGACGTCGAGTCGTACGTGTATCTCCCACTGTTGGAGGAGACCGGCTACATGCCCACCGAGAAGTACGCGAAGGCCCCCGAGATTTTCGCCTACTGCCAGATGTTCGGTCGCCACTTCGACATGTATCCACACGCCCTCTTCCAGACCGAAGTGGAAGCGATGGAGTGGGATCAGTCTCGGCAACGATGGGTGGTGCAGACCTCGCGCGGAGATCGGCTCTCGACCCGTTACGTGATCATTGCCGGTGGCGTGCTGCACAAGGCGAAGTTGCCGGGAATTCCTGGTATCGAGAACTACAAGGGACGCGCCTTTCACACCAGCCGTTGGGACTACTCGTTCACGGGCGGAAGTTCGCAGGGAAAGATGGACAAGCTCGCGAATTTGCGAGTTGGCATCATCGGCACTGGTGCCACTGCGGTTCAGGTCGTCCCAAAGCTCGCCGAGTCGGCCAAAGAGCTCTACGTCTTCCAGCGCACGGCGGCGTGTGTGGGTGCGCGCAACAACAAGCCAACCGATCCGGAGTGGTTCAAGTCGTTGAAGCCCGGATGGCAGGCCGAACGACTACGCAACTTCACGATGGCGATCACCGGCGCTCAGCCGGAGGTCGACCTGGTCGACGATGAGTGGACGAAGATGCTCTGGCACGACACGAAAAAGATGCCCGAGAACGACGAGGAAGCCGCCGAACTCGAGCGCATCGACTTCGAGAACATGGAACGCATCCGCCGGCGCATCGAAGACTCCATCGACGATCCGCATACGGCAGAGTTGCTGAAGCCGTGGTACGGGCAGAACTGCAAGCGTCCGTGCTTCCACGACGAGTATTTGCCGGCGTTCAATCGACCGAATGTGCATCTCGTCGACACCGACGGCCGTGGTGTCGATCAGATCACCGAGAACGGACCAGTGGTCGAGGGCGTCGAGTATCCGGTCGATCTTCTCGTGTTCGCATCAGGCTTCGAAGTGACAACCACCTATACACATCGTCTCGGATTCGATCCGAAGGGTCGACAAGGCGTGTCCTTGAGCGAGGCGTGGAGCGAAGGACCCGCCACGTTGCACGGCATCTTGGCGCGAGGATTCCCCAACATGTTCATGATCAGCACGGTTCAGGGAGCGCAAGCCACCAACTTCGTGCACTCGATCAGCGAGATCGTGAAGCATGTGGCTCATGTGGTCGAACGCTGTCACCGTGAAAACGTGGTCGAAGTCGAGCCGGCCGTCGATGCACAGGAACAGTGGTTCCAGACCTTGTTCGAGAAACTCTGGGGTGTGGCGCGATACAACTCGACGTGTACCCCGGGTTATCTCAACAGCGAAGGTGGTGGCGACATGAAGTCAGCCCGAGCCATCGCCTGGATGACCAGTGTTCTCGGATTCGCCGAGCACGTGGAAGCGTGGCGTGCCGAAGGGAACATGGTCGGTCTCGAGACCGTCCGTTCGTGACCGACACCATTCGCACCGCGCGACTGATTTT
>Ga0181581_10002662_pt1 | contig 14021 bp, 14 predicted proteins | sample 071ome_22_FD_132433 | JGI IMG/M metagenome (GOLD analysis project Ga0181581, IMG submission 132433) | Coastal salt marsh microbial communities from the Groves Creek Marsh, Skidaway Island, Georgia - 071404AT metaG (megahit assembly) | ecosystem: Environmental > Aquatic > Marine > Intertidal... | reverse complement strand
GAAGCCAACGAAGATGCAGATGGTCTTGCAAAAGCACTTGAAGACTTAGGTGTTATAGTACACAGACCTAAAATTATTGATTGGGACAAAGTAAATTACGATATTGGTCAAGGTTGGAATACCAAAGGCTGGTATAGTTGGTGCCCAAGAGATTTAATACTGCCATTAGGAGATATGTTAATAGAAACTCCTACTCCTGTAAGAGCAAGATATTTTGAAACAAGGTTATACGAAGATATTTTATATGAAGCATTCGAAGACGGTGCTCTTTGGTTACAAGCACCTAAGCCAAAACTACATGACGACATGTACACTTTTGAAGATATAGAAAACAAACCAACATTGTTAAACCATGAGATTTGTTTTGATGCTCCGAATATTGTGAGAGTTGGTAGAGATTTATTATATCAAGTAAGTAACTCAGGCAACATGAAAGGCTTTAAATGGCTAAAAAGATTATTAGAGCCAATGGGTTACAAATTACATTACAGTGAACTTTACAGTTTTGCACATTTTGATAGCACTATTGTTCCGCTAAGACCTGGACTAGTATTAATGAATAGTTCAAGAGTAACACCAGACAACTGTCCTGAAATGTTTGCAAAGTGGGATAAGATTTGGTTTGATGATTGTGTTGTACAAGGTAGTAAATTAGCAGAACAAGGTTATGTACCGCCATGTTCGCCATACATTGGTATGAACTTACTCAGTGTAGACGAGAATACGGTAGTCTTAGACTCAGCACAAGAGCCTCTAATGCGTGAGCTAGACAAATATGGTATCAACAGTGTACCTGTCCAATTCCGTCACTCTATGACGCTCTCAGGCGGCATACATTGTGCTACATTAGATTTAAGAAGAAGAGGAACTTTAGAGAGTTATTGTGATTAAATACGGCAAACTTGACATTGATGTAACTAATAAAATGTTAAATGATCTAAAATTTGTAGATTATTTTCAATGTTATAGACAATACGATAAACTACATCATTATTATACTGAAGGTAATAGCAGTATTTGGCAAATGTTTGAAGAGTCTCCTCAATGGGTACATGACTTTGCTAAACAACTACCGCAAGATTTTGACCATCATGTTGTAAGTGTGATTAAAATTGATCCAGGCCAAACTATACCTCATCATGTAGACAAGCACTTTAAACTAAAAGAAGCACACGGTGAAGGAGAAAGTTATCGTTATTTAATCTTCTTAGAGGATTGGAAACGAGGTCATTATTACGAAGTACATGATCAACCATTTACTAAATGGAGTGCAGGCGAATGGGTTAAGTTTGGTAACGATGATTGGCACATAGCAGGTAACATGGGCGACGAGCCTTTTTATTCTGCACAGGTTACAGTATTGAAAAATGTATAAAGGACATGTTGACATAAGTCATATAGACGACGAAATGCTTTACAGATTAAAATTTGTAGAGCATGTTAACACGGTTTGGAGTGCAGGTTATTGGGACAGGAAAGGTGTAGCAGTACCTGATTATCCTCATGATGCACCTTGGGTGCAACAAGTGTTTGAAGGCGACTGTCCTGGTTGGGTAGCAAATTGCAAAGATTTATTTCCTTGGTTAAAGTATAGCATGGTTACTGTTAATAAAATATTACCGGGTAGATTTATTGCACCGCATACTGACACACTTTTTAAAATGCAACAAAAAGTAAAAGATCAGAATATTGACACAACAGGATTATCCCCTATAAGAATAAATTTATTTTTACAAGATAGACTCGAAGGACATTATTTTGAAATGGAAAATGAAGCATGGATCGATTATGTAAAAGGTGACTACACAATCATAAAGCCAGATTGTACGCATCTAGTTGCAAACCTAGGATATCAAATAAGATTTACAATGCAAATAACTGGCTTTGCAAAACAAGAGGACATACAATGAAAATTTTTATTACAGGCGCAGACGGCTTTATTGGCCAACACATGGTAGCAAGATTAAAAGATAAACATGAATTAGAGTTTTTACAACACGATCTTAGAGACCACGACAAAGTAGGGTTTCAAATTAGACAGTTTGATCCTGAAATTATTGTACACTTAGCCGCAAGAACAGAAGTACAAGATAGTTTTTATGAGCAAATTACATTTAGTGAAATTAATTATGTTGGTACAGTTAATTTAATCGAAATTGCCGCAACATTACCTAACTTAAAAAACTTTGTGTTTGCAAGTACTATGGAAGTGTATGGCTGGCAACCTATAAGCGATTTAATCAAAGAAGGAAAAGCGGAATCTATAATTGCATTTAATGAAAGCACACCCCCAAACCCTAATGCTCCTTATGCTGTTGCTAAGTATGGGTGCGAGAAATACCTTGAGTACGCCCATAGGAGTTATGGGTTACCCTTTACTGCAATCCGTCAGACTAATGCGTATGGAAGAAAAGACAACAACTTCTTTGTAACAGAGCAAATCATCTACCAAATGCTCACCAACGAAAAAGAAATTAATCTGGGATATGGTGAACCATATCGTAACTTTATCTACATTGACGATTTACTTGATGCATGGGAAACAGTAATTAACAATCCTGAGAAATGTGCAGGTGAAATATTTTGTATAGGACCAGACAATGCAATCAAGATCAAAGACTATGTAAATCTTATTGCCAGCAAACTCGGCTGGACAGGACATGTAAACTGGAATACAAAACCACCCAGACCAGGTGAAATTTACCTGCTAAACAGTACCAATCACAAAATCACCAGCAGACTGGGTTGGACCCCAAAAGTAGGATTGAGCGAAGGTCTTGATCGCACTATTGCTACATGGAAAGAAATCGTAGAAAACAACTTGCCACATAACCAGGATAGAAAATTTTCTAAAGGCAAATGAGTATAAATGTACAATGTATCTCTAATACAGGCAAATTTCCGAACAGGGCCTACACATCTAAATAGTTTTTATTTGCCTTATAGTGTAGGTTCATTGTGGAGTTACATTGAACAAAATACAATCATCAAAGACAATTTTTCTATAAGCAATATTGTTTTTAGGCGAGATTCAATCGACGATGTTATACAGTTGCATAGCAACACTGATATTGCTTTAATTAGTTTATATATTTGGAATAAAAATTATAGTTTTGGTCTTGCTAAACGACTTAAAGAGGCTTACCCTAATATAAAGATTATTATGGGAGGTCCTGAACTTCCGTGGCGCAAAGATAATTTCTTTGAACTTTATCCTTTCGTAGATAGCATAGTAATAGGCGAAGGTGAAAAAGCAATAGAGCACTTACTATTACAATACCTAGAAGGTCAAGAGTTAGACAAAATAAGTCAATTTGAACGAATAAAAGAATTAAATTTGCCTAGTCCGTATCTTAACGGAATGTTTGACAACCTACTCAAAGAGCATCCAAATATTGAGTGGGTCCCTACAATAGAAACAGATCGAGGTTGTCCATACAGTTGTACATTTTGTGACTGGGGTAGTGCTACAGCAAGTAAAATGTATAAATTTTATTTTGATAGAATAGATGCTGAATTAGAATGGATAGCAAAACATAAACTACCTTACCTATCGTTAACATCTAGTAACTTTGGTATTTTTAAAGAAAGAGATCTTAAGATTGCTAAAAAAATAGTAGAACAAAATAAACTAACTGGTTGTCCAAACGGATTAAGTGTTAGTTATGCTAAAAATAGTAATGACACAGTTGTAGAGATTGTTAAATTATTTACAGATGCACAAATACAGACAGGTGTAACTCTGAGTTTACAAACAACTAGCGAAGATGTTTTAGAAAAAATTAAAAGAAAGAATATGAAAATAAATTCTATTACAGAAGTAGTAGATTTAGCAAACAAAAATCATTTGCCGGTTTTAACAGAATTAATTTTAGGCATGCCAGGCGAAACTAGTAACTCTTGGAGAAATACATTAGAAGAAGTATTTCAGAATGATATTTTAAATTCTGATGTTTATTTTTTACAGTTACTAATAAACTCTCCGATGTATGTAAAACAAATTAAAGAGTATAACTTAAAAACATTTGAAGCATTTGATTTCTTCTACGGCGTACACACAGGAGACTTTTTACAAGATAAAGAGACCGGAGTAGCAGAATCAATAGAAGTAATACAATCTACTAATACTTTCGATAGAGAACAATTGATAGATGAAAGTATCTTTACATGGTTTGTTTTAGGATTTCACATGTACGGAATTTCTAATATTTTATCTAAATACATGTTTGAACATTTTGAATATAACTATATGGAGTTTTATAATTCTCTTTACAAAGCATTATTAGAAAAAGACAAACATTTTCCAAAATGGGTTGATCAAATTAAACAAGGTTTATACAGATGGCAAGACCAAGGATACATGGATACAGATATTGGTGGATTAAGTATTCAAGGTTGGCAGTATTTTCATTCCTTAATGCCAATTATACAAAACAACAATTTGGTTGACCATTATGTTGATTTTGTTGCTGAACAATTTTCTGATAGAATAGATAACAATGTTTTGCATGATTACAAATTATTATCCAATCATCAAATTAAACAGTTTGACAAATACATAACCACAGAAGAAGTATTAAAATTAAAATCTAATGCATTTGGAACCACCATCAAAGTAGTGGATAGATTTAGTCATTTCCCAACACAACTAACAGATCATTTACAATTTTTGTTCTACGGCCGTAGAAGAAGTTGGCATTTAAACAAACTACTTGACAAATAACTAAGCAGTGTTATAATAACTTTTTTAACTTAAAAGGAAATAGCACTATGGATTTTGCAACAGCCGCACTTTTTATCGGATTTGTCGTATTAAATACCGTTTTTTCTTATAATGCAGGTAAAAAAGAAGGAATTTTTACCGGAATGATAAGTATTACTCAGTTTTACAAGCAAAAAAGTGCTCTGAAAGATAAACAGAGCATATTAGGGTTTGAAAATTGGCCTGACCCAATTAAGGCCGCATTTTTAAATCCTTCTTTTGACAACTTTGAAGACTGAGATTTATGGCAAGAAGAAAAACAGCAAGACCAAGAAATGTATACCTAACTCCAGAACCTAAGTGGAAAGAACTTATGTTAGCCGAGAGTGAGGAAGACCGAGAAGTAGCATGGAACAAATGCGACTACTTTTGTCATTTTGAAGTAAGCGATAAGAAAAAGAAAGAAACTGTTAAGCCTTGGCTTAAACAGCAAACTCTTTTTGACAAAGAAACAACCGACTTACTGCTTAGAGTGCCTGAAACTTGGTTAGGACTTTGGGCAAAGCACACATACAAGTGGAAAAAGTTTGGTTGGATGACTAAGGCTGTTGAAGCACATATTCTAAAAAGAATGCCTGAACTTTGTGCCAAGGCCGAAGAGTATGTAGAAGAACAAAAAGAAAAGAAAGCAGAAAAGCCTAAAATTACTATCCAAGATAGAATGAGAGAACAATGTATTGAATTAATGGGCACTTGGGAATACAAGATTGATTGCCTTGTAGATGGACAGGACATTCTTAAAGAGTTTGATCCGTACAATGAAATGAGAGCATACAATGTGGCACAGATAAAACCCGCCCATGCTAAAATTATAAAAGAAGAATTTCAAACTCAATACGAAGAAGCACTAGAAGTACAACAATGGCAAGACGAAGAACTCAAAGAAGCATATTCTAATTTTGACAAAAAGATCAGAGACAACTATGTGGCATTTTTTGAAAAAATTATGACTGCTTGTGATACACTTATAAACACCGGCAAAGCACAAAGAAAACCACGCAAGCCAAAAGTTATCAGCAGAGAAAAACTGGTAGCAAAACTCAAATACCAAATCAATGACAGTGAATTAGGGTTAGCAAGTATTAATCCAGCAGAAATAATTGATGCTACAGAAGTTTGGGTGTACAACACAAAGAATAGAAAACTTGGTGTTTACTATGTAGATGACTTTCAACAAGGATTATCAGTCAAAGGCACAACCATACAACTGTTTCATGAATCTAAAAGTGTACAAAAAACACTTCGCAAACCAGCAGAACAACTCAAAGAATTCAAAGGAACTGCTAAAACCAAGTATCAAAAAGCATTCGATAATATAAAAACCACAGATACTAAGTTAAATGGCCGATTAAATGACAGCACTATCATTCTTAAAGCATTTTAAGACAAAAGTAGATAAATAGTAGTATGGCAGATCAAATCGGATACACTAGTCGCGAAGACTTAATCAAGGAAATACAACTTCGTTTAGCAGACGGGATAGTTGATGTTGAACTTGACAGAGAACATTATGATGTTGCAATCAAAAAAGCAATATCAAAATACCGTCAATTGAGCTCAGGTTCAGTTGAGGAAAGCCTTATTTTTATTCAAACGCAGGAAGGTATAACTGAATACACATTGCCTGATGAAGTAATGGAAGTACGCAGACTGTATAGAAGAGGTATTGGTACCAATAGTGGTGGCGGTACTAACTTTGATCCATTTGATGTTGCGTTTAATAATATGTATATGCTACAAGCAGGACAGATAGGCGGACTTGCAGTATTTGATGCATTTGCACAATACAAAGAAACAATTGGTCGTGTATTTGGTAGCGAATATAACTTTTTATGGAATCGAAATACAAAGATTCTTAAAATACTTAGAAGTGTAAGACATGAAGAAGAAGTTGCCGTAGGTGTATATAATTATATACCTGAAAGCATACTACTTAAAGATGTTTATGCAAGCGACTGGTTATCAGCATACGCACTAAGCCAGTCTAAGTATATGTTAGGTGAAGCAAGAAGTAAGTTCACAAGCGGACTACCAGGCGCTGGTGGTGCAATACAGTTAAACGGTACAGAACTTAAAGCAGAAGCACAAGCAGAACTAGAAAAACTAAACGAACAAATACACTTAATGGAAGAAGGAAACGATCCGCTAGGATTCGTAATTGGTTAATGAAATTAATAGGCATAGTTGGATTTATAGGCTCAGGTAAAGATACAGTAGCAAAAGAATTTGTGAAATATGGTTGTGTACAAGATTCATTCGCCGCTCCATTAAAAGATGTAGTTGCTTCAACATTTGGTTGGGATAGATCAAAACTTGAAGGCGATACAATTTCAAGTCGTGACTGGAGAGAAACTCCAGATATGTTTTGGTCACGCAAAACAGGTATTCCTAACTTTACTCCGAGACTAGCATTACAATTAATGGGTACAGATGTAATGCGTAATCATTTTCATGAAGACATTTGGATTGACAGTTTGGAATACAGATTGAGAGCAAAGCAAGAAGAACGATGTGTTGTTGTAAGTGATGCTAGATTTGAAAATGAATTAAATTTAATTAAAAATCTAGGCGGTCACATTATTTGGGTACAACGAGGCGAATTACCTGAATGGTATGAAGTTGCTAAAACAGCATCAGACAATGCAATTAATCGCAAAATTATGCAAACAAAATACAGAGATGTACATGAAAGCGAATGGAATTGGGTAGGGTGTAAAGCAGATTATGTTATACATAATAACAGCACATTAGAAGATCTACAAGCAGAAGTGCATCAAATCTACAAAATACTGTTTAAATCAGTACTCAAAATAGTATAATATCGCTTAATATCACTAAATTTTCTAAATACCCCAAAAACTCCTAAAAATGATAAATAATAGCATACGAATATATCGTATCTAATATATTAGATTAGGAGAAAATTATGGCGACATTAGTAAGTCCTGGTGTTAGCATAAGTGTTTCAGATGAAAGTTTCTACGCTCCCGCAGGAGCAGGTACAGTACCTTTGATCGTTATTGCAACGGCTCAAGACAAGACTGCACCAGACGGTACATCAACAGCGGCTTATACTACATCAGCAACAGCAAATAAACTCTATCAGATCACAAGTCAGAGAGAGTTATTACAAAACTTTGGTAATCCGTCATTTGGCGCTCATGGTAGCGAAACAAATGAATATGGATTAATGGCCGCATATAGTTTCTTAGGTATTTCTAACAGAGCCTATGTTTTAAGAGCAGACATCGATTTAGGCGAACTTGAAGCATCAAGTTCAGCACCATCTGCTAAAGCGGCAAACGGCACATATTGGTTAGACACCGACGAAACATTATGGGGTTTCAAGAAATGGAATGGTTCTAAGTGGATCGCAGAAAAAGGCAACATCAAAGTTGTTCCTTCAAATGACCTGCAGTCAGGCGGCACACCAAAACCAGCATTCGGAAAAAATGACGAGATTTGTGTAAGATATTATGATGCAGACGGTACTCAGGCTGATGATATAAAATTCTATCAGAAAGTATCCAATGTATGGTACCATATTGGTTCAAGTGCATGGAATTCTGCAAGTTCAAAAGATTATCAGGTTGCAGTGCATACTGCATTACCTACAACTAGATCAAACGGTAACGCACTAGTTTCAGGTGATTTAATTCTTCAATCTACAGCCGCTAATAACGGTACAGCAGTAGATATTTCCCAATACAACAGTTCAACAGGACAGTGGGTAAGCGAAGAAAATTATGTAAGACAATACGAAAGAACTGCAAGAGGCTTATTTGAAGCAGACAATGCTTTTGTAAAAGGTGTTGTTATGGGTGACCATGCAGGTGAAGACGGTGAAGCAACTGTGAGATTCAAAGAATGGAACGGTGAAGCAACTGTAACATTAGCAAGTAGTGCGGCAATATCAGACACTGCAATCAGCAATAGTTATATTGACGCAAGTAATGCATCATTCAAAATTAATGTTGATAACGGAACTGATATTGAAGTTTTCTTAACATCAGAAACTAACGGTAACATTGCAGTAGATGATGTGGTTGCAGACATTCAAGCGGCTCTTTCTTCAGCAAATGTAACTACTACATTTGCAGATCAAGTATCAGCAAGCAATGTTTCAGGTAAAGTTACACTTGTAAACTCAAAAGGTAATAATGTCTCATTTAAGGCAGGTAACAACAGTTTTGTTTTAAGTTTATTAAACTTGGATACAACTCCTGCATCTAACTGGAAAGACATTAGTTTTGAAGCACAAGCAACTGCTCCAGTAGGTACAACAGCAAATGCTACATTATGGTATGATGCTGATATTAGTACTGACAACATCGACCTTATGTACCACAATGGTAGTGCATGGGCAACATACAACGATGATTGGCAAACTAAAGCAAGTGAACCTACAACACAAAGCGATGGTTCAACAGCATTAACAGGTGGTGAGATTTGGATTGACAGTTCCGATACTGAAAATATTAAAATCTACAAGCACAGTGGTACTGCATGGGTATTAGTTGATCAAACAGATCAAAGCAGTGAAGATGGTATTCTTTTTGCTGATGCTCGTAAAGATAGCAGTTCTGCTACCGATTCTGATGCACCAAGTCCTGCACTTTATCCAGCAGGTATGCTATTATGGAACACTAGAGCAAGTGGCGGCGGTGTAAAACAATACATCAAAGATCACACTGTTGGCGGTGTTTTAATTGGAGATAGATGGGTAAACTATAGTGGCAACCATGCAGATGGTTCTATGGCTTTCTTAAGAAAGGCACAGAGAAAAGCAGTTGTTAAAGGTTTACAAGCGGCAGTAGCGGCTAACGAAGATATTAGAAATGAAACTAATAGATTTAACCTTGTTGCAGTTCCAGGTTATCCAGAACTAACAGACGAAATGTTAGGTTTAAGTGTTGATAGAAAAGACACAGTCTTTGCACTTATCGATGCTCCATTTAGACTTAACGCAAGTGCTACAACAGTTCAAAATTGGGCAACCAACGGTAGTAACGCAGTAGAAAATGGTGAGAACGGACTTTTAAGTTCTTCTTCACAAGCGGCTGTTTATTATCCACATGGTTTAACAACAAACTTAGATGGTACAAATGTAATGGTTCCAGCATCACACATGGCGTTGAGAACATTTGCATACAATGACCAGGTGGCATTCCCATGGTTTGCACCAGCAGGCTTCCAAAGAGGTCTTGTTAGCAATGCAACTTCAGTTGGTTACTTAGATCCAGCAGAAGGCGAGTTTACTCCAGTAGCATTGAACGAAGGTCAAAGAGATGCATACTATCTAAACAAAGTTAACCCAGTTGGTAACTTCCCTGGTAGAGGCTTAGCAATATTTGGTCAGAAAACACTTAACGCAAATGCATCAGCATTAGATAGAGTTAATGTTTCTAGATTGGTTATCTACATCAGAGAGCAACTTGATGATGCAGTTAAGCCATTCTTGTTTGAACCAAATGATTCAACAACCAGATTGAATGCAAAAGGTGTAGTTGATAGAGTTCTTAGCGAATTAGTTATTCAAAGAGGTCTTTACGACTATGTATCAGTTTGTGACACTTCTAACAATACTCCAGCGAGAATTGATAGAAATGAATTACACATTGATGTTGCAATTCAGCCAGTTAAAGCAGTAGAGTTTATCTACATACCGATTAGAATCCAAAACACTTTGGGCTCAACAGGTTAATAAGCATTTAACTATACTAAAGGGCGGTTTTTACCGCCCTTTTTTATATCCTTATTAAAAGGGTATATTATAAAATTAGGCAATAAATGATAAATAAATGTATAAAATAAATTAAGTTCGTAGGAGAACAATATGGCAACTAATACAGCCCCAACAAAAGATAAATTTGGTGTTCCACTCCAAAGCGGTGACGCTGGCGGTGGCGGCATCTTAATGCCAAAACTAAAATATCGTTTTAGGGTAACATTTGGATCGTTGTTTGCTGGTGCTAACGAAGCAAAAGTAATGACACAAAATGTCCAGAATGTGACCAGACCTGCTGTAACATATGATGAAGTTATAGTTGAAAGTTATAACTCTAAAATTTACATGCACGGTAAACACACATGGGATCCTGTGACAGTAGTACTCAGAGATGATATTACTAATGGAGTTACTAAATTAGTCGGTGCTCAGGTACAAAGACAAGTTAACCATTATTCACAGACAACTCCTGTTGCTGGAAACGATTATAAGTTTGACATGTTTATCGAAATATTAGATGGTGTTAACACTGGTGGTACAGAAACATGGAAATTAGAAGGTTGTTTCTTACAAAATGTAAACTATAGTGATACAGATTATTCAACAAATGAACCTGTACAAATTACACTAGCAATTAGATTTGATAACGCATTACATATTGAAGGCGACGGTGCTGAAGTAGGTGACAGAGCGGACGGTGGTGATCCATTCCCAGCAGAAACTCCAATTCTACAGCCTGGCGTTATTGGTTAATCCAATTAATCAATAGGATTCGATATGGCCGGAGATAAATTTCATAAATTTTATTTTCGCGACCCGAAGAATGCAGAAAGATTTAAGCCTGGGGTTACACCTCCCAGGCTTAATTTTAACGGGTTCGTGGAGTTTAAGTTTGCACCCGGCGTATGGCAACTTGTAGAGGCCAATGGCACTTACAGAGAACAAATAAGCAGTTTACTACAAACTGCTAAATTACCATCAGTTACTTTCAATACCCAAATTAAAAATCAATACAATATTAAACGAGTTGTAAATACCAGTGTGGATTATGCACCGGTAGAGATTAATGTAATTGACACAGTTAACAACGAATGGCTCATATTACTTATGAAATATTTTTCATATATGTATATGAACCCTAGAAATAAAACATCATCAGGACCTCCACCGTCACCAAATGAAGATGGAACTCCAGGTCCAATACCAAATGAAAGAGATGCAGATCCAAAAGGATATGACTCCTCATCTAGTGTGTGGACTAGACCAAGCAGTTTTATGACGGATACATTTGATAGTAATGCCGCAGGTTTAGACATACACAGAGATTTAACAGGTGGACCAAGTTTTATAGATCAAATAAGAATAATTGTTTATCATGGTGGCACAGGTACCGAGTATATATTATTTAAACCAACTATCACACAATTTGATTTAGGACAAATAGATTATACCAGTACTGATTTTAGACAATTTAGTATGACATTTGAATATGAAAATTTCACAGTTAATAATAAATTTAACTTCCAGTTAAATGAAGATGATCTTGCAAGGTTTGAAACTATAGATGCACACTTTGAATTTGATGCAACTGATAATGTTAGAAGGTCTAACATGCCATGGTATCAAACAAGCACAGCAGGTATGCTCGGTGATACAGATAGACAGCGACCTAGAGATGTGCAACCATTATTAAAACGACCGCCACCAGAGTCAACGGAGTAATATGAGCACAAGCCTTTATACAACATTTGGAAACGAAACTAGTTATAAAATACTAGGTGATACACTTGTGGCATACATAGAGGGCTCTACAATTAAATTTCCTTTACCTGATGCAGGGTCTGAAATTTTAGCAACACTGTATGATGAAAGATTTGTAATCAGAGACCAAATAAAATTTGAGCAAGTCAAAATTAAATTAGAAAAAGCAGGATACAAAAAAGCAAATGCAAATGCTTTTGCACCTGTAATAATGCAAGTAGCAGAAGCACAAGGAATTGATCCTTTAGATTTCTTTACAGCAAAAGGATATGCTATCGATTTTACAATTGATGCATACAACGCAATAAATGAATTGCGTCCAAAAGGTAGCAGAGTAGGAATTGCAGTTGAAACAACTAATAAACAAAGCCCTGCAAAAAATCTTATCCAACCTTAATAAATAATTACTATGAGTAAGTTTGCACAAGGCCTATATGAGGTAGCCAATGTTTCTAAGTATGTAGGAGACAAACTCCCTTATTTCCGAAGCAGTTGGGAATTAGCATTTATGCGAATGTGTGATGCACACCCTAACATAACTAAATGGGCTAGTGAAAATGTAAAGATACCGTATAGAAATCCTGTTACAGGAAAGTACACTAATTATGTTCCTGACTTTATGATACAATACACTGACAAAGACGGCAATCAACATGTTGAACTTATAGAAATAAAACCTAGAAATCAAACAACATTAGAAAGTGCTAAAAGCAAAGGCCAAGCAATGCAAACAGTTGTAAACGCGGCCAAGTGGGAAGCCGCTACAGAATGGTGTAAACGCAAAGGCATTAGATTCAAAGTGATCAACGAAGATCAAATCTTTAAAAACAACAAACCTCGAAATTCTAAAAAACGCATTTCAAAGCCACGCAAGAAGTAAATAGTGCTATGAAGTTATTATTTGGTGGCGATAGTTTTGCACAATTCCCCAGCCATTGGTATTTAAATACTCGACAAGACGATGAGATAATCGTAGAATATCCTTCATCTCCTAAGGGAGAAGGGTTCACGATTGAATATAATTATAAACATTGGGGCGAATTGTTAGCAGAGTATTATGACGGAACTGCCGTTTCAGTAGGTTTAGGAGCGGGCGATATTTCTAGTTGTACTTTAATATGTATTCAAGAATTGCTTAAAAATAAATACACACATTGTATATTTTCAGTAACACAATATATTAGAGATATTGTACAAATAGATGATCAAGACCCCCAACTAAATTTAATTAAATCTTCAGAAGATGTGATTGATTTTTATAATCAAAGTTTGGGAGAACACATAGATTCTCATGTATCTAGAATATATGAGCCATTGAGTAAACATAGATTTATAGCAAATAATTGGTGGGTCGACACTGATGAAATAAAAGGTAAACACAAAAATAGTATAAGCCATTATTTGCATCATGTTGCAGATTTTAAATATATTCATGACAGAGTAAGCAATTTGGCCCTTTTAAAAACAGTGTGTGAACAATTAAATATAAAATTATTGTTCTCTTTGCCTTTTGATAATTGGCAATCACACATAAGTACATCAAAGTTTTTACAAATAGATACATTTGATTATATGGACAAAGTGGTAAGCAAAGAATACAAAGAATCAGAGCAGTTTAAATGGATACTATCACACCATACCGATCAACAACACAAAGAGATTTTTAATCTTTTTTTAGAACAATATCCGGACTGGCACAATGAAATTATTAATACTCAGTGATTTAGGCAAAAAACCTACTAGGCAAGGCCTCATGCATAATAACAGTCG
>Ga0181581_10002653_pt1 | contig 14037 bp, 5 predicted proteins | sample 071ome_22_FD_132433 | JGI IMG/M metagenome (GOLD analysis project Ga0181581, IMG submission 132433) | Coastal salt marsh microbial communities from the Groves Creek Marsh, Skidaway Island, Georgia - 071404AT metaG (megahit assembly) | ecosystem: Environmental > Aquatic > Marine > Intertidal zone... | reverse complement strand
GGGCGAGGGGGGCGCGGAGAGGGAGGGGGAGAGGCGCGCGGTGCTGCGGCAGGCGCTCAGCGAGCTGCTGGGGACGGTCCTGGGGTCGGCGGTGCGGAGTGTCCCGGTCGACCGGCTGGTGAGGGCGGCGCTCACGCATTTCGCCGGGGAGCCGGTGCGCGCCGTGCGCCCGTGCCTGGAGCAGCTGTTCGCGTCGGCCGACGCCGAGATGTCCATCGTCGAGTCCGCCGCCCGGTCCGCCCGGAGCGACGCCGCCGCCGCCCAGCTGCTGCTTGCCCGGGCCCGCGCCCGCGCAGTCAGCGGCGTCGTCCTCGTGGACCCCCGGGACGCCCCGTCCGGGGTGCGCCTAGTGGCACCCTAGGGGCGCGTCGGCGCGTCCGGCGCCCCTGGCGCGCTCCCGTTTGAACCGGCCGCCGCGAGTTCGACGGGGGGCGCTGGCTGGCGCGCCGGCGGGCTGCCCGGCCGTGCGCGCCGCCGGGGCACCCCCCCTACGGGTCGCGGGACGCGTCGTCTCCGCCGGCACTGACCTCCCCCGACACCTCGGGCTCCCCCGACACCTCGGGCTCCCCCGACACCTCGGGCCCCTCGGGCTCCGCGGGCTCCCCGGGCTCGAGGCGGGTGTCGAACACACGGACGTGCATCCACACCTTGCGGTCCGCGTCCGCCTCGTCGACCGCGAGCGTGACCCGCACCCGCCCGTGCTCCTCGCCCAGCCGGCGGCGCCACCCGGGCTCCCCCTCGGGCAGCCGGACGGGCGCGAAGAGCTCCCCCGCGGCCCTCCCGCCCCCCTCGCCCGGCACGTGCAGCCCGAGCGCCCTGGCCGCGCGGGCCCTCCAGGTCGCCTCCTCCCGCTCCCTGGCCCGCCGGCCCCAGAGCGGGTTCCGCTCCAGGCGCCCCGCCTCGCGGCGCGCGAGCGCCCGCCGGCGCGCCGCCTCGGCCCCCCGCTCCACCCACCACGCCAGCGCCCCCTTGCCCACCACCCAGGCGGCCGCGGCGAGCGCCGCCGCCCCCGTCCGCGCACTCCGGTGGAACGCCGCCGCCGCCCGCTCCCGCCGCGCGTGCGCCGCGAGCGCCCGCCGGGCCCGCCCGGACGGCCCCGCCGCGGCGCGCCGGGCCGCCCGCTCCAGGCGGTCCAGGCGCGCGGGGCTGAACCGGTCCCCCTCCCGCTCGGCCAGGCGCGACGCGGCCCGCGACGCCCCGCGGTGCATCCGGGCGGCGTCCGCGAGCGCAAGCACGACGGCCCCCACCAGCATCGCCCGCACGACCGCGTACGGCGCGGCCGAGCCGAGAACCCTAGCCCCCCCCGGGGCGGCCCCGCACGCGAGGCGGGTCGCGTGGAACGCCAGGGAGACCCCCGCCAGGAAGAGCTGGGCGAGGTCCTTGGCCCCGCTGCCGCGCCGCTGGCCGAGCGCGGCCGCCACGAGCATCGCCATCCCGAGGGCCTCCAGGAGGACGGCGACCGGGCCCGCCAGCAGCGGGACGCCCGCCGCCCCCGGGCCGGCGGCCCCGGGGTGCCACCGGGCCACGGCGTCCCGGGCCGCGGGGAGGCCCCGCTGCAGCGCCCCCCCCGCGGCCGCCAGGGCGCGGCCGGCGCCCCGGGCCGCCGCCGCGGCGAGCCCCTCGAGGGTCTGCCCCTCCCGCGTCACGGCCCGCACCGCCCCGGACCCCGCCGCCGCGGCGAGCCCGGCCACGGCCCGCGCGGCGCCCGGGAGGACGCCGGCGACCGGCCCGAACAGGACTCCGAACAGGGCGCGGCCGCCGGCGCACGCGGACGAGAGGGCCGCCCGGACGACCCAGGCCGCGGGCCGCACGGCGAACCGGTGGGGGGCGCCGACGACCACCCGGAGGACGGGCCCGACGCCCGGCACCTGACCCAGCTCGTCGAGGAAACGGTCCCCCTCGGCCGCGAGGGGGGCGCGCACGGCGGCCGCGAGGGCCGAGAGCGGCCGGCGCAGGAGCCCCAGGAGGAGCCCCGCGGGCGCCGTCGCGGCCCACCACGCCCACCCCGCGGCGAGGGCGGCGAGCCGCAGCAGGAGGAGCGGGGCCCACGCCAGCACGGAGGCCGCCCGGAGCGCCGGGCGGAGCGAGTACCGGTGGAGCAGGGCGAGGGCCCGGAGGGCCTGCCGCCCGGGGGGGGCCGCCGCGAAGGCGGCGGCGCGGAGTGCGACCAGGGCCGGCACGGCGACGGCCAGGGCCAGGACCGGGCGCAGCGCCAGGGCGGCCGCGGCCGCCGCCCCCGGGCCCGGGGCCCCGCCCGCCGCCAGCCCCGCCTCGCGACACGCGGCCCCCCCGAACGCGTGCCCGAACGCCCGGGACGCGTCGAGCGCCCCGCGGAGGGAGAGGGGCGTGGACCCGTCGAGGGCGTCGTCGACCGCCTCGCGCACCAGGGCCGCCCCGCAGGCCCAGACCCGCGGGGCGGCCCGGGCGGCCGGGACCAGCAGGTCCAGGACGGACCGGAGGAGGCGGGAGGAGGCGAGGGCGAGGGCGGCGCCCTGGGCGGCGAAAAGGAGCACGAGGGCGCGGAGGGCGAGGGCCTCGGGGCTCTCGCGCCGCACCGACCGCACGGCGCGGTGCAGGGCCACGTGCGCTCTCCGGGGCCACGCGCGCTCCCACTCGGCCGCCCTGCGGGCCGCCCGGGCCCGGGCCTCGGCCTCCCTCCGCGCCCGGGCCTCCCACGCGCGGTCCCGCCGCCGCAGCCGGAGCTCCAGCTCCCGGGCCTCCGCCTCCCCCAGCTCCCGGGGACCCGCGGCGCCCCACACGGTTGCCGCCGGCCGCCCCTCCCCGTCGGCCGCCCGGGTCACGACGCCGAACGCGACCGCCTCGGGGGGCTCGGCGGCCGGGTCCGGCCGGGGCCCCCGCCCGAGCAGGTGCCGGACCGCCGCCACGAGGGCCGAGAGGCGGAAGGCCAGGCGCCGGGCCCGGGTCAGGTCCGAGTCGACGAAGACGCGGACGGGACCGGAGAGCCCAGGGGGGGCCGGGGCCTCTGCCCACAGGCCGGGGGGCGGGGCCGGGGCGAGGGGGGGCGGGGGGGCGGGCCGGGGCACCAGGGCCTCTGCGGGGACGCAGGCCACGCGGAGGAGGAGGCCGAGGCAGTGCAGCAGGAGCCAGGGGAGGAGGAGCAGAGACGCGACCTCCTCCGCCGGCGCCCCGGGGGGGGCGCCCGCCTCGGCAAGGAGCGCCCGCGCCACGCCCGCCGCCGCCAGCGCGCAGCCCCTCGGGTAGTCGACGGCCAGGGCCCGGAGGGTCGGGGCGGCGCGCCCGCGCGCGCTGGCAAAGGCCCGCTGCAGCTCGTGCCGGGGGCCCCTCGCCGCCCTCCGGGCGCCGGCAGCCGCCCTCTCGGCGCGGAGGGACGACACGTGCCCCCTCCGGGCCTCCCACGCGGCCTCGACGGCCTCCCTCCGCCCCCGCTCCCCGTCCCGGACCGCCTCCGCGGCGGCCCTCAGCAGACCCCCCCGGCGGGGCACGTCGCCCGCCGGCCCCGGGGGCCGCTCCCCGGCGCTCGGGCGGCCGCTTGACCCGGGGCTCCGGTCGCCCTCGCTGGGGGGGCGGCCCGGGCCGTCGTGCTCGCTGCTCAAGGCGCCGCCGCCGCCCCAGCCCGACGCGACGCTCGAGCCGTCGTCGTCGTCGCCGCCCCCGTCGCGGCTGGCACCTCCCGGGGCGCCCCCCCCGTACAGAGGGGGGGCCGCCCGGTCCCCCAGGAAGGCGAGGATGGCGGACCGGAGGGCCCTCTCGGCCCTCCCTGTCCCGTACTCCTCCTCCGCCCGGGCCCGCTCCTCCCGCTCGGCCAGTAGCGCCGCCTCCCGCGCCGCCCGCGCCGCGGCGGCACGCCGCCGCCCCCGCCGCCCGCGGAGGTAGCTCTGCAGGCGGACCGCCGCCCACCGCCGGAGCTCCGCCTCGCGCCTCTCCCGGGCGGCCTCTTCCCCCCCGGGAGCGGGCCCGGACCCGGCCTCCGGCGAGCCCAGGGGGGAGCACCCGCCCGGCGAGGCGGGGTCCGCTGGCCGCGGGGGCGACCGCGCCGGGGAGGGCGGCGACGGGGGCGGGGGGGGTGCGGCGGGGCGCGGCGGGGGGAGCGGCGGGGTCGGCGGGTGGCGGACCTCCTCGCCCCGACGGGTCGCCGCCTCCACCGCAGTCTCCGCTGAGGCCCCCGCTGCCGTCTCCGCCTCGCCGGCCGCGGCCCGTGTCTCGCCCATAGCCCCCGTGGTCGTTAGCGACGCGTGAGCCCGTGGGTGATCCCCTGCCGCACTGGAGGGGAATCAGGGAGGTGTACATCAAGAATGCGACAGTATGAAGCGGGATAGCGGGAAGATGTCTCGAATCTCCCGCTCTGGAGACGCACGGGCGGTCTGTGACGCGGGGAGGTCCCCAGGTCCGGGACGGCGCTCCAGGCGTGTTTTGGCGTCCGAGAGAAGGTTGGAGCCGTCGCACCCCTCACTCGATCCCTCACCTGTAGTGCTATCCCATGAGACGGCGAGAAGGGCGCCAAAAAATGCTAACGCTGCGGGCGTTCCACCCTGCGACTCTCGTCCCTCTCGCGAGGCGAGTTCTCCCCGAAATCCGGATGGAGGGGAGCTCTGCAAGTATGAGCCGCTCCTCGTCACCGTCGAATCCCGATTCGTCCCAGCATACCGGCAGACGGGGGCGGCACCGGGCGACCGGGTGCGAAACAGTGAGACTTGCGCCGGTCGAGGAGGCCGTGGAGAATCGTCGAATTTCTCCCGAGGAATAGGGCGGATCCCCCTCTTGGGCTCGTCTCTGGTCGCATATCCGCGTACTTTCTCATCTTCAGACACCAGAGTGGCCTCCGGATCCCACAGGGTCATCCGCGAGCCGCGAAATCTCCGTCACTCTCTACGTCCCGCTCAGGCTTTTAACTGCGAGGGAGAGGTGGGTTACGTCGTGATTTTCAACTTATTCCCACGTTTGTCGCCGAAATTCGCGCTGGATGCCCCCCAGGAGCGGGGCGCTCGACCTCTCCCCCTCCGCCCCTGAAAGCGCGCCCCCCTCCGGTCCTCCTCTTTCGTCAAAACGGCCTTGTAGGGACGTAGCGAGCGCGTACACGGTCGAAAGACCAATCTTCCCTCCCTAGAACCCAGCAGATTTCCCTCTTCCGTGCGGAAGGGCCGCCCACCAATGACCCCTCGTGGCTCAAGAGCCATCTGGCTCGGGAGCTGTCGATGTGTGGATCATCACGCCATGTCGTGGTCGCTTGCCGTTATACTGCCCTGGAACTGTCGCCAAGTCGCTGCTCCCCCTCGTTTGTGTGCAGTGGAGTGCCCCGGTCGCGCATCCAAGTGCTCACGCCGAGGGCCATCTTCGCTCCCGCCAGGGGCAGTTCAGCCGTGAATCCCGTAGCCATGGGGTCCAAAGGAGGCAAGAGAAAGTCCGAGAACGGGTCCGCGGCGAACGGTGGCGGTCCCGCCAACGGCAACGCTGTCGCGAAGGGGTCGAACGTCAGTGCCGTCCCGGTCCCCAAGAAGCGTGGCGTCACTCCGAAGTCCAGGACGGTCCTCCCGTCCCCGAAGCCAGGTGAGGGAGGGACGTGACGCCGCGTCGCCCGGGCGCGGCGAGGGCGCCCGGGCCCCCGCCCGTCCCAGCCCGCCCCGCCGGGTTGGACCCCCGGGCCCCCCGGTCCGGCGGGTCGAACCCGGGGGGGCCCTGGGGGCAGCAGGCGTACCTGACGCTGGGGGCCCAAGGGCCGCGCCCGTCCCCCTGGCCCCCCCCCACGCCCCCGCTGCCGCCGCCGCCGACCGACCGCCCGTCCGCGGTACCCCGCGCTCCGCAGACGGGACGGAGGAGACCCACAATGGCGAGCGCAAGGTGTGGGTGACGTCCGGGGGCCGGCAGTACCTGATCCCCAAGGACCGCCCCGTGCGCGTGTACGCGGACGGGGTGTACGACATGTTCCACGTGGGGCACGCCAAGTCGCTCGAGCAGGCGAAGAAGGCGTTCGACAACGTGCACCTACTGGTGGGCGTGTGCAGCGACGAGGACACGCACATGTACAAGGGGCGGACAGTGATGGACGAGGCGGAGCGGACCGAGAGCGTGCGGCACTGCAAGTGGTGCGACGAGGTGGTCGACGAGGCCCCCTGGGTCGTGACCAAGGAGTTCATGGACCGGCACGCCATCGACTTCGTGGCGCACGACGACCTGCCCTACGCCGACGCGTCAGGGCAGTGCGAGGACGTGTACGACTTCGCCAAGCAGGAGGGGCGCTTCTACGCCACGCAGCGGACGGAGGGGGTGTCAACGTCGGACCTCATCCTGCGCATCGTCCGGGACTACAACGGCTACGTCCTCCGCAACCTCAAGCGCGGTTACAGCCGCAAGGACCTCAACGTGTCGTGGGGGCGGGAGAAGCGCATTTACGCCAAGGAGGGCCTGCGGAACCTGGGAGAGAGCGCCCGGTGGCTCGGGAGCGCGGGGAAGAGCGTGGCGGGCAAGACGGTCAAGGGCGTGGTGAGCGCGACCATGGGCAAGCAGGCGGGGGACGCCCTCGAGGACAACCTCAGGACCTTCATGGGCAACTTCGAGCGCACCTTCAAGTCGGTCCAGACGGGCATGCGCACGCGGCTCCCCGGCCTCCCCTGGATGAGGGCCCGCGGGGCCAACGAGACCGACTCGACGAGCGGCGAGCTCGAGTTCCTCGAGGGCATCGGCACCCCGACCGACGACTCGGGGGACGAGGGCGTGGCGGCCGCCCCGCCCAGCGCCAAGCGGAGCCGCAAGTCCAGGGCCTGATCGGAGGCGTGACTCCGCGCGTTGAACGGGAATTCCCCGCCCGGGCTCCCGGGACTCCGCGCCCGACAGGGCGCGTGCCCGACTCGACGGCGGGAGAGAGAGATCATCCCGGGCCCCCCGGCAGCTCCCCCGGGCACAGCGGGGGGCGCTGCGTCCCCTCGGATGCCAAAACACAGCCGTCATAAGTTAACTTCGTACTATCCAATAGTCTGCGCTGCGGAGGAGCCACCTCCAGGAATCTTCTGAAGAAGCAGACGCGAAAGCCGCACAAGGAGAGTGCGGGTTCGGGTGCGCGCCCCTTGCCCGCCGGCGCGTCCTCACCAGCACTACGCACAACGGCCCGCACAAATCTCCGTCGCGAGTGCCGGCATTCTCCGCCGCACTCGAATCCACCCTGCCCGGGGCCTCTCACGGGGTCCGTCCCCCCGCGCGGTCCCCCGCTCTCCTTTCCCACCGCCCTTCCCCGTCCGAACCCGGCAAGACCGCACGCTTCACCCGCAGGAACCGGAGCCGGGTCACCCCCACCGCGCAGGTTTCCCATTGATTTCGCTGGACCCCCGGCCCGAGGGTCGCGGCGTGTTCGGGGCCCGTCATGCCACCTATGGCCCCACATTTGGTGAAGAGGGGAGTAGCGAGAGCGGTTACATCGCTCGGGTCGCTACTTAAGGAGAATGCGGACGTCGGAGTGGCGGCAGCGGTGGGATCCACCACGGGTGAGTGCGTGGCAAGGTTATGGGGGGGGCTTCTCTCCACCCGCGCGTCGCGCCCTCCCTAATCCGCGGCGCCATTCCGCCCCCGCGCGTGCACTCACGCCCTAGGTCTCTCGTGACGCGTCGCCTCCGCCGCCGGTGGCGCTCCCCGGCGCGCCCGGAAGGTCAACCCTCGGCGGGCCGTACAGGTGTCGGGGGGGGTACGTCAACCCCGGGCACCCGCGACTCGCCCCCGCCGCTCCGCCGCGCGCAGTGTACGACCAGGCCGAGGGGCTGCACCTCTTCGACCAGCGGTTCGCGGGGACGCGCGCGCTGCCCCCCGCGCCGGGACTGCGGCCGGGCGCGGCGCCCTTCTTCGGGCGCGCAGCGCTCCCCCCCACCCCGTCGCCGGGCGCCCTCGTCTTCGGGCAGCCCTTCCACTCGGCGCCCCCCGGGGCGCACCCCGAGGCCCGCCGCCCCGGGAGGCCGCAGCACCCCCCCCGGGACGCCATGCGGGCGGCCAAGGAGATCAACCGCAGGCTGAGCCGCGCCCAGAGCCTGGGCCAGGTCGCCGACGTCCTGGCGGCGGAGATGCCCAGCCGGCACTTCAACGCGGTCAACACCTCCACGGCCCTCCACCGCCTGGCCAAGCTGGCGCACGACTCGGGCGCGTCCGGGCACCTCTCTGCCCCGGAGAGCGCCCGCGTCACCGCCCTCGCCGGCCAGCTCAACGCGGTCGCCGTCTCGAAGATCGCCGAGCTCGACGCCCAGGGGCTCTCCAACCTCCTCTGGGCCAACGCCACGATCAAGCGCGTCCTGGGGGCCGAGGCCATGTCCGGGATCGCCCTCTCCGCCGAGACCAGCATGGGCGCGGGGGGCAGGGGGACCCTGCAGCCCCCCGCGGCGCCCGCGGCGCCCGAGGCGCCCGAGGCGCCCCGCCCCGTGGCCGGGGACCTCCCCGCGGCGCCCGAGGCGCCCCGCCCGGCGTCCGCCTCGACGGCCGTCTTCGGCGACGGCGATTTGGCCGCCCCCAAGGGGACGCCGCGGGACGACGAGGACCGGAGGTCCTCGGCGCGCGCCGCGGCCCCGCCGGCCCCGCCGGCCCCGGCGGCCGCGAGGAGGAGCTGGGACTGGGGGCCCGACGCGGGCGGGCCCCCGGGGGGCGCGCCGTGCGGGGCGGGCCCGGCGGCGCCCCCCCCCCGCCCGGGGCACCAGCTCTGGGGCGCGGTGATGCGGGCGGTCGAGGCCAAGCTCGGGTCGTTCCAGCCGCAGGGGATCGCCAACGTCATGTGGGCCGTCAGCACGCTGGACTACCGGCCGGCCCCGGAGGCCGTGGCGTCGCTGCTGCAGGCGGCCTCGCCCCTGCTGCCGCGGTTCGAGCCGCAGCACCTGAGCATCACCACGTACGCCTGCTCCCTGCTCAGGTACCACCCGGGCCCGCGCTTCCTCGGCGCGCTCTGCCGCGCGGCGTCCCAGTCGCTGCCCTCCTTCAAGCCCCAGGAGCTGAGCAACCTCCTCTGCGGGCTCTCGAAGCTCGGGCACCGGGACCCGGAGCTCCTCGACGCGGCCGCGCGGCTGTGCGAGGTTCGCCCGGGGGCCTTCTCCCGGCCCCAGCACGCGGCGTCGGTGCTCTACGCCTTCGCCGCCCTGGGGTGGCACCCGGGGCGCGGGGTGACGTCCCAGCTCGCGGGCCTGCTGGCCCGGCACCTGCCCGAGGCCAAGCTCAGCGAGGTGGCCGCCGGGGCGTACGGGGCCGCCGTGCTCGAGCTCGCCTCGGCCCTGGACCTGTCCGCGGGGTTCCAGCGCGGGGGGGGGCTCGAGGCGGGGGAGGGCCCCCGGGAGCTCGCGGCGGCGGCGGCGCGCGAGGCGGGGCGGGCGGCGGCGGCGGGGCAGCTGGGCCTGCTGCGGGCGGACGAGGTCGCCCACCTGGTCTGGGGGCTGGCCATGCTCGACGCGCTGTCCCCGGCCCTGTGGGCGCGCGCCTGCGAGGCGCTGCACCGGCCCCCGGCGGGGGCCCCGTCGCCCGCCGCCCTGCGCATGCTGGCCGAGACCGGCCTGGCCCTGGAGGGCCGCCACCCGGGGGCCCTCGAGCGCCTCCGCCCGGCCCTCCTCGCGCCGGCCCTGGGGGCGTGGGGCGAGGCCAGCGACGCCCTCCTCGCGTCCGTCGGGGACGTCCGGGCGGACGTGAACGAGGTCCTGGCCCGCGCGGGCGGGGCGCCGCTCGGGGAGGTCGAGGTGGGGGCGTCCGGGGTGCTGCGGGCGGCGATGGGGAGCGGGGCCCTCGGCCTCGCCCTCGAGGCCGTCCCGGCCCGGGAGCTCACGGGCGCCCCCGGGCAGGGCATGCCCTCCCCGCACGTCCTGGCGCGCTGCGTGGCCCTCGCGAGGCACGGCCTGGCCCCCGTCCTGCTCCGGGCGGACCGGTGGGCCGCCGCCTGGAACGGGGGCGGGCGCGAGTCGCAGGGGGAGCTGCTCGCGTCCCTCCTCGCGGCCGCGGCCGCCGGGCCGGCGGGCGGGGCGGCGGGACCGTGGGGCTTTGGGCCGGGGGAGGAAGGGGGGTCCCCCCAGCCCCTGGGGGGCCCGGGGGCCGCCCCCGGGGTGGGGGGTTTCGGGGACGGGGAGGCCGGCGCCAGCGGCCCCGGGGGTGGGGGCAGCCCCGTCGCGGGGAGCCCCGTGGCGGGGGGGACGGGTCCCGCGGCCCCGTCGCCCCTGTGGGCCAACGGCTCGCCGTGGGGGCAGGCGTGGGCCATGGCAGGGGCGGGCCCGGCCGGCAGCCCCGGGAGGATCGTGCCGGCGGGCAGGGACTCGGACGGGGAGGACGTCGACACGGACGGGCTGGCGAGCCGGGTGGTCGGCATGGTGCTCGACCCGTGACTGGCGGGCACGGGGGGGTCGCGGTAGGACGGCGCCCCGGCTGCTGAAACGCGGACCCCTCGCTCCTGCCCGGGCCAGCCCGAGGCCGAACGGATCCCCGCCCCTCCCCGGACGAGAGCCGTCGCCCGGGACCCCGGTGCCCGCCTGCCCCGTCCCGAAGAAGGCGCGTCCCCACGCGATCCCCCCCTCCCCGCGGCGTCCTGGCCCCTCCCCCGCCCGACAAGGGCCGCGAAACCCCCCTCCCCGCCTCCGCGGCGGCGAGGAGGCATCGGGCGGGGCCCCGCGGCGCCCGCAGTGAGCACCCATGGCGTCGCGGGCGGGTCCCGGCACGCCTCAGCACGCCCCCCAGCAGCAGCCGGACGACCCCCTGGTCGGGGAGCGGGAGGCGCTCCGGAGGGGCCGGTGGGTCGAGTTCCTCACGCCGGAGCAGGAGGCCGCCGAGGCGCGGCTCCGGGCCCGCCTCGGGAGCGAGGGGCTGCTGCGCCCGCGCCACTGGACGGCCTCGCGCGCCGCCCTCTGCCGCTTCCTACAGGCCCGCCGGTGGGACGTGGAGGCCGCCCACGCGTCGTACGCCGGGATGATGGCGTGGCGGGCCCGGGAGAGCATGGACGAGATCCTCTACACCTTCACCCTCGGCCCGCGCGAGACGTACGAGCGGGCGATGCGGTGCGCCCCGAGCTTCTGGTCTGGCGTCGACGCCCACGGGCGGCCCGTGTACGTGGAGCTCGGGGGCCGCTTCGACGCGGCCGGGCTGGCCGGGGCCGGGGTGACCCTCGAGGCGCTGCTGCGGGACCGGGCGCGGGGGCTCGAGTGGAGCGAGGCGCACCGCTACCCGGCCTGCGCCGTCCGGGCGGGGCACCCCGTCTACGCCACCACGAGCGTGTTCGACCTGGCGGGGCTCTCCCTGGGGCACCTGCGCAGCCGGTACTTCCTCGACGCGGTGCGGGGGGTCATGGCGGTCGGCAACGCCTACTTCCCCGAGCAGATAGGGCACATGTTCGTGCTCAACGCGGGCGCGGCCGCGTCGGCGCTCTACGCGGCGCTCGGCCCGCTCGTCGACGCCCGCACGCGCTCCAAGGTGACGGTGCTGAGCGGCCCCGCGGACGCCCGGGTCTTCGCCACGGTCCCGGCGGCGCAGCTGCCCACGTGGCTGGGCGGCACCTGGGACGTCTCCCTCGAGGAGGCGACGGCGCGGGACGAGGGGCCCTGGACGGACCCGGCCGTCCTCCGCGAGCTCTGGCGGCGGGGCACCCTCGTCGACCTGCCCCGCGTGGTCGGGAGCTACGTGCCCGTGCCGCGGCTGGCGCCCGAGGGGGGGGGGAGGGGGCGCCGGGGGAAGGCGAGGGCCGGGGGGGGCGCGAGGGCCCGGGCGCGGGCGGTCCCCGCCGCGGCCGCCCCCGCGGGGGACCCAGGCGCCTCCCGGGGCGCGACCCCGGGCGCCTCCCGGGGCGCGACCCCGGGCGCCTCCCCGTACTTCACCCCGCGGGGGAGCCTTGGCGAGGCGCCCCCCGACGAGGAACGCGCCGGCAGCAGGGGGGCTTGCGCGGGCGCCGGGGGCTTCTGCTGCTTCCGTGGCGCGTGGGCGTGCTCGCCAGGGTGGGGTGCTCTCACCAGCAGGTGACACCTCGTCTCCTGTGGCTGACACCTAAAGCCAGGCGAGGATCGCGCCTTTGCCGCGGGCGCTCGCTCTGGGGCTTTCTATGGAGCCAGGGGCGTGCGGCCCCGCCCCACTTCCCCCGCCGAGTGTGAAGCGCAGCCGCTCACAGCGCAAGGGGGCTCCGGCCGTTTGGACGCACACGTCGCACGCTCGCACTGCTGCCTGGGAACGATATTCCCTTCGCGCCGGGGGGACAGGGTATGGGCGGAGCCGGCGATGTTTGATCTCCCGCTCACTTTGATGGGCGCCCTGGTGTCGAGGGACCCGCACGCGGCGAAGTCGCTTGATGGGGAGCGCGAGAGGGCACGGACGATTTCAGAAGGTGAGCACTGGACTCTCTCGCCCCCCGTAATATCTTCGCTATTCAGACATGACAGGGGGGGTGTGGCCTGATTCCGGCTTTTTTTCCGGCAATGTAGATCTCGTCGCGCCCCCACCCAACGCAAAGTGAGCCCCCCGTCCTGTTCGAGCTCCCGAAAGTGTCCGCGCCAACCCCCCCCACCTCCCCTCCGTGCTTTGCAGCGATGGGGTCGTTAGAAGATGCCCGTAGGAGCACGGCGCCACGTGTTGTCCAGAGTCTTCCCGTGGTAAACGAGACGAAGCTGGAGGGGGGTTCCATGGTGAGAGATCAAGGGTGGTCCCACCTTCTATGGCCCCCACGTGGTCCCAGGTGCTAGGGGTCGCTGCTCCCCATTTTTTTCGTTGAGCCCCGCCGGGCGCCTCCCGACCCTCTCGTCCCCCCGTTCACTCGAATTGCAGAGACTGAGAGGAGAGACGGACAAGAAGCGGCAATGGGTACCGACATCCTGCCGTGGGATACCTGAGGGACCGGGGGCGCAGCCCGCGCTGGGGGGCAGTGCGCATGACAGCAGCTTGTGCTCGCAAAATGAGGTCCGGGCCCATCCAGCGTGAGAGACGCACCGAAGGAGCCCCGGCCGCGGAGATCCACCGGCCGCGCGGGCCCGATAGGCCGGCCTGGGCAGCGTCCCCGGGGGCGCCCTTGGCTGGAGACCCGGTCGCGCCCGCGCGCCGTGGGCCGCTCCTCCTCCTGTCGGATGGTGTACTACTAATGTACATGTACTACTAATTCCTCCCAGACTTTCGAGAACGTAAGAGAGACGCATTGCGATGAGATTCGGCGCACCCCAGCTGTACCCCCGCGCCCGGCGCCGGGGTTGCGGGCCCAGCCACCCGAGTCGGAGGCCGGGCGACGCCCCGGCGTACGGGCGCCCCGGTCGTCGAACATAGAGAGCCCCTCAGAGACTGACAGGATTTCGGATATTCACCCTTTGAAGCCCGTACTCACAGCTCGGCGGCGGCCTCGGCGGCAGCCTCAGCGGCGGCGGCGCCCCCGATCCCGGCCATCTCCCCGATGTCGTCGAGGTCGAGCTTCTTGAGGGCCTCGACGGCGGACCCGATGTCAGGCATCTGGGACATGAGACCCTTGGTGACGGCGGGGGCGATCCCGGCGAAGATGGTCCGGAAGCGCAGGGGCACCAGCCCGTAGAGGAGGGCGGGCTTGAAGTTCCCCACCAGGGACGCGGCGAGGTTCTTAAGCACGGGGTGGCTCATCTGCCCACACAGGGGGAGGGAGGCCCAGCCGAAGAGGGACGTGCCAAGGCCCTTGAGGGGCTCGAGGGACTCGGTGTTGTGGATGACGTAGGTGAGCAGCCGCGCGGCGTCCCCCTGCACGTTCATGTTGATGACGGCCGACATGAAGAAGAGGCTCGGGATGACCTGGTAGAAGGGGGCCTTGACCACCCACGTGAGGCCCTGGGAGGGGACCTCCGAGAGCACCTTGAGGGCGTAGAGCGCCATGGACACGACGAACAGCACCACGTTCTGCTGGCACTGGCACTGCACCGTCACCAGGATGGCGTAGGCCACGAACCCGGCAATGAGGCCCAGGTTGTCCGACTGGATCTTCCAGAAGACGGCCATCACGGCGAGCTTGCCGAGAAGGGGGCCCACGGCCGCCGCAGGGGTCAGGCGCTCCCGGCGGGGGGACGCTCGGGGGGGTGGGGGCTGAGGGGCTCCGGCGGGCGGGGCTGAGGCGGCGCGCGGGGCCGGCGGGCGGGG
>Ga0181581_10002647_pt1 | contig 14049 bp, 16 predicted proteins | sample 071ome_22_FD_132433 | JGI IMG/M metagenome (GOLD analysis project Ga0181581, IMG submission 132433) | Coastal salt marsh microbial communities from the Groves Creek Marsh, Skidaway Island, Georgia - 071404AT metaG (megahit assembly) | ecosystem: Environmental > Aquatic > Marine > Intertidal... | reverse complement strand
TGACGCCGATCACCGAAGCGGAGTCCTCCACGAGGACAGCCGTAGTGGTGGGGTCCCGGCCGCGTGAGATGTAGTCGAGCAGCGACATCCCCGCGCGTTTGGCGTCTTGGCGCACCGTGTCGAGCGCCACCTTGAGCGAATACCCCTCCACAACGAAGGACAGGGCCATCACGGCCAGGCCGGCCCCCAGGTTCTCGATCTCGTGCGGGACGAAGAGGGCGTTGATCCCGTGCACGAGCGACACCCCGCCCCCAAAGCAGAAAATCCCCACCCCCGCGATCAGGCTCCACACGAACACGTCCTTCGAGTAGCCGTACGGGTGGTCCGCAGTTGCAGACCGTCGCGTCGCGAGGACCCCGAGCCGGAGCAGGTACTGGTTCAGGACGTCCACGCAGGAGTGGACAAACTCGGCGAGCATGGCCGACGACCCCGTGGCCAAGAAGGCCACGGCCTTGGCGCAGGCGATGGCGACGTTCGCCCAAATAGCGACCATCACCGTGCGGTACTGCGCCGAGTCATCCCCCCTCGGCACATTCGGATGGACCACCCCGAACTCGGACGCCCCCCGCCCGAGCGTGCCGAGTGACGCGGTGGCAGCGCGGGGCGCGGCCCGCGAGGCGGGCCCCGGTGGCCCCTGGGGGCTCCCCGCCACGGGGAGCCGCGGCAGCGGGATGCCTCCCCATGGACGCGTACTTAGACCGCTTGCTGCCGTGGCAGCCCCATTCTTCTGCCCCGGATCCTGGTCCCCAGGCTCGCCAGTCCCAGCGGACGAGTGAAGCTGCCTCTGGCCGGCCCCCCACAGGCTGCCGTGGCGGGGGGTGGGGTGGAACGCGAAGCCCCGGCGCTGCTGGCTCCGCCCGTCACTACGCTCCCGGCCGGACTGCGCCAGTGCCTCGACAGTAGAGCGGCAAGACGTGCTGGGCTCAGAGTGCTGCACACGAGGCCCTGGCTGGAAGGACCACGTGAATGCCCGGCACAGGTGGGTGCTGCTCTGGTTCCGGGGGGGCCGTGACGCGGGAGACTGCCATGCGGAGCCCGCGAAGCTCCTGAGCCCGCCGATGCTAAAGCCGCGCGCGGCAATCTGCGGCGGAGGATGAGAGTCCCCGCGTCGACAGAGATATCACTGCAACGGCCAGGCAGACCCCCATCGATGGCCCCTTCCGGGAAACTGGGCGGCTTCCCGTATGCACGGCGCACCAGGCACACGGCGGGTGCCCCCGGGGGAGGAAAAGATCGCACGCGATGAAATGTACGCCATACCATGGTTTCTTCCGCTATGATGGGGAGGAATACCCCGACCCGTCGCATGAACACAGTGTGAACACCCGGTCGGCGTTCCCCCAAGTTCTCGCACGCGAGGGAGCCGCTGCTGTCTGGCAAGCGTGTCGAGTTGGATTTATGTCGATGGTATACCTCTGCCGCCCAGAGTGTAGCATGTCAAGCTCCCATACGATGATGTTTTCCGACGGGCTTCCTGACCCCACCCGTGCGCCGCACGGCCCGCACTGTGGGCCGTCCGCCGGGCGCGGCTCTCCCTCCCATTCATTCTCTCCGGAGCGGTTGTGCCCCGCAACTGTACGAACCGTCGTCTACGCCCCATAACACGCGCGGCGAGTCCGCATCGCAGGCATGGGGCCCCGCAAACTTCTCCCTCTTCTCGCCCTGTGCATCTTGTGCACCGCGCTTTCGTGCCACGCGTTCTACCCTGGATTCGCAACAGATCTGCCCGAGAACTGGGATGCGGTACGATCACAGACGTCGCCCTGCTCGGTCCAGGATGGCCACTTTCGCACTCACAGCTCGTCGTCCACGGCTCCGCGGCCCCGTCACAGGCCAGGGGCTGGCTCCCATCCCACCCCCGTCTGCATCGTCGGTGCGGCATCATTCCAGCGCTTTCCCCTCGTGCATCTCTCTCAGCCACAGGCATCTTTCACCGCCTGGCGCGCAGTGTGATGACATGCCCTGCCCCCAGCTGTTCATCGCGCTGAGGGACAACATGAAGACCGCACTCGGCCCCGAGCTGGAGCACCTAGTGCCCGCTGCGAGCTCTTCCTTCCTCCAGGAGCTGGTGGCCGTCCGCAGGCGCATGCACATTTATCCAGGTCTCTCGAACTGGGAGGAGCACGCGTCCCTCGAGGTCCGGGGGGCTCTCGACTTCATGGGCGTCGCTTACGACTACCCTGTTGCTGGGGCCACAGGGGTTGTGGCGACGATCGGGTCAGGGGCGCCGGTGGTCGCTCTCCGAGCCGACATGGACGCATTGCCGATCACGGAAGACACAGGGCTTCCCTACGCGTCCCTGGAAGACGGGAAAATGCACGCTTGCGGCCACGACGCCCATGTCGCTATGCTCCTTGGGGCTGCTGGCCTCCTGAAGAAGCTGAGCGAGAACGGAGAGCTTCAGGGGACTGTCAAGCTCATCTTTCAGCCGGCGGAGGAGGGCTTCGGGGGTGGCATGCGCGTGGTGGAGGAAGGGTGGCTGGACGGTGTGAGTGCCGTGTTCGGGATGCATGTGTGGCCTGACCTCAGATCAGGCGTCGTCGCAACACGAAAGGGAACCATCATGGGCGCATCGGACAAGTTCAAGATGACGTACAAGGGGAAGGGTGGGCACGGCGCGATGCCGCACAAGACGCAGGACCCTGTCCTGGCCGGTTCAGCATTCGTCCAGGGTGTGCAGCCCCTTGTGTCACGGTACACCAGTCCAACATCCGCAGCTGTTATCTCAGTGACGCGCTTCAACACTGGGGACGGGGCGCAGAATGTCATCCCGGCGAGTGTGAACATTCAGGGGACAGTGAGAGCGCTGACGACCAAACAAGGCCAAGACCTGCGCAGGAGGGTGACTGAGGTGGCGGAGGCTATTGCATCACTCCACGGGCTAGAGGTCGAGATGGAGTGGGCCAAGCTACCCTACGGGGCCACTGTCAACGACGCTGGTCTTGCTGAGATGCTCATGACCGAAGCTTGCGCGAACGAGCAGGTCTGCGAGTGGCTTGACGAGCCCACAATGGCAGCGGAGGATTTCAGTTTCATGGCCTCTAAGGTGCCGGGCCTTTTCGCATTCCTTGGCATCCGCGACGAGGCCATTGGAACCGTCCATGGACTCCACACTCCCTGGTTTAGGATTGACGAGCGCGTGCTGACAACCGGAGTTGGTCTTCACGTGCGCACCGCATTGGCGCTTCTGAGGCGCTTCCAGGTGCCTCACGAGCTGTAGAAGTGTTAGCTGCTAGTGCGTCCCATGAGGCTCATCTGCGAACAGACGATCGCTTGAGTGAACGCTACCTCTTCCAACGCTGCGAAACGCTTGGCACGTCATCTTGTGTACCCCAGTCCGGCGATGACTGCTGCGTAGGCTGCACGAAGGCCAGGATGGACCGCTGCGCTCCATCCTCGAAGACCTTCGCCCGCTGGCGCTCCTTGGCACGGGCTGCTGCCTGCTCCTTCGTCACCTTTGCGTGGCAGACGCTACAGAGAGTACGCATATTCTCGACGCTGCACTCGCCACCGCCGAGGTGCACTGGAATCACGTGGTCAGCCTGCCATGCCCATCCCTCCTGCGCTGTGACAAGCAGCCTCTCCCTGGTCTTTTTGGATGCACCCTTGCCGAAGAAGCTTGGAGCCATTCTCCTCAGCGTCTCCTCCCTCCGTTCCTTCCATCCCTGCGGCCCCTTCCGGATGACCTGAAGTGCCATGCACAGCTCGCGACAGTCGAGTTTGCAGACGGTACAAACACCCCTCTCGATCTTGGCAAGCTGCCGACGCAGCCCGCCTGTCGTGCACGCAGCGACATATCGCTCATAGCAGCCCGGGGCGCAAAAGAGCGATGCAAACTTGATTGGCTTCGCACCCTCCTGGTAGACCCCGCACGGTGTCCAGCACATAACGCACAGCCTTGTCCCCAAGACATCGGAAGGAGTGACGGCCTCAGTACCACCAATTCGATGTCCGAGAGACTGGCCATCATCGAGAGCGACCCCCTGCATGCAGCCAGTGACTCCGCCGCGGGATGTCTCCACCTGGACAATGAAGACAACGGCGCCCTCCGGGACATTATGATGACGCGCTGCTGCTGTCATTCCCGTGCGCTCACGACTCCCGCCAGGGATCAGGTATGCCCCCTCTGCCGCACTGTCGAGGCTGAGCAACGAGGAGCCGACGTCAGGGCTAAGAACATGCCCGATAAGACGATGACGCTGCATGCTCGACAGCTCGAACCATTCCCGCGCAAAGCGCCCCGCTGCCTCGGCAATGGCGAGCGCGACAGTTAACTCCATGCCCTTCACGGCCGACTCGGCGCCAACCCCATACTGTAGACCTAGGTCCTTCGCTGCGTCGCTCTGCGCCCTCAATACTTCGAACACCTCCCGCGGGCCCTCCCGCAGAAGCATGCTCGCACCACATATTGGCACGGAAATGCCGAGTGGCCGGGAACCGTCCTCCTCGCCGTGGATATGTATGCGCCCGGAGAAAGGCGACACCTCAAAGAAAACGGACGCCTGCTCTTGACCCGACACCTGGCCTGTGACGGATCGCCTTACCTGCTTCTGCTTGCGCCCAGAGCAGGTCAACGTTTCGCCCCTCCGCTTGAGGAAGGATGCGAGGTCGTTCGTGTCGGGGCTCAGCGCGATATCACCGTGATCGGTGTCACGCCCTGCAACCTGGTCGCTGGCACCGTGCCTGGGAGATGCTGCAGCCTCTCTCTCTGTCGCCGTCACTGCCGCACCCGTCCCGCAGACGGCTCGCCCGCCCCCCGACACGACAACAACTTCGTCCTCGACAGTCTCGACGGCTGTACCACTCGAGGGATCCTCTTCGTCGTCAGTCATGACAATAACACGTTCCTGCGTCCCCTGATGCTCTTCTGCGCCACCAAGGGTCCCTCTGGTTGCCCCACCACGTCCTTGGCCTGTGTGCTCGAACGCATGCACAAGGTCCTCCCGAACTGTCTCAACACCATCGTGGACTTGCCGAAGGTTGCACAGCGACCGCATAAGCTTGTTCCAGTTCCCCTCGTCAACTGTGCGCTCTGCCACCAAGAAGCACACCTGAACCCCCTGGCTCTGCCCGCCACGCCTGTGGGCCCTCGCCTCAGCCTGCTGGACGAGGCCCGCCTCACTTGGCAGCTCGGCAAAGACAACAATTGACGCCTGGCTCAGGTTGAGACCAACACCACCCGCAGTCACCGAGACGAGTGCAAAGCGATGGTCGATGGTGTGGTTGAAGAGCTGGCAAGCGTCAAAGCGGTCCTTGCTGTCCGTCGAGCCGTCGATCCTCACCGCCTTCACTCTGATTCCACACGTTTCCTCGACTGCCTTCCCGATGACGTTCAGGTGCTCGTGCCATCCATCCATCACATGCTTGTGGTGGGCGAAGATCACTGTCTTGGGAATGTTACCGACAAGATCGTCGCTCATCCCACCCGCCTCCTCGTCGCTTCTTGCAACGAGCCCCTCGGGATCGAGACCAAGCTTCCCTCGAAGCCAATCGACGGAACTTCGCACTTTGGCAAGGCCCACTCGCTGGAGTCGTGTCAGCGACTCGGTACCGGCCTCACCTTCCACCTGGACTCCCTCCGCTCCATCCGCCACGGCAAGAAGGTCATCGGCGCCAGTTAACCCCGCGCCCCGCCTGTCGAGATGGGGAAGTATATCCGAGGGCCAGTCGTTACGTGGCGGGTAAGGCAGGCGGACAACTCTCCGGGTCAAGGCTGGGAGCTGCAGTCAGGCAACATTCCGGCAGACGTTAAGCAATCACACCATGTGCTCCGGGGTCCGGTTGTCACCTTCGACTTGAATTGGGATATCTCACCTGGGAGATAACCTCCTCCTTCAGACGTCGGATCATGACTTCCCGACACAGAAGCCCGTGGAGCTCTGCCAGGTGCCTCCCCCCTGTGAACCGGACCACCGTGCAGAGCTCGTTTCTGACTGGCCTGCCACTGAAGTCCCGCCGAATCACCCACTCTTTTGACGACACAAAGCAGTACCGCAGCCCGAAGGCCTCCTTCGGTCCAAGCAGGTTCGGTTTCAGAGCGTCGATTTGCGCCCACATGTCGAAGGGTTTGCTTAGACTGGGGGTCCCCGTCAGAAGCATTGCTCGCGTTGCCGACCGGATGACCCGCAGGGCAGCCACAGTCCGCGGGTTGCCGGAGAGGCCCCGAGGAAGCCGGAGGCAGTGCGATTCGTCCACAACGACGACTTTCCATCCCATCGCAGCCATGCAGTGGGGGGCCTGGCATCCCGAGAGCACTGACTGTCCCATGGGCCGAGCACCCCCACTAACCGGATACCTCCGCCAGTCCTTGCACGCGTCGCAGGTGAGCCTCTGGAGCATCTCGTACGAAACGACGGTCACGCGATGCGCCCCGCCCTTCCGCTCAGCCTGGAGCCAAGGCGCGTTCTCCGACTTCTCGATGACCAGGATGTCCCGGGGGCGGATGCGTGGCAACCAGATCTCGATCTGCTCCGCCCATACCATGCGCATCGCCGCAGGGGCGATGATCAAAAGCGGCCACTCCTCGATGTAGCACGATGCCAATGCCAGGGCCTGCACAGACTTGCCGGCACCCATCTCGTCCGCCAGAAGGATACGCCCCCTGCGCTCCAACCCAAACTGCACACATCACGAGATCTCGACTTCTTCGCCTAGTTCCCCGCACTTCCAATCTATCGGCCGTCAGTTCGGTCGCGCGTTACCGCTCACCTTCAGCGCCTCCCTCTGAAACGGCAGGAGTCGATCATACAGCTCCACCGGCACTTTTGCCTCCCTCGCCAACTCCACACAGGCCCCGTGCTCCCTTGCCCCCTCCGACTGCGACCCCTGCTCCTTCAGAAAACTGCGGCGCACGGTCGCAGGGATGCATGGCTCCTCCGAGTCGAGGTGGCCCGCCTTCCTCAGAGTCTCCTCGACGGTCTTGTACGTAGCCATCGGCACCATCTCGCTCTCAGGTTCGGCGCTCAGCTCCGCAACGGGCTTCGAGGCCACCTGCGAATGGGGGCTCTCGCCCGCTGCCCGGCCTCCGTTGACAAGCTTGAGCACTGTAAGCAGTAGCCGAAGCCCTCCGCACAGCCTCGTCCAGAGGGCGGACGCCGGGATGACAACGACGCGGAAGAACTCCCCGTCGACCGCCTCAAGGCGCACCAGGGTCTTGCGCTTCGGCTCTGGCGCCGTGTACCTGTAGCGACAACTGCGGACCGAGCACGCCCAGGTCCGGTCCGTCGATCCGTCGGACCGCACATTCGTTTGCAACCGTAGCGCGCCCCCGCATGCACCCTCTTGCGACGCCAGGCCGGGGCATGAGGTCCCCCCTGGGGGTGTCATGGTCCGGTAGTAGAGGTCCACAAACTCGGGCTCGGTCATCCTCCGCGGGTCCCCTGCGCGGCGCCCGGGGACCGCGCCGCGATTGGCACGAGAGTGGGCCGTCTGTAGGCCTCCGGGCCGTTCGACAGCGCCGGAGGCATCCACGGACTCCTCAACGATCCCAGCAGGGCGAGGCGTGGCGAGGTCCGGCCCGCGTGGCTCTGCGGGCGGCCCTGACCCAGTCGAGGGGCCCACCGCTGCGTCGCAAGCTTCCGCGGGCCGCGTAGGGGGCGCCCGGCGCATGTGCTCGACCCCTCGCTCGGCAGCTCCGGGGGCGCTCCATTCCGGGACACAGCGCGGACGAAGCTGTGACATCGCCCCCTGCGGTCAGTGCGGAGTTCCTCGGGTCGACAGTTCCGGGTAGCGCAGGGGTAGCGACCGAGGATCGTTACACAACCGAAGGCCTGAGAAAGACCGTACCCGGTTGCCTGCGCCCTTCTCCGCGCCAGGTGGCGTTCCTGCCCAAACCCACGCCGGGTTTTCCTCCTCCATCCCGCCCGGGCCACCTGAGCCCCGTGTGAGGCGGATTACCCTCTCTCGACCGTTAATAAGCCAAAAAAATGATTTGCCGGGAAATAAAAAGGCAGTGGACGCTTCTTCATGTGTCAGCCGGCGCCCCGAGGCTGATGGGGCGTGTCGAGTATGCTGTGTACGAGGAAAACGTTTCGTTCACGGAATTACGCACGAAAAGCAATAACGTGCTTCAGCGAGACCCCGAGTACCTGCTCGGCAGAAAGTAGACTTTGGCGACGACCGTCCTTCGCTGAACGCGCAAGGACCTGGGTCCTGACCCAGGAGCTCCCACCTCGCGCAGCGGGGGGCGTGGCACCTGCCAGCGAGGCGCCATCTCCCCGTTTTGTATCCTTTGGAGGCTTTTCAACCGCTCTTATCACGCCAGAGTTCCCTCTCCTTCGCGGTCCTGCGCCTCTGAAAGCAGCTGGCGACCGACGCGAGGCCGTGGCACAATCTGGCCGTCGATCACCTCCGAGGCGAGGAGCTCGGGGTAGTGGGGCGACAGGGCGCACACGCCCCCAATAACGAGGAGCGTCGGGGATTGGAGCCCCACGCGCTCGACCTTGTCGACGAACTCGTTGAGAGGGGCGCCGACGGCGCGCTGGTGGACCGTGGTCCCACGCTCGACGGCAACCGCAGGAGTTGCAGGGTCCAGGCCGTTGCGCGTTAGGGTCGCCACCAGCTCGCGAAGCTTGGTGAGCCCCATGTAGACGACGAGCGTCGTGTGGGGGTCCGAGGCAACAGAAATGCACTCGTCGAGCTGCGCCTGGGCCTCGGGGGCGTCCCGGACGTGCCCAGTGAGGAAGCGCACCGAGGTCGCAACACCACGGTGCGTCATGGGAATCCCGAGCTCGGCGCAGATACCGGCCGCGGCGGTGATGCCCGGGACGCACCACACCCGGATGCCGCGGCTCTCCAGGTACTCAAGCTCCTCGCCCCCGCGCCCGAAGACGTACGGGTCCCCCCCCTTGAGCCGGAGCACAGTGGCACCCTCCTCAGCAAACTGGAGAAGGAGGTCGTGGATGTCCTCCTGCTTGGACGAGTGCATGCCCTTGGCCTTGCCGACGTACACCATACGCGCGCCGGGATGAATCATCTGGAGGATATCGTCGGATACAAGACGGTCGTACAGCACGACGTCAGCGGTCTGCATCAGCTGCACCGCGCGCAGGGTGAGGAGGGAGGGGTCCCCAGGACCCGTCCCCACAAGGAAGACCTGCCCGGGCGCAGCAGGGGTAGAGGTGGAGGCGGCCTCGTCGGACGAGGAGCGGCGCTCCCGCAGGAGTGAAACGACATCCGTCCAGCTCGGGGCTGCGGGTAGGGAGCGGTGTCGGTGCCACGTGGTCCCGAGGTGGGCTCCTCGAGGGGACCCCTCGGAGGGGCCAGGCCCCAGCGAGGACGATCTTTCGCAGCCGATTGCGCCAACCAAGCGTTAATTACGGAGTTTGAGGCAGATTTAGACGGATATCTAGTTCGTCAACCGCCTCCAAGTCGTATCCCGGCAGGCGCGGGGGCGCCAGGGCACCTCAGTGGGAAGTTGCCTCCGCGTTAAGAGATGCCACTCATCAGGGAAGCGCGCATCGCGGGGTGTAACGCCGAATTCCGCGGACATGCATGCAAGTGAAGGAGGAAACGCGAAACGTATAGCCAAACTCACCGGTAAGGAGGTCGGCGTTGGTGACCCCCTTGGCCTCCTCCGGCTCCTGGGAACGGGTCACGGTTGTAGCGCGCACTTTCCGCGCCGCCGCGGAAGCGGCGACGCCCACGTTACCCGAACCTCCGCGGCCGTAGGTTACGCTCCAAGAGAAGGAGCTGAGGCCGGACATTGTCTTGTTCCGAGAGGGGGCTTGGTCCCTGATGAGGAGCGGGCGTGGGCTGAGTCCGATGCGAGTGTTTCCCAGCAGATTCACGGGAAATGCCGTCGCGTGTACGGCGGCGGTGTAGGAGAGACCCCTACAAGGACCGTTGGACACTGTCAGAGCGGCGGGTCGGACCTTTCGGTTTGCAAGTGGGGAGGCCACCTGGGCCCATCGATGGCGTCAAGTGCGATATAGAGAGAAGGGCCCCTATGGGGTCTTTAAGCGACCTCGGGTCGTCATTTGGAGACCTGATTGAGCTCGCATGCGCCAGTGTGGTTCAGAACCGGTAGTCAAGAAGCCGTCAGTGGGCACAATGTGGCCCCGAACCCTGCGAACCCTGCTCGTCGCGCTCCTCGCCCTCGCAATCTCTGCACCAGTGTCCGGGAGAGACGACGATCCGTCGCCGTCGAATGAATGCCTGCTGTTCGACGACATCGCGAAGGATTGCCCATACGCTGAGGAAGCATGTGCATGGTGGGTTGGCACAGCCCTTGCCAGGGCTTCCGCCATCGTATCTTCCAGCAGATGTCTGTTCCTCCCCGCGTTAGGGTATGATTTGCGCTTAATGCAGGTGTCGAGGTTCATGCGTGCAACTCGAAGCGCCTGTCGCAGCCCCTGGGGCCCTTTCCAGGGTTGACACACTCAGGGCACGTGAGAGGCCCCCAAGGACGCGAGTCACCGCGCCTCCCTCGCTGCCCCGCAGCGTCGTCACAGAGCTCTTCGCGAAGGCCGGCAAGAGCGTCACGGACGCGCTGTGCAGGAATGACTTTGCATCCGCCCGCGCCAAGGTTATCGCGTACAGAGGTGCTCTCGAAGGTTGCGGCCTCGCCGAGCCTGATGAGGCGTAGTGAGTCGCAGGAAGCGGGAAGCGGGCTGATCGCCCCATGAATGGTAGGGGGGCATTCGCGGCGCCGCTGTATCCCGAAGGGCGGATTCTCCTGCCAGAAGCGCCTCGTCGAATGGCTTTGCCCGGGAGGCCCGGGAGGGCCACACAGTCAGTAGTGTCTCCTGGCAGTCGCTCCACCGTGGAGCTGGCTTCATGAGACCCCGCGGGACACGATTTCGGGAGGACCGATTCTTCCCAGGGCACTTTGCTGTTTCAGCACGCTCCGCCTCCCGTCGGAAACGATGACAATGTCTCCCGATGACGCGCTCTCGGCACTCCTGGAGGGCAACCAGCGATTCCTCCAGGTACCTTCGACTCACTCGAGCCAGTTCCGACAGGCGTCAAGTGCATTGTTTGGGTATTTAAGAGGGGAAGCCATCTGCTCAGCGGGCCGAGTTGATCCTGCGAGAGCCCGCCTCTCCGCCCCGACCCCTCGACTCCCCCCTCGTTCTATGTCGACGCAGGGGGAATCGTCGCGCTGTGTTCCGAACATGGATCGTTTACAAGACTTAACAAGCGCCCAGGCGCCTCCCGTTGCAATCTTGGTGAGATCTTTGTCTCGGGCGCGGGGCCACTAGTCGTGGGACTAACACGTGCGCCACAGGATGAACGCTTTGGAGCGGAGAGAGCGGTTGTTGCGACTTGACCCTCGACGGAGTCCGCACGGCTCTGAAGCCCTAACTCCGTTGCTAGGGCTAAGGTCCCGCGGCTACAGAGTTGCGAAGTGTCTAGCGTCATCCCCTTGCACAGGTTCACGCGATGGTTCTTTCCATTGCAACCTCCAGGAATCACGCTAAACACGCTCCCGTACGCTCAACTGATACGTTCTTGACTTCATTACGCGACTTTGGCCTCGGTTATCAGCGCGGGTGGAGCACTCCACCTGCTCCCCCGGGGGGAGCTCCCCGGGGGGGGCGCCCCCCTGCCTGGCCAGCATCAGCAGGGCACCCGACGACCCCTCCCCGCAGGCGTGTGCCGACTCTCGGGTCCCGCCGGAGCTCATCTTCGACCAAGGGCTCGGGGATTTGTTCGTCGTCCGTGTCGCCGGGAACGTCGTCAACAATGATGTCATCGCCAGCCTGCAATACGCGTGAGCCCCCCTCGCGAGGCCCCCGCAGCTTTCTCACGCGCCCTCTCCGACACACAGTCATGGGCTCCGAGTCGCCCCGCTGAGACTGAATAGTCGCCACTCTGAACGCAGGATCGAGCACCTGGGGTGTTCGCTTATCCTTGTCCTGGGGCACATGGGCTGCGGGGCCGTGAAGAGCGCCCTGACCAAGACGCTGGCCGCCGCCACTTTGACGGCGGGGGACGACACGTACTCGCTGGCGTCATTACCTGCGGATCGTGCCGGCGGGGCCACCACGACCACTAAAGCTCCCATCCTAGGTCTTCCCCGTCACCTCAGGCACAGCTCGCGCCCGTCCTCGGCCGACAAGGTCCTCCAGTCAAGCCGTCAAATCACAGCGTCCCGCCTGAACAACTCGGCCGTGGCCCTCGACGAGTTGGAGCTGGATGGCGTCGAGGCCTCGGCCTTGGACCCGCGGGCGAGAATGGGGCTCTGCTGCTCATCCTCCGTCACCGGCGGCCCGTCGTCCCCGCTCGCGTGTCTCCTCGAGGCTATCCGTCCAGCCTGCGAGAACGTGCTGGCGTGCCAGCCGTTCCTCGGTGACAGGGCCGACGTCGCTGACACCGTCGTGAAGCACAACGCAGCTATCAGCGCAGCTCAGATCCTCGATCAATTGATGGAGCTCGCACCCGAGGCTATGAAGGGGGTGAAGGTGGCCACGGCAACGTACGACCTGGCCAACGGGGAGATTGACGTCTTCGACTTCGTGGGGAACATCAGGAGCATCGCCCCGGGGAAGGACACTAACTACTTGGATCGGATACTCCAAAGCGATACGGTAGAGCTCCACGTCGCAGTGCCCCCCCCTGTGATGAGCCCCGCGAAGTAACCCCCGCGAAGTCACTAGGCCAGGCCCCCTGCCCCGTGTTGCGCGGACCAGCCTGCGGCACCGCGAGTGATCATCAATTCAAACGAAGCATCCTAGGCACCGAAGCGGATCAGTGACGGGTGCGCAGCCATCTGGTGGGCGAACGTCGAGTAGTCCATCCCCTGCCCGTCGGGGACGTCAGCAGGGAACAACGTCCCGATGATGCTCTCGATGTCGGCCTCTGAGAGGGCCCCGTCACCGAAGAAGCTGACGTCCGCATTCATGGCCTTGAGCATGGTGCGCATCTCGGCCCTCGTCACGACCTTGTTGTTGTCTACGTCGAACATCTCGAAGGCGAACCGCATCACGTCAGCCAGGCCCAAATTGATCAGGGGGGCGATGCCTGTAACAAACTCCCGGAAGTTGATCTGCCCGTCCCCAGTCACGTCGAACACCTTGAACAGCTGGTCGAGCACCTGCTTGTCCCCCTGCGCGGTCAGGGGGATGTGAAGAGTGCACTTCGGGCGGGGCTCGGGCAGGAGCAAGTCGAGCGGCCAGGGAGGAGGCCCGCGAGCTTGGCCGACCGAGCACGGGGAAGGCGCACGCCCCACGCATCAGTTGGCTGCCACGCCGCGCTGCCGGGGGAAGCCTGCACCCACTCTCCGGTCCGTGCTGTGAAAGGCGCATTTCATACTTCCAAAGGCAAGCAGGAAACCCCGAATCCTCCGAACTCACGGCGACATGCCACCGGAGGGGGGGGCACTCCAACGTGGCCGTGACGCGTCCAGCGGACGCTTGTGCCCCAAGCCAGGCCAGCTTCCCTCGTTATCGTACGGAACAAACCATAACGAGTCCGAAAGAGTACTACAAAGCCCCGCGCTAATGCCGCGCACGACTCGGGAGAGTCGAGAGGATGGGCAGGGGGGGGGATAGTAGGGACGGGACACATGCGGTGCCAAGAGGGCGGTTCTACCAATCCGACTGCACGCACCTCGTCGATCCCCGCCATATGAAGGGCTTCCTGAAACTCGCCGCGGTCCACCGTCCACCGGTTACCCTGGCGCGCGGCAACTGCCATGAAAGACTTCTGCAGCTCCTTGATCTCCGCCTTGCCGCACTTCGTCTTGTTCGCCATGGCCACTATGGCCATCTCCGAGACGGATCCGTGAGTGTTCCCCATACCGGAAGCGCTCGGATTCAGGGCAGAAAGGCCTCGGCAGCTAGAACCTTGAGAGTAGGCAGCCGCGGATAGGTTGCTGAACGGAGGAAGGGGGGTGGGATTCCGACGCAGTTTGGCCAGGGTGCGTGACGATGCCAAGCAGATGAACACGCCGTCGCACATGTGCGTGGTTGCGCGCCCATGAATGAGGGCTGAGGTGGCGGGTCCTTAGGTCTGCCCCGGCAGTGCGGCAAGGCTGACACCGTGTCACGCGCGTGACGCGCGTTGAGTGACGCGTGGTGGCGTGTCGTACGACGGCCTCGCCTCGGT
>Ga0181581_10002639_pt1 | contig 14067 bp, 20 predicted proteins | sample 071ome_22_FD_132433 | JGI IMG/M metagenome (GOLD analysis project Ga0181581, IMG submission 132433) | Coastal salt marsh microbial communities from the Groves Creek Marsh, Skidaway Island, Georgia - 071404AT metaG (megahit assembly) | ecosystem: Environmental > Aquatic > Marine > Intertidal... | reverse complement strand
GTGGTATTGGATTAATAGTTGCCGGGCATTGGGTCTCGATCCTAATGAAGTCGTAGCAGAAAATGTAAACAAACTCAAAGCTCGTTATCCGGGTGGTGAGTTTGATGTTTACTATTCCGAAAACCGCAAAGACGGGGATCTATAAATTTAATGGATTATGAACAAGACCGTAAGATCCTTGCGGATGTAGACGGTGTCCTTCTTGATTGGGAATCAGCATTTGATGCTTGGATGAACAAAGAAGGATACACTGTCAAAGTATCTAACATCTACAAACAAAATGAAAGATACGACATAGGCAAGTGGGAAAGTGACAAACTTGTAAAAACGTTTAACGAATGTGCGTGGATTGGTTTTTTAAAACCTTTGCGTGATAGTGTTGATGTGTTACACAAACTTGCATCTCAACATTGGCACATAGAATGTATTACAAGCCTTAGTACAGATCATTGGGCAGGAGAACTACGTCGAATGAATCTGGAAAGATTTTTTGGCAAGGGTTGTGTGCGTAGAGTACGCTGTATAGACACAGGTGCCGACAAAGACGAAATACTCAAAGAGTATGAACACAGCTATTGGTGGATTGAAGACAAACCAGACAACTGTGAAGCAGGATTACGTGCAGGACACAAACCTATTTTAATGGATCATCCATACAATCAAGATTACCAAAATCCTGCTGTAAAACGTGTCCAAAATTGGCAAGATATCTATAATTTGATTACAGAATCTGCTTGACAATACTCCTAAATTACTATACAATAATATTAAATTATAGGAGTTCTCGTGGCAAGAAGAAATAAACTTGAAAGAAAATTAGACGAATACAATCATACTATGGAACTTATTAGAACTATAGTACCGATTGCTGTTTTGGTTTTACAAGTAATAATTTTGATGAAGATTGTATAATGGCAACACATGGTATGATTGATTTAGAAACACTTGGCGTCGAACCAGACAGTGTGGTTATGACTCTTGGTGCTATTAAGTTTGATCCGTTTTCAGACGCAGAACCGCATACACCTTTGTACCTACGTGGCGATGTTGAAGAACAGTCAGAACAGTATGGACGCTCAATTGACGATAACACATTAGCATGGTGGAGCAAACAACCGCAAGCAATTCAAGACGAAGCATTTGGCGAACACACAGATCGTGTTACAGTACAAGAAATGTTGCGTCAACTTAACAAATGGTGTGTAGGATTAGATTACATTTGGTGTCAAGGTCCTACATTTGACTTTGTTATACTACAGAATTTATACAAGGCAGCACAAAAGCCTGCTCCATGGAACTATTGGCAGATACGTGACAGTAGAACGCTGTTTGCTATGATGCCTCAGGATCCACGCAAAGCAATACAAGAAGAACTTCACAATGCATTAGCGGATTGTTACTATCAGGCTAAATGTGTACAACAGTCATACAAACACTTTGGAGTAACTAAATGAAAGAACTATGGGTAGAAAAATATCGTCCTAAAACAGTAGACGGTTATGTGTTTCGAGATGAGGCACAACGCAAGCAGGTACAAACATGGATTAAAGACAAAACAATTCCGCACTTGCTGTTTTCAGGCAATGCTGGTATTGGTAAAACAACACTGGCAAAACTATTATTTAACGAACTTGAAATCAACGATTTAGATGTGTTAGAAATAAACGCAAGTAGAACAAACTCAGTAGATGACGTAAGAGATAAAATTGTAAACTTTGTACAGATGATTCCATTTGGTGACTTCAAGGTTGTGCTACTAGACGAGGCTGATTACTTGAGTCCAAACGCACAGGCGGCACTGCGTGGTGTTATGGAAGAATATCATACAACGGCAAGATTTATTCTTACATGTAACTATCCAAACAAAATTATTCCTGCACTACATTCAAGATGTCAAGGCTTTCATATCGCAAAAATTGACCAAACAGAATTTACAGCAAGAGTTGCAGAGATTCTAATTACGGAAGGTGTACAACCTGATCTTGACACACTTGACACATATGTAAAAGCAACCTATCCAGACTTGCGTAAGTGTATCAATATGGTACAGATGAACGTACAAGACAAAAGTTTGCTTAAACCCAACGAAGGTGACACAGGAGAAAGTGACTGGAAGTTGGACATGGTTGAACTGTTTAAAGCAGGTGAAATCACAAAAGCAAGAAAACTACTTTGCGGAAGTGTACGTCCTGAAGAGATGGAAGAAATCTATCGTTGGCTGTATGACAATATTGAACTGTTTGGTAATGAAGAAAAACAAGATCAAGCAGTGTTAATTATAAAGCAAGGTTTGGTAGATCATACACTTGTTGTTGATCCTGAAATTAACTTAGCGGCAACGCTTATTAGATTAGCGAGGTTATAGTGAGTTACTTTGTAACAGATAATTGTATTAAATGCAAACATATGGACTGTGTTGATGTATGTCCTGTTGATTGTTTTTACGAAGGTGAAAACATGTTAGTTATTAATCCATTAGAATGTATTGATTGCGGTGTATGCGAACCAGAATGTCCTGTTGATGCTATTGTTCCTGATCATGCATTAGATAATGAAAAACAAGGTTTCTGGGAGTTGTTTAATCAAAGGTATGCAGACCAGTGGCCGAACATTACCAAAAAGAGACCAGAAGATGTACCCGCTGACGCTGACAAATGGAATGGTGTGGCAAACAAAGTAGAGGAGCATTTAAGTGAAAAACCAGGTAAAGGTGACTAAAAATAAAAAACTGCTAAATGATATTGTACGCATAAGTGTTCTTGAAGAAGAAGTAGAATACTATAAAACTCTGCTTCAACCTCATGATACTGGACACATACACACTGCAATAAGTTTTATTACAGACAGAATTAGAATTCTTAAAGGAGGAAAGAAAGAATGGCCGTTCGATTAGTAAGTTATAGCAAACCTACATTAGAATTTGTAAATGAAGGAATCAGCAATGATAATCTATTAGATCTTGTTGCTTTTTGTGCGAGAGTAAGCAATCCCTCCAATCAGATAAATTCAGAAACAAGTGAGAAACTTGTAAAGTATCTAATCAAACATGCTCATTGGTCTCCACTTGAAATGGTCAATGCTTGCTTAGAAATTGTTACTACCAGAGATATAGCACATCAAATTGTACGTCATCGCAGTTTTGCATTTCAAGAATTTAGCCAACGATATGCAAAGCCTGAGGACCAAGGTGATATGTTTGTTTATAGTGAAGCAAGATTGCAAGATGAGAAAAACCGCCAAAACTCAATAGAAGTAGAAGATAAAAAGTTACAAACTGATTGGCTACATGCTCAAATGCGTATTGCACATCTTGCTAAAAAGGAATATGATCGTGCGATAAAAATGGGTATAGCAAAAGAACAGGCACGTAAACTACTACCAGAAGGTTTAACAAAAACTACATTATATATGAATGGCAGTTTACGTAGTTGGATCCATTACATCGATTTGCGTGGTGCAAACGGAACACAAAAAGAACACATGGATATTGCACATGCTTGTGCAAAAGTTATTGCAAAAATATTTCCATTGGCAAAAGAGTTAGATGACAGTTCTAAAGGAAATACATAATTTTTGGGGAATTGGCTCTAAAAACATACACGGAGAAGAATTTACTGGGTATGAGTCAGTTTATAGCCAATTAGACAAATTCGATAAACCTGCCTTCAATAAAGACCCTGAAGGCACAATATCTAGTGTTTTTGATATCTATCGTAGTGTAAATTTAGTACCTATAATCTATTTTACAGAAAAAGGCATTTTAAGAGCCATTCGTGACTTTAAAGACTCTAGTTACAATTCCGTAAACAATGGAAAAATAAACCTTGGTAACAACAAAGGACAGCCTTTAAGCCGTTTTTTATTTCCAAATATGATGACTGCTGAACCAAAAGGTAGAGGATCAAATAGTTTACGTGATAGATTTTATGATGATAGAAAACTAAAACGTGCAATACGCATATGTTATGAAATGCGTGAAGGCAATAACTTAGTTTATCCTACAGCAGTACGTAGAGCGTTAGAACTTGTTACAGGTGAAAATATACAAAACTTTAAACCACAAAATGCAAGAGCAATAGTTGAACATCTATGTCCTGTGCTTTGGGGTAATGTTTATGATTATAGTTGTGGATATGGAGGAAGATTACTTGGAATAGGATCAAGTAATATGAAATACAATTATATAGGAGTTGAGCCTAATACTGAGACTGTAAAATATTTAAACTATTTTAATGAATGTATAGAAGAAGCAGTAGGAGTAAAAGGCACAATAGTACAAAGTGTAAGTGAAGAATATCAACCTCAAGATATTGATCTTGCATTTAGTTCACCACCTTACTTTAACTTGGAGAAATACTCAGATGAAGATACACAATGCATGGTCCGCTACAAAACGCTGGACGATTGGTTTAATGGCTATGTTGCTCCGACCATTGAACACATATATAGAGGACTCAATAGAGAAGGAATTTTCGCCACTAATATCGCGGACTACAAAACCTACGGCAACAAAGAATTCAAAGTCGTTGAAGACTGGATCAAAACTGCTGAAAGAATAGGTTTCAAGCACGTTTCAACTATTAAAATGATGTTGAACACCCGACCAGGAGTTGGTAATCAAAAACTGGCCGGGCGTGAAAAGTTTGAAGGAGTTTATGTGTTTAAGAAGTGATTATTCATCACCATAAATTTGTAACACCTCCTTTACAGCTTCATGTCTTTCAATATCTCCTTGTGCAAAACGGACTATGTCCAAACGGGTGTGATCCTGTGTTTGTAACCGACCTACAAAGCGAATTAATCCGTTATCATTAATTCTATCAGCCTGAGCAAGATCTCCTGTGACTGCCATCTTAGAGCCTTCACCTAAACGTGTTAATAACATTTTCATTTGGTTTTCTGTAGCATTTTGCATTTCATCTGCTAGTATAAAACTGTTTTTAAATGTTCTACCACGCATGTACGCTAGTGGCGCTATTTCTATAATGCCTTCATCAATCATATTTGATATTTCTCTTGCATTAAAGTAGTCACGCAATACATCAAAAATAGGCCTCGTCCATGGAGCCATTTTTTGTTCTAATGTACCAGGTAAAAATCCAAGATCCTCATCAACCGACACCGCCGGTCTAGTTACAATAATCTTGTCTATTTGTCCTTCTTTGAACATCTTTACAGCCACCTGCACTGCAAGCAGTGTCTTACCAGTTCCCGCTGGACCAACTCCGAAGACTATGTCTTTTTTCGGATCCAACAGTTTTAGCATGTATGATTCTTGATGTTTGTTTCTAGGAAGGATTGTTACTTGATTTTGTTTTTTAAAGTTTGAAAAATCAACTACATTGGCGTAGTTGCTTGTTTGTCTCTGTTTACGAGACGCTCTTTTTGCACCCATTAAGTCCTCCTTAATATGGATAGTATGTAATAGGACTAGTGCCGTGTAGGCATTTCGTCCTACAAAAATATTTAGCATTTTTACTTGCCGAAAAAATACTTTGTTAATGATTATATGCGATAAATAAGTATAGTAAATTTGGATAAAAGCATGCAAGACATTTATGACATAATCAAAAACGTTGAAGGCATATACGAAAGCAACACAGGTTTTCAGGTATTAAAAGACTTTGAAAGAGTGCTTGATGAGCTAGATATATATGTGTACGAAAACTGGGAAGATGGCGAGTTAGCCGAAGGTCCTAACATAGAAAGACATTGGGTAACCTGCAAATTCTTTTGGCCAAGATCTAAAATGCCAGATCCAATGGGCGGTAAAAGACTACTAGATTATGATTGTAAACTGTCTTACCAAAAATCCTTTATGGTAAAACCACGTAAAATTCGCAAACCATCCGATATACGTCCTGGCACAAAAAAGGGCAAACTAGACAAAGAACCAATTTGGATTGTTGAAATAATGATGCCTAAAAAATTAATAGCGGACATATACGGCAGTTATAGAGAGAAAAATGACTTAGTTACAGAGCCAGCACAAGAAACTGTAGGTGCAGCAGAAGCACAGCCAGCAGATGCCGCAGCAGGTGCTGCTGCTCCTCCTCCACCACCTCCAGCAGGCGGGGCCGCACCAGAAGCACCAGCAGGTGAAGGAGCAGTATAATGGGTCTACGTCAAGAAGATTTAAAACATACAATTTATGATATATTTGAAATAGATAGCTTTCAATCTAAGATGGGTGACGATAAGGATATCGTAACTTTAAGTTTTAGTATGCGTGAGAAAGCACCAGCTGATGATTTAGTAAAATTTTTAGAAGGCGGTTATAATTTTATATTAGATGCAGACGTTACTCCAGGAGAACAAAGCGACGGTACGTATAAAGTATTTGTAGAAATGGAACGTAACAGACATGTACCAGAACAAATCTATGAAATACTTGATGGTGTTAAAAAGATTGCAGGCTTAGATAAATTAAAATTTAGATATTACAAAAACTTTAAAAGCCAAGAAGCAACTATGGAAAACATCGAAGCCAGTGTACCTGTACACCCAAATGATTATGGTATTAAAAAACAAGAAACAACACTAGAAAATTATAAGCATTTCTTTAATAAAAGTTATGCCGAATCTATTGATATGTTGGAAAATGTGATTACAATTAAAAAAGCATATGCAGATCCCTTGTATTTTAATTTTAAAGATTTTGGTAATAAACAAGAAATAGATAACAAAATTACAGAAACATTTGATGTAAATGGATTTGCAGAAATTCTTTATCTTACAAAATATCTTGGTGATTATAATATTTCTAAGTATGGCAATGATATACACATTACCAATGATAACAAAACTTTGGTTGTAGAAAGGTTAGCGTGAGCACCTACTGCAAAAATTGCGGACACAAATCACACTGCGGGACTTCACTTACCAAAGACATGATTGACGGCGATAACAAAATTATAAATATCAAAGTATGCGAGCATTGCCGTTGCCAGGCGTGCCAAAATAAGGAAGCAAACAATGGCTAAAGAACATTTTAAATTTAACTTTGAACCTTGGATGGCAGAAGAGCTTATCCATCGTGACGACTGGGAAGATTGGTACGAAGCCATGTGTGAAATACTTCCACTGTGGGAAGTTGACACAATCGAACGTGTAGCAATGTTCGTTGCACAGTGCGGACACGAATCAGGAGGCTTTAGAGTATTAAGCGAAAATTTGAATTATAGTGCAAAAGCTCTAAATTCAATTTTCCCTAAGTACTTCAAGCGAGCAGGAAGAGATGCAAATGAATATCATAGACAACCTGAAAAGATTGCTAACGTCATTTATGCAAACCGTATGGACAACGGAGACAGCGAAAGCGGTGATGGGTGGCGTTTCCGCGGAGGCGGCATACTTCAGCTTACTGGACGATACAACTATACAAAATTCGGCGAAGCAGTAGATATGTCACCAGAAGATGCAGTAGACTATGTGCGTACTAAAAAAGGTGCGTTGGATAGTGCTTGCTGGTTCTGGGATACAAATGGTTTGAACCGCTACTGTGATGATCAAGATATCGTTGGTGCAACCAAACGTATCAATGGTGGTACTATTGGCCTTGATGATCGTAAAAAACACTACATACATGCACTTGATGTACTAGGTGGAGATTACGAGCCTGAAGAAGAAAAAGAACTTAATACAAATCAAACTATTAAGCAAGGTTCAAGAGGTCCACTAGTTGCAGAAGTACAAGAAAAATTAGGTATTGAACCTGCTGACGGAATCTTTGGTCCAGGAACTGCTAGAATTGTAAAAGAATGGCAGACAAAAAATGGACTAACTGCTGACGGTATAGTAGGACCCAAGACATTGGGAAAGTTATTAGGATAAACAAAGGTATGTTTGGTTCACTTAAAATTGCTATGATACTGATACTACTTGCAGGAGCAGGTGGTGGATTTATGTATGTAAAGAATCTACAGAGTAATTTAGAAGTTGCTCGTGCAAATGCTGCAAAACTAGAAGCGGCCGTAGAAACAAGTGAAGCAAGTCTAAAACTTTTAAAAGAAGACAATGCAAGACTTAATGCATTGTCTAACCAACTTAACGAAGATTTACGCAAAGCAGAGCAGTACGGAGATGAACTTCGTGCTACTCTACAAAAACACAACTTAACACACTTGGCAAATAAAAAGCCAGGTTTAATTGAAAAGAGGATGCAAGATGCGACTGATAAACTATGGGATGATCTTGAGTCTATTACTAATGACTCTGTCGGGGTGCAGTCTGAAGAGACAGGAACCGGAGATCAAAATAGTAACTCAGATTGAAAAAACTGAAGTTCCTATTGTTCCAAGACCTAAACCAGTACAGCTAAATGATGTAAAAATCTATGTGGTTTCTCCTGAAGAAAACTATGAAGAATTTATTGCAGAATTTGAGTCTAAAAATGGCGGTGACGCATATATTGCAATCTCAGTAAAAGACTACGAAAATTTATCACTAAATTTTGCTGAATTAAGACGCTACATTGAACAGCAAAAACAAATAATTGTTTACTACGAAGAAGCAGTAGCACCTAAACCTAATACCGATACAGAATAAATAATATATCAAAAGGGCATTTATAATATTACCTTTTTTTCTTGCTGGGTGCTTTACATCGCCAATGCAAGACCCTTCCGTTAAAGCGGAAGAGTACTTCGGCTTGCATGAACGCCAAGATCGTAATGAACTTAAAGAACTTGTAGGTGTTGATCCTGTTCGCACAGAATGGTGTGCAGCATTTGTAAATGCTATCCTAGAAATAGAAGGCATTCCAGGATCAGAATCAGTTAGTGAAAATCCTTTATTAGCTCGTAGTTTTTTAGATTGGGGCAGTCCTATAAATCCACAAGATATACAAAGAGGTGACTTAGTTATATTTCCAAGAGGTCGTGAAGGTTGGAAAGGACACGTTGGCTTTTATATTGGTCGTTCGGCTAATGGATCTTGGTTAATATTAGGCGGAAATCAAGCAAATCAAGTGCGTTATGATTTGTATGATCCTAAAAAAGCATTGGGAATTAGGCGATGGTCTGAAATAAATACACATAGTTAAAAGAGAGGGATACTATGTGGGAAATGATTGAACGAATGGCAGCTGACAGACTGTGGATTTACACAGCACTAGCAGGGTCATTATTTGGAGCAGCGTTTTTGTTCTGGTTTAAAGATACAAAAATGGCAATATGGGCAGTGGGCAAATTTGATCGCACACTAGAGTATCTAGTCAATCGTTGGGGTTGGACTTGGTTACAAAACGATCCAAACGCATGGCGTGTAAAGTATCCTAAAATCACATCAAAAATTGACGAGTTAGAAGCTCGCTTGGAAAAATTGGAGGGCAAAAATGCCAAGAAAAAGTCTTGAAGAATTAGAAACAAAAGCACCACAACCTAAAGCAGACGCTGAAATAGTAGTTCCTGCTGCAAGTGAAGGCGTAAGCAAAAAGGTTAAATTAGATTTAGAAGTAGATACTAGTGTAAAAGATCTCGGTCCTAATCCTTATGCTAAAATTATACATATGGCTCGTGCTGTAGACAGTTGGAGGATTTTCCCTCGTATCTTTATTACAACGTACATAATACTTTTGTATAAGTGTGTTATATGGTATATGGAATTGCCAGATCCTACTATGGAACAATCAGGACTTATTAGTATTGTTGTTGGCGCTGGAGCTGCATGGTTTGGCTTATACACCGGATCTAGTAAATCTAACAAATAACGCCGCTAAGTAGTAGTATGGCCAACTACTATGAAACCCTTGGTGTTTCTAAAAACGCTTCTGACAAAGAACTAAAAACTGCTTTCCGTAAACTTGCGGCAAAGCATCATCCTGATGCTGGCGGAGATGAGGAAAAATTTAAACAAATAAATGAAGCGTACAACACACTAAAAGATCCTCAGAAAAGGACAATGTACGACCAATTTGGTACTGCTGATCCGCAGCAAGCTCAGGCACGACAATCATACAATTTTTCGCAAAATTCACCATTTGGTAATTTTAATTTTACAGGCAATCCTGAAGATCTACAGGATCTTTTTGCAATGTTTGGTCAAGGAATGAATACTAGATATTCTCCGCCAAAGAATAAAGACATAGGATTAACCTATACATTAAATTTTGAAGATATTTTCAAAGACAAATTAGTTACTTTGCAGTATGGATTACCTAATGGTAAAAAAGAAATTGTAGATGTAAAAATACCTGCTGGTGTAAAAAATGGAGATACTGTAAGAGTAACAGGTCACGGTGATCACACAATAAAGCATTTACCTAGAGGAAATTTAATATTAAAAATTAGAGTAAATGGTTTAAAAGGATGGCAAAGAGAGGGTGACGATATTCACACTATAAAACAAATAAGTGTTTTAGACCTAATATTAGGAAGCCAAATAGATCTTACTACACCAGAAGGAAACTCTTTAAAAGTTAAAGTTCCTAAAGGCACACAACCTGGCACAGTCTTAAGTATGGCCGGCTATGGTGTTCCTAATGTAAATACAAGTAAGCGAGGTAATTTATACTTGCAACTTAAAGGAGTTGTTCCTAAATTTACAGAAGAACAGTTGGACGCTTTAAGAAAGGTACAAGATGGAATTAATATACGCCCCGAGTGATTGGTTAGATAAAAAGGTAAAACCTTTTGATTTTAATGATACAAATGCTGTAGAAACAGCTCAAAAAATGGTTGACATTATGACTACTAACCGAGGTATCGGGCTAAGTGCAAATCAAGTTGGTTTAGATGCACAAATATTTGTAATGCATCCTACAAGGCACAAAGAAATAAGGGATCCTTTCGCTGTTATCAATCCTACAATAGAAAAAATCAGTCAAGAAACTAGCTTAGAGTATGAAGGTTGTTTAAGTTATCCTAATCTTATACTAAAAGTACAAAGACCTGTTAAATTGGTTGCCAAATTTCTTGACGCAGATGCTAAAGAATGTATAATAGAACTTGACGGTTATGATGCTAGATGTTTTTTACATGAGTATGATCACCTACAAGGAATAGATTTTACTGATAGAGTGTCTAAATTAAAATTAGAAATGGCTAAAAAGAAGAAAGCAAAGATAGAAAAAAGGTATAAAAATGGTTGAACCAAGCAAAGATTTACAACTAGTATTTGATAAAAGCATTAAAGATGCTCAACGTCTAAAGCACGAATACTTAACTTTAGAACATTTATTGTTTAGTATGATGTGTGACGAAACTTTCTATAATATTATTAAAGGATTTGGTGGTGATGCAGATTACATTAAAACCAATCTCGAACACTATTTGAAAAACAACTGTAAAGATTTAATTCTAGAACAAAAAATTAAACCTAAAAAAACACAGGCTGTTGAAAGAGTTTTAAATAGAGCATTTACGCAAGTTTTATTTGCCGGTAGAAATACTATAGATCTTACAGATGTAGTTCTTTCAATAATGAGTGAGAAAAAGTCGCATGCTAATTTCTATCTTGAACAAGCAAACGTAACTAAAGAACAATTTGCAGACTATATTAACACTGAACTTGAATCCTCAATTGAAGACGAAGAAATGTCAGGACAAGGTGCTAGAGCATTAAGAGCATTTGCAACAGATCTTAATCAAGAAGTTAGAAAAAACAAAGTCGATCCAGTTATTGGTAGAGGAGATGAATTAGAAAGCATTGCACTCGCACTAGGACGTAGAAATAAAAACAATGTATTGTTAGTTGGTGATCCAGGTGTTGGTAAAACTGCCATAGCAGAAGGCCTTGCATTTAATATTGTAAATGGATCAGTTCCAGAATTTCTTAAAGAGTATAATGTTTATATGTTAGACATCGGAAGTATGTTAGCAGGATCAAAATACCGAGGAGATTTTGAAGAAAGATTTAAACTTGTTCTTGCAGGACTTAAGAAAAAAGGTAAAACAATTATGTTTATCGACGAAGCACACATGATTAGTGGTGCTGGTGCAGGCGGTGGTTCTAATAGTGCAAACGATCTTGCAAATATGCTTAAACCTGCATTGTCAAAGGGCAACATTAAAGTTGTTGCTTCAACAACATGGGAAGAGTATCGCAAATATTTTGAAAAGGATCGTGCCCTAATGCGTCGATTCCAACGTGTAACTGTAGACGAACCATCACCAGAAGTAACTGTAGATATCTTAAATGGTATTAAAAAGTATTATGAAGACTACCATAGCACAACTATTACAGACGATGCAATAAAAGCTGCAATTAAATTAAGTACAAAATATCAAACTGATAAAAAATTACCTGACAAAGCAATTGACTTAATTGATCTTGCTTGTTCAAGATTTAACCTAAAAGAAACTGTAGGTGAAAAAACTGTAGGAGAAGCAGAAATACAATTTGAATTAGCAAAAGTTGTAAACTTACCTAAAGAACAAGTAGCAGAACGTGAAACAGATAATCTTGCAAATCTTGAAAAGAATATTAAATCTACAGTATATGGACAAGACACTGCGATCGAAAATATTGTTGACAAGATTCTTGTTGCCCAAGCAGGTCTTAAAGCAGAAAATAAACCTATAGGTTCATTTGTGTTTATGGGACCAACTGGCACAGGTAAAACTGAAACAGCGAAACAACTTGCACATCACCTTGGTGTAAAACTTGTAAGATTTGATATGAGTGAATATCAAGAAAAACATTCTGTAGCAAAACTTATAGGTTCGCCTCCCGGTTATGTGGGATACGAAGAAAACAATGGCATCTTGATTACAAAACTACAAGAAAGTCCTAATTGTGTTCTATTGCTAGATGAAATAGAAAAAGCACATCCTGATGTTTCTCAAATTTTACTACAAGTTATGGATAACGGTAAACTAATGGGGTCAAATGGTAAAGAAGCAGATGCACGTAACTGTGTGTTAATTCTTACAACTAATCTTGGTGCAGAACAAGCCGAAGCAAACGTTTTAGGCTTTACTGAAGACGAAGATCGAGATTATGAAGATACTGAAATTAATAAATTTTTTGCGCCAGAATTCCGCAATAGACTTGATGGTGTAATTACATTTGCTAAACTTGGCAAGGAAGTAATGATGAAAATTGTTGGCAAATTTTTACTAGAACTTAAAAATCAAGTTAAAGATAAAAATGTCAAAATTACTATTGCAGACGAAGCATTAGATTTACTAGTTGATAAAGGGTTTAATCCTAAAATGGGTGCTCGTCCTCTGCAACGTGTAATAGACAAAGATATAAAACGTCCTCTATCTCGAGCTTTATTGTTCGGCGATCTAAAAAATGGAGGATCCGTGCATATTTCAGTTGGAGACGAAGAACTGAAATTAGAATTTGTTTCGAAGGCAGAAGAAGTTGTTAGCGAAAAATGAAACTACTAAACTATTTTATAACAAGTATCTATACAAACTAGGTATATACAATCCGCTTGGAACAATTTTTAGAAATAAAAACTTTGCATACGCAAGCACAGTTTTAGATAAACTTCAGGCAAATTATGAAGATGGTTTGCCTTTAGAAGTAACATATGTTATGCGTAAGCAACCAATTCGCATACCTGACTTTTTAGATGCACAAATACTGTATAATGAGCTATCAAGATACAAAGAAGACTATTTGTTTAGAGTTGAAGGAAGTACACTAGGAATATATTCTAATGATAAAGAATGGTGTAAACGTCTTGCTTATAAATTAAAAAATGCTAAAGATTTTACTGAGCCACAAGCAGACCTTGTTCAATTCTTGCGTAAAAATACAAATACAATTATTGTAGACAAAGACTTTGGGTATGAATATAAAATAACATTAAATGGTGCTTGTCCCGCTACATTTGCTGATTGGTTAAAAGCCAATAGAGACAAAGTAAAAGTTACTGACAATTTAATTGACCATATCAAAGATGGACAATATGTACAAGGCAGATACTTTTATGCACGTAGTGAGAACGTTTTAATGTTGATAAGATTAATTATCCTAGATAATATGCAACGTGTCGACAAACTTGTCAGCAAGCAAGATATTGATAAATAACATTATGCCAGCAAGTAGTGAAACATTTAATTTTACAGTAAACGGAACGGATGTAGCACAGCTCACTCATCCGAGCGATTC
>Ga0181581_10002635_pt1 | contig 14075 bp, 16 predicted proteins | sample 071ome_22_FD_132433 | JGI IMG/M metagenome (GOLD analysis project Ga0181581, IMG submission 132433) | Coastal salt marsh microbial communities from the Groves Creek Marsh, Skidaway Island, Georgia - 071404AT metaG (megahit assembly) | ecosystem: Environmental > Aquatic > Marine > Intertidal... | reverse complement strand
TTTGTCTTGCATCAAAGTATTCACGCAATACATCAAAAATAGGCCTTGTCCAAGGTGCCATTTTTTGTTCTAATGTGCCTGGTAAAAAGCCTAAATCTTCATCAACTGATACTGCTGGTCTTGTTACAATGATCTTATCTACTTGGCCTTCTTTAAACATCTTTACAGCAACTTGTACAGCTAACAGCGTTTTGCCTGTTCCTGCCGGCCCAATGCCAAAAACTATGTCTTTCGTTGGGTCTAACAGTTTAAGTACATACTGCTCTTGATGTCTATTACGGGGGATAATTGTTACATTTTGTTTTTTTTGAAATGAATTAATATTGACTACGTTGTCGAATTTTGAATGCTGCCGAACAGCCTTTCTCTTTGCTCCCATTAAGTCCTCCTTATGGAATATATGGAGTAGGGTAGTTTGTTCACGTAGAACAGTTGCCCTACAAAAGTATTTAGCAATTACCTGCGGGAGAAAAAATATAGTTTTGCTTTTCTATCCGGATAAATAAGTATAGCAAATATTGGAACTATATCATGTACGACATTTATGACTTAATTAGAAACGTTGAAAGCATCTATGAAAGCAATACTTCTTTCACAGTGTTAAAAGACTTTGAGCGTGTACTAGATGAATTAGACCTTTATGTTTACGATAATTGGGAACATGGAGAAATTGCAAAGGGACCAGTTATTGACCGACATTGGGTAACATGCACATTTATGTGGCCGGGAAACAAAATGCCTGATCCTATGGGCGGCAAACGTCTATTAGACTACGACTGTAAAGTTCGTTATGGTAAAGACGATTTAATTGTTCCACGTAAAATACGCAAACCGGATGATATTAGACCAGGCACTAAAAAAGGTAAATTAGATCGCAAACCTATTTGGATTGTTGAAATTCAAATGCCCAAAAAACTAATTGTTGAAACTTATACTGGATATAGAGAAAGCCTTAAGATGATCGAAGAACCAGCCGTTGATGCAACTACTGCGGCACAATCACCAGAAGCACAGCCTGCAGATCAAATGGCGGCAGCACCTGAAGGAGCAGTATAATGGGATTAAGAACAGGCGACTTAAAAGACATGGTCGATCATATTCTTGAGATCGATAGTTTTAAGTCAAAAATGGGCGAAGATAAAGATATTGTTACAGTAAGTTTTAGTGTAAGAGATGGCAACGCCGCAGAAGATTTAAAAGATTTTGTTGAAAAGGGTTATTCATTTGTATTAGATGCAGATAATACACCTGGCGAACAGGCTGACGGTACATATAAAGTATTTGTTGAACTAGAACGCAATAGACATGTATACGATGAAATTTTAGAAATGTCAGACGGTATTGGTAAACTAGCAAATATTGATAAATTTAAATTCCGTTATTACAAAGATTTTAGAAGCAGACCGCTAGACACAGAAACATTAGAGACTTATATGCCTTCTGATCCTGACGCTTATGAAAGTCAAGTAAACGAAAGCAATCTAAGCAATTATAAAAACTTTTTTAACCGTAGTTATGTAGACTCAGTTGACATGTTTGATGATGTAATTAGAATTAAAAAGAAGTACGCAGATCCAGTACATTTTCAATTCCAAGACTTTGGTGATGCAGTAGCCATCAAAGAAAACATCGAAGGTAAATTTGATTTAATGGAAAGTTATCCAGAAATACTCTTTTTTACCAAGTACCTAGGCGATTATAATATAAGTAAGTATGGAGATAGCCTTGTCTTTGAAAACGAAGGAAAGGCCCTCGTAGTCAAAAGGATCTAAAATATGAGTTTTGAATTTGATTTCACAAAAGGCCACTTAGCCGAGATCATTTCTGCTGACGCAGATGATTGGTATGATGCACTTTGTGAATTACTACCTAAATATGGTATTACAACAGAACGTAGAGTCGCACACTTCCTTAGCCAGTGCGCTCACGAATCAGGCGGCTTTAAACGCCTAGAAGAAAATCTAAACTATTCAGCAAAAGCACTTCGTGCAGTGTTTGGACGTTACTTTGGTGAACCACCAAAAGCAGACGCAGATGAGTATGCTCGCAATCCGGAGATGATTGCTAACCGTGTGTACAATGATGCATATCGTAAGTACAAGATGGGCAACACAGAAGAAGGTGATGGTTGGAGATTCCGCGGTCGTGGACTAAAGCAACTTACCGGTCGTGACAACTATACACGCTTTGGTAAGAGCATTGGAATGACAGCAGAAGAAGCCGCTGACTATGTTGCTACACCAAGCGGTGCTATTGAAAGTGCTTGCTGGTTTTGGGACGCAAACAATCTAAACGACATTGCTGACACAGATGATGTTGTAAAGATGACCAAGAAAATCAATGGTGGTAATATTGGACTAGAAGATCGCCAAAGACGTTACAAACATGCACTACAAGTACTAGGCATGGATGCAGATGATCTAGGTGAAGATGATGGTGCAACTATTGATGTTGATGACATTGGTGTACTACGCAAAGGTTGCAAAGGCGAAGGCGTTAAAATGATGCAAGAAGCATTAGGCGTTGGAGCTGATGGTGACTTTGGCCCAGGTACTGAACGTGCTCTTAAAGCATGGCAGGCAGCAAACGGTCTAGTAGCAGATGGTATTGCAGGTCCTAAAACACTAGAAAAACTATTGGACGACTAATGGGATTAAAACTTGCGGGAATAATGTTTATTATAATGCTTGCCGGCGGTACAGCAGGCGCATGGTATTATAAAGACACACAAGAGCGCATTAAAGTCTTAACAGAAAATAATGCTAAACTTGAAACCGCAGTACAAACAAATGAAGAAGCTCTTAAATCACAAAGGGCTTCTTTTGAAGCAATGCAAGTAGAAAATGCTAGGCTTCAAGAAGAATTTACAAAGATAAATGATCGTAACAGAGCATTAGAAGATAGACTAAGCAGACACGATATTGGTGCAAGTGCAGTTGCAAAACCAAGTCTTACAGAACGTGTACTAAACAATGCAACTAAAAATGCACAACGCTGTATGGAAATTTATAGTGGTGCAGAACTTACAGAAACTGAATTAAGTGCAACTAAACCAAGTGAAATAAATCCAGAATGTTGGAGAGATGCAAATCCTAACTTTAATCCAGATATACAATCTGATGCATGGAAAAGGAAAAATCTATGAGAGCGTTAGCAGTAGCATTAGTTGGTGTACTTTTACTAGCAGGCTGTAGCACACCTGTTAGACAAATTGAAATCAGTGCAAAGCCAATTGAAAAACCTAATCTAATTCTACCTCCTGCACAAGAACTAAGACTTAAAGATCTAGAGTGGGTAATTATCACGCAAGAAAATGCACAAGAAGTATTTGAACAACTGTTAAAAGATCGTAAGGATCCTGTACTAATAGGATTAACAGATGACGGTTATGAAATTCTTAGTTTAAACTACAGTGATATAATGGCTTATATACAACAACAAAACGCTATTATAAAAGCATATCGTAATTACTACGAAGAATCAGAACAAGCATTACAAGACGCTAACAAACAAATCGAAAATGCTCAGGTCGAAATCGAGGCGCAAAATTCCGCTCCTCAAGAATCAACACTAGATAAACTGAATCCTTTCAAATAAATAGTTTATCAAAAGGGCACTATTCATATTATTTTTGTCTATTGCTGGGTGTGTGAAAACACCAATGCAAGATCCTACTGCAACAGCAGTAGAGTTTCTCGGTTTACATGAACGTCAGAATAGATCAGAACTCCGCGAACTAGTAGGTGTTGATCCTGTACGCACAGAATGGTGTGCGGCATTTGTTAACGCTATACTTGAAATAAATGAAATTCCCGGAAGTGAAAGTATAAGCGAAAATCCACTAATGGCCCGTAGTTTTTTAGACTGGGGATCTCCTATAAATCCGCAAGATATACAAAGAGGTGACGTTGTTGTATTTCCTAGAGGTACACAGGGTTGGCAAGGACATGTTGGATTTTATGTAGGAAGACACAGTTCAGGCAATTGGATTATCCTCGGCGGTAATCAAAGCAACGAAGTTAGATATGAATTATACAGTCCAAAGCGAGCCTTGGGAATTCGACGCTGGATCGAATAAATACACATAGTAACAACGAGGGAGTTATTATGTGGGAAATGATACAACAAATGGCGGGCGACCGCTTATGGATCTATACTAGTATTGCAGGTTCATTACTAGGTGCCGCATTTCTATTCTGGTTTAAAGATACTAGAATGGCAACATGGGGCGTAAAGAAATTTGATGCAACATTAGAATACCTAGCAATACGTTGGGGGTGGACATGGTTCCAAAACGATCCAAATGCATGGCGTGTAAAATATCCCAAAATAACTGCAAAGATTGATGAGCTTGAAGCTCGCATTGCCAAATTGGAGGGAAAAGATGGCTGAAGAAACTAAAACAGTAACTATGGATGCAGAAGTTGCCGCGAGAGCAGATACGAACGGTGACGGACACATTTCAAAAGAAGAATACGCAATGGAACTAGAATTCAAGCGTAAAGCGTTTGAAGATGCAGATGCACGTAGAGATGCAATGAGACAAATGTCTTGGTTCGCACTATTTGGTATGCTACTGTATCCTTTTGCAGTTGTACTAGCAAACCTAATTGGTCTAGATCAAGCGGCAAAGATTTTAGGCGATATGGCGGCTACATACTTTGTTTCAGTAGCGGCGATTGTTATGGCATTCATCGGTGGTAATGCTTACGCCGACGGCAAAAAGAAATAATCACACCTAATTCAAACAAATAGTCCATACGATAAGTAGTTGTATGGACTATTATCAAACACTAGGTGTATCAAAGAATGCTTCTCCTGAAGAATTAAAGAAGGCTTATAAAAAGCAGTCTATGCAATACCATCCAGATAGACCTGGCGGTAATGAAGAAAAATTTAAAGAAATTAACGAAGCATACAATACATTAAAAGATCCTCAAAAAAGAGCTCAGTACGACAATCCACAAACACAATATTCTTTTAATAGTACAAACGTCAACGGTTTTGATGATATTTTTTCTGCGTTTGGATTCAATCCTTTTGGTCAACAACGACAACGATTTAATCCTGATGTAACTATTGGTGTTCGATTAACATTAGAAGAAGCATATAGTGGTAAAAACTTAATCGCTACTTTTAGACTTAAAAACGGTAAAGAAGAAGTTGTTGAAATAGGCGTACCTGCCGGAGCAAGACATGGCCAAAAAATTAGATATATTGGATTGGGTGAATATATGCCCAATAACCAACGTGGTAATTTATATGTAATGATCGAAGTTATGAAACATTCGAGATTTGAACTAGATAGAAACGACTTATATACAATTACAAAAGTAGATATATTTGATTTTATCACAGGTGGCACAACCGAAGTTAAAAATCTTGAAGGTAATAGAATAAAAATAAAGATTCCAGAAGGCACACAACCTGGCGCAAGATTTAGTGTGACAGGTCACGGGTGGCCTGACATACGAGCAAGAGAAAGAAAAGGGAACTTAATTGTACAACTCGAAGCAACAATGCCTAAAAATTTAACTGACGATGAAAAGGTAAGTATTTGGAAAATCAAGAAGAGATTGGCAAAAAAATAACTTGCATTTTTATTTAAATTTGTTATAATGTAAATACATTTAGTATAGAGGAATAATAATGGTAGAACCGAGCAAAGAACTGCAACTAGTTTTTGATAAAGCACTTAAAGATGCTAAAACATTGAAGCATGAATATGTAACTATAGAACACCTATTGTTTGCTATGCTATGCGAAGAAAACCTATATAACACAATTAAAGGTTATGGGGCTGATCCTGAGTACCTTAAGGTTAATCTTGAAAAACATTTAAAAGAAGATTGCAGTGAACTTATTATTGAGGACGTTAAATTTAAGCCTAAAAAAACACAGGCTGTAGAACGTGTTCTTAACAGAGCATTTACGCAAGTTTTGTTTAGTGGTCGTAGTCATATTGAACTGCCTGATGTATTATTGAGCATTCTTGCAGAGAAAAAAGCAATTAGTACATACTGGCTCAGTAAAGCAGGTATTGTTAAAGAGAAGTTTCAAGATTATGTTCAAAACGAATCCTTTGACGATATGGAGCGTGAAGAACTTAGCGGAGAAGCGCAACGAGCTCTTAACTCATTTACTACTAACCTAAACAAAGAAGTAAAACAAAACAAGATCGATCCTGTAATCGGACGTTCAGATGAGCTTGAAAGTATTGCACTTGCACTAGGACGCCGTAATAAAAACAATGTACTACTAGTAGGTGATCCAGGTGTTGGTAAAACTGCTATCGCTGAAGGTTTAGCACATAACATCGAAAATAATAATGTGCCGGACTTCTTAAAAGAATACCAAGTATATAATTTAGACATCGGTGCTATGCTTGCTGGGTCTAAATACCGCGGTGACTTTGAAGAACGTTTTAAACTAGTATTGCATGCCTTGAAAAAGAAAGGCAAAACAATTATGTTTATTGACGAAGCACATATGATTAGTGGTGCAGGTGCAGGAAGCAAAGACAGTGCTAATGATATGGCAAATATGTTAAAGCCTGCTCTTACTAAAGGCGACTTAAAAGTTGTTGCATCAACTACTTGGGAAGAATATCGTAAATTCTTTGAAAAGGATCGTGCATTGATGCGTCGATTCCAACGTGTTACAGTAGACGAGCCAAGTCCAGAAGTAACAAATGATATTCTAATGGGCATTAAAAAGTATTATGAAACACATCATAATGCTGTGATTACTCCAGAAGCTATTGCTGAAGCAATTAAACTTAGTGTAAAGTACCAATCAGATAAAAAATTGCCAGACAAAGCGATTGATCTAATTGATGTTGCGTGTTCACGTTTTAATCTTAAGGAAACAGGTATTGATCGTGTAATTGGTGTTGAAGAAATTCAATATGAACTTGCTAAGATTGTTAAAATGCCTGAAGAACAGATTGCTGAAAAAGAAACAGACAATCTTAAAAATCTAGAACATAACTTGAAGAATAGTGTATATGGTCAAGATGAAGCAATTGAAGGTATTGTAGATAAAATTCTTGTTGCACAAGCAGGACTTAAAGATGAAAACAAGCCTATTGGTAGTTTTGTATTTATGGGTCCAACAGGCGTAGGTAAAACAGAAACTGCAAAACAACTTGCTAAACATCTTGGTGTAGAACTTGTACGTTTTGACATGAGCGAATACCAAGAAAAACATACTATTTCAAAACTAATTGGTTCACCTCCTGGTTATGTAGGACATGAAGATACTAGTGGTATTTTAATTGAAAAATTACAAGAACATCCTAACTGTGTGCTACTGCTAGACGAAGTAGAAAAAGCACATCCGGATGTTTCACAAATTTTGCTCCAAGTAATGGACAACGGTAAGGTTACAAGTTCAAATGGCAAGGAAGCTGATGCTCGTAACTGTGTGTTAATCCTTACAACTAACTTAGGCGCTAAAGAAACTGATACAAATTCTATCGGTTTTGACAATCTAGAAAAAGACAGTTACGAAGATGATGCATTTAAGCGTTATTTTGCTCCAGAGTTTCGTAACAGACTAGATGGTGTTGTAACTTTTGGTAAACTAGGAAAAGAAGTAATGATGAAAATTGTTGGTAAGTTCCTTGTTGAACTTAAAACAATGGTTTCTAAGAAAAACATTACAGTTAAGCTAAGTGACGAAGCATTAGACTTGCTAGTAGATAAAGGCTTTGATCGTAAAATGGGTGCAAGACCTTTGCAACGTGTGATTGATAAGGATATTAAACGTCCTCTTTCACGAGAGATGTTGTTTGGTAATTTGAAGAATGGCGGTACAGTTACTATTTCTGCAAAAGACGACAACATTGTCTTAGAAGTAGAAACAAAGGAAGACGCCATTGAAGCAACTTGAAACTGAAAGACTGTTTTACGACAAGTACATGTACAAAGTGTGCATGTACTTGCCTATCGCTTCTATTTTTAGAGAAAAGCGATACGATGTTACAAGATCTACACTAGATGATTTGTACCAACAATTAGAAACAGAAGGTCAAATTTTTTGGAAAAAGGGCTGGCGCTTAACTATGCCTCTTGACATAGAAGTTTTAAAAGATGCACAGCAATTATACTCGCTACTAACTTCTCATGATTATGAAAGTTATAAATTAAGAGTAGAGCAGAGTCAACTTTGTTACTATACAAATGATATCAAAAACGTAGAGTCGTTGTTAGTTAATTATACAAAAAGAATTAATAGCGTACATATGCCAAACGAAGGCACTATTAATGATCTTAAACCCAATGTTATTATTAAAGATAGCGAATGGGAATATAAAGTAACAGTTGGTCCTAAAGTAGATCCAAGTCTTGCAGATTGGTTTGAAAACAACAAAGATAAAGTAAAAGCTGGTAAAACCTTTATAGAATCTATAAGAAACGGGCATTATTTACGTGGATTTTACTTCTATGCAAAGAACGAAAAGGTACTACAACTTATAAACATTGTTATGGCTGGTAATATTGTACGTGTAGATAAGTTTATCAACAAAGCACAAAGTTGATAAATACTGTATGTTAAAAAATCATTGAGGATAGCCATGGAACATTTTGTGAGAGTAGTAATGGAGCGCAAAGATGAACTAACAGAAGCGTTAGACTCATCTATTTTTCCAGAATCATATATATTAGAATCAGAGCAAGGCGCTACTGTATATCATATTCCTTTGCCAAAACAATTAAGCGAAGAAGAATCAGACGAATATGCTGAGCGTTTGAGCAAATATCTATTTGCTGAAGGTTTTGAAGATTTTGATATTGAAATTTCTATGGACGAAGAGCAAGATCTAGATGAAGAAACATATGACGGTGACGAGTTCTTTGAACAGTACGGTGTTATGTGGTTCAACGAAGACGACGAAATTGATGAAGCAGAATATCAAGGACGTAAAGTTCCGCTAGGCAAACCTATGCGTGGCGATGTTAAAAAGTTTAAAGTGTACGTTAAGGATCCTAAGACTAAAAATGTTAAGAAAGTTAACTTTGGCGATCCTGACATGAAGATTAAAAAGTCTAATCCAGCACGTAGACGTAGCTTCCGTGCAAGACACAACTGTGACAATCCAGGACCTCGCACAAAAGCGAGATATTGGTCATGTAGGAAGTGGTAATATGAAGTTTAATGACTTTAACATTTTAACCGAAGCAGGTATTAGCAAAAGTTATCTTCTAAAGTATGGCGGGAAATATCTTGACATGCTAATCAATATGATTGCTACTAACAAAGATGTAGAGTTAGAAGGTGATGCGAAAAAGAAACATGGCAAAACAGTTAAGTTTGAGCCGTCAGAAGCAAAAAGATTATCACAGCTATTTTATGGCGAAGATGCACCAGTTGAAGAAAAAGAAAATGTTAACGTGGATGATCGTGGTTACTTAATTCCTGCTAAACCTTTACCATCAAGCATAAGTGTTAAAATAAAAGGCTCAGATCAATATGTCCCAACTGGACAAATTTTTAAGACACCGGAGATGAAAGGATCAAAGAAACCTTTCAACACAGGCGATGTTGGTGAAGCATTTTTAGGTGCGGCATGTACTGCAAAGTTTGAAAAACTTGGTGAAGAAATTACTGAAAAAGATGTTCTTGATGTTCTAAAACGTATGACTGTTACAGAAGAAGGCAAGAACAAAAGAGGTGTTGTTAATTCTAAAGTAAAAAATGACACGTTGAACTATGTTCTTGTACTAAACCAAACAAGTTTTGGTGCTATGTATAGATCTATTAACGAAGGAAAACTACCTGCTGAAATGATTGGCTTAAATAGATCAGCAGTTGCATGGGCTAACAAAAGTGAAGCAGTAAAAGAAGCAGTAAACGTTGCAATAGGAAATCCTGAGCAAAATACTATTGTAATTAACTCAGACGGAGTATCAGATCAAAAAGGAACAAAAGCAGATTTGTTCCTAACAATTGATGAAAAGACTCTTAACTTACTAAGTGCAAAAGCAGGAGATGTTAAACAGTTTGGACAAGTTCCTGGTAACTCATATGAAAAAATTGAGAAATTTTTTAAAAGTATTTTTGGTGTAGATATTAAAGATTCTTATATAGAAAAAATGAATGGTGAAGATGCACAACATAATTATCCTATTTTTAAGAAAATTTATGCCGATGTTGCTGATGAACTAGAAAACGAATTAAAAGGTAACACACAAAAAGAAGTAAAGTTTATTGAAAGATTGTATAACGGTATTTCATACCATGCGTCTTTAAATGACCCTAAAGTAAGTATGGTAATTTTAAAGGCTACACCTAACAGTCCAGGTTTTACAGAACTAAGTTTTGGTCCTGAATTAAGAGCGGCGATGGATCAGTTTGATCTGCAAGTAAGTTATCAAGCAGATCCACCTAAAATACAAGTACACGGTAGACCAATTGGTACAGAAGCATTACAAGAATTAAGTGGTGCAACTATGCTTATTCAAGCTCTTACTAATATGAAAAGCGACAGTGCTAAAGGCTATATTAGAAGTATTATTGAGATGGGCGGATTGCTAAAAGCTATTGCTAAAGTAGAAGACAAAGTCGAAGATAAGCAACAAGAACCAGAACAACCTAAACAAGCACAACCTAAACAAGCACAACCTAAACAAGCACAACCTACCGCACAACAGGAGCCACAAGTGAAACAAACTAATGATCCAAATGCAAAAGTTGAAGAAGCATTAATGAAACCAAACGAGGAATTTGGTCCTAACTATGATATTGTAGATGATTTGCACATTTATATGAGAAATAATCCTGACGTGTATCGTAAGAATTATTTTCCTATGCTGTGTAATATGCAGAAAACAATACAAAGTGGCAAGAAAATTAGTGTAAAAGAACTAATGATGCCATGTATTAGAGAGTGCGGTAATAGTTATAACAGGCAATACGGCCTTGCTGAAACATTTGAAGAATTAATGACTCTAGAACAAGCAAGAGAACTTGCTAGAAAAATCTATGATGAAGAAATGCCCTTAATTAAAAAAGGTGTATATAGATGAGATTAAGAGAACTATTTGAGGCGCCAGCACAAAAAATAGTAGCAGTTATGCCAGGAGGATTTCATCCGTTTCATCCTGGACATAAAAGTCTATATGACTGGGCTGTAAAAACATTTGGTAAGTCTAATGTTTATGTAGCCGCTACAAACGATACTAGTACAAGACCTTTTCCTTTTGAGGTTAAGAAACAACTAGCATCAATGGCCGGTGTTCCAGGTAGTAACTTTATTCAAGTTAAAAGTCCTTTTAATGCACAAAGTTATGCAAACCTTTTAGATGCAAATACTGCACTTGTATTTGTACGCAGTGAAAAAGACAAAAGTGAACAACCTAAACCAGATCAAATCAAAAAAGATGGATCTCCAGGTTATTTAAGAACTTATACAAATTTAAAAGATTTAGAAGGCAGTGATGTTGCAGGTTATATGGCATACGGTCCAACTATCGATTTTAAATTTGCTGGCATGGATATTAAAAGTGCTACACAATTAAGAAACAAATGGCCAGAACTAGACGATGAAACAAAATTAAAAGCGGCTATGGCACTGTATGGTAACGATGCACCCAGAGCAGTACCGTTATTAAACAAAGCATTAAGCGATTCAGAAGCACCAGTAGGTGAAGCAAACAAACCTAAGCCTATTAAACCAAGAGATCCAAGCGCACAAACTATGCAAGACTTGCGTAGAAGTGGTGCTATGGGTGCGCATAAAGATAAAAAGAAATTAAGCAAGCAAGGATACTCCAAGCACAAAGGCAAGGAGATATCTGAACTAGATTTGTTTAAAAGCAAAGATAGTTTTGCGTCAGTTAAAGAACAAGACCCTAACAAACTAAAAGTTTTAGATTATATTGCTACACGCAACGATGGGAAAGAACACTTTTTAAGTTTTTATCGCAAAGGTGCGGCATGGAGTGGTAGACTAATGTTTATTAAGCCTGATCAAGCAAAAACATTTATGCAAAAAGTAGAAGATAATGAAGATTATTTGCCTCAAATAAAACAGGCCTTGACAAGTTTAGCAACAACAAGTAAACTATTTGATAGATTAGGCATAAAGTACGATGTGAGACGAGCGGAGTAACTAATGGATATTGCTACACTACAAAAACTAGCAGGTATACATGAGTACAAAGGATATTCTGAATACAAAATAGATGAGAATCCTAGCAAAACTGCCGCAAAGTTAAAACAAAAAGAAAAAGACTTAGGGCTAAAACCCGGTGATCCAGATTGGTTTAAACTATGGTTTAGCATGCCTTTTATGACAGGACAACCTAGTTTTAGAGGACGTAAGAAATGAAGTTTAATAGTATAAAAGACATCGAAAATAAGGTTCCTAAAAAAGGCAGTTTCAAGCACATGCTAAAACGCATGGACGAAGATGGAAGAATTGTACAAGGTGTTAATACTACGCCCGATGTTGGTCCAAATGAAATTAAAACACAAGCGGCAAAGTTTGGTAACACTGTAGACAAAGATGGACGTCCGCCTACACTAAGCAAAAAGGTAAAAGGTTCAAGTACAAATGTGCTATACAATTTAGGTTTATCAGAATCGGTTGACAAAAGCACCGAAAATAGTGTATACTATGTAAACATGCAGGAAGCACTAGGAGAACTAGCATCGAGTAGTAAGATTTACGTAGATATGGATGGCGTACTTGCTGACTTTTTTGGTGACTGGGCTAAACTTATGGGCAAAGCAGACTGGCGTGACATTGATGATGTTCAAGGCGGTCTAGATAAAATCAAAAAAACTGAAGATTTTTGGTTAAAGTTGCCACTAACTTCAAATGCAAAAAATCTATTAGGTATTATTAAACAGGTCAAAGGCGAGTATACTATTTTAAGTAGTCCTTTACCCGGTGATAAAAACTCAGAACCACACAAACGTGAGTGGATTAAAAAGAATTTAGGATTCTTTCCACCGTCAGAAGTTATCATTACACATGACAAAGCAAAATATGCACAAAACCCTGACGGTACACCTAATATTTTAATTGACGACTTTGGAAAAAATATTGCAAGTTGGGAAGGTGCAGGTGGAATCAGATACAAACATAAAGAACACAAGTTGGAACGAACTGCAAAAAACATTAAGCAGTATATGCAAGAACCTGTAGAAGAAGGTAATCTACTTAAAAATCCTAAAAACACATTTCTAAGTAAATCAGATACAGCATACGATTTTATCAAGCTCGGAACAAACATGGCTAACCTCAAAACTGTGCCAGCAGGCGCTAATGTAGACGAGCCAGACATTATGATTGCACCGTATGCAGGCGAAAAAGAAATGAAATATCTTATGAAGCAACTAAAGCGTATCGGATATGACGTACAGGATGCTCAAGGATATAAAGATGCACATTTTGATGAAGGCGATGTTGTACTAGACAAAACAGGATTGCGTAAATATATCCGTAACATGATTATGGATTATTTAGAAAAAGAAGACGATATTGAAAAACTTTCTTACATACTTAAAAACATTGTAGGTAAAAATGTTAAGCATAGAGGAAGCCGTTATCAAGTAAGTGCAGAAGATATTGTTCTAGCCAGTGATGGCTTAAAAGAAATTACTGTGTTTAGTGTTAAAAAGTCTGAAGATGCTGTTGCTGAAAAGTTTGCTAGTGATGCACAACGCAAAGCGGCATTTGCTAGTGGATATAAACCCAAAGGCAAAAAGAAAAAGTAAGTTAGAGAGATTTTAAAAATGCGTATTAGAAACATTATAGAAGGAATAAAAGTAAAGGAAGATGAATATGATGATTTTTCTCAACTTATAAATCCCATGGGACAAGATTCCACGTCACTTAAAAAAATCAAACAATCACCTGGCTTCCATGACTTGATTGTCTCGATGTTTAGTTCAGGTACACAGGCAGACCTAGAGCAAGACGAAATGCTTCATTACATGTCAAAGATGTTAAACATCAATACTGTTGAAATCAAGGCCATCCTACAAAAAGACGGATTTGATTTTGCTGAACCAGATGCAGAAACCAAGTTTAAACAAAACATGGGTGGCACAGGCGGCCCTGG
>Ga0181581_10002630_pt1 | contig 14090 bp, 11 predicted proteins | sample 071ome_22_FD_132433 | JGI IMG/M metagenome (GOLD analysis project Ga0181581, IMG submission 132433) | Coastal salt marsh microbial communities from the Groves Creek Marsh, Skidaway Island, Georgia - 071404AT metaG (megahit assembly) | ecosystem: Environmental > Aquatic > Marine > Intertidal... | reverse complement strand
ATGGCGGCGGCGATGAACGGCATCGCGCTTCATGGCGGGGCGATCCCCTATGGCGGCACCTTCCTGATGTTCGCCGATTACTGTCGTCCCTCGATCCGCCTGTCGGCGCTGATGAAACAGCGCGTCATCTATGTGATGACGCATGATTCGATCGGCCTTGGCGAGGACGGGCCAACCCACCAGCCAGTTGAACATCTGGCGGCGCTGCGGGCCATTCCGAACCTTCTGGTGTTCCGGCCCGGCGACGCCGTCGAAACGGCAGAGGCCTGGCAATGCGCGCTGGCCGCGCATGACCGTCCGTCGGTGCTCGCGCTCAGCCGCCAGGGGCTGGAGCAGTTCCGCCTTGGCGATCTGACGGCGAACAGGACAGCCGAAGGTGCCTATGTCGTCGCCGGCGGCGATCAGGACAGCCATCAGGACAGGCAGGTGACGATCCTGGCCACCGGATCGGAGGTCGGTGTCGCGCTTGCCGCCCGTAACCATCTGGCGGCCGACGGTATCGAGGCGAGTGTGGTGTCGGTTCCCGCGATGGAATTGTTCCGGCAGCGGGACGCCGCGGAGCGTGAGGCCGTTCTGGGCACCTGTCCACGCATCGTCGTCGAGGCGGCGATCCGCCAGCCATGGGACTGGGTGCTGCGCGACGGCGACGATTTCATCGGCATGGACGGCTTTGGGGCGTCCGGACCGGCCGGCGCGCTGTTCGCGCATTTCGGCATCACCGCCGAAGCCGTCGCGGCCCGCGCCCGGGCGATGCTTGACTAGCACCGGGACAACGGAAAAACGACAGGCGACATGAGGACAGGGCTTTGACAATTCGACTTGCAATCAGCGGCTTTGGCCGTATCGGGCGCATGGTTCTTCGCGCCCTTGTGGAAACACAGCGCAAGGATGTCGAAATTGTTCTGATCAACACCCCGGGCCCGGTCGAGACTTCGGCCCATCTCTATGAATTCGACTCCGTGCATGGCCGCGCCCGCGCGCCGGTCAGCCATGGTGACGGCTGGATGGATGTCGGCACCGGCCGCATCGCGATGACACATGAACGCGACCCGTCGATGATCCCGCATGCCGATCATGATGTCGATATCGTCCTTGAATGTTCGGGCCGGTTCAACGATCGCGAGAAAAGCGCCGCGCATCTTGCCGGCGGCGCGAAGCGTGTCCTGGTCTCGGCGCCCTGCAAGGATGCCGACGCGACCATCGTCTATGGCGTCAATCACCATGAGATCACACCCGGGCAGCTTGTCATCTCGAACGCCTCCTGCACCACCAACTGTCTGGCGCCTGTCGCCAAGGTGATGGCCGACTCGGTCGGGATCGAGGCCGGTTACATGACGACGATCCATGCCTATACCGGTGACCAGCCAACACTTGATACAAGCCACAAGGATCTGCGGCGGGCCCGCGCCGCCGCGATGTCGATGATCCCCACCTCGACCGGTGCCGCGCGGTCGGTCGGCGAAGTGTTGCCGCATCTTCGCGGCCGCATGAACGGGTCAGCCATCCGTGTGCCGACCGCCAATGTCTCGGTTGTCGATTTTGGTTTCACCTCGAACCAGGATACCAGCACGCAGGAAGTCAACGCGTTGCTCAGGACCGCCGCCGAAGGACCGCTGAAAGGTGTGCTCGGAATCAATGAGCGGCCGCTTGTCTCGATCGATTTCAACCATGATCCGCACAGTTCGATCGCCGATCTGACGCAGACGCATGTGATGAATGGCCGCCTTGTCCGGGTTCTTGCCTGGTATGACAATGAGTGGGGTTTTTCGTGCCGGATGCTGGACAACGCGGCCGAAATCGGCAAAACACTCTAGCAATTCACCAGCGGGCGGCATCGAGGCCCGGCCCGACGCCATCATGACGCCGCCTGACGCGGCATGCCTGCAACGAGGTTCAAGATGAAACTGAACGGTAACGCCATCAAGCCCGGCAATGTCATCGAACATAATGGCCGGCTGTGGAGCGCGGTCAAGGTTGAGCATGTGAAGCCCGGCAAGGGCGGCGCCTTCGCCCAGATCGAGCTTCGTGACATTCGCGACGGCACCAAGCTGAATGAGCGCTTCCGCTCCTCGGAAACAGTCGAGCGGGTAATCCTCGAGGAACTGGAATGCACCTTCCTCTATGATGACGGTGACAATCTGGTCTTCATGCACAGCCAGACCTATGAACAGATGGCGATCAGCCGTGACATGGTCGGCGACAGCGCCGCCTTCCTGCAGGACGGCATGACGGTGACTGTCAACAGCCATGAGGGCGAGGCCATCTCGGTCCAGCTTCCCGACAAGGTGGTGATGGAAGTTGTCGAGGCCGACGCCGTGGTCAAGGGACAGACAGCATCCTCAAGCTACAAGCCGGCCATTCTCGAGAATGGCGTGCGGGTGCTTGTGCCGCCGCATATCGAGGCTGGCACACGCATCGTCGTCCGCCCCGAGGACGCAACCTATGTCGAGCGCGCGAAGGACTGACGAGCTGGGGACCAATATGCCGGCGACCGACCCGTCTCGCGCCTGACAACGCCCGGTCCTGACAACGCCCGGTCCTGACAGCGCCCGCTCCGGGCCCAGAAAAGAAAGTAACGCTATGGCCAGCCAATCGGCGCTGATCAACGTCATGCAGAAAGCCTCGATCCATGCCAGCAAGGGGTTGCTTCGCGATTTCGGCGAGGTGGAAAATCTGCAGGTCAGCCGCAAGGGCCCGGGCGATTTTGTCAGCCGCGCCGACATCAATGCCGAAAAGACAATCCGGCGCGAACTGTCAAAGGCCCGGCCTGACTGGGGTTTCCGTCTCGAGGAAGGCGGCGTTGTCGAGGGGTCCGACCCCGACGCGCCGGTCTGGGTGGTTGACCCGCTGGATGGCACGACGAATTTCCTGCATGGCATCCCGCATTTCGGCATTTCGATCGCCGTCATGGAAACCGATCCGCAGGGCCGGCGCACCATCACCGCCGGCAGCATCTTCGACCCGGTGAAGAATGAATTCTTCTATGCCGAGCGGGGCAAGGGCGCGTTCCTGAATGAAAGGCGGCTTCGCGTGTCCGGACGCCGGGCGATGGCGGATTCGCTCTTTGCCACCGGCATACCGTTCCTTGGCCGCGGCGAAGAGGCCGAACATACAGCCTTTCTGAAGGAGCTTGGCAATGTCATGGCGGTCAGTTCGGGCGTGCGCCGCAACGGTGCTGCCGCGCTTGATCTGGCCTGGGTGGCGGCCGGCCGGTTCGACGGATTCTGGGAGCGCGGCCTCAGCCTGTGGGACATTGCCGCCGGCGTTATTCTGGTTCGCGAGGCCGGCGGGTTCATTTCCGACTTCGCCTCGCGCGACAAGGCGCTGGACAGCGGTGACGTGGTCGCCGCCAACCCTTCAATTCATGGTGATCTCATCCGCCTGCTGCGCGGCTGATTGCAGCCGGCCTCATTCCTGCCATTCTTTGACAGCAATTTGTAGATGTCCTTTCATCTGCCCTACCGCGCTGTTATGGGAGTCCAGGCCATGATGACCGACCCGCGACGCTATCTTGTGCGCATGCTGATTTTCCTGTTGATAGTTGTCGCCATCGCGGCGCTGCTTCATGCACCCCTGTGGCGCGCCTTCATGGGCAACCCGGCGCTGAACGGGGTGATTGTCGGCGCGCTTGGTCTTGGCATCATCTATACCTTCCGTCAGATCCTGCGGCTGGTGCCGGAGCGGCGGTGGCTGACCGGCATCCAGAAGACCGGCAAGCTTGACAACAGATTGGTCAAGCCGGTGCTGCTGGCGACCGTCAACGCCATGCTGGCCGACCAGCGGCAGGAGGCGCAGCTTTCCGCGCTGTCGCTGCGCTCGGTTCTCGACGGGGTCGCGGCACGGCTTGATGAAGGGCGTGAGATTTCACGCTACATGATCGGGTTGCTGGTATTTCTCGGCCTTCTCGGCACCTTCTGGGGGCTGTTGCAGACCATCGGCGCGGTCGGGCTTGTTGTCGGCTCGCTGGACACCGCCGGCACCGATTTCGAAGCCATGATGGCGCAGCTCAAAGGCGGCCTCGACGCGCCCCTGTCGGGCATGGCGACGGCATTTTCATCATCCCTGTTCGGCCTTGCCGGATCGCTTATCCTCGGCTTTCTTGACCTGCAGCTTGGCCAGGCGATGGGGCGTTTCTTCAATGAGCTGGAAGACTGGCTGTCCGCCTTCGCCCGCTTCAATGATGGTGGGCCGACCGGCAATGAAAGCGTCACCCCTCTGGCCGGCGGGATGAGCGAGGAAGCCGCCCGCGCCCTGATCCATCTTGGCAATTCCATTGCCGCAGGCGAAGACAACAGGCAGCGTGTGCTGGAACAGCTGTCCAGCATGAACATGACAATGGCCGCGCTGAACGAGGCGATGACGGACGACCGGCGTCTTCGCGAGCAGCTGGCGCAGCTGAACGCCGGCATCGCCCATCTTGCGGCCGACCTGCGCGATGACCGGACACGCTCGGCCGACGCTGTCACTGCCGAGCTGAGGTCGCTGTCGAACGCCATCAACAAGATGGCCGGCACGCCCCCCCGCGCCACCCGCCAGACGAAAGGGTCCTGACGATGGCGCTGGCGCGGCTCGGCGGTGCCCGCCGCCCTGACAGCTATACCTGGCCCGGCTTTGTCGACGCGCTGGCGACCTTGCTGATGGTCATCATGTTCGTGCTGCTGGTGTTCGTGCTGATCCAGGTCAACCTTGCCTATCGGGTGGCTGGCCAGGACGCCACGATGAATGACATGCGCGCGCAGATCGCCAGCCTTGGCGAATTGCTGAACCTCGAGCGCAAGGCGAATGACGATCTGGCGGCGGAGCTTGCCCGTATTTCGCGCAATCTTGCCGATGCCACACGCGAGCGTGACGCGCTGGAGGCGCAGCTTGCCGATACCAGCACCACCCTTGAAGAGCGCGAATCCGAGGTTGCGCGCCTGACCGTGCTGCAGGTGGACAGTCAGGCGGCGCTGGCGGCGGCGGAAGCCTCTCTTGCCGACCGTGTTGCCGCGCTGGAAAGCGCCGAGGCAGCGCTGGTGGAATCGCAGGAACGTATCGCGGCGCTTGAGCTGACACTCGAGGAGCGGGTCGCCGCTCTCGAGGCAAGCGAGATACAGCGTCTGAAGGCCGAGAGCGAGCTTGCCGAGGCCGCTGACAGAAACACGCTGTCACTGGCGAGGATTGGCGAGCTTGAGGAAAAGAATGCCGCCTCGCAGGCGGAAATAATCCGGATGACCAATGCGCTCACCGCGCTGCGGCGGCGGATCGAGGAGTTGACCAGCCTGCTCGCCGAAAAGGAGGCGCAGGCCGCACGTGACAAGATCGCCATCGCCAGTCTTGGCAAGTCATTGAACAATGCGCTGGCCTCGCGCGTTCAGGAGTTGCAGCGCTTCCGCTCGGAATTCTTTGGCCGGCTGCGCGACATCCTTCGCGGCCGCGATGACGTCCGGATAGTCGGTGACAGGTTTGTCTTCCAGTCCGAGGTCCTGTTTGCCCAGGGTCAGGCCAGCATCGCCGCCGAGGGCAAGCAGCAGCTCGCCAAACTCGCTGTTGCGCTGAACCAGATCGCCGCCGAGATCCCCGAGGATATCGACTGGGTGCTGCAGGTTGAAGGACATACTGACGATATCCCGGTGCGGGCCGGGCGTTTCGCCGACAACTGGGACCTGTCGACCGAGCGGGCATTGTCGGTGGTGCGTTTCCTTGCGACGCAGGGCCTGCCGCCAAACCGGCTTGCCGCCGCCGGCTATGGCGAGTTCCAGCCGCTTGACAGCGCCGGCACCGATGAGGCGCGGCGCCGGAACAGGCGCATCGAAATGAAGCTGACCCAGCGCATTTCCGCCAATTGAGCCCGGCATTCACCTCAATGTGAGGTGGGGCCCGGCCTTCCTTAACCGCAACATGACTTACCTGAAAGGATGATCTTTTCAGCCAGGTCATGCATTCGATCACGGAACTTGACAGTCATGGCGCTGGGCCTGCTATGCGTCATGACAAAGGCTGTGCCGGCATTCTCATGCAGTTCCGACAGCCCGTGCGCGGCATCGGTCATTGACGGGTTCTTCCTGCCATTGATCACGACAAGCCTCGGCAATCCAAACAGGGTCCCGCCAACCCCGCAACCGCCGGCATCGGCGCGGCGCATTACCATCATACCGGAGATGTTGCCGGACGAGCCCCCACCGGGGCCGTCGGTGCCACCTGTGCCGCCTGTGACTGACCCGGTGCAGAGATTGTCGGTTACCCGGACACTTGTTGCCGGGACACTTCCCGATGGCGGGGAGGCGGATATGTTTTTTGAGATATTGCCGATTGCCGACCCGGGGCGGGATGCCCCGCCGGCACAGGTCACACTGCCGGACCTTGAACTGATGACGGTCGAGGGCGACCCTGACATGCTTTTGATGACGCATCTGGTTGTCCTGCCAACCGGCAATAGCTGGCCCTTGCAATCACTATCACAACCGGTGGCCATGCAGATCACATGCGGCGCCTGTGGACCGGATGGTGCCTTTCTGCGATTTGATGGAACCGGCATGTTCGAGATGCAGATCGAGTCCCGCGGTGGCGGGTGGATCACCGACATCGATCTGCGTGGCACTGGCGGACAGGTGGCCCATGGCGAGATGCATTTCATGCTCCATGAGTCAGACGGAAACATTCTCACCGCCGAACTAGCGGAACTGAGGCTTGTGATCGATCAGGACAGGATGGATCTGGCGACGCGCCTTCTTTTATGGCGCGGTGCGCGGCAGGTGATGGAAGGCGTCTTTGTCGGGATGCCGACCGGGGACTCGCTCGACAAGGGGGCTTTCACCGGTCAGTTCAGCGGCGCCGGATGCATTCCTGTCTGCGGCGTCGAGAACTGAAGATCCGCCAGATGGCGGTAGAGCGGTGATTCGGTGATCAGCTGTTCGTGCGTGCCGGTGGCGACAATCTGCCCGCCATCAAGAAGAAAGATACGGTCCGCACGGATCACCGTTGCCAGACGATGTGCGATGACGATTGATGTGCGATCCTTCATCAACGCCTCCAGCGCTGTCTGAACCGCCGCTTCCGAGCGCGCATCCAGTGCGCTTGTCGCCTCATCGAGAAGCAGCAGTCCCGGATCACGCAGGATGGCACGCGCGATGGCGATGCGCTGGCGCTGGCCACCAGACAGGCGCACGCCCTTTTCGCCAACAGGCGTGTCATAACCCTGAGCAAGCGCCATGATGAAGTCATGCGCCTCGGCCTGGCGCGCGGCGGTGACAATCTCAGCCTCGGACGCGTCCGGCCGCCCAAAGCCGATATTGTCGCGAATGCTGGTCGAGAACAGCGCCGGGTCCTGCGGCACCAGCCCGATGAAGTCGCGGATGGCGGCAAGGTCGAGATCACGAAGGTCCTGCCCGCCAAGCCGCACCCGCCCGGCGCCCGGATCGTAGAAGCGCAGCAAAAGATGGAACAGGGTGGATTTGCCGGCACCGCTTGGGCCGACAAGCGCCACCCGCTCACCGCGGCGCACGGCAAGATCAACAGCGCTCACCGCCGGGCGGGATGCACCGGCAGGATAGACGAAATCGACATTTTCGAATTCACAGGCAATCTCATGGTCGCGCGACAGCGCCGCCGGTTGCACAGGCAGTGGCAGGCTTGCCGATGCCTGCAACGCCTGCGCGATCCGCTCGGCGGCACCGGCGGCACGCTGCAACTCGCCGGCCAGCTCCGACAGAAAGCCGGTCGAGGCGGCGACAAGGAACGCATAGAAAACAAAGGATGACAGGTCACCGGCGCTGATCCGCCCGGCCAGCAAATCCTGCCCGCCGATCCAGAGAATGGCCGAGATGCCGCTGAACACAAGGAAGATGATGATGCCACTCATCCAGCCCCGCAGCCTGACCCGCGCCAGCGCCGCATCGAGGCTGGACTCCACCGCCGCATCGAACCGTCCCCGCATCAGATCCTGCCTGCCGAAGGCCTGCACGGTGCGGATGGCGGTAACGGTTTCTTCGGCCTGAACAGCGACATCGGCAAGCCGGTCCTGGGCCAGCCGTGAGGCGCGGCGAAGCCGCCGCCCCAGGAAAATCAGCGGCACCACGACCATCGGCACCACAACCAGCACGACCAGCGACATTTTCGGGCTGGACAGCACCACCATCACCAGCCCGCCAAACAGCAGGATGACATTGCGCGCCGCCATCGAGATGGTGGAGGTCATGACCGTCTGCACAATCGCGGTGTCGGTGGTGATCCGCGCCAGCACATCGCCGGTGCGCGCCGTTTCATACCATGCCGGCGAGAGCGTCAGCAGATGGCCGAACAATGCCTGCCTGATATCGGCAAGAACGCTCTCGCCGATCTGGTTGACAAGGGTGGTGCGAAGATAGCTTCCGGCGGCAAGGAACAGCGCGATCACGGCAGTGCCGATCACCGCCCGGTCAAGCAGCGCCGGGTCCTGACGGCCAAGCCCCTCATCAACAAGATAGGCAAGACCGCGCCCCATCGTCAGCAAGGCGCCGGCGACCATCAGCAGCGAAATCACCGCGCCGACAATGCGATGCCGGTGCGGGCGCAGATAGGGCCAGAAGACCCGCCACAGCGCCGCCGTTGAGAAGGGTCTGTCGGCCGGCTGTGAAGAAGGGGAAGAGGTCACGCTGCGTTGCCTGTCTGTCATATGGTCGGATGTGACCGCACCGGGTGGTACGGGACCGGGTGGTACGGGCCAATTCGGGCTTGCCTTACGGGGTGGTTGACGATATACCACCGCATCCGAATATTGACCAGCGCCGCTGACCGGCGCGCGCGGCCCAGGACAGCCCGACCGGCAGGAGCATGTTATGAAGAAGGATATCCATCCCGACTATCACGAAATCACCATCGTGATGACCGATGGCAGCGAGCGCAAGACACGCTCGACATGGGGCAAGCCAGGCGACGTGCTGAAGCTTGATATCGACCCGAAGACACATCCCGCCTGGACAGGCCAGCACCGGATTGTCGATTCTGGCGGTCAGGTGGCACGCTTCAACAAGCGCTTCTCGAATCTCGGCATCGAGTAAACCGCCGCGATCTCATCTGCGACCGGGCGAACAGGCCGGGCGCATGAAAAAGGCCGGGATGTCCCGGCCTTTTTGTTTGTCCGGCCTTTTCCTGTCCGGCCTTTTCCTGTCCGGCCTTTTCCTATCCGGAGAGATGCGTCAGCCGCGCTGGCGGATCGCCGCCTGGGCCGCCGCCAGCCGTGCCGCCGGCACCCGGTAGGGGGAACAGGACACATAATCCAGCCCGACCTCCTCGAAGAAGGCGATCGATGCCGGATCGCCGCCATGTTCGCCGCAGACGCCAAGCTTCAGCCCGTCGCGTGTCGCGCGCCCCTTCTCGGCCCCCATGCGCACCAGCGCGCCGACACCGTCACGGTCGATCGATACAAACGGGTCGGTCGGATAGATTTCCGCATCGGTATAGGCATGCATGAAGGCACCGGCATCATCCCGGCTGATGCCAAGCGCGGTTTGCGTCAGATCGTTGGTGCCGAAAGAGAAGAACTCGGCCTGCCTTGCCAGATCATCCGCACAGACGGCGGCGCGCGGCAGTTCAACCATTGTGCCAACAAGATATTCGATCCTGATTCCGGTCTCGGCCATCACCGCCTCGGCCTCGGAATCAATCACCGCCTTGCACAGCTCCAGCTCCTTCGCCGTCGCGGCCAGCGGGATCATCACCTCGGGGACCGGCGCCTCGGCGCCGCGGCCGGCTATGGCGGTGGCGGCCTCGAAGATGGCGCGGGCCTGCATCCGGCAGATTTCCGGATAGGTGACGGCAAGACGGCAGCCACGATGCCCCAGCATCGGGTTCGATTCGGACAGTTTCAGCGAACGTTGCCGCGCCGTTTCCGGCGAGATGCCGGCCGCCGCGGCGACATCGGCAAGCTCTTCGGCGGAATGCGGCAGGAATTCGTGAAGCGGCGGGTCGAGAAGACGGATCGTCACCGGCAGCCCGGCCATGATGGTGAACAGCTCCTCGAAATCCTGGCGCTGCATCGGCAGCAATTTGGCAAGCGCCGCCTCGCGACCCTCGCTGTCGACCGCCATGATCATCTCGCGCATCGAAATGATCCGGTCGACATCAAAGAACATATGCTCGGTCCGGCACAGGCCGATACCCTCGGCGCCAAAGCCGACCGCGGTGCGCGCGTCTGCCGGCGTTTCGGCGTTCGTGCGAACAGCCATGCGGCGGATATCATCGGCCCATTCCATGATTGTCGAGAAGGCGCCCGACATTTCCGGCTGGATGGTATCGACCCGGCCAAGAAACACCTCGCCGGTGCCGCCATCGATGGTGATCGTGTCGCCTTCGGACAGCTCCTGGTCGCGAACAAAGACCTTGTTGTTCACCTCGTCAAACCTGACCTCGCCGGCACCGGACACACAGGCCCGCCCCATGCCGCGGGCGACGACGGCGGCGTGACTTGTCATGCCGCCCCGCGCTGTCAGGATGCCGGCGGCAGCATGCATGCCATGAATATCCTCGGGGCTTGTCTCAAGCCTGACAAGGATCACCTGATGGCCATTCGCGGCCATTTCCTCGGCCTTGTCGGCGGTCAGCACGATCTCGCCGGCGGCAGCGCCGGGCGATGCCGGCAGGCCCTGTGTAATCACAGTTTTCGGCGCATCGGGATCAAGCGTCGGATGCAGAAGCTGGTCGAGGGCAATCGGGTCAATCCGCAGCAACGCCTCATCGCGGCTGATCAGCCCCTCCTCGGCCATTTCCACCGCCATGCGCAGCGCCGCCGCGGCGGTCCGCTTGCCGCTGCGGGTCTGCAGCATGTAGAGCTTGCCCTTCTGGACGGTGAATTCGAGATCCTGCATGTCGGTGTAATGCGTCTCGAGCTGCGCGCGCACCTTGTCAAGCTGGCCGAACACATCCGGCATCGCCTCTTCCATCGACAACTCATCACCGCCGCCATTCGCGCGGGCCGCCGCCGTCAATGGCAGCGGTGTGCGAATACCGGCCACGACATCCTCGCCCTGGGCGTTGATCAGATACTCACCGTAAAAACTGTTCTCGCCGGTCGACGGGTCGCGGGTGAAGGCAACGCCGGTGGCGCAGTCATCGCCCATATTGCCAAACACCATGGCCTGGACATTCACCGCCGTGCCCCAGCTTGCCGGAATGTTGTTGAGCCGGCGATAGGTGGTGGCGCGGGCATTCATCCAGCTGTTGAACACGGCGCCGATGGCACCCCACAGCTGGTCATGCGGGTCCTGCGGGAACGGGCGGCCGGCCTCCTCCTCGACAATCGTCTTGTAGGTGGCGACCAGCGTTTCGAGATGATCACCGGTCAGCCCGGTGTCATCAAAGACGCCGTGGCGAAGCTTCAGTTCCTCGAGTTCATCCTCGAACAGCCCGTGATCGACCTCCATCACGACATCGGCATACATCTGGATGAACCGGCGGTAGCTGTCATAGGCAAAGCGCTTGTCATCGGCGCGTCGCGCCAGCCCCTCGACAGTCTCGTCATTCAGCCCGAGATTCAGCACCGTATCCATCATCCCCGGCATCGAGGCGCGCGCGCCAGAGCGCACCGAGACCAGAAGCGGGTTCTGTGGATCGGCGAAGCGGGCGCCCGTTTCGGCCTCGATCCGCGCCACCGCGTCAGCGACCTGGCCACCAAGTGTCTCGGGATAGGTGCGGCCATTGTCGTAATAACGCGTACACACCTCGGTCGAGATGGTGAAGCCGGGCGGCACCGGCAGACCGATGCCGCTCATCTCCGCAAGATTGGCGCCCTTGCCACCAAGCAGATTGCGCATACTGCTGTCGCCGTCACTGCCCTTGGCACCGAAACTGTAGACCCACTGAATCGAACTGTCGTTCATCGACCGTTACCCCTCTAGTCTGGAGAAATCCGCGACCCGGTGCATGGCCTGCCTGACCATGGCCAGAAGACCGAGGCGGTTCAGCCTTGTCGCCGCGTCATCATGATTGACCACAACGCTGTCAAAGAAGCTGTCAATGGGCTGACGCAGCCCACCAAGCGACTGCATGACGGCAAGAAGCTCGTCACGGTCCTGCATCTTTGACCCGGGCTCCGGCAGTGCAGTGAGCGCCGCATGAAGCCCGGTTTCAGCGTCCTCGACAAACAGGTGAGGGTCGGAAGTGGGGGAGAACACCTGTTTGGCCTTGCTTTCCTCGGCCTCGAGAATACTTGCCGCGCGCCGCCAGCCGGCGACAAGGCCCGCCCCGTCATCACCGGCAAGGAAAGTGGACAGAGCCGCCGCCCGGTCGGCAAGCCCCAGAATATCGTCATGGCCCGGCCCGGTGCCATCACCAAGCGCCGCCGCGACAATGTCATGCGCCAGACCGGCATCGCGGAGGCTGACGCGCAGCCTTTCCCTGATAAACGGCTCCAGATCGGGATCGGGGGCGGCAAACCCATGCGCGCTGGCGGCTTCGGTCAGGACAGGCAGAAGCGGCATTCTGATCCGTGTTTCCAGAATGATCCTGATGATGCCAAGCGCGGCACGGCGCAGCGCGAACGGATCCTTCGAGCCGGTCGGTTTCGCACCGACGCCAAAAAACCCGACAAGGCTGTCGATCTTGTCGGCAAGCGAGACGACGCATCCCTCGGCGCTGGCCGGCAGGTCATCGGACGGTCCCTGCGGGCGGTAATGCGCCGCGATGGCAGTGGCGACGGCATCCGACTCGCCATCATGGCGGGCGTAATAGCCGCCCATGATACCCTGCAGTTCGGGGAATTCGCCAACCATGCCGGTGACAAGATCAGCCTTGGCAAGACGTGCCGCCCGCACCGCCATCTCGGCATCGCACCCGGCGACCGAGGGGGCGAACGAGGGGGCCATCACGGCGGCAAGCCTTTCCAGCCGTGCTACCTTGTCGCCAACACTGCCAAGACCCTCATAGAAGGCGATATCGGCAAGCTTGGGCAGTTGCGCATCAAGCGTCGCCTGCCGGTCCTCGTTCCAGAAGAATTCGGCATCGGCGAGGCGGGCCCGCAACACCCGCTGATTGCCGGCAAGGATCACCGCGTCGCGGTCCGCATCGGACAGCCTGTTGCTGATCACGACGAACCCGGGTTGCAGCGCGCCATCAGCGCTTCCGGTCGTCAGATATTTCTGATGCGTGCGGATCGACGCCTCCAGAACCTCGTCCGGCAGCGCCATGAAGCGGTCCTCGATGGTGCCGAACAGCGGCGTTGGCCATTCGACAAGGCCGCAGATCTCATCGATCAGACCCTCGTTGGGGCGCAGCGACGAGCCGGCATCGGCGGCCAGACCGGCGGCACCATCGACAATGGCCTGCCGGCGTTCGGCGCGGTCGACCATGACATGACCGGCGCGAAGACGCGCCACATATTCCGCGGCGCCAGCGACGCCGGCAAGGTCGATATCCTGCGGGCTCTCGAAATAATGGCCGCGGCTTGCCGATGTGAAAGGCAGGCTGGCCCCGCCAAGGTCGAGTTCGCCGGCAAGCGGCGCGCCGGCAAACAGCAGATTGACCCGGTGAAGTGGACGTACCCAGCGAAACCGCGTGCCACCCCAGCGCTGGCTCTTTGGCCAGGGGAACTCGGCCAGCACGCCACCGACCATGGCCGGCAGCAGGGTGGCGGCATCAACCCCCGCCTTCTCGATCCTGGCGAACAGAAAGGTGCCTTTCGGCGTGTCTTCCTCAACTAGCTGGTCGCGTGTCAGGCCGGTTGATTTCAGGAATCCCTCGATGGCCTTGTCGGGGGCGTCGGCACGCGGGCCGCGGCGTTCCTCGCTGATATCGGGCTGGCGCTCGGCCACATCATCGACATAGAGCGCCAGATGACGCGGCGCAACAAAGCCATGCGCCCCGCCATGCGACAGGCAGGCATCAGCAAGCCGCGCCAGCATCATACGCTCCAGATCCACCATGGCGCGGGGCTGCATGCGGGCCGGAATTTCCTCGCAGATGATCTCGATCAGAAGGTCAGCCATTCCCGCCTCCCGCCGTGTCGACCGGCGCGTCCTGCCCGATCCAGGCCTCGCAGCAACCGCGCGCCAGCGCCCGCACACGACCGATATAGGCGGCGCGCTCGGTCACCGAAATCACCCCGCGAGCATCCAGAAGATTGAACAGGTGGCTTGCCT
>Ga0181581_10002626_pt1 | contig 14100 bp, 10 predicted proteins | sample 071ome_22_FD_132433 | JGI IMG/M metagenome (GOLD analysis project Ga0181581, IMG submission 132433) | Coastal salt marsh microbial communities from the Groves Creek Marsh, Skidaway Island, Georgia - 071404AT metaG (megahit assembly) | ecosystem: Environmental > Aquatic > Marine > Intertidal... | reverse complement strand
TTTTTCTTTTCCGAGCTCTTACGGTTCAACATGACGGAAACCGTCGAACGAATCGACGCGGGTGGAAGACGCGCGAGTCTCGAACCGACGACGACGGAGTCTGCGTTCGCGAGAGCGCTGTTCGATCGAACGAGCGTTCCGGGAGAAGTCTTCGGCGTCGACCTTATAAACGCCACGCGATTCGTCGAAGACGACGTCTGCGGTTCTGACTTTTTGCGAGGTGGACTCAACGAGACGATGCTCGACGACGCGTACTGGCAAGCGTCTGGGTTCACCTCTGCCGACATTCCCCGGTCTGGGTGCTACCGCGGGTGCATCTTGGGTTCGGGCACGTACGAAGCCATCGCGCGAACGTACGGCATCCGAAGAACCTTTGGTTTCGATTCCTGGCGAGGTAAGTGCTTCGACGAGATGGACCCGTCGAGCGTAACCAACCTCATCAAGCTCAACTACGGCGTGCTCGTCGAGCGTATCTTCCCTCGGCTTCGAGAACCGATCGAATTATACCCCGGTCGCGCCGAAGTCTCGTCGTCTCTGTATCAGCCGGAAGGCTCTGCCATCGTCGTCGATTACTCGAGCTTTGAACACGACTTCCAATTTTTCAGGGACGAATTGCGACCGATTTATCCGGGCGTGTACGTCGGTAAAATGTACGCCATGGCCGGGATGTCCATGTTCGGCGGCGCGCTGCAAGTTCCGATCGGTGCGTCGCCCGTGTTCACCGTAAATTTCTTGTTGGTCGGGGAAACGAACATCATGGTGCCGTAACATCGTCTCGTACATTTACATCTAAGAGCATCGCGGCGCGAGTTGAAATGTTATTATGACTCTTTGAAATAAAATAAAACAATCTACTGTTGGGCGAATTCTAAAAGCTTCTCGCACATGAAATCGGGTTGTTCCAAGTGCGCGACGTGACCGCATCGCTCCACCCACACGAGGCGCGCGTTGGGAAGTTCATCCAGAAACTTATCCGCGTAGCTCGGCTCTAGGATTTGATCGTTGCGACCCCACATGACGAGCGTGTCCACGGAAACGTTTGGAATGGAGTTTCGAACCTTGAATCCACCCGACTTCATGAAGGACAACGTCGCGTCGCACCACTGCGGGGCAAAGGTGTGCAAACGCCCGACGCGCAACGCGTCCTCCGTGGCAAACGTCGCCTTATCGAAATACGCCAACTGATTCGCGGCGTTGCGCAACGCCATCGTGCGCAACACGTTCACGCCAACCTTGGCGATCGGTCGCGGCAAGGCGCCCATGGGACCGAGACCTTCGATGAAGCCTTGCGCGTCGACGAGCACGAGCTTCTCCACCGCCTCGGGATGATTCGTCGCGAAATCGATCGCCGCCGCGCCTCCGAGAGACGCACCGCACAACACCATCGGACGACCGATTTTCTCCTTCCAAAACGCGTACAAGTGCGCGCGCTTCGCTTCGGGAGAGTAATCGCCGACGCCGCCGTCCCGCGCATCGGTGAATCCCCAACCGAGCAAGTCCACCGCCCACGTCTCCGTCTTCGCCGCGAGTTTCGGGAACAACCGTCGATACTCGAGGCACGACGAATCGAATCCGTGCAATAGCACGAACGGCGCGAGGTCGGACCCGTCCGGACCAGGATCCCCGACGCACGACGTCAACACGGCGTCGGCGCGTCCCGGCACCGCCACCTCCACCAACTCGCAGCGCTTCGCCATGTCGATCGCCGCCGGTTCCGTGAGCTCGCGAACCTCGGGAGGGAAGAAGGATGGAAAATCCTTCGCGGACGTCGACGAGGGCGTGGACGTGGACGTCGCCGACGCCGTGGACGCGCGACGGAGCTTGGAGGAGCGATTACCGCTCGCACGACGCGCGCGAGGCGCGACGGCGACGTTGGTGAGCTCGCCCGCGAGGAGACTCATGGCGACGACTCACGAGCGCGCGCGGTCGTTCGCGGACCGATCGAGCGTTCGCCGCGGGCGAGCGACGCGTCGTCGAGTGGCGCGATGACACCTTATCCGTAAGGTGAAGCGTTTGGCGTCGTCGCGAATGAATTAATTACACTATTCCTCGTCGGAACCACGACGACGATTCGCGAGTCTTCCCAAAAATTGGAAAAACTTATATCTCTTGCTCATTTTCCACGGCTGCGCCTCTGGGAACGGAAGCGGCGAACCGATGGCGTAGAACAAGCCGAACACGCCGCCCAATCCACCCGTGTTGCCGAGCGTGCGGTCCATCACGACGCCCACCGTCACTTTCGTTACCTGCCCCTTCTCGTTGAAAGTCATCGACAGCGCTTGCGGTGGACACTCGACGCGCGTGCCCGTGGCTTCGAATCGTCCCGCCAACGTACCCGTGTGCGTGCCCGTCGTGCGGGACGTAAACCACACGCGGTTCGTCTCATACGGGTCGACTCGAAAGTGATAAAAGTTACTCTTCATGTCCGGAAATCCGGTGGTGAGATCGAACCCACCGACCGCCTTGACGAACGCCTCCGGACCGAGCGGACCGACGACGGGACCGACGAATTGAAAATCCTCGCTCAAATCGTCGGCGACGTTCGCGAACCCCGCGCGCAGAACGGTTTTACACCGAACGATGAGCTCATCCGGACCGATGGGAAACGTGTTGCTCACGCCGTACAGCATCTCTCGCTCATCGCACACGTCGTAGATGGCGCTCGGATTGGGCGCGTCGACGTCCGTCGCACCGCTCGCCGCGGACGCGCGCGCGATCGTCGACGTCATCTTTTTCCCACATCCAGCGCGATGCGCGACGCGCGTCGGCACCGACGCGCGCGTCGCGAACGCCCGCGACGGTACCACCATGACGCCTTCCTCGCGCGATGTCCTCTCTCGCGCGCCTCGACGCGCGACCGACCGACGACGTGCGGCCGAGTGACGATTGACGTCACCCAGACGATCGATTGTTAACAAAGGCAAACGAGAGCGAAAACGCTCGAGAAACGGCGCGCGCGACGACAGTTTCTCGCGCGCCATGCCAACCTACCGCTCCACCGAGCGCGCGTTCAGTCGATACAATACCAATCCCGGCGTCGGCGCGAACGCGAACGGCGAGTACGGCACCGCGCCGCCGAACACCGGGTACGATTTCTATCGAGAAGAGGATGAACAGTGGGACCCGCTCGTGACTGAAAGCGGCGCGGTGTCCTCGGGGTGTCGAACGTCGATGTACGATCCGACGAGGGAGGAGTACCTGCGAGACGTGGCGCGGGCGAAAGAGATGGGCGTGCCCATCGGGACGGTGATCGAGGAGCGCGTGGCGGCGAGGAAGCGACCGAGAAAGATGCTTCGATTGCTCGTGACGTCGAGGCTCCACGTCGACGCCGAGTACGGGGGGCCTTTTTGGATCGACGTCGCGGACGATGCGAGAATCTCCGAGGTGAAGAAACTCATCGGTGAACGCGTGAATGTGCTTCCTGGGGTTATTCGACTCGGTTTTGCGGGGAAAAAGCTCGACGATCACGCGAAGACGTTGGCGCAGGCGGGCGTGCGGTACTGGCACGAGAAATTTGAGTCGTGGCCACTCACGATTTTACGGTGAGGGGCCGGGACACGACGAACGCGGTTTTGGACGCGTTTTGGACGCGTTGTAATGATGTGTATGAATGTTTCGCCCGCGTGTCGTCGTTCGTGTCGCGACCTCGTCCCGGCGTCCCGACGGGCGCCTCTCGCCTCTCGAAGACGATGAAAATGTGCCACGTCACCGACTTCATTCTTCGCCGCATCATGCGCGCCTCGACGACGGTCGGAAGTGCGCTCGCGCGCGCGACGGGCGGTCGCGCGTCGCCGAGAGCGAACTCGAGCGGTCCCCTCGCGCGCGCGAGCTCGACCGGCGCCGAAATCGCCAAGGGCGACGGTTTCGTCGTCCCGGAAGGATGTCAGCTCGCGGTGTTTGCGAGTGGCTGATTTTGGGGTCCCGACGCGTCGTTCAGCGCCCTCAAGGGGGTGAAGAAAGTGCGCGTCGGGTACACGGGCGGTGATACCGATTTTCCGACGTATTCGCAGGTGTGCGCGGGCGGGACGGGGCACACGGAGGCGTATTACGTGTGCGCCGACGCGGGGGTCATCGGGTACGACAAGCTTCTGGAACAGTTTTGGTCCGAACATCAGCCCACGTATGAATCCAAGGCGCAGTATAAGTCTGCGATCTGGGCGCAGACGCCGGAACAGTACGAGATGGCTTTGGCGAGCAAGGACGCCGCCGAGAAGCGCGTGGGTCGAAAAATGTTTACGGATATCTACCCGCCGGAAGTTTCCCGCGGCGTCTCGTGGTGGGACGCGGAAGATTATCATCAAAAGTACTATTCCAAACCTCGCGCTTCGAGGTTCGGTTGGTGAGTGGTGATCTCTCAGGGCGATCGATGTCCATGGAGGCGCCGCGCGCGAAAGGGTGACGACGGAGACGAAAAAGGCTTGTTTTACGCCTGCGCCTACGTCCGATAAACCGCGCCGCGGTCGCCACTAGACGTCGACATGCATTCCAGCGAACTTGTATTGTAAGTAGCAACGAATATCTACGGGAAAATTCAATCATTCCAAACGCTAAATAAGACAGGTACATCGTCGCGTCGCTCACTCGACGCGGAGGCTACAGGAGAGCGGTATCGTCGGCGGCGACTCCTTTTCAAAAGGAAACATCAAAGAGTCTTCGTTTCGTCCGTACCCTTGGAGCAGAATTTCGTCGTCAAATACCTCGACGACCGCGAACGGGCCTGGGGACACGTCCATGGCGAGCATCGGACTCTCCATGCCTATGTAGTGAACGCCGGTTTTTTCGCATTGCCACTTCGCGCCCTCGTGTTGATGACCGCTCACGACGCACTTCACGACACCTCGCACGTCTTCGGACTCGATGATCTCGAGCATTTCGTCGTAGTCCCACATCAACGTCTTACCCGAACGATTCGCCGTCGAATGCGGATGAATGAGCAAGTGCGAGAAAATCATCACTTTTTCGCCCGCGTCGCTCGCCGCTCGAATGGTTTCTCGAGCCCACGCGAGCTGTTCTTTTCCGAGTCCCCCGTTGAACGGCACCCACCTCCCATTGAGACCCTCTATGTCTTTGAAGTACGGGAACGTCCCGCTCATGCGTTCCGTCTCGATCACTTGCGGGTTTTCGCTCACGAATTTATCCACGTTCGGATTGTGTCTTCGCAAGAGCTCCACCGCGTCCTCGCACAACCCCTGCTGACGACCTTTTCTGTATATGCTCACCGCGTACGGGTCCAACACCATCACGCGCCACCCCGGTCCCGGGACGAACGAGTAATAGAAATCTCCATCCGCGTTCGAGCATTTAAAATCCAACACGCTCCCGGGACTCGACACCCCTTGTCGCAGTTCCTCCCTCGTGAAATTATACAACTCGTGATTCCCGATCGTAAACACCCAATCCGCGCACTTGGCCTCGCTCAGAATGCGCATCACCGCCCCCAGATTCTCCCGCCCGCTCGCCACGGGCTTGAAATCATCCTTGGCGAAATCAAACGCGCACTGGTGGTCGGTGATGTCCCCGTTGTGCACCAAAAAGTCACACTCGTGCGAGTTAAAGTACGACACCGCGCGCGACGCGACGTTGAGAGAATTTCGATACCGACGCATCTGCGTCCCGGTGATGTTTTTCCTATCATCTTGATCGCAGTACTGAATGTCGGCGAGGATACCGAAGCGAAACCGCGGCGTTTTGGTCTCGGAGGAGGCGGGCCCGGCGTCTTCCGCGCGCGCGTCGTCGCGGCTCGCGGACGATACCGACGTCATCGCGCGTCGGGCTCGCGCGCGTCGACCGGCGGTGGACGCGATGTCGCGCGAGACGGCGCGGACGATGGGTGACCTCGCCAGCGCGCGGCGCATCACCCGGCGGGAAGTGCGGGCGGGTCGGATAGGAAAGTCTAGTAGAGCGCCGTCGCGTTTACAAACAACGAACGACGAGGTGCGGTGTCGCGCGCTAGGGAGAAGACACCGCGCTAACAATCGCCCGGCGTGAAATAACTCGCATCGGGCCAATCTCTCGGACGCACGAGCGTCGGGGCGTCGTCGAGATCGATGACGGCGCCCGGCGGAGCGCTGCAGTCGATTTCTTCGTAGATGATTTGTTCCCAATTCGCAGGCAAGTTTTTGGCGAATTCTTCGTCCAGCGCTTGTTCCTCGGGGGTAAGTATGGGTTCGTTCATGATGCGGTAATCGAGCCCACCGCAGTCCGGGCAATCGGCGCAGAGTAAGTCCTCGAGTTCGGCGACGGCTTCCTCCATGGTGAGCCCGGCGGCGGCTTTCGGCGGCGCGCCCCAATACTTTGTCTCGGGCTTGAGTTGGCGAGGTAACGGCACCTTGAGCGCGCGCATCAACGCCAACGCGCGTCGTCTCTCGTCGATGAGCATGAGCGGTAAGACGCGTCTGATCAAACATTCGGTGTGATACGCCATCTCGCACGGAAAGACGTAAAACGGCGCGAGGAGTTTTGGATCATCCGCCGACTCCATCAACCGCAAGCGCACGACTGGTTTTCGACATTCGGCGCACTTTTGATCCTTAGAGATGACGATCGTTTTCTGTTCGAGTTCCTCGATGTCGTCCTGCACGTCTTGCGTGAACGCCGCGAGTTTATCCAAACCTTGTTTCAACTCTTCGATTTCGTTGCGATGTTCCGTGAGCGACCGCAAAACCAAATCCTTGACGTCGTCGATGATGGTGAAATCCGGAAGTAACGGCAAAATGTCCTCAATGCGAAGCGCACCGTTCGTCCCTTTCAAGAAACTCAGCGCATCTCGAATCGCGACGCGTTTCTCTTCCTCATCCATGGAGTTCACGCGTGCTGGATCCAACGCACCGGATTTGCGAATCGACCACTTTGCGATTTCCAGCCACAACTTTTTCTGCACGATTTCATCCTCGTTGACGTCGCCCGACGGCGACTCCGCGGCTTTTTGCGTCACCTTTTTTGCCAACTCGACGTCTTGAAGCGTGGACAGCGCGACGTGCATGGCCATGTCGTAATCTCTCGCCACGCAGTAGGCGTACGCCGCGCTTCGATGCGCGCCGTGTTTTTCGCACAAACGAATCGCCGACTGTACGTCGTAATACGGCGTCTTCGTCTTCTCGTCCACGGCGTCGAGTATGTATTTACTCAGCGTCGACGCCACGGTCGGCGACGCGTCGAGTCGACTGACGTACAGATGCAACAGGGCGTCGTGCGCGACGCCGTCTCCCCGCGAGTCGCCGCCCTCCGCCGCCGTAATCGTCTCCAAGTACCTCGCCGCATGCGTCAACACCTCCGACGTCGACGCTTCGTTAACCGACTCGTCGCGACACACGCCGTCGATGATCGCGATGTCGTCCGCCGTCGTCGGCGTCGCCAACATCGCGTCGATCGTCTCTCGCGGAGACGCGCGCACGAGTTCGGGCAACACGCGATTGAGCGTCGAACGCGGGACGCCGGACGCGAACGCCACCTCAGAGGCGCGCCGCGCGTCGCCCGCGCGTAAAAAGTGATCCAACACTCGATCGTAATCGCCGCAGAGTTCGGCAAAATACATCTCGTCGTCTAAACGTTCTGCCTCGCTCAGCACGCGCAGGGTCTCGCGCTCGTCCAACGCGCCGTGATAGTCGCGTACAAAGTCGCGCACGCGCGCGTCGTTGGCTGCCGACTTTGAAAAACTCGCAATTTTCACGTACTCCTCCAATAACCACGTGGCGAGGATCAGACGTCTCGGCGCGTCGTCAATCGGTAATCCACGCAGACGTCCCTCGACGTACGCGTACAGCGCGTCTCGCGCGTGTAAATCCACAAACGTCTTCGCCACGGTTTCCACGGCGTGCGCGACGCCCGCGAGCGCGAACGCCTCCGCCGCTCGATCGTATCGTTTCAACTTGATCATTCGCTCCGCTTTCACCGTGTACACGAACTGTCGCTGTAACTCTGTCTTACACGCGCGCGCGGCGTCGTCGAAATCTCCTTGATCGCAGTGCACGCGCCACACGCGCGCGTCTTCGTTTTCGACGACGACTTCGAGTAAATTGTCGGCGTTCGCCGCGTACGCCCTCCCAGTCGTCGGATCCGTGCACGCGAACGTCCCCGCGCCGCCTCTCGGAAGTTCGATCGTCGCCTCGACGTCTCCTGTGACGACGTTCATCGCGACCAAGTGCTTTGAATACAGCACGACGACGTGATGCGCGGTGAGCGCGAGCGACGCCGGGACGTCGCCCTCCATCGGCGGCGGCGGCAACGCGCCGTGGTGTTCCAACACCCCCGACGCGTCGTCCGACGCGAAATTTAGCGTTCCTCTGTACACACCTGCGCCCGTGAGCCACGCCATGCGCGTGCACGCGCGCAAATCGCTCGGATCGCGCCAGACGCGTAGCGCGCTCGCCGCGCTCGCCACCGGCGTCACCACCGTCGCCTCGACGCTGTTGGGCGTCGCCCGCGCGCGTGCGAGCACCGATTCCAACGAATACGATCCCGCGAGCGCGTACAGTTTAGACGGCGTCGCGATCAAGACCCCGTATCTTGTCTCTCCGCCCTCGACGCGCGTCTCGGACGCGCACAGACCGGTGACGGCGTCGCCGTCCGGCTCACGAAACGCCTCGTCGCACGATTTTTCAAATCGACGCGCGTCCGCCGAGCAATCGATGCGCACGACAAAGACGCGACCGTCGCTCGCGCCGATGAGCGCTAACACATCGTCGTCGCTCGCACCTCGCGCGAACGCGGCACTCGTGCAGTGTACGCCTCGTAATCCCGCGATCGGTCGCGCGTCGGGCCAATTCGCGCGCCGATACCAAGCGGCGTCCCTCGACGCGTCGTCTCGATCGATCGTCGCCATCACGCAGTGTTCGCCCGACCACTCGTCCATGGCGATCAATACGGTCGATGACGTCTCCCCCGCTCGCAAAATCCTGCGCGCGCGCGCGGTGTCGTCGTCGAACGCGTCGTCGGCGTCGTCGTCCGGGACCAACCGTCCCGCGTACACGTCCCCGGTCCCATCGCTCACGACGCACGTCCCGCGTCTCGCGTCGCCGACCGCGAAGACGCCGATACCATCGTCTCCGTCTCGCGAGGGCGTCACGCGCGCGCCGACGTTTCTCGCGACGAATCTCGGCGCGGACGACGACGCCTCTCGTTCGGAATCGTAATCAGCATCATCTTCATCCACGGCGCCGTCTTCTTCGCCCGAAGGACGCGCGACCGCGCCGCCTCCCGCGCGCGCGAACGCCTCGAACCGCGCGCGCGCGCGGTCGTCGTCCACGAGGGACGCGCCCGCCGGGAGCGGGCGAGACATGCGCGCGCGGTGCGACTGTGAAGATCTTCACTCTGACGCGCGTTCGTGTCGATGACGCGACGAAGCGCGCGCGCGCGCGCGATCGCGGCGCTCGCGTGCGCGACGACGATGGTGTGCGGACCGGCGTCCACCGTCGAGGCGCGACGCGCGACGTCGACGCGCGCGGACGGGACGTTTTTCGACGCCGGTGCGCGGGGCTGGTTGAAACGAGTCGCCGAGGAAACGACGACGACGACGAGCGTGAACGCGGGAGAGCTCGTCACCGTCGCGCGCGCGGCCGTTGGATTGACGTCGCCGAGTGACGCCGCGCGCGCGATCGACGCGCGCGACGACGTCGTGCGAAAGCTCTTGGATGAGGAGCGAAGCTTCTTCGCCGCGGGCGTCGACGACGAGACGCGGCGACGACGATTCTTGACGCTGTACGCGGACGAGAGCGTGTGGAGGACTGGTGAGGTAGATTTTAGTGCGATCGCGGGCGTCGCGGCGAGAGACGTGTCGTTCGATGGGTCGAGATCGAGGACGACGCTGAGCCAGACGGCGAAGGCGATCGCTCGCGGAGGACGGTGCGAAGACTCGGAGACGCGAGAATTGTTCGATCGTCGGGTTTGTTTCGGCGAGGAGGTGGTGAAACAGTTCGAGAAGAGCGACGTGGACGCGCCGACGCGAGTGAAGGGATTTGTTGAGCGAGAATTGAAATGTTTTGAGGAGGGCGCCGAGGCTTTCGCGAGCGAGGCAGAGGGCGACGGACCGAAGTTTGCGTACGTCGCCCTCGAAGGCGCGACGTACGCGTCGAAGAAGTTTGGCTCAAAGAGTGACATCGCTCTCTGGAGCGCTAAGGAGACGAAGGCGGCGGTCGCGAGAGTCATGGCTACGATGGCGGAGAAGGACGGCGTCGATTTCGGCGCTCTTGCGTTGGCGAGCCGCGACCCCGAGCGATCGGCGCGCGGTTCCGAGCGCAAGCTCCTCGGCATCGACCACCGTCGTTCGCTTTTGGGAAATTCGACGTCGAGCGACGAAAACGACGACGAAGTCGTCGCGCGCTTCATGCGCAAGGGTGTCGCGTGGGCGGTGGCTATCATTTTCATCGGCGCCACCGTCGCCGGCGTCTTGGCCATCATGGGCATGCCGCTGCCAAAAGAGCCGTTCCTTTACACCGCGATTCCGGGCATGAAGCTCGATTAGGATTGAAATTGACCCATTGACCGCCATCTGATGATCCTTCGCCCCGTCGCGCCGCGCGCTCGAAGAGCAGTTTTTGCAGTTGTCATCAGGCGTCAGACTTCGTCCGGCGAATGTCACCCGCGTCGACGATCGCGACGCCCATCATCCCCTCGCACACGCACCGACGACGCGCGCGAGACGGATCACCGCGCGTCGCGCCCTCGCTCGCGCGCGTACGAACGCCGAGGACGCCGAGTCGCGCGAAAGGGACCGCGTGCTTCGCATCAAAACGCGACCCTCATCGTCCCCTCGCCGACGCCATGTCGGTGTTTCTTCGACGCGGTCGACTCGTGCCGATCGCCTTTGATCTCGCCCCAGTCGTCGCCGTCGCCGTGCGCGCGTTCGCGTCGTCAGACGCGGTCATCGCCTCGGCGAACGCGGTGCTCTTGTTTTGGCTCGCGCAGGTTTTCATACTCCGCGCGTCGCCGTATCGCGATTTGGCGCGGGTGCGGAAGAACGCCCTTCGCGGCCGGTGCGTGTGGGTCACCGGTGCGACGCAAGGTTTGGGAGAGGCGCTGGCGTACGCGTGCGCTGGACTCGGCGCGCGAGTCGTCGTCTCGGGACGAACTTCCGAAAAGTGCACACGCGTCGCCGAGGAGTGCGAACGCAGAGGAGCCGACGGTGCACACACGGTGACGTTCGACGTGTGCGCGCCGAGGAGCGAGTTGAAGCGAGCGGTGGATGAGGTGTACGAGACGGTGGGATCGGTCGACGTTTTTATCAACGCGGCGGGCGGGAGTCAGGCGTGTAGCGCGCTCGCGGGCGACTCGGAGGACGTCGATCGCATGCTTTTTCAACTCAACGCCATCGGCGCAATATCGTTGACGAAGGAGGTGGCGAAGAGAATGGTGAACTCGGCCGCCTCGCGAGCTGGATTTGCGCCCAAAATTGTTGGCGTGTGCAGCGCGGCAAGCAAGGTGCCGGCTCCGGGACAGTCGGTGTACGCCGCCGCAAAGAGCGCGTACGCCGCTTTTTTGAACTCTTTGAGGAGTGAGATCGCAAAAACGGGGGTGAGAGTGACGTGCGTGTATCCCGGGCCCATCGCGACGGGACTGAATGGACAGGAGAGGGTGATTTTCCGACAAGATATGGCGAGCTCGACGCCGTCGCCGGGAGCGGCGAAGAAGACACAGTCTCGCACGGCGACGCCGCCATCCACGAAGGGACGCATGGACGTCGATTACGTCGCAAAAACAGTCGTGAGATCTACGATTGCGGAGTTTGACGAGATCGTCCTCGCGCCGCAACCGATCATGGCGTTGTCGTATTTTGCTCGATTTTTCCCGGCGTTGGCGTACGCAGTGCTCGACGTCATCGGTCCCACGCGCGCGCGAAAGGCGGACTCGGGTGAAAACATCTACGATTTAAAAGCGAAGCAATAGTCTTGTAACAAATAATAGTCGAATAGTCTTCATGAGCGAACGAGCTCGCTCGATTCCGAGGAGGCGTTCCTCAGTGCACGTCTCATCCAAACATGAAGTTTAAATTTTGCGGCGACGCCGACGCCCCCGATTGGCTCTTGGCCGAGATGTTCACCATCTCGAAACTCTCGAGCGTTCGCGTGCGTCTGCTGTGCGCGCAGCTCGTGCACGCGCGCGCGACGACGCCGAAGATGCACGAACCGTTCGGAACGAACGAACGCGATGACACCGACGCCGACGCGTCGATGCCCTCATCGTCGCGCGGCTCCGGCAAAACGATCGATTACGCGAAACTGCGCAAACTCATCGACGATTCCATCGGCGCTGGTGACGTCGAGGCGGTGGTGGCGGCGCTGGATTACACGATCGCGAATGCGACGAGGCATGACGTCGACGAAAAGACGCTGGGACGGGAGCTCGAACAGCTCGGTCTGCCCAAAGAGCACGCCGAGGCGGTGTGCAAACCGTACGGTAAAGAGCGGGAGGCATTGAGAGAGTCGGCGATGCGTTCGACGGTGCGAGTGAATGGGTTGCGGGATTTACGTTGGGGCGTGACGTTCGCGAGCGACGCGGACGAATCTCGGAATAACGCGTCTGAGGGTCGGTTAGCGATTCGTCTGACGCTGGACACGATCGACGAGGGACGTGTGGACGTAAACGTGAGCGAAGAAAAGTTTAGAGTGTTGCTGAGCGAGCTGAAAGCGGTGAAGGCGTTGATGGATGAAGACGCGTGACGAGTCTGTAGAATGAATGTAATTTAGAAGCGCGCTACTATCTCAATAATTCGTGCGTTGGCTCGTACCTCGCGAGCGCGGCTTCGAGCGCTCGAACGCGGGCGTTCGCACTGTTGAGCTGGTCTCTAAAATCCGAGGCAATGTCTCGCTTATTCGACGGCGATTCGACGCCGTCGCCGCCAAGTGAACTGTCGATGATGTCGACAATTTTCGACGTCGTGTGCACGAACGAAGCCGTCGGGGAGTGTCTCGCCTGGCCGTGCGCCTTGAGATTCGGAGCGACGTTCGAAGACGCGCGAGACGCGCGTTCCATCTCCCATAATTTTCTGCGACGTTCTTGCCATATGCGTTCGTGCTCTTGCCTTCGCCGCCTCTCGTCATCCGTCTCTTCAGACACCATCCAATTCAAGAAGGAACCTACTTTCTCTGTGACTTGCGACGCGACGTTCGCGCCCTGTTCGACACCGGAGATGGCTGCCGTTTGGAGCTTGATCATGTCGATGCCGAGAGGCTGCGAAGACGAACGCATCTGCTCAAATCCTGGAGACGTGGACGGCGGAGCGACGCGAGTCTTAATCGGAGGCGGAGACGGCTTCTTGGATTTGCTTCGCTCGCCACGTATTCTCGCGTAAAGAGAACTTCGCAACGGTTCGTACTGTATCGCCAACTTTTCAGCGCGACGAAGACAAAATCCACGAGTCGCCTCGACGATGGCGCTGACAGCGGCCTCGCGGCACTTTTCCATATCCTCTCGCACGAGCGATTCCCATTCTTCCCGTCCGACGGCGCCTTCGTCCGCGGCGTGAAGCGTGAGCGATGCGAATTCATCGTCCACGTCGTCGTCGTCGTCATCGTCCAGGGCGAACGGTGACGCTCGCGGCGACGCCGACGTCGAAGACGTGGGCGTCGACGAACGCAACGCCGCCACCGCCGACCGCATCGGTGGCTTTGACAAAACAGTCTCCAAATCGTCGTCGTCGAAAAACGTCCCCGTCGTCGCGAACACGTTCTCCAACGGCACTCGCAGCGCGTTCGCCACGCGCGCGCTCTCCTCGTCTCGCCGTTTCGCGTCGGCGCGTTCCACCACAACCAACGTCCGCGTCGCCGCCGTTCTCGATCGACGCAGCGTCTCCAGCACCGTCTCCGAGCCACTCTGCGCCGGATTTTTTAGCACGACGAGCGCGACGTCGCCGCACAATCCCCCCACCGCGCTCGCCTCGAGCGTCTTCACGCCCTCCTCCGGCAACTGCCTCCGCGTCTCCTCCAACACCCGCTCCGTCCGCGACATCCCGACCTCCTCGCCTCGCGCGTCCCAAATCTCCACCGCGATGCTCTCATCGCTGAACGCGCGCAGAGACTCCACCTGCGCCACCTCGTCGTCCTCCGCGCCCGCGGGCACGCCCGAGGCGCGACAGTGTTGCAACACGCTCGCCATGTTCTTCGCCAG
>Ga0181581_10002625_pt1 | contig 14100 bp, 5 predicted proteins | sample 071ome_22_FD_132433 | JGI IMG/M metagenome (GOLD analysis project Ga0181581, IMG submission 132433) | Coastal salt marsh microbial communities from the Groves Creek Marsh, Skidaway Island, Georgia - 071404AT metaG (megahit assembly) | ecosystem: Environmental > Aquatic > Marine > Intertidal zone... | reverse complement strand
TCTGCAGGTGAATACCTAGGCATGCGTATTCTAATTGTAAGAGGTACTGGTATAGGTCAATATGGATATATATCAGGATTTGATGTATTGACAAAAGAAGTTACTGTAAAAAAAGAATCAAACGATGAGTTAGGATGGGATCATGTAATACCAGGTTACCCTATTGAAGCAACTTTAGACAGCACTACCCTTTACAGGATAGAACCACGACTGACAGTTTCTCATCCAGGCTTTAGCAGTGTTCCTCAAAATTTACCACAAGCAAGAGACTTTATATCTGCAGCAACTGGCGGAACAACCGCTACGTATCTAAACGTTATTGCTGATTCTGAAGGAACAGGACAAGTTGACGAGGAATTAACTCCGTTTGCTGCATATTTTAATGTAACGAGAAAAGGTAATTTATATGAAACTGTTGAACTTTCTTTTGGTGGAGCAGGTTATGCAGTTGGCGATAAATTTAAATTATTAGGCACTGCATTAGGAGGTACTAGTCCAGACAATGATATACAGATAACAGTCACTGAAGTAACAAATGATAGTACAAATGCAATTGTTAGTTACACTTTTTCTGGAATTGGTCGGAAAGAAAGAACAGTTGCATTGGTAAGCGCAAGAACCGTCCTTTACAGCGATAATTTAGTAAATTGGACTTACCTTAATTTGCCGGCTTCTGGAGAAGCGTTTACATGTAAAAAAATAGTTGCAGGAAATAATGTATTTGTTGTTTTAAATTCAGATACTAACTTGTTTTATTATAGCAAAGATGGAGCTTCTTGGTCAATCAAAACACTTCCTTCAACCGCTAATTGGTCAGATATTACATACGGAGAATATAACGGATTCCAAATGTTTATAGCTATATCTGAAAATAGTACAGATTCTGCTTATAGTTTTGATGGAGAAAACTGGACAGCAAGTGTATTACCAGCTGGAGACGATAGTACCGGAGATCAATGGCAAAAAGTTGTATTTGGACAAGGTCTTTTTATAGCTATTACAGGTTCTCAAACCAGAGATATTGCAGTATCTTATAACGGATCATGGACTAAAGTTGCTAATGTTTTACCAGTTGGAGATTTTAACTGGGTTGGCTTAGAATATGGAAATGGTAGATTTTTAGCATTGGATCAACTAGGACAAGTAGTTTACAGTGTAGACAAAGGACAAACTTGGTATGCAGGAACAACTGCTCCAGGAAATAAAACTTGGACTGATATAAAATATGCACAAGGTGTTTTTGTTGCAGTTTGTGGTGAAGAAGTTGTTGCTACAACAGAAGATGGCTTGAATTGGATATCTCGAACTATTGAACAAAGTAATCAATATACAAAACTTGCTTTTACAAATATAAATGATTATCCTGAATGGGTAGCATTTGCGAATACAGCAACAATCAATGCGATTGCTCGTATCACAACTGGAGCAAGAGCAATTTTAAGAGCAAATATCGACGGAGAAAAATTTACAAATATTAAAATTTGGAACCCAGGTAGTGGATATCAAACTACGCCAACTCTAACTATTACAGATCCAAATGTTATTTCGCCTATTGATACTGACAATAGATTAGGTAACGGTGTTTTGAGTCAACCAATATTTATTAATAGAGGAACTGGTTATAAAACTACAACTAGTTCAATTTTAATCACAGGAAATGGATATGCCGACATTATACCTTCAGAAAGCAATACGATTGCTATATCAGGCATTCCTTTTCCAGTTCCAGGACCAGGAATACAAATTAAAATTAGCACTATAGATGATGACACCACAGATGACCCAGATGATTTAAAGAGATTTACTGGCATTTTTGCAACTGACCTAGGTGATGACGGAAGTGGAAATAATACTAGGACTATTAGATTTACAATATCACCTAAGATTAAAAATGAAAATAATTTAGAACATGGAACACCTGTTACCTTAAATGAAAATTATAGTCAGTGTAGAATATCAGGACATGATTTCTTAGACATAGGAACTGGTAATTTTATCGACACAAATTATCCAGATTTATATGCATCAGGAAACTATTTTGTTTATGCACCTGAGAATGAAGTAGTTGAAATAGATGGCGGTAGGGTATTTTACACTTCTACTGATCAAGATGGTAATTTTAGAACAGGCGAACTTTTTGGGGTAAATCAAGCAACTGGTGTAGTAACAATTAGTGCTGAATTTTTTGATTTAGACGGTTTAACAGAATTAAGCTTAGGAGGCGTTCGTTTAGGAGGTTCAGGAACTGTAGTAAATGAGTTCAGTACCGATATTACATTTAGTGCTGACAGTAATAACGTGATTCCTACCCAACGTGCAATTGCTGCATTCTTAGCAGATAGATTATCAGTTGGCGGTAGTGATTTAGAATTAAATTCACTGATAGTTGGTACAATAAAAATAGGAGGTATAGAAGATAGCATTACCTCTGGAACAATGATTACTGTAAATAGACCAACAGTGATAGAAGGAAGAGATAGTTTTAATAAATTATGTGCTATACAAGGTACGTTTATAAGTCAAATGTTGTTTTTTAGACAGAATGAAAACAATGATTAAGTGGATAAATAGAATAGTGGAGTAGTAAATGGCAGAATTTAAACTAGGAAGACTAAGATTTGTTTGGAAAAACGAGTGGGCATCGTCTACTCAATATTACACAGATGATGTAGTTTTTTATGCAGGAAAAACTTACATATGTGTGCTAGGACATATAAGTCAAGAAAATTTTAATAACGATCTAACAGCAACACCAGGAAAATGGAATCTATTAGCCGAAGGTCAGACATGGAAAGGCGATTGGCAACCACAATTTCAATATGAAATCGGTGACATTGCAATTTATGGTGGTAGATCTTATATTTGTATAACAGCTCATGAAAGTGCAGTAGATCAAACAACTGGTCTTGAAGCAGATTCAGACAAATGGAATTTATTTGTTGAAGGACTAGATTGGAAAGGTGATTGGGAAGTTAGTTTTGATTATAAAGAAAACGATTTTGTTAAGTATGGCGGTAATACATACGTTTGTAATACCCCTCATATTTCTGCAGGAACTACATCATTAGGTTTAGAAAATGATTCTAGTAAATGGACATTGTTTAATTCTGGATTTGATTACAAAGGAGATTGGACTACCGGAACACGGTATAAAATAAATGATGTTGCAAAATACGGAGCTAATTTATGGATCGTAACAACACATCATACTAGCACTAGTTCATTTTCTGTCGATAGTAGTAATTGGTCAAAATTTGTAGAAGGTTTCAATTACGAAGCAAGATGGTTATATTCTACTAATTATCAGACAGGTGATATTGTAAGCTATGGCGGTAATCAATATATTGCTAAACGTGAAAATCTAAATCAAAAACCTCCTGTTAGCAGCAACGATTGGGACTTGTTTAGTGAAGGAATAAGATTTTTAGGAGATTGGGGAGAAGATAGCACAAATTTCGAATATGAAATAGGAGACCTTGTAAGATTAGGCGGTTATACATATAGAGCAGTGCAAGATCATACTGGACAGCAGCCGCCAGATGCAACTTACTGGGAAAGATTTAATACAGGGTTAGACTGGAGAGGACAATGGTTAGCTGATCAAGAATATTTTATCGGCGACGTAGTTAGATATGACACAAATAGCTATGTTTGTATTCAAGGTCATATATCAGAAGGCGATGATCAATCAAGCCTAGGAGGCGCAGCTAATTCTCGACCTGATTTAGATGTACAAGGAACCTATTGGAATTTGATTGCAATTGGAACTGAACAGAGTGTATTAACAACTACAAGTGATTTACTTTACTATAGTTCAACTGGTCCTGCAAGATTACCAGTAGGAGAATTTGGACAAGTCTTGAGAGTAAGTCAAGATTTATTACCAGAATGGGCCAATCTTGCATCAACAGATGATGTTTATTATGTATCTGAACACGGTAGAGATCAACCTGCTCCAGTTTTTGGTAAAAATATTGACAGACCATGGAAAACTATAAGATACGCAACAGAACAAGTTGAAAAAGGTACTAAGGCGTCTAAAGCAGTAAGATTATTAGAATTAAATAGAAGATTTATACAAAGAGAAATAGTAGAATGGACTGATTATCAAATAACTAATGGTTTATCACCTTTTACAACAAATTTTTCATATAATAGTGAAAAATGTGAAAGGGATATGGGATTACTAGTAGATGCATTTATTTGGGATTTAGCGCACGGAGGAAATGTTAAAACAAGGGAAGCTGCTTTATCTTATGTTAATGATACTACAGGATCTCCGTATTTAAGTCAAAAAACTGAAACTGTTGCCAGTATAAATTATGGGTTAAGTTTGATACAAAAAGTTTTACAACAACAAGCTCCAGATGTAAATTATCAGGTTACAAATGGAGATAATAGTACAGCAATAGTTGAACAATATTTTGAGGTAGCGTTAGGCGATCAGTCAAATATTGAATATGAAAGCACCGTTACCGGTAAAGGAGATTATTAATGGCGACGATATTTGAAACTATTTCACAATTAGGTAGTATTGTAACTGATGCTATAACAGCAGGAAATTCAAATAACATTCCGGAAAGAATTATTCGTAATACTCTAATTAAAGTAGCAACAGGATCTTACAAAGAAGTATTACCTATTATTGTTCCAGCTGAATGTTGTATTTTAGGTGACGAACTTAGAAGCACGAATGTTCAACCTAGGAAAGCATCTAATGCAAATTTAACACCTGTTGAAGATTTTAATTACAGTGTACATGGATTAACAAGATTTGGACAGATAGTAGGTGATATTGTATCAGGAGTATCAGTAACTGCTACAACAGGTAATAATAGTGATCAAGAAATTAGTTGGCCACTAGTAGAAAATAATGGACCTAAACTAGCTGTAGAAAAATTAGCTAGAAATATAAAAAATCGTGTTGATATAGGTTTAGGAACAAAAAAAATAGCTTCGTTGACTAAATCTTATAATATGAGCAACCCGCTATATGGCGAGGGTAGAGATTTATTATTATTAAACAAAGCATTTATCCAAGAAGAAGTTACTGCATTTATTTCCAGTAACTATCCTAATCTTGATTATAGCAAAACCAAGTGTAAACAAGATGTAGGATTTATTATTGATTCAGTTGCGTATGACTTAACATACGGAGGAAATTGGCAAAGTGTAAAGGCAGGAGAAGCATATTACGAAGGGACTAACCTTAATATTGCAACAGCAGAAAAACCAGCTACAATTGCATCATATAACTTTTTGAAAGGTATAATGCAGACTGTTGCTACAGCAGGTAGTGTTTCGGCAGCAGAAAGTAATCCTTACACGCAAGTTAACAATGTTGGTATAGCAGGTGATGGTTCAGTTTCAACTTCAATAGGTCAATTATTAGACAATATTGTTTCAATTGTTACTAATGGTACAGGTACAGTTTCTGTAACTTATCCTTCAACTAGCTCAGTTGCAACTAACTTAATTTCTGCTAATGAAGTAATTCAAAATCTAGTTCCTACATTGCAAGAAAGTACCATTGATTTTATTAATGGTCATTTTGGTAGTTTCACTTATAACAGTGCTAAATGCAGAAGAGATTTAGATCGTATAATAACAGATACAGCATATGATATTGCTTTTGGAGGTAATTATAATGCCGTATTCCAAGGAAGAGCATATTTACGTCCGGTTAATGCTTACAATCTATCTACTCAACGAGTTGAAACTGTTGGCGCAATACGAAATGCAAGAAATTTATTAGAAATTACTGTTACATCTGATGGATCAAGTGAAGTAGGATCATCAACTGCAGGAAATAGAGTTCACGATGCTTATAATATTATTGTTAGTATAATTAATGGTAATGCTGAACCTACACTTAGTTATCCTGATAGCGCTCCCGGAATTGTACAAGATAAGAAAGATGCAAAAGCTTTATTATTAGCTAATAAATCTTTTATTCAAGCAGATGTAATTGCATATGCCGTAGACAATTATGGCGCTAATTTTACGAATAATCCAGATAAATGCAGTAGAGACGTTGGTTTTATTGTTGATGCATTAATTTATGATATATTATATTCAACAGCAGGAAATTCTGTTACACAAGCAGCTCATAGAATCGCACAATCATATTTTGTAGATGGTGAATTAGTAAAACTACAAGATTTAGGATTAACAGGATCAGGATTGTCAGCTTTCTTATCTGACATTTATGGACACTTAAAAACAGTTGCAGGGACTGTTATAACAGAAACGGCTGTATCATATAGTGGAAATGCTACATCACCTACTACATTAGGAGCCCCTGCTAGTGCAACTGAAGTTGCAGATTTAGAAAATAGTATGGATGTAATTATAGGTGTGCTTAACGACCAGAATTTAAATAATTTGGCATCGCCAATTTATCCTAACTTATCAACTTTAGGCTTAACAAGCGAATTCATTGGTGCTGTAAGTAACATTGAAAGTGATAAAAATGATGTAATCAAAGAAACAATACAATATATTAATGATACATATTCTGATTTTAATTATAATCAGGCTAAATGTTCAAGAGATATTGCATTTATATTAGCAGCAGCAGGCTATGATTTAATGCTTGACAGTAATTTTGCATCATTACAAGTAGGATTAAGCTATCTAAGAGCTCCTAGTAAAAAAGTAATTGGAACACAGAAAGATGCTACACTTGCAGCAAATGAATATGTTCGTACACAATTAGTTGATGCACTATATGGTAATGCAACAGCAATTAACAAAATTAACGAATTGTGGGAAATTATTCAAGATATAATTTTTTCTGGAGCTACCGAAGGTTCAATTAATCAAACACAAGATATAGAATCTTATAACGCAAACAGATTACTTGAACTTAATAGACAGTTTATAGTTGACGAAGTTCTTGCTTATGTTGATGATACTTTTAAGGATACTGTATCAGCAGTTGATACAGGAGTAACTGCAGCATTTACTATTTCTGATACAAGTTGGTTATTTGTAGGAATGCCTGTAAAATTTACAGATAATAATACTAATCTAGTCGAAAATGCAGGGTTAGACGAAACAGTTACATATTATATTAGAGAAATTTACAGCAGTACTACATTTTCTTTAAGTTCAACAAAATATGGTGCATTACGAACTAATAGCGGAAGTACAGTTGGCGGGTTTACAATTGTAAAAGCATACGAGTACAATAGAGAATTGTGTTCAAGAGATGTAAATCGATATATTGATGCTATCAAATGGGATATGACATATCCACAGCAACCTTTAAGAATTTATAATAATTTTGGATTTAATGTTTCATTGTACTTACCAGGATTTTACAAGTCACATTATGCGGCTCGATATTATGTTAACAGTGTATTAGGATCGCAAGAAGAAGATATGTAATATTTAAGAAATGGTACAGGATTAAGATTACAAACCTTAGAAGGATTGCAAGGTGATTTACAACCAGCAAATGATTATGGAACAAAACGACCTACCGCAGGAGCATACGCAAGTTTAGATCCAGGATGGGGACCAGATGATAATAGAGTTTGGATTACTGCAAGATCTCCGTATGTACAAAATTGTACTACTTTCGGGTATGCAGCAGTTGGACAAAAAATCGACGGGGCGTTACATAATGGCGGTAATGATTCGATAGTATCAAATGACTTTACTCAAGTAATTAGCGATGGCATAGGAGCATGGTTATTGAATAACGGTAGGGCAGAATTAGTATCAGTATTCACATATTATGCTCATATTGGGTATCTAAGCGAATCTGGCGGACGCATGCGAGCAACTAATGGAAATAATTCTTATGGAGATTTTGGTTCAGTAGCAGAAGGAGTAGACCAGTTTGAAACTCCTGTAACCGCTTTAGTTGATAATGAAAGGCAATATAGAGCTACAATTTCTGATGTTTATACAGATACTGCAGCTTTATTACAAGTTGAATATAATAATGCCGGCAACGATTACACAGAAGCTGCAATGAATTTCTTTGGAGTAGGTACTAGCGAAGAAACTGTCTTGGAAGATTTTAGAGATCAAGCAGTGCAACAGGTTAGAATTGTAGAAGTTGCTGACAGTACTGGCAATCCAGATGCAGTTGCCGGCGGAGATGGTTATCTAGTTGTTACAAACACTGCTCAAACAGGAGGTACCACTAGTAGCATAATTTTAGCCGCAACAGACGGTAATGATAGTAGTGCATATCCTGGAATGCGTGTATACGTAGTAGGTGGCACTGGTGCAGGACAGTTTGGTATAATTACAAGTTATAATGCAGGTACAAAAATTGCAAATGTAAAAAGAGTAAGTGACGGGGGTACCAGTCCAGGATTTGATAGTGCAATACCTGGAGCAACAATTGTAGCTCCTAATGGAACAAGCACATATATAGTTGAACCAAATATTACATTTGAATCTCCTACTAGGACAGATTCTAAAGTTACATTAAGTGCAACAGATACATGGGCAGATATACACTATTTTGCAAGTGCTGGACAATATACAGAAATCGTTCCTACTACAACTAGTGACGGGTTAGGCGCAAAATTTGATGTAGTAAGAAATGGTGAAAAATATTATGTAAGCCTGAGTTTAGATGGTGTTACACCAATTGCTGGTAGTGGATATTCTAGATTAGATACTGTTACTTTAAAAGGAAGCGATCTAGATGGTGCAGATGTTACAAATGACATAACAATCACAATTACATCAATAAATTCTGTTACCGGAGCAATCGTTGATTTTGATTTTTCTGGAATTGGTCGGAAAGGTGTTTTTGTAGCTTTACCTGACACTGGAACAACAGCTACTTCAAGTATAGATGGATCTACTTGGACTTCTAATACACTAAATGATAGTTATACTTGGCATGCATTAACGAGTGGAGACATTAGAGACGGATCTACTACATATAAACCAGCATCCGTTATTGCAGTTGGAGAACAAGCAGGCGTAACTGCTTTGAATATTTCCAATACAGGATTGTCCGGAGACTGGAGACAACCGACCGTTAATCCAGGACTTACAATTTCAAACGGAAAAGCAGATATAGCGTTTGGTCAAATCTCAGAACAGGTAAGTAGATATGTGCTTATCGCAGATGGTGATAGAGATGTTGCAGTTTCAGATGATGGCGGAGAAAATTGGACTATTTATGCAAATGCTTTACCTAATGGAGTTGATTGGTCGTCAGTTACATATGGACAAGGAGTATTTGTTGCTTTGCGAGAAGGAACAAATGAAGCAGCCACATCACCTAATGGTCAGACCTGGACCACAAGAACATTGCCTGCTACCAGTAATTGGTCAGATGTTGCATTTGGAAAAAATATATTCTATGCAATTGCTTCAGATACTGCTACTGGAGCTTATTCAAGCGACAATGGACAGACATGGGTTACAAATGATATAGCTGTAACAACACCTTTATCAGATTTACCTCGAAGAATTATATACGGCCAAGGCATATTTGTTGTAACTACAGCTAATACTGGTGAAATAGCATTCAGTGAAAATGGCTATGTTTGGAATAGAAAAGTAGCAATTAATCAGACAACACAAGCAATAACATTAAGTTTTGATCCATATGCTATAACATCAGATACTTATACAGGTGGATTAAATGCATTGACTTTTGGTAATCCTGGAAGAGATCCAATGTTCATTGGATTACAAAATGGTAATACAAACGTTGGTGTGAAGTTTGATATTGGTTGTACTGCAGAAGGCAGAGCCAGTGTTGCAAATGAAAAAGTTTTTGAAGTTAAAATTACAGATCCAGGTTCAGGCTATGGAACAACTGCTCCATATCTAACAATAACTGATCCTAATAATGTAAATGATGCGTTGTATACTGTAAGATTAAATCAAGGAGTACTTGGTCAACCAACATTTGTTAACAGAGGCACAGGATATATTAGTGCTACTGCAGAAATTGACAATCAGAAAAGCAATGGATTTGCAAATTATTTACAAGATGGTTCGTTTATTGCAGTTAGACGGTTGTCCGAAACTCCTGTAAATGGTTCTAACATAGTATTTGATAGTTTACCAAACCAAGTATTTAAGTTAGTAAATACTGTTTCAATTGTTGGTACAAATGATGGAAGTAAAACAGCATTCTTACAAATAAGTCCACCAATGGAAATTGAAGATGCAGTTGAAAACAATGATCCTGTTACATTAAGAATAAGATTTAGTCAAGTTAGATTAACTGGACATGATTTCTTAGATATTGGTACAGGTAACTTTGATGAAACAAATTATCCAAATGAAGTGTTTGGTGCACCTGAAAATGAACCAAACCAAGCAAATGAAACAGTTAACAGCAACGGTGGAAGGGTATTCTTTACTGCAACTGACCAAGATGGTAACTTTAGGGTAGGCGATTTATTTAGTATTGAGCAGGCAACTGGTGTAGCTACACTTAATGCTGAGGCATTTAATATTGCCGGGTTGCAAGAACTAACACTAGGAGAAGTAACACTTGGCGGAAATTCAGCTAGCGTAAATGAATTTTCAACCGATCCATTTTTTACTGCTGATAGCGATAGTGTTGTTCCTACACAACGTGCAATTAAAGCTTATATTGAAGCACAAATTGGTGGCGGTGGTGCATCTTTAGTAGTAAATACTGTAACAGCAGGAAATGTTTTCATTAATACAAATTTAATTACAACAATTACTGGAGGTCCATTGTACCTTAAAGCTAATGTTAATTTTACAAAAACTGTGCTAGGTGTTCCACTAGCATTTAATTACTTTTTACGTTAAAATAGGAGAATTTAATGGCGTCGGGAATTTTAGGAGCTGCTGCATTAAATAGCGGACAAAACACACAAGTATATCAAGTACCAACTGATACTTTTTCAGTTGTAACTATTTCCATTACCAATCGTTCAAACTCAGCAAGTTCGCTAGTTAGAATAGCACTAACAGCTAATGATATAGCATCAACTGTGCCAGATAACGCTGACTGGATTGAGTATGATACTGAATTACTAGCAAACGGTGTTTTAGAAAGAAATGCAATTGTGTTAGATGCACAAAAATACATTGTAGTATTTGCGTCTGGAACAGCTACAAATGTAGTTGTTTATGGAATAGAAACGAGTACAATTTAAAAAACATAAGGAATTATAAATGCCAAGAAGATTAAGACAAGGCACTTCTGGATCATTAAAATATAAAAATTTTGGAAAGCTATCGATTGCAGACAACAAAATTTTTTCTGAAAGACAAAACGAAAGCCTACATTTAATTACATCTGGTACTGGTACCGTGACTACAAACGATATTGTCGAAATAAATGGAAATGTATCATTACCTACCAGTGGTTCCGGTGTAGGTGTTGGAGGTAATGTAAATTTTGGTGCTATTAATCTAAGCGGTTTAGATGGAATTGATAATCATGCTTTTGGAACAACTACACCGAGTGATGCTACTTTTACTGATTTTGAAAGTTCTGGTATCTTTACAGCAGGAGCACTCACAGATGTTGTTGTTGAATTAACGAATTCAACAGGCACAGTTTTCCATGATTTTTCGGCAGGCACAACATTTAGACACACAACCCCGCAGGGAGATTTCACTGTTGCGTTAAATAGTTTCCCAACTAATTTAGCTGGTAAATCGTTTGAAGTTACAGTAATAGTAGATCAAGGCGCAATTGCATATATTCCAACTGCAGTAACTCTAAACGGCGGCGGAAACATACAATTGTATTGGAACGGGGGGTTCACTCCTAGTAATACCGTACTTGGTATACCAAATAGGCTTCAAATATTTAAATTTGATATTAATAATGCTACTGGAGGCCAGGTAAATGCTAACGTATCAATAGCTACGTTTGGGCAAACGTTAGACGGTAGTATACAGGCTTTAGCAGCACCTAGTGCAAAATTTATAAAAACAATTAATCCTAGTGCCACAAGCGGAGTTTATTGGATCGATCATGGTAATGGACCTTATGAAGTTTATTGCGATATGGATTATGGTGGACATGTATTAATTGCCAAAATTGCTAATACCACATCTTCCTCAAGTCCGTGGTTATACAACGGATCGTATTGGTCAGCTACAACTGCACAGGATGAAACAACCTGTCAGAATCTTAATGACGGTAATGCCCTAGCTAGAGGATATTATGGATACAGTATACAGAATAATTTAAGACTGTGTCTTGGCAATAAAGATAATGCTATCATTTATGCCACGAGTAGTACCACGCCTAGGAATTTATTCACAGGATCGGCTATCAATTTAAATGCTTTATACACAAGACAGGATTTTTTAAATTGGTTCGTAGCAGGAACTGGTCAGTCAGCAGCAGTGTTCAATAACCAACCATTTTGTAACCGGATGGGATTTAATCGTAGTGATAGTGCTAGTCAAGCAATGAGGTTTGGTATAACAATGAACAATGAAAACGATTGTAATTCAAATGATTCTAGTATAGGGTTTGGCACATATACTAATGGCAACACAACAGGTCCTCGCGCAATACCCGCTGGAGGACATCGCTGGAATCCCGATGCGCAGTATCCAGCAACAGGATTTATATTTGCACAATGATAAAAAGTAAAGGAAAATAAATGGGAAGAAGAGTCCATCCAGGTTTTACAAAAGGCGCTGTAATAGGCGACATAAAAATAAAAGATGTTAATATTTCGGCAGCTAATCCAGATACTAATATAGTATTAGATACATCAGGATCAGGAGTTGTTTCAATTGACAGTCCTGCTGTTTTTACAAACGCAACTAACAGCACTAATAGTGGCACAGGAGCAGTGGTTGTAACCGGCAGTTTAGGTGTAGCTGGAAACATGAATGTCAGTGGTTTATTAAATGGCGGAGTTATAGAAAATACAAGGATAGGGGTCAATACACCTGCTACGGGAAATTTTACTAATGTTACAGTTAGCGGATTAACAACTCTAGCAGAAATAAGTGAAAGAGTTACGAGTATTATTACTAGTGCAAGTGGTCCTATTACATTTGATTTTAATAATGGAACTGTTTTTTACGCTTTGGGACCAGCTGGTAATATTACAGCAAATTTTACAAATATACCAACAGTTGCAAATAGGATAATTACTTTTAATATAATTTTACAACAAGGTGTAACAGCTGGTTTTTATGTAGATGATTACACAATTAATGGTAGTCCAACGCCGTTAGAACCATTATGGGCAGGCAGTTCTCCTCCCGTACCAACTGCAGGTTCAGTAGATGTGCAAACCTTTAATATTTTGTATGATGGTTCAAATTATACAGTATGGTCGCAAATGACCAGTTTTTCATAAGGAAATTTTAATGAGTTTTTTAAAAAAAATTGCCGAAACAACAGGCGGAATTTCCTATGCAAGTTCGCTTAACATAATAGGACCTGCAGACGGAACAGATTTCCCAGTAGAAACTGGACAAAATTATGTTTTAGCAACAATAACAGGTAAGAGTGCAGTGCAAAACAGAGTGAATTTATCTTTTACTGGCAGCTTACCAAATGGAATATTTTATAATGTACAAACCGGTGTAATATCTGGTAATGTACCTCTGCCTCCTGACCAGTTTATAGGATCCAGCTCAACTGATGTGTATGCACGTAATGAAGGCTGGAATCTAACAAACACCTATGGAGGAAGTCCATCTAAAACTTTTAGTTTTTCTATCAAAGCAGAAGATGTTGTACCTGGAATTGGCATAGTTGATACAAAAGTGCGTAATTATACTCTTACATTAACCGTTCCTTTTTTATATAGACAAATATTAACTAAAGGTTTTTCAGTTAGTGGATATAGAAGTAGCACAGTTTATAATAATGTAAACAGTATTAACCACTCGACAGACACTACTACAGATTTAGGCGGTGTATTACCAAGAGCTTTTAATTATAAAGGTGGTACCAGTGGACATAGCATACACTATATGTTTGGAGCTAGTAATGCTCATGCTGCTACTAGTAATTATACCGGAGCATATAATATGAGAACCAACACTAATTGGGGTAATCGCATGAATTCTAATTATAATCGACAAAATGCCAGTGCAATGTTCCAAGAGTGGTATTGGTGTTGGTTAAGCGGATCCCAGACAGAC
>Ga0181581_10002622_pt1 | contig 14107 bp, 7 predicted proteins | sample 071ome_22_FD_132433 | JGI IMG/M metagenome (GOLD analysis project Ga0181581, IMG submission 132433) | Coastal salt marsh microbial communities from the Groves Creek Marsh, Skidaway Island, Georgia - 071404AT metaG (megahit assembly) | ecosystem: Environmental > Aquatic > Marine > Intertidal zone... | reverse complement strand
GCGTTCCCACCAGCCACTGCTGCACGGTTTCATCCATTTCCAGCCGTGTTTTTTCCACTTGCCCGTGGCCTCGGTCGGGCGAGCGAGCGTCGCGATGAGAGCGACGACGACGATGAAGACGGTTCGAAAGTTGAGCTTGCGAGCGAACATGGTTGTCGTGCCCGTACGTGCGAAAGAATGTGGGGATTCCACGCTGTCACATGGTGCTCACATGTTGAAAATGCGTGACGGAAATTTTCTCGAAGTTGACGACGCGTGTGACGAGGCGCGCGAAATGATTGGTCTATGTCCCGCGAGTGATGAGAAAAACTAATTCTTCCGGGGACCGTACGCGAGACTCCCGCCGAGTCTCCGCGATCGATTGGCGACTGATAGACTGCAGGTAAATTTACAACGATGAAGTATCGGTACTGGTGATTTAAAATTAAGTTGGAGAGATGAACGCATGTCGAATCGGCTTCACCGTACCGACCGGAGTCACCGGGGGCAATGTGACCGCGTCGATCGATCCGTTCGCGGCGGCGTCCGCCATGAGGGCGATGGATTTGACGCCGCGAGGAGCCTTGAGCTGTTGCGCCGGAGTTTGCGTGCTAGCGCTCAGCGACGTGCGGCGGTACGACGGCGTCGCGGCTATTCTCTCCGGCGCAGTCTTCGGCGCGGGCATCGGCTGCGGGAACGTGGTCAAGTTGGCCGCTTCTTCAGCCGCAGAGTACGCCACCTTTTCCAAGTTGCATTGAGCGGACTCGATGTACTGCGCTCGCCAGACTTCCTCGTCGCACGTCGCCTCCGCGGCTGCGTACGCGGCGAGACTCGTTTCCGCGCGCAGAAGCGCTCTGTTCGTCTCCAAATGTGCCGCCATTTCGGTTCGAAGCAGCTCTTCGACTACCGTGCGGGGTACATTCTGATCTCTCATCAACTCGAAGCGCGACGACAGCTCTGCCACTCGTTGTTGCATGTTGATGAGTTTCTGCGCCATCAGCGCGCTCCCTTGAATGATACGCTCGTTCTCGGTTGTCAAAACGGCGGCGGAACCACCTTGCTTGTCCTCCTTCAACTTCGCTATTTGTATCTGAGCCCGGTGCATCGCCGTTTCTGATTGCCTCAAAAGCTGTTCGAGTCGCTCGACGAGCATCTTGTACTCCTCCACCTCTCTATGCGCCTTGCGCTGACGCGTCTGCGCGGCTGAGGCCGTCATGTGCAGCTCACAACTACGAATGATGGCGCTGTGAAGTTCATTCCTGAGTTGATCGTCGGGAATCTGTTCCACGCTCCTCTCCGTCGCTTGCGCGATTTGCTCCTGCGCCGCCGCCGTGTCTTCGTTGATGGCTCCGAGATCGAGTTCCACCTGGCGAATCCCTCGAACTGGACGAGAAGGGGACATGACCGGTGCGTGTCGCGTGCGTTCGGGTTGCGCTGGCGACGGCGGGATCCCACCGACGGAGGTCAATGCGTCGAGCAACACGCCCATGCCGGCGTGCTGGTCTTCCGTCGCTCTGTCCGGCGTGACGCTCGAGCGCTTGCTCTCGCTGAGCGCGCCGGAGATCGATTGCCGGGACTTTTTCCGGCTGCGATCCTTCGCGGCGAGCGTCGACTTTGGAATGTTCACCGGCATTTGCGCGGGTGTGACGTACTCCGGAACGGTCCAGTGGTGACCGGACGACTTGCGGTTACATCCGCACGTGCAGTCCGCCTTGTCAGCCGTCAGCAACACGTCGTCCGCGCTTCCCTTGGTGCCGATGATTTGGACTTGCGCCAGCAGCGGGCACAACTCGAGCGCTTGAAGGTTAAACTTGGTGACGGTGAAGAGATAGTTGTTATCGTTGCCGTACCGGTTACGATCGAGGTTTGTGGAGTAGTCATTGCCGTCGCTGTCGCTCAACTGATGTCGGCGAAGCTCCTCGGGAACTCTGTGCGTGCCGGCGTTGAGCGCGACAACCTTGGTACGTCGCGTGTTCACGCTCAACAATCGTAAAACGTTCCTCGCGTTGTGTAATCGTTGACTCTCCGCCACGTCGAGCGCGCGCATGGTTTGTAAAAACGCGCTCGTCACGGATGGACACGCCTCGGTCATCTTCGGAAGCGCCTTGCGCACGTGCGCGGGAATCGCGTGTTCGTAGTGCTCCCACTTGAAGTTGATCCTATACAGCAACTGATTATTCGTCGGTCGCACTCTCGGCGTCTGCGCGGTCGCACCGTCGCCCTTGACCGTCTCCGCCGCCCCGCGTCCGACGCTCCCCGGCGTCTTCGCCCCGCCTCGCGCTGACTTGACGCGTTTCGCCGGCGTCTCCTCCACCGTCGTCGGTCTCGCGCGATCCTTATTCCCCGATCGTCCACCATCGTTCTCCCTGTTCGCGTGGTACGACGACCCGTCTCGCCCGTTCGCGGTCGCGTGCCCGCGCGCCGCCGCCTCGGGTCCCGACGTCGACGCCCGCTCTCGCGCCTCCCCGCTCGCTCGTCGCCGCGACGCCTGGTCGCTCGCCCCGCTCATCGGCATCGTCGGTTCGTACTGCGCGCGACGACGACAAAACAACGATACCAACACATCCCGTCAGTCACACAGTCATCGCGCGCGCGCGCGCCATCGAATCGTCCGAGCGAGGACGACGATCAAAATCCAAAATCCAAAATCAAAATCCAAAATTTAAAAAATCCATCGCGCGAGATTCATCGCGCGCGCGCGCATTCCACCCCGTCCCCCCCGCGTCGTCGCTCGCGCGCACCTTGCTCGGCGGTTTCCGATCTCGTCCTCGACGCATCGCTCGCCCGCGTTCCTCGACCGACCGACCGATTCGTCGCACCACGTCGGCGAGGTCAATGCGATCGATCGATCGCGTCGCCGTCTCCGACGCGTCGTCCGATCGATCGATCGGTCGCGGAATTCGACGAACGCGACGAACGCGACGAACGCGAAATTCGAGACCGATTCGCCCGACGGGCGAACTCGACGACGCGCGTCGCGCGTCGCGTCGTCGCGTTCGTCGCGTTCGGTGCGATTTAAAAGTGCATTTTCGGCTGTGTGTCGTGTGAGGGTTTACGGTTAGGGTTTAGTTTCGGTGCGTGGTTGCGCGCGCGGCGTCGGTTGTCTCGCGCGCGTGCGCGTGCGTGTGTGTTTCGATGGTGTGTCGATGATGATGTGTGTACTGATTGGTGATACATGATGGTGACGGCGACGACGGGACGACGGCGACGGCGGCGGACGAGGGGAGGTCAGACGGCGTCGGAGACCAAGGCGCGGAGCTCGGAGATTTCTTGACGACGCTTGGACGCCTCAGCCATGAGAGCGATCTCTTTTTCGCCGCGCGCGCCGGGTTCGTATTTGATGACAGCCTTGGCTTTTTTGCGGTCGACCTTTTGTCTCGGTTCGATGATCTCGCGACGTTCGTAGGATTTGAGACGGTCGCGGAGGAGGGCGGAGGACGGTTTGAGGGTGCGGAGCGAGCCTCCGTCCAGCTCGTCGGCGAAACGGACGTCGGTGTCGGAGGCGCGGTGGCGGAGTTTACCCAAACGCGCGGGTTGAGAGGCGCGGCGCTCTTCGCGCACGGCGTTTCGGCGCTCGAGCTTGGCGCGTCGTTCCTCCTCTTCGTCGCGAATCTCTCGTCGCAACGCCTTGAGATTGCTCAAGTCGTGTCTGAGCTTTTTCGCCTTTCGAGCCTCCTCCTCCGCGGCTAACGCGTCCGCGCGTCGTTTCATCTTGTTTCTCTTCGTCTTGCTAAACTTGTTTGCGTTCACCGCGGCGTTCACGCTCAGTCTTCCGTCGCCGTTGTCGTCCTCCTCGTCCGTCTCGTCGTCGCCGAAACCGCTCTCAAAGTACAATTCGTTCACCAAATTCGCTTCCGCGACGTTATTCGACACCGGAATCTCCACGGGATCTAAATATTTCGCCTGCTTCGCCTTGTACTCTCTCGCCAACTGCACCGCGACGACGTCCTCGCGCGCATCCTTGGGTGGATTAAACGAACAGCCCGGATGTTCCGGTTGCACCGCCCTCGCCTTCGTCGTCGGCGCCGTCAATTTTTTCGCCAATCTGTTCACCCCTCTCGCCTTTGGCGCTTTCACCGACCACACGTCGAACGTACCGCTCTCCGCCTTTGATGATTTCCCTCCTCCTCGCGTCGCCACGCTCGTCGTCGCGCGCTTGGCGACCGCCCGTTCGCTCGACCTCGCCTCCGCCGTCGGCTTCGACCCTCTCCCTCGCACCGCCTCGAGCGCGCGGCTCGGCGGCGGATTGAACATCTTCCCCGCGCGCAAGGGCGTCGGCGTCGGATACGTCCTCGACGGTGCCGCTTTTTCGCACGCCGCGTCCACGCGGAGCGCGCGCGCGCGCGCGCGCTCGCGTTTCGTGCGCCCGTCCCCGGTCCCGGCGGCGGCGGCGCCGGACGCGGTGTCGACGTAAAACAACGCGTCATCTGCGAGCGACGCCGCGCGCTCGCGGGCGCTCGGCGGCGCGGACGCGGTGGCGACGTCGTCCGCGAGCGCGCGCCAGGCGGCTTTGCTCTGTCGACGCTTGGGCATGGCGTCGAGTGACGCGCGCGGTGGTGGAATCACTGGCGTCGATTGGATTCTCGCGCGTCACCGTCGCGCGCGCCACCGTCGCGCGCGGCGATGGCGTCGCGCGGACGCGCGCGCGAAACTATATACGCGCTCGCCACGGCGCGCGGACGCGCGGGCGTGAGCGTCGTGCGCGTGAGCGGGCCGAACGCGCGCGATGCGCTTCGATTGACGCGAGCGTCGGGCGCGCGCGAGGCGGCGGGGCGCGACGATGGACGCGCGTCGTCGAGCGCGAGGGCGTCGACGTCGACGACAAAGACACAGACGACGACTGCGCGCGAGTCGACGGGGCGCGGGCGCGAGAGGGGGGCGTGGGGTGGATTCGCGGCGAAGACGTTGCGGTTGGTTGAATTCGCGCGAGAAGACGCCGCGGCGACGGAACCGCCCATCGACGTGGGATTTGCCGTCGTGTTCGACGCTCCGAGATCGTTCACGGGAGAGGATGTCGTGGAATTTCACACCCACGGGTCTCCCGCGGTGCAACGCGCCGTCATGGACGCGTTGGGTGAGTTGGAGAGTTTCCGAGTCGCCGAGGCGGGTGAATTTTCGAGACGCGCGTTTAGAAACGGAAAGATGGATTTGACCCAGGCGGAGGGTTTAGCGGATCTTTTAGACGCCGAGACGGAGGCGCAGCGGAGACAAGCGATGATGTTGTCGAGGAACGCGGCGCAGCGGGTGACGTACGAGCGATGGCGGAAGGAATTATTGACGTGCGCCGCGCACTGCGAGGCGGCGTTGGATTTCGGCGAAGAGGAGGACATCTCGACGGATGTCGTGGCGAGAGACGTCCTCGCGCGCGTCGAGGCGTTGCGAGAGACGTTACAGAGACACTTAGACGCCCCCGCGCGCGGTGAACTCATCCGTCGAGGCGTGCGCGTCGCCTTGGTCGGCGCGCCGAACGTGGGGAAAAGTTCCATGCTCAACGCTCTGGCGGGACGCCAAGCCGCCATCGTCTCTCCGCACGCGGGCACGACGCGAGACGTCCTGGAGGTCTCCCTCGAGCTCGGTGGATACAAAGTCATCGTCAGCGACACCGCGGGCCTTCGCGAGACGGAGGATGACGTGGAAAAACTCGGCATCGAGCGCGCGTTGGCGCGCGTCGCCGACGCCGACGTCGTCGTCGCCCTCGCCGACGCCTCGAGCGACGTCTCCGACGTCAATCTCTCCAGCGTCGACCTCGCGCACAAAGACGTCATCACGGTTTGGAACAAAACGGACGTCCTGGACGAATCTCGAACGCGATGTCTCGTCGAGATGGAGAACGAGCTCGTCGCCGACGGTTACGAGGCGGCGCGCGTCAGTTGTCTCACCGGCGACGGCGTCGACGCCTTCGTCACCACGCTCACCCGCGTCGTCGCTCGAAAGTGCGCCGTCGACGCTACCGCATCCTCCACCGATGACGACGACACCGACGCGTTGGCCATCACGCGTTCGAGACACCGCGTCAATCTCTCGCGGTGCGTCGCCGCGCTCGCCGCCGCGCTCGCCGCCGACGTCCCGCTCGAGCTCCGCGCCGAGGAATTAAAATCCGCCGCTCGCGCCCTCGCGCGCGTCACCGGCGCCTACGACGTCGAGGACGTCTTGGACGTCGTCTTTAGCGATTTCTGTATCGGTAAATAGCGCGCATCGCCTTCACGCGCGTCAGTCGCCGCCCTCGTCGCCTTCGCTCGCGCGAGAAAAGATGATTGAGAAAAAAGCCTCGTCATTCATTCATCCAGCACTGCGCCGCACTCATCGCCTCGGTGTCGCCTCTCGCGCGCCGTCGACGCTCGCGCGAACACACGCGCGATGGTGCGTCGACCGATGCGCGCGCGTCTCGATCGATCGCGCGATGGATGACGACGACGACGCGACGGCGGGGCGAAAGATGTGGACCGATCGATCTGACGGCGGCGACGTCTCGCGCGCCCGCCTCGACGCCGCGACGCGCGCGGTGACTGACGCGCGCGCCGATGATGTGTTTTCTTCATTCGCAGGGGTTCGGTGACACGAACGAGGACGTCGGGTCCGACGCCGAGGGCGCGCTGTTTCCGATCTTTGTCGTGAGCGTGCTCGGGACGTTTTTGATCCCGGCGACGATCGCGCGCGTCGTGAGCGCGTGTCGGTCGTCCAGCGGGTCGCAACGGGTGGAGACGGCGAAGGATGACGGTGCGGCGTCGGAGGGATCGAAACGCGCGATGGTGACGGAGGTGGCGGACGTTGAGAGCGAGTGGGGCAAGGCGGCGTTGGCGTCGGCTAAGCGTCGGCGGATGACGACGGGGAAGCGATTGGGAGGATTGTTTCGAGGGACGAATCTGTTGTACACGATCGGATGGGTCGTGATGATCGCGCTCACGGCGTACATCACGAAGACGCCGTTGCAGGAGAAACGATTCGATCCGTACGATATTTTGGGGTTGCAGGTGGGCGCGACGACAAAGGAGATTAAGAGCTCGTACAGAAAGTTGTCGCTCAAGTATCACCCCGATAAGAATCCGGATCCCGCGGCGGCGGTGTATTTCGCGGAGTCCATCGCGCCCGCGTACAAGACGCTCACGGACGACGCGGCGCGAGAGAATTATGAAAAGTACGGGCACCCGGACGGCAAGCAGAGCACCAAGCTCGGAATCGCTCTTCCGGAGACCCTCTTCGGTAAGGGCGGCATGGCGCCGGTGATGCTCGTGTTGCTCGTCGTGGGCGGCATCTTGCTTCCGCTCGTCATCGCCATGTGCTCGATTCGACGCATGAACAAGTTTGGTGGGAACAACGTGTTGAAGCAAACGCAGGTGAACTACGCGCACATGCTCAAACCGGCGCTGGCGCTGTCCAAGGTACCGGAGACGCTCGCCGTGGCGCACGAGTTCATCGAGATGCCGTTCACCGACGGTCAAGACGCCGCCGTGAGCCAATTGTTGAAGGAACTGAAGCAAGAGTACGATTCCAAGGATCAAAAGCTCATGAAGCGAAAGCCAGCCATCATCAAGGCGCACATGTTGATAGTCGCGCAGACGTCGCGTCGTCTCTCGACGCTCCCGGCCGTCTTGGCCGCGGACGCCAAGAAAATCATCGCCACCGTGCCGAGACTGATGAAAGAAATCATCAACATCGCCGCCATGCCGATCAACCGCGCCGGGCACTCGTACGCGCGTCCTCAGATCAGTTTCATGGAGTTTTACCAATGTTTCACGCAAGGCGTGCCGCTCTCTTCCAGAAAGCGCGATCAAGACGGCACCGCGAGCCTCTTGCAGCTTCCGCACTTCACCGCGGCGAACGTCAACGCGGTGGCGAAAAAGTGCAAGTCTCTCAGCGCGTTGCTGAAGCTTTCCAGCGAAGATGTCATCAAGCTTTTGCGCGACGCGAGATTTTCTGAGGCGGCGTCCAAGGACGTCGAGCGTCACCTCGGTCTCATCCCGAGAGTGACGACGTTCGACGTCGCGCTCACCGTCGATGGAGAACAAGAGATCCTCGAGGGAGATTTCGTCACGGCTGATTTGAAAATCAAGCTGACGCGCTCGGGTGGACCGCTCGGAGGCGCCACGCCTCCGTTGCCGTTTTGCGCCGCCGAGCGCAAGGAGGGATGGCGCGTCTTCGTGTACGATCAATCGACGAACACGTTATTAGCCAACAAGGCGTTGAACGACGGCGAGTTGGATAAGATGGAGCGTGGACAAGAGCCGCTCGCTATTTCCATGCAATTCATGGGCATGCCGAGTGGTATGTACAACTTGGGCGTGACGATGATGAGCGATTTCTGGATCGGCGTCGACGCCAAGTCTTCCATCATGATGAAGGTGTCCAAACCGACCGCGGCGAACTTAGCCGCTCGTGAAGCCAAAGCGGCGTCGCAGTCCGATCTCACCAAGGCGGGCGAGGTCGAATCCGAATCGGACTCGGAGGACGATTCCGAAGACTACAGCGACGACGACGACTACAGCGACGACGACTACCCGTCTGATGAGACCGGTACCTCTGAGTCCGACGATGAGGCGCGAGCGCGCATCAACGCGACGAAGCAACGCGCGGGCGCGCAACGGCCGCCGCCGCCACAGCCGAAGAAGACCGCGGCACGCCCTCCGGAAGACGAGTCCAAGGCGGTGGAGGCCAAGTCGGGGGACGCGAAGCCGACCGAAGAGAGCAAGCCCGAGGAGAAACCCAAAGTAGACGACGCTACCAGCTTAGATTGACGAGAAAATAAATTGTTACAACAAACAACGAATTTGCATTACATACAAGTCACCCGTACCATCTACCTATGCCGCTCCCTCGAGCGGGAAACCAAACGCCCACGACCTCGCCGGCGACGCCGTCAAACGTCCGATTCGGATCGAAGAGTAACGCCCCATCGCACGACTGCAACAACTTCAATCGCGACAACGATCTCTTCTCGCACTCGCGCTTCACCGCTTCCCAGTACTCCTTCGTCATGCCGGACGTCCCCATCGATTTCGCTCGCGTTTTCGCCGTCTTCGTCTTCATCCCGCCCGCCGCGCGAGGTACGTTGGCAAAGTTTCCCATCACGACCACCGCCACGCCGTGCGACGAGAGGTAATCCATCACCGTCGTCATATCGTTATCACTCGTCACGATCACCGCCACCCGCGATCGTCCGCGCACGATGGCCTCCACGGTTTCGTCTCTCGAGTACCCGCTCGGAAGCGCGCGTCGAGCGTCCCTCGCGCGCGCCGCCCACCACTCCGCCTCTCGCGTCGCCTCTATCTCCGCCTCCTCCGCCGACGCCTCCACCACCTCCACAGCGCGTCGTCGTCTCGTGCTGAACCGAAACGCGCGCGTCTCCGCGTCCACGTGCGCCGCGCCCTCTCGCGCGAACGCCGCCGCCGCCTCCGCCAACGCCCGGTCCGCGTCGTCCCCGAGCCCACTCGCGTCGACGACCACCGTCTCCACCCCCACCGCGTCGTCGAGCGAGATCCTCGACATCGTCTCCTCGTTCGCGAACGCCCGCGCGCGTCTCACCTCCCCGAACGCGCTCGCCGCGCGCGTTAACCGCCGCGCCACCTCGCCTTCGCACCCGTCGCTCGGACACAGATTATCGACGTCCCAAAACACCTCCACGACGCGCGCGCTCGACGCCGACGACGACGCCGACGCGCCCGCGACGCGACGCGCGCGCGTCCTCGCGGCGCATCCGACGCGCGACGCCGACGCCGTCGCCGTCGCCGTCGCCGTCGCGCGCATCGTCGGCGTGTGGCGTGTCGCCTCGTGTCGCGTGCGCACCAAGTCCTATCAAGTCTACGTATTGGAGCGCCTCTTTGAGTCACACACGGTCGTGAGTCCCTCGCCCATCGCCCGGGTCCACGGCGACGAGAACGGGTCGCGCGCGCGCGACGACCGCCTTTAACGAGCGCGTCGAGAGGTGCGACGCGAGCGACCGCGCGCGAGCGACGACGCGATGGACGAGGGAAAATGGTCGCGTGCCCCGACCGCGCGCGCGACGCGTCGCGACGCGTCGCGGCGGTGGTGACGGTCGACGATCGCGCGTCCGGGAAGGACGGGCGGCTGGGGCGCGATGACGGGGCGACGCGATCGCGGCGCTTGAGGCGCGATGTGGACGCGATGTGGACGCGCGGGCGCGAGTGTGGGTCGCGAAATGCGCGAATCGCGCGCGTTCGTGCGCGCGAGGAGGCGCGAAGACGGTCGCGCGCGCGTGGGCGAGGGATGCGTAGGGTCCGGCGTGGGTGCGCTGAAAGCCCTAGTGGGGTTGAGGTCGCGAGGAGAGACGAGAGAGAGAGAGACTGACGGAGATTGTGTGTTCGCGATGACAGTCAACATGCCGCCGAAGTTCGATCCGAATGCTGTTTTGGAGATTTTCATGCGCGCCACCGGTGGTGAGGTCGGGGCTGCGTCTTCCCTCGCGCCGAAGATCGGTCCGCTCGGTTTGTCGCCGAAGAAGATCGGGGAAGACATCGCCAAGGAAACCGCCAAGGACTGGAAGGGTTTGCGTGTGACGGTTAAGCTTACCGTGCAAAACCGTCAAGCGAAGGTTTCCGTCGTGCCGACGGCCTCCGCCTTAGTCATTAAAGCGCTCAAGGAACCGTTCCAAGACCGCAAAAAGGTCAAGGGCATCACGCACACCGGCAACTGCTCCTTGGACGACATCATCGAGGTTGCGCGCACCATGCGCAGCAAGTCCTGCGCCAAGACTCTCGCCGGTACCGTGAAGGAAATCCTCGGTACGGCCAAGTCTGTCGGCTGCACGGTGGAGGGAGAAGATCCGCAAGATGTCCAGGAATCCATCGACGCGGGTGACATTGAAATCCCGGAAAAGTAGAACGCACGTTTCAAAGCGTTCGACAGTAGCAAAAGGTGAAAAGGTGTTGTAATGGTGAGGCCAGCGCCTTAACTTTCACGAAGTGGTGTCACTTCTTCCTCGCATCGCATCGTTCGTTCGTTCGTTCGCTCGTTCATCAATCGTCACGAACGAAGGGCAATTTCGTTCTTGTTTCAACAGAGCTAAAAATATTTTCTAAAAGCGCGCGCGCGGCGGTGTATCTTGGGATTTGTCGATGGATGTCGGGTACAAATAACTGGATGTGTGCACGTAGAATCAGTTCGACTTGTCGTTGTCGACGCTCTTCTTTCTCGCCTCGACGAACGTGGGTCTGGATGCGCCGTCCGCGCCGTTTCTGGACGAACCGTTCGCGCCGTCTCTGGACGCGCCTTTCGCGCCGTTGGTTCCATTCGTTTTACGGTCGCTCTTCCTGCGTTCGGCGGTTTCGCTTGAGGCGTAGGAGGGGAGCGTGCGCTGCTGAGCTTCGAGCGCTTGCTGTTGCGCCAATAATCGAGATTCCATATCCGCCATTTCTTCGATGACGGCGTTCATTTCAGCCTGAATGGCTTCCATGCGTTGTCGAATAGCTTCAGACTCGTCGTCGTCGAACTTAGCCGGTAGGTCCTCTTGCGCGACGACGTTCCTCTCTTTACGCATCGCTCGTAATATACCACTAATACCTTCATCGACGCGTTTTCTGGTCGCGTTTGCGGCTCTATTGACGCGGTCGTTGATGGATTGCATGTCGATGTTTTTCGATCCGCTCGTGGAGAGGTCGGTGATCATGCCGTCGTATTCCTCGGACGTCTCGACGCCAGAATCTTTTGCGGATTTCTTGAGCTCCGACGCCGCGGATACCATAGTGGTTCGTGCTTCAACTTCTTTGTAGCTCAGCGAACGAACTAAACCTTGCAAACCGACTCGCATCTTCTCCAGCGTTTTCTCCTCTTGCGCGATGGATTTCGCGTCTTCTCCTTCGTCCTTCATCTTTTGAATCGTCGTGGATTGCTTGGCGATGTTTGCTTGTTGACGCTGAATGCGCTTTTCGAGAGAGAACATATCGCTCAGCATACCAGCCGTCTCGGCGACCCAATTATCGCCGAGACCTTCCTTAACTTCGACGGCCAACTCTGTCGGATCGACGCGGAAAAACCTGTGCTTGAGCGCGTCGTCGGCGCTCGGCCTTTCTTGTGGATCTTCCTCCTCGTCCTCAGCCTCGTACGGGCGTCTTCGAAGAAGTTCGGCCGCCAAATCCCAACCCGCTCCGTCGCCGGCGTCGAGAACCGCAGTCTTCGATCGACTTAACTGGCCCTTGTTCGCCTCTCGCCACTGTTGCAAGTTGTACTTGTGCTTCTTCAAGCCGCGATTGAAGCCTTGCAATCCGCTGTTTGTGCGCAAACTTGGCAAGGCGAGCTGCATCAACACGATGCCCGTACTATACATGTCAAACCGATCGGGTTTGTGCGCCACCCAAGCCGTGGTTCCCGCCGCGAGGGCGATGGGGCCGAACATCTTCTTCAAATCCGGGGCGTCGTCGGTGGGAATCAAAAACTCCTCCGGCGGCGCGTACTTGGGATCCATGATGGTTTCGTCCGGGGTGAAATTCGTTCCCGATCTAAAACAGGCGCACGCCCCGAGATCGATCACCTTGAACTCGGGTGAGACGTTTTCCTTGGCCAGCACGAGATTGTGCGGCTTGACGTCTCGGTGCACCAATCCCGCGCGGTGGATGGAGCGCAAACTCTTCAACAGTTGCGAAATCGCCTTTTGCGTAATTTCGAGCTCCGCAGCCGCGTTCCCGCGCACGACGTCTTCACGTCCCAAGAGTTCTTTCGCCAGACCCATCGGATAGTCCGGTTGCGCGAGATATTGCGCGAGCGTTCGATCTCCCTGATACCGCCACACCAGCCACAAGCCTTCGTTGCTCAGCGTATCGCCCGTGCTCGACGCCATCCACTCGTCGCGCGTGACGCGATACGATCCAACAAACTCGGCGCACGCCCCTCTCGCGTCTCGACTCACTCGATCGTTCATCCAAGACTCGATCTCTTGCAACTCAGCCGCGCCCTCGACGTTCAGTTTGGGTCGCTTGAGCACGACGCTGTCGCCCTTGCGCAAACCGCCCGCGGCGTTCGACGCCAACTTCCCCTCATACACCACCCCGAACGACCCTTCCCCGATCTGACGCTCCAACACAAAGTCACTTCGATTGAATTTCGCGCCTCGCACGATCACGCGCGCCCTCGCGCGCGCGCCACCGCCCTCGTCTCGACGACTCCGTCGCGTCGCCGCCGCCGCGTCGCCTCTCGCCGCGCGTCTCCCCCCCGCCGCCGAAACCACCACCGCGCGCGCGCCCGCCGACATCGTCGCCCGCACGCACACCGTTCGGTATCACGCCCACTTCGCGCCCGCTTACGCGCTCGCACGCACCGCGACGCACACCTCAAGCGTCGAGCGCCCGCGCGCGCGTCGGACGTAATTTTCAAACGCCCACCGACTCCACGCCGTCACCGCCTCGCGTGCGGCGTCCAAACGACAGACGACGCGAGACGACGACACCACCGCGCGTCCACGCGTCGCGCTCTCCCTCGACGCCCGTCCACGACACCGACCGTGGGCGCCCACGGCGAGACACAGAGACTCCACGACGAGTCACGAACCTCCGATCGAGATCGAGACCGACGCGTATCCGATCCCGTCTCGACCGCCGGTCGTTCGTTCGTTCGTTCGTCCGGCTGTGCATCGTTCGTGCGCGTGCGTATGTACGTGCGTGCGTACGTATTGTACGGTAAGTAAAGCCTATCTATCCTACACGTGTTGTACTACTCCTTGGTGATGGTACATTTCCACAATTACATACGTCGTACACTCTGTATTCAAGCCATCATCGTTCCTTTACACGAACGATATCGTGCGTCGATCGCGCGCCGCGCGTCCTCGGTGGAATTCTCGACTTTGGCCCCGCACCGCGCCGCGCGATCGAGCGTAGGCGCGCGTCCTCGGACGCGGCGCGCGATGGGGTCGTCGACGTCGTCGACGTCGTCGTCGTCGTCGTCGGTGTCGATCGTGAAGGTGCGGTCGTCGGCGACCGCACCGACGACGGCGACGACGCGCGGGGGGGCGAGGCGATGGCGCGCGATGGGGCGACGGATGGCGCGCGCGGTGCGCGGCGCGTGGACGCGCGAACGGGGGGGGAAGGGCGGTGGGTGTGCGGAGACGACGACGGTGGGTGAACGGCGCGGTGGTGTGTGGCGGCGCGGGTGTGGGGTGGCGTCGGTGTCGGCGTCGGCGTCG